>OKFY01000007.1_pt1 | contig 164479 bp, 155 predicted proteins | sample 1610971 | NCBI WGS metagenome assembly OKFY01 (sample SAMN04436702, study PRJEB24849) | human gut metagenome | biome: human gut; feature: NICU; material: stool | host: Homo sapiens | place: USA: Saint Louis, MO | collected 2010-08-03 | reverse complement strand
CGTCGCCTAGGTGAGCCGTTACCCCACCTACTAGCTAATCCCATCTGGGCACATCCGATGGCAAGAGGCCCGAAGGTCCCCCTCTTTGGTCTTGCGACGTTATGCGGTATTAGCTACCGTTTCCAGTAGTTATCCCCCTCCATCAGGCAGTTTCCCAGACATTACTCACCCGTCCGCCGCTCGTCACCCGAGAGCAAGCTCTCTGTGCTACCGCTCGACTTGCATGTGTTAGGCCTGCCGCCAGCGTTCAATCTGAGCCATGATCAAACTCTTCAATTTAAGTTTGATGCTCGTGAATTAAACTTCGTAATGAATTACGTATGTTCACTCAGAGACTTGGTATTCATTTTTCGTCTTGCGACGTTAAGAATCCGTATCTTCGAGTGCCCACACAGATTGTCTGATAAATTGTTAAAGAGCAGTTGCGACGCGCTTTAGCGCTCTGTCGCGAGGTCCCGTATATTACGTTTTCCTCATTCAGAGTCAAGCATTTATTTTTGCTTTTCTCTACGAGATTCTCTGGAGAACCCCGCTGACCCGGCGGCTTGTAATCCGTTGTTCCGTGTCAGTGGAGGCGCATTATAGGGAGTTATTTCAGGCTGACAAGGGGAAATTTAAAATAATCTTCCGAGTGCGTGTTTTTTCATCAAAACCACTTAAACTGACAGTTTTTCGAGCGTTTTAAAGCCATAGCGCTGTAGCACTGGCAATAGTTGTTCGGCTTCTGTCGTCATTGCCATACAAAATGCAACGTTCTCATCGGTTGATTTCGCATCTGGCGCTTCATGTTCTAATAACCAGGCGGTGCGGCGCGCAATCGCGGCACCAGAATCCACCAGCCGCGTCCCCTCGGGCAGGACCTGTAAAAGCTCTTCCTGTAATAGAGGGAAATGAGTGCACCCGAGCACTACCGTATCGGGTGGTTCCGACATCCGCAGCCACGGACGCAGAATACGCCGCAGATCTTCCAGAGAAACTGTTTCACCGTGCAGCTTCGCTTCCGCCAGTTCCACCAGCTCAGCAGAACCCAACATTGCAATTTGGCATTCGTTAGCAAACCGCGCAATCAGCTCATGGGTATACGAGCGCTTCACCGTTGCACGCGTAGCCAGCAGCCCCACTACGCCATTCGCCGTGAGTCGCGCCGCCGGTTTAATCGCAGGCACCACGCCCACAACCGGGAAGGCAAACTTCTCACGTAACGCAGGAAGCGACACCGTGCTTGCTGTATTACATGCGATGACCGCAAGAGAAAGGGGATAGCGCTGCTGGACAGCAGTCACAATCTCAACAACACGCTCGACGATAAACTCCTCGCTCTTCTCTCCATAAGGAAAGGCGACGTTGTCGAAAGCGTAGATATAGTGGAGATCCGGCAGAAGACGCCGGATCTCGTCATAGACCGACAACCCACCGACGCCGGAATCAAACACCAGCACGGTGGGACGGGGATCAGAAGGTGTAGCTGCCAGACAAGGTGTATTCCCGTCCTGCAGTTGCGTAGCCATAAACTGTCTCGTAATCTTTATCGAACAGGTTGGCGATTTTACCACGAACTGTCAGCTGTGAGGTGATTGGATATGATAATCCGATATCCCATAAGCTGACGCCGCCCAATTTAACATCACGATTATTGTCGTAATCATTATCGTAACGTTCACCTATATATTGATACGCAACGTTCCAGCCCAGATCCTGGACCTGTCCGGTTAACTCATACTTAACCTGCTGTTTTGCACGGCGATAGAGCACCTTGTTTGTGTCATCATCGCGCGGATCAACGTATTGTAGCGTTAGATGATGTTCTACAGGGCCAGTCGTAATGTTTCCGGTCCATTCCAGCCCCTTAATCGTGGCTGATTTAACGTTGACGTACTGGTTATTCTTGTAGTCGATCAGGTTTTGAATTTCATAGTGGTATGCGGAAAGACGCCAATCAAGCGGCCCTGTCAATCCATCAATTCCTGCTTCCCACTGTTTGGATTCTTCCGGTTTCAGGTTCGGGTTGGCGGCAATACCCGGCCCATAGGATGAGGCAAAGCGCGTCGCCCCGTACTGCTGACCCAGCGAGGGTGCCAGGAAACCAGTACCGTAAGAGAGCGTTGCGCGATAACCATCAACAAACTCCCAGCCGGCTGCGGTCTGCCAGGTGCCATGCCAGCCGAATTGTTCGTCATGATCTTCACGCCCCGAAGCTTCCAGCGTGACGCTGTCAATTTGTTGCTGTCCGGTCAGATAAAGCCCGGTCGTATCACGTTTATAGCTGTCGGATAACGTCGTGCTACTGGAGGTCAGTTTTTCCTGTTTCCAGTCAACACCGCCGTTGATCGCCCCATGTCCAACCTCAATGCTATTCCCCCACTGGATATAACGCTGTTCCATATCATCCAGCGTGGCATCTCCTGCGTAGCGGCCAAGCTCGTTACTGTAGTTGTAATCCTTCAGGCGCTGGTAGTTAGCAATTAACTGAGAAGAGTAAATGCCAGAGTTGTACCGTAAACCCGTATCCCAGGACTGGTTGTAATTCTGGGCTTCGTCATTACCGCCCGGATAACCCCACGCCCCTTGGTCATAATCGCTATTCGCGGTGTAGCCGTAGCCACGGAAAAAACCGGAGAAATTATTGTCGAACTTATGCTGTACCGCGCCCCAGAACAACTTGTTACGGTAACCATCCCGGTCGCTGTCACCGCTGTAGGGTGAATCGGGCTGAATGTTAAAGCCTTTCGTCGTCTGATATGCGCCGGCAGCGGTCACCACCGTGTCGCCGAAACGCTTGTTGATAGCGCCATCGTAAGTCTGATAACCGTTACTACCCATGCCTGCGTTGATCTGCGATTTCTCTTCATCACTCATCGTAATGATGTTAACCACACCACCGATCGCACCAGATCCATACACCGCTGAACGCGGTCCGCGAATGTATTCAACCCGCTGCACCAGCGATACCGGAATCTGGCCAATATCAACACCATTGGAAATGCCTGGCCGTGCCATTGGAACACCGTCAATCAGTACCAGCACATGACGCGCTTCAGTCCCACGCACATATAGAGAAGAGCTGCTCCCCATCCCACCGGTCTGCGAGATATCTACCCCCGGCAATCGACGCATGACATCATTCAGATCTTTTGACTGCCAGCGCTGAATATCTTCACGCGTGACCACATCGGTGGGGGCAAGAACAGTATTAACAGGCTGCTGAAAACGGTTGGCAGTGACGACGAGAGTATCCGGGCGAGTGTCCTGTGCCCAACCAGAAAATGCCGTGACGGACAGCGCCGTGCACAGCAATGATTTTTTGATCATTGTAAAGCATCCACAATTTAAGAAGGATGCCGCAGGTCCCACCGATAGTACGCGATGATGAAAACCAGATGCGACGTTAGCCGGCAGGTCTTCGGGCTTGGAGGCGACTTAAAGAGACGATGACTTCCCGCGGCAATCCGCAGTGTCTGCACCAGGTGCGCTCATCTCTTACCTTCCTTACCGCTGCGCGTCAGCTCCAGATTTACACTGGATTCCCTTTTAACTCACAGGACCGGAAAACGGATGCTACAGTTTGTTACAACCTGGTGTCCAGACCGCGTATCACATTATCGGAAATCATCAATGACTGGACATCTGTTGAGCAATCCCTACAATCCCCGCGTACTTTTATTTTTCAGGACGCATCATGACCCCCGAACACCTTCCGACAGAACAGTACGACGCCCAGTTAGCTGAGAAAGTAGTGCGTCTGCAGAGCTTAATGACGCCATTTTATGCACAGGCTCCGGAAGTGTTTCGCTCACCGGTCAGCCATTACCGTATGCGCGCCGAATTCCGCCTGTGGCATGACGGTGATGACCTGTACCACATCATGTTCGACAGCCAGACCAAAAACCGTATTCGCGTCGACAGCTTCCCGGCTGCCAGCGAGCTCATCAACACGCTAATGACGGCAATGATCGACGGCGTTCGCAACAACCACGTCCTGCGCCACAAACTGTTTCAGATTGATTACCTCACAACCCTGAGCGATCAGGCGGTGGTTTCGATGCTGTACCATAAAAAGCTGGATGATGAATGGCGTAAGGAAGCCGAAGCGCTGCGAGATGCGCTGCGGGCGCAAAACCTGAACGTGCATTTGATTGGTCGGGCTACCAAAACCAAAATTGAGCTGGACCAGGACTACATTGACGAACGCTTGCCGGTTGCAGGTAAAGAGATTATCTACCGCCAGGTTGAGAACAGCTTCACCCAGCCAAACGCCGCCATGAATATTCAGATGTTAGAGTGGGCGATTGATGTCACCAGGGGCTCAAAAGGCGACCTGCTGGAGCTGTATTGCGGCAATGGCAATTTCTCGTTAGCCCTGGCGCAAAACTTCAACCGCGTACTGGCCACTGAAATCGCCAAACCGTCCGTGGCTGCTGCACAGTACAACATCGCGGCTAACCATATTGATAACGTACAAATTATCCGCATGGCGGCCGAAGAGTTTACACAGGCGATGAACGGTGTTCGCGAGTTCAACCGTTTGCAGGGAATCGATCTGAAGAGTTACCAGTGTGAAACTATCTTCGTTGACCCACCGCGCAGCGGTCTGGACAGCGAAACGGAGAAAATGGTGCAGGCGTATCCGCGCATTCTGTACATCTCCTGCAATCCGGAGACGCTGTGTAAGAACCTGGAAACGTTAAGCCAGACGCACAATGTTTCACGTCTGGCGCTATTCGATCAGTTCCCGTATACGCACCATATGGAGTGCGGAGTACTGTTAACGAAGAAGTAAGACTGAACGGAAGCCGGATAAGCACTACCGGTTCAGATTGCCGGATAGCGGCTTTGCCTTATCCGGCCTACAGCGACAACTATTACTCCACAATTTCCTGTTTACGGTTACGCACTTTAAAGCCGATCCAGAACACCAGAATCACCGACAGCACCGCCGGGAAGAAGTTAGAGCCAATATCTGGATATTCAGCGCGTACCACGGTGCTGTACAGCAGAACACCGAGAATAAAACAGGCGGCGGCCAGGCCCGGCAATCCCACAGGCATGGTGCGGTTCTGATAGCGTTGATGCAAACAATAAACCGTCAGCACCAGCGAAATAATCGGGAATACGGAGAATGGCACAATGGAGCTAAACAGCGCCGCAAATGTACCATTGATCGATAAGCCAGCAACCAGCGCCAGCAGCAGCGTACCTTTATCTTGACCTGACTGTTTCATTGCTTGTCCTTCTCGTTACTCGGAGTGGTGCGTCATCTTCTCTTGTTCACGGCGGTACCAATAAAATGCGCCTTTCGCGATCATGCGCAGTTGCAATACCAGCCGCTCTTCTAGCTGTCGACGCTGTTCAGCGCCAACATCCAGTGCTTCTGCCCCGGCGCTGAAAACAATGGTTACCATGGCTTCGGCTTGCGCTTCAGTAAACGCACGAGGCATATGGTTTTCGAGTTCCAGATAGTCCGCAAGTTCCGCAATGAAGTGCTGAATTTCACGTGCGACCGCTGCACGAAACGCTGCGGATGTCCCCGAACGCTCGCGCAATAATAAACGGAAGGCGTTGGGATTGTTGCCGATGAACTCCATAAATGTTGAGACCGAGGTGCGGATCACACTCCCGCCCTTCGCGATACGCTGGCGCGCCTGGCGCATCAATTGACGCAGCATCAGACCGCTTTCGTCCACCATCGTCAGGCCGAGTTCATCCACATCGCGGAAATGGCGATAAAACGAGGTTGGCGCAATGCCCGCTTCACGAGCAACTTCGCGTAAACTGAGGCTGGCAAAACTACGCTCAGCGCTCAGTTGACTAAATGCGGCTTCTACCAGCGAACGCCGGGTTTTTTCTTTTTGTTGCGCTCTAACGCCCATCACGATGTCTGAATCCTTCCACATACCTTGCTGGCACTATACCAGAGATTAGGCGGTTGGCATGGCTTTGTGAATGATTGTTTACGCGCAGTTTGTGCTTCGACTTCGCAAAAAAGCACAACGATAATTGGGTTATCCTGACAACGATGTTACTATTCTGTTGCTTTTATGTATAAGAACAGGTAAGCCTGACCATGTCACATTCCTACGATTACGATGCAATAGTAATAGGTTCCGGTCCCGGCGGCGAAGGCGCTGCAATGGGTCTGGTTAAGCAAGGAGCGCGCGTCGCGGTGATTGAGCGCTATCATAACGTCGGCGGAGGCTGTACCCACTGGGGCACCATCCCGTCGAAAGCCCTCCGCCACGCCGTCAGCCGCATTATTGAATTCAATCAGAACCCACTGTACAGCGACCACTCCCGACTCCTTCGTTCTTCTTTTGCCGATATTCTCAACCACGCTGATAACGTTATTAATCAGCAAACGCGTATGCGGCAAGGATTTTACGAGCGCAATCACTGCGAAATTTTGCAGGGGAATGCCCGTTTTGTTGATGAACACACGATCGCCCTGGAATGTCACGACGGTACGGTGGAAACGCTGACTGCGGATAAGTTTGTTATTGCCTGCGGTTCGCGTCCTTATCGCCCTGTTGATGTCGACTTTTCGCATCCACGGGTTTACGACAGCGACTCTATCCTGAGCCTGCACCACGAACCCCGCCATGTGCTGATTTATGGCGCGGGGGTCATTGGCTGTGAATATGCGTCGATCTTCCGTGGAATGGATGTCAAAGTTGATTTAATCAACACCCGCGATCGTCTGCTGGCATTCCTCGATCAAGAGATGTCCGACTCCCTCTCTTACCACTTCTGGAACAGCGGTGTGGTCATTCGCCACAACGAAGAGTATGAGAAGATTGAAGGCTGCGATGACGGCGTCATCATGCACCTGAAATCCGGTAAGAAACTGAAGGCAGACTGCCTGTTGTACGCCAATGGCCGTACCGGTAATACCGATTCGCTGGCGCTGGAAAACATTGGTCTGAAAACCGACAGCCGTGGGCAGCTCAAAGTGAATAGCATGTACCAGACGGCGTTGCCGCATGTGTATGCCGTAGGGGATGTGATCGGTTATCCGAGCCTGGCATCGGCGGCCTACGACCAGGGACGCATTGCCGCCCAGGCGTTGGTAAAAGGCGAAGCCACCGCACATCTGATTGAAGATATCCCGACCGGGATTTATACCATTCCAGAAATCAGCTCCGTTGGTAAAACCGAACAGCAACTCACGGCAATGAAAGTTCCATACGAGGTTGGCCGCGCCCAGTTTAAGCATCTGGCACGTGCGCAAATCGTGGGTATGAGTGTCGGAACGCTGAAGATCCTGTTCCATCGCGAAACCAAAGAGATTCTGGGGATCCACTGCTTTGGGGAGCGCGCGGCCGAAATTATTCACATCGGACAAGCGATAATGGAGCAAAAAGGTGGTGGTAACACTATCGAGTACTTCGTTAACACCACCTTTAACTACCCAACCATGGCAGAAGCCTATCGGGTAGCAGCGCTAAATGGCTTAAACCGCCTGTTTTAACGCACTGTCGAAATGGCCATCCATTGATCCACGGATGGCCTCTGCCAACTGTTCATAACGGCTGCGCAGCGGCGAACCAGGACGGTACACCAGACCAATCGTACGACGCGGTTCGGGTTTAATGCATGGCAGATAAACGACACCATCACGCTTACGCTCCGGCGGAACAGCCAGCGCAGGCAGTAAGGTAATACCGCTTCCTGCCGCCACCATGTTACGCAGCGTTTCCAGACTGGTTGCCCGAAAATGGGTATCTTCATCAGCACCCGCTTCAAAGCAGAAGCCCATTGCCTGATCGCGCAGGCAGTGGCCATCTTCCAGCATCAGCAGTTTTTCACCCGCCAGATCGGACATCGGTACACAGTCACGGTTTGCCCACGGATGATCTTCATAGATCGCCAGCAGCATAGGCTCATCAAATAGCGGTACTTCGATGAACGCCTCACTCTCTTTCACCAGCGCCAGAATGACGCAGTCGAGCTTGCCGCTATCCAGTTGCGCTAACAGCTGATGTGTCTGCGCTTCATGGAGATACATTTCCAGTTTTGGGAAGGTCTGGTGCAACATCGGAATAATATGCGGCAGCAGGTATGGCCCCACCGTTGGGATCAAACCAATATGCAGCGGGCCAGACATTGTCTCGCCTTGTTGGCTTGCCATCTCCTTGAGCACTTTGACCTCGCGCAGCACGGTGCGCGCCTGATCCACCAGCAGCAAACCAGCCTGGGTGAACAGCACCTTGCGACTCGTACGCTCCAACAACATGACGCCAAGCTCATCTTCCAGCTTGCGGATCTGCCCGCTCAGCGTTGGTTGGCTAACGTGACAGGAGTCTGCCGCTCGTCGGAAGTGACGATGTTCGGCTAGCGCTACCAGGTATTCAAGATCACGAATATTCATTATTCATCCTCCATCGCCACGATAGTTCGTAGCGATAGGTAGCATAGCAACGAACGATTATCCCTATCAAGCTTTCTGTTTAATAATGCACCACAGAAACGGAACGGTACCCCTTTAACCCTTGAAGCTACTGTCCGTTTTGAGAGTTTCTCTCATACTCGAAATAACTAAAGCCAACGTGAACTTTTGCGGACCTTGTGTCCGCATTTTTTTTGCATAAAAAAGCCCGGCGTGACGCCAGGCTCGAATGATTACCCATCAATTTATGCCAGACGCGCCTTCGCGTAGTCGATCGCCTGTGCAACCTGCTGGGGTGACACGCCGCCTTTCGCCGCACGCTTGTCCAGGCACGATTGCAACGAGAGGATCGGGTAAACGTCATCGCCAATCACCTGGCTAAACTTTTGTAAGTCAGCAAGCGACAGCGCCTCCAGCGGTTTGCCCTGTCGAATCGCCTCGACCACCGTTTCACCTACGATATGGTGCGCTTCGCGGAACGGAACACCTTTCGCCACCAGATAATCCGCCAGTTCAGTGGCGTTAGCATAGCCCTGCTGCGCCGCTTCCTGACAACGCGGACGTTTCACCTGGATACCATCCAGCACCAGCGCGGCCATATGCAGACAGTCCAGCCAGGTGTCGAGCGCGTCGAACAGCCCTTCTTTGTCTTCCTGCATATCTTTGTTGTATGCCAGCGGGAGGCCTTTTAACGTCATCATCATGCCGGTCAACGCACCCTGCACGCGACCGCATTTGCCACGGATCAGCTCCAGCGCATCCGGATTTTTCTTCTGCGGCATCAGAGATGAACCCGAAGTCACACGATCGGACAGCTCGACAAAGCCCGCTTCGCCGGTGTTAAAGAAAATCAGGTCTTCAGCAAAACGCGACAGGTGTACCATGCCGATAGAGGCGTCTGAGAGTAACTCCAGCACGTGGTCACGGTCAGAAACGCTGTCCAGACTGTTGCGCGTAGCCGAAGCAAAGCCCAACCAACCCGCCAGCTGCTCGCGATCGATTTCATACGCAGTACCCGCCAGCGCGCCGCAGCCTAACGGACTGACGTCCAGGCGTTTGAGCGCATCCTGCAGGCGGCTCTCGTCACGCGCCAACATTTCAACATAGGCCAGACACCAGTGAGCAAACGTCACCGGCTGCGCACGTTGCAGGTGGGTGTAACCCGGCATGACGGCGTCCTGGTTATTCTCCGCCGTCACCACCAGCGCAGTTTGCAACTGACGATTGGCCGATAGTAATTCGATAACCGTGTCTTTGCACCACAGCTTGAGATCGGTCGCGACCTGGTCGTTACGGCTACGTCCGGTATGCAGTTTTTTACCAAGCTGGCCGACTTTATCAATCAGCTTACCTTCCACCCAACTGTGAATATCTTCGGCATCGCTTTGCAGAATCTGCTGAGGATTCGCGCGAACCTCTTCCAGCAGATTATTCAGCGCTTCTTCCAACCGCAGCTGTTCATCAGCAGTCAGTACACCGACCGTTACCAACGCTTTGGACCAGGCCACAGAGCCAACAATATCCTGTTCTGCCAGGCGGTAGTCAAAACGCAACGAGTCGTTGAACTGTTTGAACCGCTGATCTGCTGCCTGTGTAAAACGCCCACCCCAAAGTGCCATAACGAATTTCCTTAATATGATATTTTTGCCCGGTGGCGCTGCGCCATCCGGCACATTAGTAGTTAAGCCAGAATACGCGTACCAATTGGCGTGCCGTTAAACAGCGCCGGGAGTTGCTCTGCATGACGCCAGGAGGCGATATCCACCGGACGACCCAGCGTACGCGCGGCATCCAGCGCCGCATTCACCTTCACGATCATGCCATCGGTAATAATGCCCTGTTCAATCAGCTGTTCCGCTTTCGCTGCAGTCATTTCGGCAATACGCTGGCCTTTGCCATCCAGAATACCGCTTACATCAGAGAGCAGGATCAGATCCGCACCCAGCGTTGCCGCCAGCGCCGTTGCCGCCTGATCGGCATTCACGTTCATCAGCAGCCCATCATCAGTGACGCCAATAGAGCTCACTACCGGCAGAAAACCGCTTTCCAGCAGCGTGTTAATCAGCTTAGGCGAACCCGGCTGCGCCAGTCCAACATGACCCAGTTCTTTATCGAGCGGCGTCACTTTTACGCTGTCGCCATCGCCAAGATACAGACCCACAGACGCGATGTGATGCTTTTTCGCCCAAGCCAGCAAGGTTTTATTCGCCGTTCCCGCCAGGGCACCGGTAATAATGTCAATTTGATCGGCAGGCGTGACGCGCAGACCATTTTTCTTTTTCACCGGCAGATTCAGCTGCTTCATCAGCTCGTCGACCACGCAGCCGCCACCGTGCACAATGACCAGCGGACGCTGGTGCGACTCACGATAATTCACCAGTGCGGTAAACAAGCGCTCCAGCGCCTCTTCGCTATCCAGTAAAACGCCGCCCAACTTGATAATTAATGGATTCATTGTTGCACCCTAAATAAGAGACTGCGTTTGGGCAAAGCCAAAACGAATATTTGCGCACTGCATCGCCTGTGCCGCCGCGCCTTTCAATAAGTTGTCTTCCGTCGCCACGACGATCAGGTGTTCACCCTGTACGGCAAACCCGATATCGCAGAACGGTAATCCAACCACATTCTTCAGCGCCGGAACCCCTTTGTCATACAGACGCACCAGCGGTTTATCGCCATACGCCTGTTGCAGCGCCTGAGCCACCTGAGCATGGGTTACGCCCGCCTTAAGGCGGCAAGTGATAGTTTCCAGAATTCCGCGCGGGAAGTTACCCAGATGCGGGGTGAAAATCACTTCTGTCCCCAGATGAGTGGCGATTTCCGGCTGATGACGATGGGTAAACACGCCATACGGCTGCAGGCTCACCTCACAAAAGCTGTTGGAGATAGCCGCTTTACGCCCCGCACCGCTCACGCCGCTGGTCGCATTAATTACCGGCCACTGGCTGAGATCCAGCAGCCCGGCATCAATCAACGGTTTCAGCGAAAGCTGCGCCGCCGTCGGGTAACAACCTGGCACAGCAATCAGATTCGCTTCTTTCAGTTTGTCCGCGTTCCACTCCGCCAGCCCATAAACGGCCTGCTCCAGCAGCTCAGGATGCTGATGCGTAAAGCCATAATATTTTTCATAGAACGTGCCGTCGTTTACGCGAAACGCGCCCGAAAGGTCAAACACCACGCAACCGGCCTGCAAAAACTGCGGAGCCAGGTCATGACTCACCTCATGAGCCGTTGCGAGGAACACAACATCCACCCCTGCGCTAAACTCGCTGATATCTGACATTGGCTGCAACGGTAAATCGACAATGCCTTTCAACTGCGGATGCAAATCGGAGATTAATTTTCCTGCATCATTGCTTTGCGCTGAGACGGTCAAAGCGGTTATGGTCATATCAGGATGGCGATTTACATAGGTCACAAGCTCTGCGCCGGCATAGCCACTGGCGCCCACAATCAGCGTATTCAACATCGGGGCAGCTCACCTTCTTAGATTCTGTTGCCAGGTATAAGCCTTTATCACCTCACCTTACACTTGGTGGGTTTTATTACGCTCAACGTTAATGTATTTTTATTCACAAATACTGCATGAATATTGATACTATCATGACCCGAGGTGTGTCAACAATGAAAAACAATTTACCGCCATTTATCGAGATTTACCGCGCTCTGATTGCCACGCCATCGATCAGTGCCACCGAAGAAGCGCTCGATCAAAGCAATGCAGGTTTAATCACTCTGCTGGCGGGCTGGTTTAAAGATTTAGGCTTCAATGTGGAGGTCCAACCGGTTCCCGATACGCGAAATAAATTCAATATGCTGGCGAGCATTGGACAGGGCGCTGGCGGCCTGTTGTTGGCGGGCCATACCGATACCGTACCCTTTGACGACGGACGCTGGACACGCGATCCGTTCACTCTAACCGAGCATGACAATAAGCTGTATGGTTTGGGTACGGCGGATATGAAAGGCTTCTTCGCCTTTATCCTCGACGCGTTGCGTGATGTCGACGTCACGAAACTGAAAAAACCCCTGTACATTCTGGCCACTGCTGACGAAGAGACCAGCATGGCGGGAGCTCGCTACTTCTCTGAAACTACCGCTCTGCGCCCGGACTGCGCGATCATTGGCGAACCCACATCCCTGCAACCGGTGCGCGCGCACAAAGGCCATATATCTAATGCGATACGTATTCTGGGACAGTCGGGTCATTCAAGCGATCCGGCGCGTGGCGTTAATGCGATTGAACTGATGCATGATGCCATCGGCCATATCATGCATCTGCGCGATGACCTGAAAGCGCGCTATCACCATGATGCCTTTACCGTCCCGTATCCAACGTTAAATTTGGGCCACATCCACGGCGGTGACGCCGCCAACCGAATCTGCGCCTGCTGCGAACTGCATATGGATATTCGCCCGCTACCGGGTATGACGCTAAACGATCTCAATGGGTTACTTAACGAAGTGCTGGCCCCTGTCAGCGAACGTTGGCCGGGTCGCCTGACCGTATCGGAACTGCATCCGCCGATTCCCGGCTATGAGTGCCCACCTGACCATCAACTGGTAGAGGTGGTTGAGAAACTGCTGGGCGCACAGACTGAAGTGGTGAACTATTGCACCGAAGCGCCGTTTATCCAGACGCTTTGCCCAACGCTGGTATTGGGTCCAGGCTCCATTAATCAGGCGCATCAGCCGGATGAGTATCTGGAAACGCGCTTTATTAAGCCAACCCGCGAATTAATCACCCAGGTTGTGCACCATTTCTGCTGGCATTAACTGCTTGTCACCCCGCTAATCCCTTAGTGGTAAGCGGGGCGATTTTTTAACATTTCCATAAGCAACGCTTATTTGATTGGATGTGAATTAAATAACGTAAATTCACGGCATTTATTCGTTTGCTGAACCGATTTCGCAGCAATTGACGTCACGTGTTTTACGTGGCTTTATAAAAGACGGCTAAAAAGTTAAGTCCGCAAGATTTTGCGTGATAGTCAGGCGCGAAAGATACAGGACATATTCAAAATAGATGGGGTGTCTGGGTTAATATGAACGAACAATATTCCGCGTTGCGTAGTAATGTCAGTATGCTCGGCAAAGTGCTGGGAGAGACCATCAAGGATGCGTTGGGAGAGAACATTCTTGATCGCGTAGAAACAATTCGAAAGCTGTCCAAATCATCTCGCGCTGGCAATGAAATTAATCGCCAGGAATTGCTCACCACACTGCAAAATCTGTCTAACGACGAGCTGCTGCCGGTTGCCCGCGCATTTAGCCAGTTCCTGAACCTGGCCAACACCGCCGAGCAGCACCACAGCATTTCGCCAAAAGGCGAAGCAGCCAGCAACCCGGAAGTGATTGCTCGCACTCTGCGTAAACTGAAAGAGCAGCCCAACCTCAATGACGCCACCATCAAGAAAGCCGTAGAATCACTCTCTCTGGAGCTGGTACTCACCGCCCACCCGACCGAGATCACTCGTCGTACGCTGATCCATAAAATGGGTGAAGTGAACGCCTGCCTCAAGCAGCTTGATAACAAAGACCTCGTCGATTATGAACGCAACCAACTGATGCGCCGTCTGCGTCAGCTCATTGCTCAGTCCTGGCATACGGATGAAATCCGCAAACTGCGCCCAAGCCCGGTTGATGAAGCCAAATGGGGATTCGCGGTTGTTGAAAACAGCCTGTGGGAAGGTGTGCCGAACTACCTGCGCGAGCTGAATGAGCAACTGGAAGAGCATCTTGGATATAAGCTGCCAGTTGATTTTGTCCCGGTTCGATTTACCTCCTGGATGGGCGGCGACCGTGACGGCAACCCGAACGTAACGGCGGATATCACCCGTCACGTGCTATTGCTCAGCCGCTGGAAAGCGACAGACCTGTTCCTGAAAGACATCCAGTTTCTGATTTCTGAGCTGTCGATGGTGGATGCCACGCCGGAGCTGATGGCGCTGGTAGGTGAAGAAGGCGCAGCTGAACCATACCGCTATCTGATGAAAACCCTGCGTTCTCGTCTGATGGCGACCCAGGCCTGGCTTGAAGCCCGTCTGAAAGGCGAGAAATTGCCGAAACCTGCGGGACTTCTCACCCAAAACGAACAGCTCTGGGACCCGCTTTACGCGTGCTACCAGTCTCTACAGGCCTGTGGTATGGGCATCATCGCCAATGGCGAATTGCTCGACACCCTTAGGCGCGTGAAGTGTTTCGGCGTACCGCTGGTGCGTATTGATATTCGTCAGGAAAGCACCCGTCATACTGAAGCCTTGGGCGAACTGACTCGTTATCTGGGCATTGGCGACTACGAAAACTGGTCGGAAGCAGATAAACAGGCTTTCCTGATCCGCGAACTGAATTCCAAGCGTCCGCTCCTGCCGCGTAACTGGGAGCCGAGCAATGACACCCGTGAAGTGCTCGACACCTGTCAGGTCATTGCCGAAGCCCCGTATGGCTCCATTGCCGCCTATGTTATCTCGATGGCGAAAACGCCGTCGGATGTGCTGGCCGTGCATCTGCTGCTGAAAGAAGCCGGAATTGGTTTTGCTATGCCGGTCGCTCCGCTATTTGAAACGCTGGACGACCTCAACAATGCCGATGACGTCATGTCCCAGCTTCTGAATATCGACTGGTACCGCGGCTTTATCCAGGGCAAACAGATGGTCATGATTGGCTACTCTGATTCCGCAAAAGACGCGGGCGTGATGGCAGCGTCCTGGGCGCAATACCAGGCTCAGGACGCGCTGATCAAAACCTGCGAAAAAGCCGGTATCGAACTGACGCTGTTCCACGGTCGCGGTGGATCCATTGGTCGCGGCGGCGCGCCTGCGCATGCGGCGCTGCTCTCTCAACCACCAGGCAGCCTGAAAGGCGGTCTGCGCGTGACAGAACAAGGGGAGATGATCCGCTTTAAGTACGGCCTGCCAGAAGTGACCATCAGCAGCCTGTCGCTGTATACCGGAGCAATTCTGGAGGCCAACCTGTTACCACCGCCAGAACCGAAGGATAACTGGCGTCATATCATGGATGAGCTTTCCGATATTTCCTGCGAGCTATACCGTGGATATGTGCGTGAAAACAAAGACTTCGTCCCTTATTTCCGCTCAGCCACACCGGAGCAGGAACTGGGTAAATTGCCGCTCGGTTCACGTCCGGCAAAACGCCGTCCGACCGGCGGCGTTGAGTCTCTGCGTGCTATACCGTGGATCTTTGCCTGGACGCAGAACCGTCTGATGCTCCCGGCCTGGCTTGGTGCTGGTACCGCGCTGCAAAAAGTGGTTGAAGATGGTAAGCAAAGCGAACTCGAAGCGATGTGCCGCGACTGGCCATTCTTCTCCACACGCCTTGGCATGCTGGAAATGGTTTTCGCGAAAGCAGACCTGTGGCTGGCAGAGTATTACGATCAGCGCCTGGTCAAAAAAGAGCTGTGGCCGCTGGGTGAAGAGCTACGCCAACGCCTGGCAGCAGATATCGATGTCGTACTGGCGATTGCCAACGACTCACATTTGATGGCCGACCTGCCGTGGATTGCCGAGTCCATTCAGTTAAGGAATGTTTATACTGACCCGCTGAACGTCTTACAGGCAGAGTTGTTACACCGCTCACGCCAGGCCGAAGAACAAGGCCATGAACCGGATCCACGCGTTGAACAAGCGCTGATGGTGACTATCGCTGGTGTTGCAGCCGGTATGCGCAATACAGGCTAACGCCCCTCCCGCTGTCGCCTTCGTGCTACTGTACGAAGGCGACAGTAAAAACCGCTGTTACAACCACTTCATTTTCAATATATTCCTGCCTGAACATATTCACTACGTGAATATTACAACAGCAAAACACGATCCTGAGATCGTGATGCTTCAGTTCCTCTTAATGTTTAGTCGCTACTCTTGGCGCTACGATTAAAGACAGGCTCACATTATGCAATCCTTACAATTCCAGTCTAAACCCGCCTTTAGCTGGAAAGCCCTGGGTTGGGCGCTCCTCTATTTTTGGTTTTTTTCCTCATTACTACAGGCCGTTATCTATTTTAGCGGCTATAGCGGATCTACCGGCCTACGCGACTCCCTGCTGTTCAGCTCGCTGTGGTTGATCCCGGTATTTTTATTTCCAAACCGTATCCGCATTATTGCTGCCGTCATTGGCGTAATTCTATGGGCGGCCTCGCTGGCAGCTCTGAGCTATTACGTCATTTACGGGCAAGAGTTCTCGCAAAGCGTTCTGTACGTAATGTTTGAAACCAATGCGAACGAAGCCAGCGAGTACCTGAGTCAATACTTCAGCCTGAAGATCGTCTTAATTGCGCTGGCATATACAGCAATGGCAATTCTGCTATGGAGACGTCTGCGTCCGGTACATATTCCATCACCCTGGCGCTATCTGGTGTCGTTTGCACTGTTATACGGATTGATTCTGCATCCGATGACAGTGAACACATTTATCAAACATAAGCCGTTTGAAATAACGTTGGATGGCCTTGCTTCACGTATGGAGCCCGCCGCGCCGTGGCAATTCATCTCCGGGTATTATCAATATCGTCAGCAGTTGACCTCGCTCAATAGCCTGCTGAATGAGAACAATGCCCTGCCGCCGCTGGCCAACTTTAAAGACAGTTCAGGTGACGCACCGCGTACGCTGGTACTGGTGATTGGTGAGTCAACGCAACGTGGCCGCATGAGCCTGTATGGCTATCCGCGTGAAACGACGCCAGAACTGGATGCGCTGCATAAATCCGATCCTAACTTCACCGTATTCAATAATGTCGTGACTTCCCGTCCGTACACCATTGAAATCCTGCAGCAGGCGCTGACCTTCGCTAACGAAAAGAACCCGGATCTGTATCTGACTCAGCCGTCCCTGATGAACATGATGAAACAGGCGGGTTATAAAACCTTCTGGATCACTAATCAGCAGACGATGACCGCCCGCAACACCATGCTGACGGTGTTCTCTAAGCAGACGGATAAACAGTTCTATATGAACCAGCAGCGTACGCAAAGTGCGCGCGAATATGACAGCAACGTGCTGGCGCCATTTAAAGAAGTCCTGGCCGACCCGGCACCGAAAAAGTTCATCATCGTGCATCTGCTGGGTACGCATATTAAGTACAAATTCCGCTATCCGGATGGCCAGGGTAAGTTCGATAATAATATCGACCATGTTCCCGCAGGCCTGAGTAACGATGAGCTGGAAGCCTACAACGATTACGACAGCGCGAATGTTTACAACGATCATATTATTGCCAGCCTGATCAAAGACTATAAAGCGACCGATCCGAACGGCTTCCTGCTGTACTTCTCCGATCATGGCGAAGAGGTTTACGATACGCCACCGCACAAAACGCAGGGTCGTAATGAAGACAACCCAACGCGCCATATGTACACGGTGCCGTTCCTGTTGTGGACTTCGGAAAAATGGCAGGCCGCGCACCCGCGTGACTTCTCACAGGATGTGAATCGTAAATACAGCAGCTCAGAGCTTATCCACACATGGTCTGACTTAGCGGGCTTCACCTACGATGGCTTCGATCCAACTCGCGCCATTACCAATCCGCAGTTCAAAGAGACAACCCGCTGGATTGGCAATCCGTACAAGAAAAATGCCCTGATAGATTACGATTCCCTGCCTTACGGCGATCAAATCGGTAATCAATAACCGTCTGCCGGATGCGCTACGCTTATCCGGCCTACAGCTCGCAAAGACTTGTAGGCCGGATATGGCATTAGCCGCCATCCGGCAATAATCACTTGAGGGCGATTGTTTTCAACGTTACTGTTTCCCTGTCTGCTGCCTGCAAGGGATTAACATGTATCACGACGTCAGCCATCTTCTCTCCCGCCTGATTAACGGCCCCACGCCGCTGCGGCAGATTTATTTCGCCAGCACCAATAGCACAACGCCGGAACTGGCGTATCAGGTCGATTTTCCCCGGCTGGAAATTGTGCTGGAAGGTGAATTTGCGGATTCTGGCATCGATAAGGTGCTTAACCCCGGCGATGTCTTGTTTGTTCCGGCTGGCGGCTGGAATATTCCGCAGTGGGCCACACCGGTCACGACACTCAGCATTCTGTTCGGCAAACAGCAACTGGATTTCAGCGTCGTCCAATGGGACGGCAAGCAATATCAAAACCTTACCCGCCAGCACGTCGCACGGCGTGGGCCGCGTATTGGCTCTTTTCTGCTGCAAACGCTCCATGAGATGCAAATGCAGCCGCAGGAGCAGCAAACGGCCAGGCTAATCGTTGCAAGCTTGCTGAGTCACTGTCGCGATCTACTCGGCAGCCAGATCCAAACCGCATCACGTAGTCAGGCGCTTTTCGACGCCATTCGCGGCTATATTGACGAACGCTACGCTTCGCCGCTCACCCGAGAATCCGTCGCGCAGGCGTTTTACATTTCACCCAATTACCTCTCCCACCTGTTTCAAAAAACGGGCGCTATCGGGTTTAACGAATACCTGAATCATACGCGACTGGAACATGCAAAAACGCTATTAAAGGGTTACGAGCTGAAGATCAAAGACGTGGCGCACACCTGTGGGTTTATTGACAGCAACTACTTCTGCCGCCTGTTTCGCAAGAATACTGAACGTTCGCCGTCAGAGTATCGTCGGCAGTATCACAGCCAGTTGACGGAGAAAAAAACTGACCAGTTATAATCGCATACTGGGACAGAAAACGGAGACAAAGGTAATATTTACTGGATTTTTGTATTATCAAAAAACATATACCATCACATATCACTTACATGTGAGGTATCTCTCACTTTTATAGACATATTACATTTATCCAGCTTTTGACAGATTTGTCAGATAGCACCGCGTGACGAAACACTCTTATCCTGTGCATAGCAAAGCAACCCGGCAACGGGCAGCTAACGGAAAACGTAGAGGGTGTTTTTGTATGGAACTTTATCTTGATACCGCCAACGTCGCGGAAGTCGAACGTCTGGCCCGCATCTTCCCTATCGCGGGCGTCACCACCAACCCAAGCATTGTGGCAGCAAGCAAAGAATCCATCTGGGATGTGCTGCCACGCCTGCAGAACGCCATTGGCAAAGAGGGCATTCTGTTTGCCCAGACCATGAGCCGGGATGCGCAGGGCATGGTGGAAGAAGCTAAACGCCTGAGCAATGCGGTGCCCGGTCTGGTAGTGAAAATCCCGGTGACATCCGAAGGTCTGGCCGCGATCAAGATGCTGAAAAAAGAGGGTATCACCACGCTGGGAACCGCCGTTTACAGTGCTTCTCAGGGGCTACTGGCTGCGCTGGCAGGAGCGAAATATATCGCGCCTTACGTTAACCGTATCGACGCGCAGGGCGGCGACGGGATTCGCACAGTACAGGAACTGCAAACATTGCTGGAACTGCATGCACCGAACAGCATGGTACTGGCGGCCAGCTTTAAAACTCCACGTCAGGCGCTGGATTGCTTGCTGGCAGGATGTGAAGCAATCACCCTGCCATTAGACGTAGCGCAACAAATGCTCAATACCCCTGCGGTAGAGTCAGCAATAGAGAAGTTTGAGCAGGACTGGAACAACGCATTTGGTCACATCAACCTGTGAGGGAAATAAAGTATGGATCGCATTATTCAATCACCTGGTAAGTACATCCAGGGTGCTGATGTTATTACCCGTCTTGGCAGCTACCTCAAACCACTGGCAGAGCGCTGGCTGGTCGTTGGAGACAAGTTTGTCTTAGGCTTTGCCCAGGGTGCACTGGAAAAAAGCTTCCAGGATGCCGGACTGGCGCTGGAGATTGCACCGTTTGGCGGCGAATGTTCACAAAACGAAATCGACCGTCTGCGCGTCGTAGCGGAAAAAGCGCAGTGTGCGGCAGTACTTGGTATTGGTGGCGGTAAAACGCTGGATACCGCCAAAGCGCTGGCGCACTTTATGGGCGTGCCTGTCGCCATTGCGCCAACCATCGCCTCTACCGATGCGCCGTGCAGCGCGCTGTCCGTCATTTACACCGATGCCGGTGAATTCGATCGCTATCTGCTGCTGCCCAATAACCCGGACAGGGTCATTGTTGATACCAAAATTGTCGCGGGCGCACCGGCGCGTCTGTTAGCTGCGGGTATTGGCGATGCGCTGGCGACCTGGTTCGAAGCGCGTGCCTGTTCACGCAGCGGCGCAACCACCATGGCGGGCGGTCAGTGTACTCAGGCGGCGCTGGCGCTGGCAGAGCTGTGCTTTAATACGCTGATCGAAGAAGGTGAAAAAGCGATGCTGGCTGCAGAGCAGCACGTGGTTACACCAGCACTGGAGCGCATTATTGAAGCCAACACCTATCTGAGTGGCGTCGGTTTTGAAAGCGGTGGTCTGGCAGCGGCTCACGCCATTCATAACGGTCTGACCGCAATCCCGGATGCACATCATTATTACCACGGCGAGAAAGTGGCTTTCGGTACGCTGACACAGCTGGTGCTGGAAAACGCGCCGGTCGATGAAATTGAAACCGTTGCCGCGCTGTGCCATTCCGTTGGCTTGCCGATTACCCTGGCGCAACTGGATATCAAACAGGATATTCAGGCGAAAATGCGCATTGTGGCTGAGGCAGCCTGTGCCGAAGGCGAAACCATCCACAACATGCCTGGCGGCGCAACGCCGGACCAGGTGTATGCCGCCCTGCTTGTGGCTGACCAGTACGGTCAACGTTACCTGCAAGAGTGGGAATAAAAGCTGTTTGCCGGATGAGTAAGATGTTTTAGCGTTGCCATCCGGCAGTTTTGTTCCTGCCGCTATGTTCTTTTATGTTCTTTTCATCGCATGTTGCCAGCATGAGATGTGTGTTTTATAGTGCGCTTTTCCTTCAAACGAAGCGTGACTATGCAATCATCAGACAGAAGAATGAGCATTTACGCCATTCTGCAGCAGGACAAGAAAGTCGTCGTTAACGAACTCGCAGAAAAATTTGGCGTCACCAAGATGACCATTCGCCGCGACCTCTCCTTCTTTGAAAAACAAGGGATTGTCAAAACAACCTACGGCGGCGCTTACCTGACCAGCGGTGCCAGCGTAGAGCCCAGCTTCCAGCTAAAATCCGTGCAAATGGTCGATGATAAGCATCTGATAGGCCAGAAAGCCGCCGAACTGGTCGAAGACGGCGACACGATTATTATAGATTGCGGCACCACGCTGCTGGCCTTTGCACAATTCCTGTTTGATAAAAAAATCATGGTGATCACCAACTCTATTCCAGTGGTTAACCTGCTTAAAGGAAGGCGGGGGATAAAACTGATTGTTGCGCCTGGCGAATATGAAGATGATACGCAGGGGATGATTTCATCCTGCACGTCTAATTTTTTCAATAATATTCATGCCGATAAGGTCTTCCTCAGCACCCAGGGCATCAACGAAGCTGGCGAGCTCACCGTTCCCAAACTGCCGGATGCTCACGTCAAACAAGCTTTGCTACGCGCCGGACGACAAAAAATTCTGCTGGCAGATAAAAGCAAGTTTGGGCAGACATTTCTTGCCGGGCATGGTCGTATTGCTGATTTTAACTACATCATCAGTCAAAGCGGTGTACCCGATACCCTTACCGCACAACTTAACGGACATGTTCAGCTACTGTTAGCTGATACCCCTTCCTGAGTTCCCCCCTCTTAAACGCACATCTTTCTGTGCGTTTCTGTCCTCTTTAAATGTTCTTTTTATATTTTTATGTGATCAAAGGAACAAAATAGATCATAAGCAGATTGACAATCGAACACCTCAGGCGTGGAATACGAAAACCCCTTCCCACATTGAGGTCTTTATGAACGGATTACTCAGTTTTAAACCCACCAACAACGATTGCGATTTTGCCAGGATTGCGAAAAAGCAGGATCAGATGTTCCACCGTACCGCGACGTTATGCCCGGAACGCGCAGAAATCATTACCGAATCGTTTAAACGTTCAGAAGGCAAACCGATCGTTATTCGCCGGGCGTTGGCGCTGGCCGACATTCTGGCAAACATGACCATTTACATTGAGCCGGATATGTTGATCGTCGGCAACCAGGCCAGCGCCAACTTCGCTGCGCCAGTATTTCCGGAGTTCTCTTTCAACTGGGTGATTGATGAACTCGACGAATTTGACAAGCGGTCTGGCGACAGCTTCCAGGTATCTGAAGAGACCAAAGCACGTCTGCGTGTATTGCAAGACTACTGGCAGGGTAAAACCCATCAGGATGAAGTATTAACCAACCTACCGCAAATTAACCGCCTGGCGGAAAAGCAGGGCGTATTGCACCGTGGTGGTATCAGCATGTCCGGTGATGGTCACATCATTCCAAACCATGATTTCGTACTCGAAGTCGGTTACGGCGGCATGCGCGATATCGCCAAACAACATCTGGCAGAAGATCAACACCTGACCGAAGAACAGACCGATTTCTACCAGGCCGTCATCATCACCATGGACGCCGCCCTGAACTACTGCAAACGCTTCTCTTTGCTGGCCAAAGAAGAGGCGGCAAAAACCAGCGATACTAAACGTCGCGACGAGTTGCTGGCAATGAGCGATATGTTCGCCCACTTGATGGAAGGCAAAGCGCAGAGCTTTTGGGAAGCGGTAGAAACAGTCTATCTAACCCATTTACTGATGATGATCGAAAGCAACGGCCACTCGTTCTCCTTTGGCCGTTTTGACCAGTACGTCTGGTCGTTCTACGAAGCGGATATTCACTCAGGAAAAATCAGTAAAGAGAAGGCGCTGGAGATCCTGACCCACTTCTTCATCATGACCAACAGCCTCAACAAAGTACGCCCGTGGGGCCACACTCAGTATAGCGGCGGTTACCCACTTTATTCCAACCTGATGGTCGGAGGCATGAAGCCGGACGGCACTGACGGCACCAACGATCTCTCTTATTTATCGCTGGAAGCGATGGCGTTAACCGGCCTGCCAGAACCAAACTTAAGCGTACGTTTCTCTAAAGATACCCCGCATTCACTGATGCAGGATTCGGCAAAACTGATCCGCAAGGGCTTTGGCATGCCGTCCATTTTCTGTGATGAAGTGGTGATCCCTGCAATGATGACGCTTGGTCTGACGGAAGAGGTCGCCCGTGAATATGCCTCAATGGGCTGCGTGGAAACCGCTATTCCTGGCCGTTGGGGCCACCGCGCTACCGGTATGACCTACGTTAACTTCGGCAAAATTCTTGAACTGGTGATGAACAACGGCTGCTGCCCGGCAACCGGCGTACAGCTGGTAAAAGTGAACGGCAAAGAAGGCCGCGAAATTAACTATGCGTCTTATGATGAAGTGTGGGCTGCGTGGAATCAGTTGCTGGAGTTCTACTCCGACCTGGCGGTGGACTGCGATCTGGTGTGCGATCGTGCACTGAAACATCACGATGCCGACGCTTTCGCTTCCGCGACCATTAACTGCTCTCTGGAGCGCGGTAAAACGCTGAAAAACGGCGGCGCAGAGTACGACTTTGTCAGTTCCTCCAATATCGGGCCTTCGGTAGTTGGTGACAGCCTCGCTGCGGTGAAGAAGTTGGTCTTTGATGACCAGGTGCTAACACTCAAGCAACTGCGTGATGCCATGGACAGCAACTTTGAAGGCATTGAAGGCGCACGCGTACGCAAGCTATGCCGCAACGCGCCGAAGTTTGGCAACGATATCGACTACGTTGATTACATTGTCGCCGACGTGTTCGAGTCCTATCTGAAGCTGCTGCCGAAGTACAAAACCGATCGCTACGGCAAAGGACCGAAAGGCTGCGGTTACACCATGTCCACGTCCAACATCACCTCCTACGTCCCAAACGGCTTTGACGTTGGCGCAACGCCAGATGGTCGCCTGGCGACTCTGCCATTAAACGAAGGTGCATCACCGTGCCTCGGCGCGGATAAAGAAGGGCCAACGGCGGTGATCAACTCCGTGGCGAAGCTGCCAAACCAGAAAATCGCCGGTGGCCAGTTGCTGAACATGAAATTCACGCCGAGCGCACTGGAAGGCGACGATAACCTGGAGAAATTTACCCATTTCATGGAAGCCAGCCGGATGAAGAATATCTTCCACAACCAGTTCAACATCATCGATTCAAATATTCTGCGAGCAGCGAAAGCGCACCCGGAAGATTATCCGAACCTAATGGTGCGCGTAGCGGGTTATTGCGCTTTGTTTTCGACGCTGATGCCGGAAGCGCAGGACGCGATTATCGCCCGTACAGAACTGGCATGGTGAGGAGAACGTTAATATGAGAACAGGCCTGATCTCCCGCATTCAGCATTATTCCACCAAGGATGGCCCTGGAATACGCAGCACCGTCTTTATGCAGCAGTGTAATTTACGCTGTCAGTGGTGTGCGAATCCGGAAACCATCAGGCCTGGTTTCAACGTTTTCTGGTTTAAAGAGCGCTGCCGCCAGTGCGGGACCTGCGTACAAGCGGCGGCAAACAGCGCGATTACCCTCGCACAACCCGGCAACGGGGTGAATATCGACCGGAAAAAGTGCACCAATCTGCTGGATATCGTCGACATGTGCCCCTATGACGGCTACGAGAAAGTCGGCCAAGAGATGACATCTCACCAACTGGCAGACCTGCTGCTGCGCGACAAAGCGTTTTACGATGAAAGCCACGGCGGCGTCACCTTTTCCGGCGGTGAGCCGGCGCTTCAGGCTGAGTTTGTCAGGGAAACCGCCCTGCTGTTGAAGGCGGAAGGGATACATGTCTGCCTGGATACCGCCGGTTATATTCGCTGGGAAAAACTCCGCCCTCTGGTTGAAGCCGTCGATCTTGTTTCCTACGATTTTAAAGTCTTTGATGCAGAAACCCATCTCAGTTGTACAGGTGTTGATAACCGGTTGATCCTGGAGAATGCCAAAGCGATCGCAGCAATGGGCAAGCCGATCCTGGCACGCATGGTGATCGTACCAACACGTAATGATGATCCAGCCGATATCCGTAAACGCCTCGATTTTATCCGCACACTCGGTAGCGCGGTGCAGCAGGTCGATATTCTCGAGTATCACATTTATGGCATCGGTAAATATCAAAAACTAGGCATTCCTTATTTATTAAAAGACATTCCCGCTTGCCAACACGAGATGACGGAACAAATTAAACAATATGCCGAAGAGATTGGCCTGAGGGCCACCATTGGCGGTTAAAGGACGAACATGCTTAATTTTATTATTACCGAAACCTATACAGAAATGAGCATGCTGGCGGCAAAACGCGTTGCCGCGGCATTGATAAATAAACCCGACCTGGTTATGGCTATTCCAACGGGTGGAACGCCAGTAGGCATGCTGGCAGAAATGAGTCGCATGGCGAAAAATGGTGACGCTGACTTTACAAAAACATTCGCCTTCAATATCGATGAATATATTCCGCTACGTAACACAGACCCACAAAGTTATTACTATTTCCTGCAACAACACCTTTATCAGTACGCAAATATCCCCGCCGAAAATACTTTTGTTCCCGATGTTCTGGCCGCCAATTTAACCGCAGAATGCGCCCGCTATGAGCAAACTATCGTTGATCACGGCGACTTTGATATGACCATCCTCGGCATCGGTCACGACGGCCATATCGGTTTTAACGAGCCGCATGCTACTCATAGCCCAGTATGTCATGTCATTAATCTCAACGTGGATACTATCGAAGCCAACGCCCGATTCTTTGCACGACAGGAGGACGTGCCGCAGCAGGCGATTACACTCGGCATGGGAACCATTCTGAGAAGCAAAGAGATAGTCCTGATTGCTAACGGCAAATCAAAATCCTCAGTGATTAAACAGCTTCACGACTGCACCCGCATTGACCCGCAATTTCCAGCGTCGTTTCTGTTAATGCACCCAAATGTGACGGTAATTTGCGATCGCGAGGCGGCATCACAGCTTCATATTTAATTATCCGGAGGCGCGTATGATTATTCAGAGTGAACGGGTATGGCTTTACGGGAGTTTTTTTCCAGCGCACATTACCGTTGCGAACGGAAAAATTATTGATATTAACGTCGGACTAATCGCCGACGCCGATTATGATTTTGGTCTGCGTCGAATTGTTCCTGGCTTTATTGATATGCACGCACATGGCGGATGGAACTACGACACAAACGAAGATGACGCCGCTGGCCTGCGCCGCTGGCTCTCGCATTTACCGCAGGAAGGCGTCACAGCCTTTTGCCCAACAACGGTCACTGACGATCACCCAATTCTGCTTGCAGCACTACGCAATATTGCTCATGTTATGCACCACCCATCGGCTGGCGCGGAGATCCTCGGTATTCATCTTGAAGGGCCTTTCCTGAATCCTCTGTATCGTGGCGCACAGCCCGAAAAGGCCATTCGTCAGGCCAGCCTTACCGATTTCGCCGCTTACGAACAGGCAGCAGAGGGGCAAATTATCGCTGTCACTCTGGCACCGGAGATGGACCCGGGCCACACTCTAACCCGCTACTGCAAAGAGAAGAACATCATCGTCAGTATGGGGCATTCCGATGCTTCCTTTGAACAGGCACTGGAAGCCACGGGCAACGGCGCAAGCAGCGTCACCCACGTTTACAACGGGATGGCGAAATATGTTAACCGCGAGCCAGGTTTATTGGGGGCCGCCTGGCAGCTGGATGGGCTGTATGGCGAATTGATTGCCGATGGTATTTTTGTCAGCCTGGTTTCAGCGGCACATTTATTCCATGCCAAAAATGATGACTATATCATTATGATCAGCGACTCAATGAAAGCCAAAGGTGAAGCACCTGGCCGCTACATGTTTGGCGGAGAGCCGATGATTCTTGGTGAAGACGGTGCCACACGGCGAGAAAACGGCGTACTGGTCGGGAGCACACTTCAATTGAATCGCGGCCTGTATAATATGGTCGAGAGGGCGATGGTTCCCTTTAGCTCTGCGTTAAAATCCTGCACAATTAATCCCGCTCGCCTTCTCGGAATAGACGATCGTAAAGGGAAATTACAGCGCGGATACGACGCCGATATTGTCGTACTGGAAGATAATTACCAGGTCAATACCACTTTCTGTAAAGGAGAAATCACCTGGTCAATTAATTAATTGGTATTATATTTACCTATTTCTATTCAGCGGTTGTTAAATAACGACCGCCAAATTTTATTTATATTTTATAAAGGAAGCTAATTTGTTATTTTAATAAAATGAGATACAAACCACATTAATCGCATTTATATTCACTTAAAAATAACGCACAAAATAATAACTATACACCCGCCACATTTACCTCCCATCGCAAACATTATTAACCATTCAGAATATATATTTCTGATCTGATGATTTCTATCTGCTTATAGGGAATGCCATGAATATTTTGGGTTATTTGCAAAAAGTGGGCCGTGCATTAATGGTGCCAGTAGCAACGTTACCAGCGGCCGCTATTTTAATGGGTATCGGATACTGGATCGATCCAACGGGTTGGGGAAGTGCCAACGCGCTGGCCGCCTTATTTATTCAATCTGGCTCCGCTATCATCGACAATATGGGAGTGCTGTTTGCTGTCGGTGTGGCGTATGGAATGTCAAAAGATAAAGATGGTGCTGCGGCGCTGGCGGGGTTTGTCGGCTTTCTTGTATTAACGACCCTCTGTTCACCCGCCGCCGTGGCGATGATCCAGCAAATCCCACTGGAGCAGGTGCCAGCGGCCTTTGCTAAGATTAAAAACCAGTTTATTGGCATCATGGTTGGCGTCATCTCTGCTGAACTGTATAACCGCTTTGGCAGCGTCGAACTGCCAAAAGCTCTTTCGTTCTTCAGCGGACGCCGTCTCGTCCCCATCATCACCTCTTTCGTGATGATTATTGTCGCTTTTATCATGATGTTTATCTGGCCTGTCGTTTTCAGCGGCCTGGTGGGTTTTGGCGAACATATTCAAAAGCTCGGTTCAGTTGGTGCGGGGATCTACGCATTCTTTAATCGATTGCTGATTCCTGTGGGCTTGCACCATGCACTAAATTCTGTGTTTTGGTTTGATGTTGCCGGGATTAACGATATCCCCAATTTTCTCGGCGGCGCACAATCAATTGAAACGGGAAAAGGCATTGTCGGCATCACGGGGCGTTATCAGGCGGGTTTCTTTCCGATCATGATGTTTGGTCTGCCGGGCGCTGCGCTGGCGATTTATCAATGCGCACGTCCTGAGAACAAAGCAAAAGTCATGGGGATCATGATGGCTGGCGCGTTCGCCTCATTTTTCACAGGCATCACTGAGCCGCTGGAATTTTCCTTCATGTTTGTCGCGCCGATGCTGTACGTCATTCACGCGTTGCTATCAGGGATTGCCGTTTTTGTCGCGGCCAGCCTGCACTGGATTGCCGGTTTTGGCTTCAGCGCTGGCCTGGTAGACATGGTGCTTTCTTCACGTAATCCGCTCGCCGTGCAATGGTATTTTCTCATACCTTTGGGACTGGTATTTTTCGTTATCTACTATCTGATGTTTCGTTTCACCATCATCAAATTTGATCTGCTCACCCCTGGGCGCGAGCTGGCCGTTGCCGGGAGTTGTGCCGATGGTCAGGACACCAATATCAGTAGCCCTAAAGATCAAAATGTGAGTGAACTGGCGCGTCAGTACATCGCGGCTATTGGTGGCTCAGAAAACCTGACCGGCATTGACGCCTGTATCACTCGCCTACGGCTGAGTGTCAACGATTCCTCACTAGTCAATGACGCCCTGGCAAAACGATTGGGTGCTACGGGGGTTATCCGTCTGAACCAAACCAGCGTGCAAATCATCGTCGGATTCGTCGCAGAAAAAATCGCCAACGCGATGAAAACTATAGGCTATGTAGAAGCAGCCAGAGCCGTTGCCGCCGCTCCCACTTCGGTTAAACCACAGATGACAAAGCATACTGCCGTCATCACTGAACTGGTCGCTCCGGTAAGCGGTAAGGTCGTCATGCTGGAACACGTGCCGGATGAAGCCTTCGCCAGTAAAGCTGTTGGGGATGGTGTTGCTATACTCCCGACAGGCAGCACGGTTGTTTCACCCGCAGCAGGCACTATCGTAAAAATCTTTAACACTAACCATGCGTTCTGCCTGACAACGAACACGGGCGCGGAGATCATCGTCCATATGGGGCTAGATACTGTTGCGCTTAACGGGCAGGGATTCTGTCGTCTGGTAGAAGAAGGGAGTGATGTTGTCGCAGGCCAACCGATACTGGAAATGGATCTCGATTTCCTGAATGCCAGCGTCCGCTCAATGTTAAGCCCGGTGGTATGCAGCAATATTGAAGATTTTACGGAGATAGAGTTCAGGATGCCAGACGGTAACGTCATTGCGGGAAAGACCCCGCTCTACATCATCAAGGGATAAATGACAAAATCAGCGACTGCCTTTGGCAGTCGCTGATTTATTGACTTACAGCAGGTCGAAACGATCCAGGTTCATCACTTTCACCCATGCGGCCACGAAATCTCTCACGAACTTCTCGTGGGCATCGCTGCAGGCATAAACTTCAGCCACTGCGCGCAGTACAGAGTTAGAACCAAATACCAGATCAGCGCGGGTTGCGGTGTATTTTACTTCGCCGCTCAGACGGTCACGACCTTCAAACAGTTCTTGTGACTCATCAACCGCCTTCCACTCATGGCGCATATCCAGCAGATTGACGAAGAAGTCAGTGCTGAGTACGCCTGGACGATCGGTAAAGACACCGTGCTGGCTACCATCAAAGTTGGTGCCCAGTACGCGCATACCTCCCACCAGCACGGTCATTTCCGGTGCGGTTAGCGTCAGCTGCTGTGCTTTATCGATCAGCAGCGACTCGGTGGTCGATACGTCAGGACGGGCGCGGTAGTTACGGAAGCCATCGGCGATTGGCTCAAGCAGTTCAAACATCTCAATATCCGTTTGATCCTGGCGCGCATCCACGCGACCCGGCGCAAAAGGTACCTTAATGCTGACACCCGCAGCACTTGCCGCCTGCTCGATGCCGACAACACCTGCCAGCACGATAATATCGGCCAACGAGGCGGTATGGGCAGACTTATAAATCCCTTCCAGCACAGGCAGAACGCGTGCTGCGGTGGCATTCACATCCCAGCCGCGCTGTGGATCCAGCGCCAGACGGGCACCGTTAGCGCCGCCACGTTTATCCCCACCGCGGAAAGTCGATGCCGACGCCCATGCTACTGATACCAGTTCGCCCACGGACAGCCCGGAAGCGGCAATGGTCGCTTTCAGCTTCAGGATATCTTCTTCGCTTGGGTTGAAGAACGCATGCGGCAGCGGGTCTTGCCAAATCAGATCTTCTTTTGGCACTTCCGGTCCGATGTAACGCGCTTTCGGCCCCATATCACGGTGCGTCAGTTTAAACCACGCACGGGCAAACGCTTCGTTGAACGCCTGTGGATCGTTCAGGAAACGGCGGGAGATTTTCTCGAACTCAGGATCGAAACGCAGCGTCAGGTCGGTAACCAGCATTGTTGGCTTGCGTTTTTTCGACGGATCAAACGGATCGGGGATAATCTCCGGTGCGTCAACCGCTTCAAACTGAATAGCGCCTGCCGGGCTGCGAGTTTGTACCCACTCGTATTTGAACAGGTTCTCGAAGAAATAGTTGCTCCATTGGGTTGGCGTCTGCGTCCAGACCACTTCCAGACCGGATGTAATGGCATCCGCGCCCGCGCCGCTGCCGTAGCTGCTCGCCCAGCCCAGGCCCTGTGCTTCAATCGGTGCGGATTCAGGATCGGCGCCTACGTGCGAAGCCGGTGCAGCGCCGTGGGTTTTGCCCAACGTATGACCACCGCCAATCAGCGCCACGGTTTCTTCGTCGTTCATACCCATATTACCGAAGGTCGCGCGAATAGCCGCTGCCGCTGAAAGCGGTTCGCCGCTATGGTCCGGCCCTTCCGGGTTCACATAGATAAGGCCCATTTCGGTTGCGCCCAGCGGCGCTTTGGCCAGTTCTTCCGGGTGACGGTGAGTCAGCCAGGCTTTTTCATCACCCCAGTTTACGTCGAGATCCGGTTCCCAGACATCTTCACGACCAGCACCAAAGCCGAAGGTGCGGAAGCCTGAGTTTTCCAGCGCCACGTTACCCGCGAGGATAAACAGGTCGGCCCAGGAAATTTTCTGGCCATATTTCTGCTTGATTGGCCACAGCAGACGACGCGCTTTATCAAGGCTGACGTTATCCGGCCAGGAGTTCAGTGGTGCAAAACGCTGCTGTCCGCGACCCGCGCCACCGCGTCCATCGATGGAGCGATAGGTCCCTGCACCGTGCCATGCCATGCGGATAAACAATCCAGCATAGGTTCCCCAGTCAGCGGGCCACCACGGTTGAGATTCGGACAGAAGGGCTCTGAGATCCCCTTTCAGGGCAGAGTAGTCGAGTTTGCTAAACTCTTTGCGGTAGTCGAAGTCCTCACCCAGCGGGTTAGAACGGTTGGAATGTTGGTTTAAAAGATCAACGCGCAGTTGATTTGGCCACCAGTCGCGGTTGTTCGTTCCTGCTCCCGCGCTCTGGTCGTGACCGCCCTGATGAAAAGGACACTTACCGGCAGTTGATGTGTTCTGGCTATCGTCGGACATGCTCATCTATATGCTCCCTTTACAGTGTTCTGACTACGATATACACCACCAGAGATAAGATATAGTCGAAAAAACCCACAGATTCGATAGCTAATTCCTTTTATATTTTACGTTACAGAGATGTAGATCAAAATGATCAACAAAAAGCCCTCCGTAGAGGGCTGGGGCATCTGTTTAGTTCGGTCTTACACCCAGTGTGTGACAAATAGCGTAGCTCATCTCGGCACGATTAAGGGTATAGAAGTGAAAATCTTTCACCCCTTCGCGGCTGAGAATCTTCACCATGTCCATAGCGATATTAGCGCCCACCAGCTTGCGGGTTTCCGCGTCATCATCCAGACCATCAAACATGGTCGACATCCACGCCGGAATGCGGACGTTGGTCATGTCGGCAAATTTTTTCGCCTGCTTAAAGTTGGAGACTGGCAGGATACCCGGAATAATTTCCACGTCGATTCCCGCAGACACACAGCGATCACGAAAGCGCAGATAGCTTTCTACATCGAAGAAGAACTGGGTAATCGCACGGTTCGCACCGGCATCAACCTTACGCTTCAGGTTCAGCAGATCGGCCTGAGCGCTCTTCGCTTCCGGGTGCACTTCCGGGTAAGCCGCAACGGAGATATCAAAGTCTGCAACGTCTTTCAGTAGCGTCACCAGGTCAGAAGCATACATATCCGGTTTACCGCTTCCCGGCGGCAGGTCACCGCGCAGGGCAACAATATGACGAATACCGTTGTTCCAGTAGTCCTGAGCAATAGTCCGCAGCTCATCGCGGGTTGCATCAATACAGGTCAGGTGCGGCGCTGCTTCAAGGCCAGTGCGATCCTTAATGCCTTTAATAATGCTGTGCGTACGGTCGCGCTCACCAGAGTTTGCACCGTAAGTGACTGAAACAAACTTCGGCTTCAGGCTGCTCAGGCGATCGATGGAGTTCCACAGGGTTTGCTCCATTTCACTGGTGCGCGGCGGGAAAAACTCAAATGAAACGTTAATCTGACCGGCAACTTCTGCCAGGCTCTGATTCAGGGCTTCCCGCTGGTTGGCGTGAAAAAAGCTCATACCTTACCTCATCAATCTTTTGTCGTTATATGTTGTGTTGTGAACTGCTATACGTTTAGACGTCTAGATGTAAAAATGACGGAAAAGCATGCTGGCGTCAACACAAAAATCATCGCTAAAGGTGAGGAATACTCAGCCAACGTGAAAAAAATTCACATCAGTCTGAATTGATGAGGGATTGCGCCATGACCGTCTGCAGCCATGCTAATTTTTTTACGTTTTCAGGCAGCACCAGCAACCCCGTGCTAATACGCAATTCGGTATCGGTAAGCGGCAGGAATATCACCCCCCGACGTTGGATAGCGGAAAAGGAGGCCGGAAGTAGGCTCAGACCTTCACCCTGCGCGATCCGCGCCAACAACACATCATGTTCCAGCGGTTCTTCAATACAGGCAGGAGAGTAACCAGCATGACTAAAAATATGTCGGGTGTAATCAAAAAAGGCGGGGTTACGTTCACGTTTGAACCAGAACAGTGGTCGGTGGCTCAGCGACATTAACGAGAGCGAAGGCAGCGCCGCCTCTGGCCAGAGCGCGGGTAAGGCGACGATCAACGATTCTTGCCAGCCGAGCGGTGTGACGCTAAGCCCCGAAGTCTCAAGCGGTAACGCCACCAGCGCGGCATCCAGCTTTCCACGACGCACCAGACGCGCGAGTTCAGGCGAACCATGACGGACAATATGTCGCTTCTGCACATGCGTAGTCAGCTGTGACTCAAGCGCCGCAAAAACGCCCTGTTCAAACGCCGTGCTTAACCCTAAGCGCAGAGATGGTTCCCCGACTTGCGTTAATTGACTCAACGCAGCGTAGGTTTTGTCCTGGAGATCAAGCAGCGGGCGCACCATTTCAAGTACGCGCTGGCCGTCCTCCGTCAGCGTTAATCCACGGGTATGACGGACAAACAGCGTGACCCCCAGGCGATCTTCAAGCTGGCGAATGTGGCGGCTCAACGGCGGTTGCGACATAAACAAGCGCTGCGCAGCCCGGCTCATATTGTTCTCTTCCGCTACTACGGAAAAGTAACGCAGTAGACGAATATCCAGAGAGTGTAATGGCGATGTTGTCATACCGAAAAGGTATCACGGAAACGGTATTATCCAAATCATTCTACACCCCCTATTCTCTAGCCATACGCCACACCTACGAGGGAAAAATCATGGAGTCAGAACGTTTTATTACCGGCCAGAAAATGCTGCAACAGGTAGATGGTAAAGGGGGAGAGGCCGTCGTTGAGAGCCTGAAGGATATCGCGCCGGATTTTGCCCGCTACCTGCTGGAATTTCCGTTTGGCGACATCTATGCACGTCCAGGTCTGGACCTGCGCAGCCGGGAAATTGCCACTGTCGCCGCTTTAACGGCAATGGGCAATGCCGCCCCGCAGTTGAAAGTGCATATTGGCGCGGCATTACACGTTGGTTTAACGCAGGATGAGATCGTTGAAGTGATTATGCAGATGGCCGTATATGCCGGCTTCCCTGCCGCACTCAATGGTTTGTTCGCCGCGAAAGAGGTATTTGCCTCTCACAGAGGCTAAAACAACAGGCCAGCGGATTGTCTGCTGGCCTGAGCTCACTATGGTTTCACATCTGCCACACGCATGCCTTTAAGCTGCTCATCCGTCAGCGTATTTCCCGCCTTGAAATAGTCAACGACAGCATTAGAGACATAGTAACCGCCGGAGGTATTTCGCGCTTTTCCTTCGGTAAATGCCGTAAAACCATCACCGCCGTCTGCCAGGAAGCTATTGGTGGCAATGTGATAAACCGTGGCATCCTCAATCGGTTTACCGTTTAACGTTAGTACGGTGACGCGCTGACCGACTGGTTTACTGCTGTCATACTTCATCTCCAGTCCTTTGGACACCTGCAATACACCGTTGCTTAAACCCGCGCCGTGCTCCATCAGGCTACGCAACTGTTTACCGGTGAGATCCATTGTTGCCAGCTCGTTGGGGAACGGGAAGGTGCTAATGACTGCACCCATCGTGATAGCACCGGCTGGGATTTCATTACGGATACCGCCCGAATTAGTGAGCGCTAATTGAGTATCTTTACCTGCCGCCACCAGCAACGCATCCGCCGCCAGATTGCCCAACGAAGAAGATTCACCGTAAGCACGCGTCAGCTCAACCGGAGAGTTTGCAACCGTCTGTTGTACCACCTTATCAAGCTTTTTATTCCAGCCATCAATGACCTGTTTCGTCTGCGGGTCTGGCTGCCACTCATCAGCATAAATGGTCTTCAGCTCGAAGTTCTTCACGGTAAATTGATGCGGTTTCTGCTGATAATCCAGCACCAGTTTACCCACATCAATACCGCCGCTGTCGGTAGAAAGAATCAGAGTGTTACCGACTTTAATCGGCTCCGGCGTGCCCACATGCGCATGGCCGGTAATCAGGATATCCAGCCCCTTTACCTGACCTGCGGTCTGGATGTCTTTATCCAATGCACGGCGCACATCTGTACTTCCCTGGCTAGACTGACGCGCTGGCGTACCTTCATGGATCAGCGCCACAGTGAGATCGACTTTACCTTTAAGCTCATCGATATAGCGTTGCAACCACTTCACTTCATCCCGCGCTTCAATACCGACACGTGTCGCAGCAGAAACCGTATCATCAAAAGCAAACACGCCGTGCAGGCCAATCACACCAATCTTCACGCCATCTTTTTCAATAATGGTGTAAGGCTTATCCCAGAACATTTTGCTGCTGTTCTGATAAAAGATATTACCCTGCACGATGGGGAATTTCGCCTGACTCAGTTGTAGTAGCGTGTTATCCCAACCGTGATCGAATTCATGATTACCCATGGTGACAGCATCAAAATTCATGGTGTTCATAATATCGATAATCGCCTTACCCTTGGTCAGGCTGCTGATATACGGCCCGGTAAAATAATCACCGGCATCAAAAAACCAGGTGGCGCTATTTTTCGTTTTTTCCTGCTTCACCATCGTCGTGATATTAGCCCAACCACCAATATCACGCGTGCCATTGGCAATCCATGGGACTTTATAAGGTTCAACGTGGGCGTGAAGATCGTTGGTATAGATAATCGTGACATCTTTGGCACTCGCCCAAAGCGGCAACGATACCAGAACACCAACAGCAAGCATTTTTAACTTCATAATCAATCCCTTTCAGTCATATAAAGAATCGCTACGTTACGTTCTGAAAGGTTTTTTTATGTGAGAACACTCACATCCGCTGGTGATAGTCGCGGGTCAAAATCAACGACCATTAAAAATCGTTGGTAATACGATGACGTCACTGTTCACCATCAATTGCTGTAAGTCCTTCGGCTGTAAAAATCTGGGGCTGGCGAGCTCACCAGATTACAGCTGGCCCGAGTATCGGTTGGGTTATGCTGCGCTGCATTGCCGGGCATGCGGCAGCTATCCACCGCTGTTTAATGAGGAACAGTTTGGTGGATGGTTGTCAGCATATTTAACGGATTTTGCCGCCCAAAGCGGTCATTTTTGCCCACGATGTTATCAGCGGGAAACCATCCTCTATGGGCATAATCCTCAGGGCAGCCAACGCGTTCAGTGCCGGAGCTGCAAACATGTCTGGACACCAAAGCAGCAGCCGCTCACCACCATTGTTCCACCAGAACAAATAGCGACGGTTCCCTTAATCGTCCCTTTTCAGGGAGCCTGCACCGACCAGAAACTTTATGTATTACTCAGTTTTGACGCTATTCGCGGCAATATTTTGCATATTTCCAGTAATTTCACGCCCCATCTCGTAGGGGATACATTACGATACCGCTGGCGTAACAACGTTGAACCCGCGGTCATTCATGACGATATCGTTGAACGAGTAAGACAGAGGGAAACCCTGTTTTTACGCCGCAGCCAGTTTGATGAAATCCAGTACGGCAGTGCCATGCTCAAACGAAATGCCAATGGCGCAGTTTTACGCCCGGTCATTACCGCGCACGGACATTTCCGCATACTGAGCCATCTCTGGCCTGAGGTAAAAACGCACATTATTGCCCACGAATGTTTTCTGCGCGGCGCGGCGATTACCGCATGGGCGCAGCAATATCGCGATCATCACGCTTCGCTTTGGTTTATTGATGAAGAGATCAATAGCGATAAGTGCACACTGCCCTGGCGATTACTGGGTAAAACCTGGCAGGGGTGGTGGCGAAACCAGTGGCAAATTTGGCAACAAGGCGACACACGCAAAATGGTGTGTCTGTTAACGGAGGGTCAGGTTGAAAAAGGGGCGTCAATCACACTGGCGGCAGGCCACCATTTTCTCGCCTGGTTACAGCAGCAGGCGGAGTTTCGGGATAGCGCCCGTTACTCGGCTCATTCGGTGTTTCAGACGATAAGGACGCTGGCGGAGCAATACAACACCCTGATCACCCAGCGCGATTTGCCCGGTGGCGCTGCCGCTTACCCGGCCTACGGTTCATGCCATATGTAGGCCGGATAAGCGTAAGCGCCACCCGGCAACGCAAACTACAGCAACTGCGCCAAACGGTTGATGTCAGACTGAATCGCCCCAGCGGTAACGTCACGGCCCGCGCCCGGTCCACGGATCACCAGCGGGTTATCGCGATACCAGCGGCTCTCTATGGCGAATACGTTATCGCACGGCAACAGCGCCGCCAGCGGGTGTTCAGGGCGAACCGCTTCAACACCAACGCGAGCTTTGCCGTTAGCATCAAAACGCGCCACATAGCGCAGCACCAGCCCCATTTCACGCGCCGCTTCCAGACGCTGCACCATCTGCTCGTTCAGCTCATCGCCATTCTCAAAGAAATGGTCAATAGAGCCTTCTTCACAATGCGCAGGCACCAGCGATTCCACGCGAACCTGGTCCGGTTCGATGTCGTAACCCGCTTCACGCGCCAGAATCACCAGCTTACGCATCACATCTTTGCCGGAAAGATCTACGCGCGGATCGGGTTCAGTCAGACCCTGTTGCCATGCCTGATCCACCAGATCGGTGAATGGGACCGTGCCATCAAATTGCAGGAACAACCACGACAACGTGCCGGAGAAGATCCCGCTGATCGACAAAATAGTATCCCCGCTATCAATCAGATCGCGCACGGTATGGTTGATCGGCAAACCTGCACCCACGGTGGCGTTATATAACCAGTGGCGACCCGTTTTTTCGAAAGCGTCATGAATCTGGCGGTAATTATTACTGCTGCTCGCCCCGGCCAGTTTGTTGGCGCTGATGACGTGGAAACCATGGCTGGCAAAATCCAGATACTGACCCGCCAGTTGCTCGCTCGCTGTCACATCCAGCACCACTAAATCATCATACGGGTGAGCACGCATCCACAGGAATAGAGACTCTTCATCCTGCTCTACCGCCTCGTCATCAAAGAAAGCTAACGCGCGGCTGGCATCCAGCCCTTCGTAATTCAGCAGGCTACGACGGCTATCAACCACACCCGCCAGCACAAACTCTAATCCGGTACGCGCCGAGAGCGTGCTCTGCTCGCGAGCGAACAGCTCCAGCCAGCGCGACCCAATGTTGCCTTTGCCGAACAACACCAGACCAATGCGTTTTTCAGCACGGAAGATTGACTGATGCAGACCCTGAATCAGGCTCTCCGTTGGCCCAGTACGCAGTACCGCGACCAGGCTGATGCCCTCTTCCGACTGCCAGGTGAATTCAACCGGCTGACCTTTCAACTGTTGCCAGAAACGGTGGCAGTGCAGCGGATTACGGGTGACGCCCGCCCCGACCATCGCCACCAGCGCCAGCCCCTGGCGCAGACGCAGCTCGCCTGGCAGGCCAGCTTCATCCAGAATTTTCAGCGCGCTGTCAGCGACTTCGGAGGTGTAGCAAAATTGCAATAGCTGGCGGTCAGGATGCACGCCCACTGCCAGCGGACGCACCTGGCTACGTTTTAAAACCTGGTCAATCTCTTTATAAGCCAGCTTAAAATCCTGGCCAGTCGGAACCAGAAACTCAATCAGGCAGACGTCATCATGACTGGTCACAATACGCGCCCCGGTACCGGAGGCCAGTACTCGCTCAATACGCGTTGAACCCTGCTCTGGGGTATAGCTACAGCGCAACTGGAGATCGATATCGCTACCGGAAACCGGCTGTAAGGTACGGGCATGGAGAACCGGTGCCGCCAGACGCGCCAGCTCGCTGGCTTCATCCAGACGCAACAGCGGCAGCAAACAGGCGTCTTTTACTTTACGCGGATCCGCGCTGTAAACCCCGGCGACATCGCTCCAGATGGTTACTCGGGAAACGCCCGCCAACGCACCAACCTGCGTCGCCGAGTAGTCAGAACCGTTACGCCCCAGTAGCACTGTTTCACCGGCATTGCTGCGGCTAATAAAGCCGGTAACCACCAGGCGTTTACCCGGATGCTGCGCCAACAGTTGCTGCAGTAATGGGTAAGAAAGACCTTCATCTACCTGCGGCTGGGCACCGCGTTCAGCACGTAAAAAATCGCGCGCATCCAGCCAAGCCGACTCCAGCCCCTGTTGATTAAGGACGGCAGACATCAAACGCGCGGACCATACCTCGCCATGCCCAACAACCTCAGCATAGACGGCATCGTTCACGCCGCTGTCGAGTAACCCGGCCAGACGCTCCAGATCGTGAATAAACGCGCCAATCAGTCCATCCGCCACCTCGGGAGGTAACAAACCGCTGATAAGCTCACTTTGATAGCGACGTAACGCCTGTTGAACCTGATGCGCAGAAAGGCGATCGGTCTGGCTTAATTTCAGCCAGCTAATCAACTGGTTAGTGGTACTGCCTGCGGCTGAAACAACCATCATGTCATCAGGCTGCGAGTAATCCGCCATAATGCCTGCGACACGCAGATAACATTTCACGTCTGCCAGACTACTACCACCAAATTTGTGCAGTTGACGACCCTTCGCCCCTGCCTGCGCAATCACACTCATGTTTACCCCTTGTTTGCAGCCCGGAAGCCATTTTCCAGGTCGGCAATTAAATCTTCGCCATCTTCAATACCGGTGGAGATACGCAGCAGCGTTTCGGAAATTCCGGCAGCAGCACGCGCTTCTGGTGCCATGCCCGCGTGTGTCATGGTTGCGGCGTGGGAGATCAGACTTTCAACGCCCCCTAACGATTCCGCCAGCGTAAACAATGACAACCCGCCGAGGAAACGGCGCAGCGTTTGCTCATCGCCATCCAGTTCAAAACTTAACATCGCGCCAAAGCCTTTTTGCTGACGCGCAGCAATCTCATGGCCCTGATTATCCGGCAATGACGGGTGATACAATTTTTTCACCAGCGGCTGAGTTTGCAGATAATCGACTATCGCCTGAGCATTACGTTGCGCCACCTCCATACGAGGAGACAAAGTACGCAGGCCGCGCAACAGCAGATAACTATCAAACGCGCCGCCGGTCACACCAATATTATTCGCCCACCATGCCAGTTCAGTGACCGTCTCCGGATCTTTGGCTATAACCACACCAGCCACCACGTCTGAGTGACCGTTTAAATATTTCGTGCATGAATGCAACACCAGATCGGCGCCTAATGCCAGTGGATTTTGCAGTGCCGGGCTTAAAAAAGTGTTGTCGACCACGCTGACCGCGCCAGCTTCACGCGCCAACTGGCAGATTTTCGCAATATCCACCACGCGCAGCAGCGGGTTGCTTGGGCTTTCTACCAGCACCAGCTTCGGTTTTTCTGCCAGCGCCGCCTGCAACGCCTGTTCATCGCCTTGATCGACAAACAGGACGCGATAACAGCCACGCTTTGCCAGACTGTCAAACAGTCGGTAGCTCCCGCCGTAGCAGTCGTGCGGTGCAACCAGCAGATCGCCAGGCTTAAGGAAGACAGTGGTCACCAAGTGAATCGCCGACATGCCAGTATTGGTCAGTACAGCACCTGCACCACCTTCCAGTTCCGCCAGCGCACGCTGAACGACATCGCGCGTTGGGTTGCCGCGACGCGAATAGTCATGAGCACGGGGTTCATTAAATCCGGTAAAGTTATAGGTGCTGGAGAGGTGAATCGGCGGGACAACGCAACCGTACTGTTCGTCGTCATTTAACCCGCTACGCACTGCGATGGTGGCCTGTTTACGCGTCATATTGAGAAGATCCTGGCTGAGTCGGTGAAAAGTCAGGCACCAGAGTAATCATAGTTATGATAGCCGTCAATACATCTGGACATCTAAACTTCTTTGCGTATAGATTGAGCAAACTGGAAATAGCCGTTAAAATTATATGCATTAGCGTACATCTGCGTCGGCTACTTCGTGTCAGGGCCGCGCCACTACGATAAACTACGCACAATTATGGTCCGGGCTCAGGTTCTGGCCTCAATATTAATGACAAAGAGGATTAGGTATCTCATGGCTGAATGGAGCGGCGAATATATCAGCCCATACGCTGAGCACGGTAAGAAGAGTGAGCAAGTCAAAAAAATTACGGTTTCCATTCCTCTGAAGGTGTTAAAAATCCTTACCGATGAACGCACGCGTCGTCAGGTGAATAACCTGCGCCACGCCACCAACAGCGAACTGCTGTGTGAAGCGTTTCTGCATGCTTTTACCGGGCAACCATTACCCAACGATGAAGACCTGCGTAAAGAGCGCAGTGATGAAATCCCGGAAGAAGCAAAGGTAATCATGCGTGAACTGGGTATCAACCCGGAAACGTGGGAATACTGATTGTTAGAACAGATGAGAAAAGGCGGGATTGCTCCCGCCGATTCTCGCTATGTTACTTACTGATACCATTGAGTTTATTCAATGTCTCTTCCATTTTGAGCGTCTCTTTACGGTTCAATGGATAGAAATAAATCAGAATGACCGCCGCCAAAAACAGGCATAGTGCCGGCAAGAGATTCGCCATCGTATAAATATTTTCCTGCACAATGCTGGTTTGCACAGCGCCACCTGTTGACGATGATTGATAACCAATGATGGCCAACATAAAGCCGCCAATGGCCCCTGCACACGCCTGACCAACCTTGCGGGCAAAGAAGTTCACACCATAGACGGTACCATCCTCGCGATCGCCGGTGACATACTGGTGATAATCACAAACATCGGTCATAAACGCCCAAATCATCAGGTTGAATAGTCCGGCCCCCAACGTCGCCAGGAACAGGAAAACCAAATAGACTTTCGCGTCGGTAATGTGGATGAAGTACATAATCAAATACATCGCTACTGCAAAGAGTAGCGCGCCGACGCTGGCCTCTTTTTTACCAAACCGCTTCGTGAGCCAGGATGCCGATGGTGCCAGCAAAACCAGGGAACCAAAGGTAAACAGCAACGCGACTGACATCGCCTCTTTATTGTGGAAATAGTCATTAAACAGGTAAGTCATATTAGTACCGGACAATCCCTGATTAATCACAATCAGCAAATCCACAACCACTAAAACAATCAGCGCCTTATTGCGTGCCAGTCCCTTCAGCAACACCGAAACGGGCATGCTCTCTTTTCTCTCCACGCGCACGCGTTCGGTCGTTAACTGACAGGTCAAGGATAAAAAGATAAAGCCCAGCACTGCGCAACCAATGGAAATCCAGAAGAAGTGTTGCCCGGAAATCACCTGGCTTCCGTCCACCAGGGTGGTGTACATCAGGATCGGAATGAAAAAGCCGGTTGCCCCACCGCCGATAGCTGACCCAACGCTGCGCCAGGTTGACAGCGAGACACGATCATCCGGATTCGAGCTAATCGCCGCAGACATAGCACCGTACGGAATACTCACGGTCGATAACAGCGAACCGTAAATGAAATAGGAGCAACAGATGTAGATAATTTTCGCCGTATAAGAAAAATCATTCACAAACGGCAGGAACAGGACAACTGCAATGATGCAAAATGGATACTTCATGCGACGCACCCACGGGTTAAAACGTCCATGTACCGTCAATTTAGAGGTATCGCATAAGCGCCCTACACCAACATCAACGAACGCATCAAAGAGTTTGGTCACAAAATAGAGTGAGCCAACAATAACGCCGGAAATACCGAGGACGTTAGTGTAATAAATCATTAAAAAACTATTAACTAAGCCAAGAATAAAACAGGTTCCGAGGTCACCACATAAATAACCAATTTTATCTCGAATTCCGAAAGGTCTGACGGCAGTGGGTTCATTATTTCCGATAATAGTTCCATCATTAGACATGATGTCAACTCCTTAGACATATTATTCACACAAACTATGCTTATCGATGTAATCAGTCGATATGAAAGCTATTACCGGTTAGAAGTTATAACCAAGACCGACACGATAACGGGTCTGACGATCGTCTGTCGTTGTTGTGTTATAACCCGAGGAAACGTTACCAACCTCAACAAATGGAACCCAGGAGCCTAGTTTATACGCCACGCGGAAGTTATATTCATAATCATCTTTCCGGTTGTTATATAAATCTTCGCTATCGGCAATTTTATAAATACCATTTAACTCAAACATCCAGTCATTGACGTTATAACCAAGCCAAGCTTCCGGACGATAGACCATGCGGTCATCTTTGCCGTCAGTGTTTCTGCGCATGTACTCCTGACGATAGCGGAACGCGGTCCACCAGCTGTCGTTAATGTTGTACTGCACGCGGATATAAGGTTTATAAATCGTGATGTTATCGCCCGTTTCGATCGCAATACCTGGCTGCCAGATAAGATCCCGCCAGGTAAACTGATAGCTTGCAGTATACTCGTTGCCATTACTTTCCATATTATTCCACGCATCATTAGATTGCGTATCTTCGGAACGTGAAATGGCTTCGACTGCGACACCAAAACCAGTCGCAAAACGGTGAGACATATAAACACGATCGTAATTACGCCCATCGTCATAATATTCATGCCGGTAATCAACATAACCCGCTTGTGCGGCCGCAGAGAATAATGGAATCAGTAATAACGCAGATTTAAATTTCATGACAATCCCTCTTCACACTCAACAACGGAAATTCCCCATCTCGTCCCGTCCATTAATGGGAAACGATGAAGGATTAAGAATAATTTTATATTTCCACGAAAGTGTATTTTAGAAAGAAAGCAGAAACCTTTGGTATTTTGCCAACAATTGGCATGAGTGGCAGAAATCAGAAGATAAAAATGACGCAGATCACTACTAGAAACATTTTACCCAAAAAATAAAAACACTGTTTCATTTATTAAACAAAAAAAACACCATTCAACACATCAATATAAATTTTAGTCTTCAAGCGCAGATACAAAAAAAGCGCCATAAGGCGCTTTTTTTCTGACAGCTGAAACTTACTTGCTGCCTGGGATGCTGAAACGCTTGTTGAAGCGATCAACACGGCCACCGGTAGCAACATCACGCTGCTTGCCAGTATAGAACGGGTGGCACTTGCTGCACACGTCGAGGTTCAGATCGTGACCGACAGTAGAGCGGATTTTAATGACGTTACCGCAAGAGCAGTTTGCAGTAATTTCTTCGTATTTCGGGTGAATATCTTTTTTCATGGGAAAACCTCGGTTTAAGGCCGCGTCGCTCTTCCAGCCCTAACGCCAGACACCACGCGATGTTAATAGTATAGGTCAGTGATACAAATTTGTATCAAAGGCGGCGAATCATACAGAAATTAACCTGCTCATGCAAACTGATCCGCATTCTACCCTCCACTAATGTGTATACTAACCCGCCAGATTTCAAGTCAGGATGATTCAATGCCCGTTGCGCACGTTGCCTTACCTGTTCCGCTACCTCGCACCTTTGACTACCTCCTGCCGGAAGGCTTGAGCGCCAAAGCCGGGTGTCGTGTACGCGTGCCTTTTGGCAAGCAGCAGGAGCGCGTGGGTATCGTCCTGTCCGTCAGCGAGCACAGTGAACTACCGCGGAGCGAATTGAAAGCCGTTCTCGAAGTGCTGGACAGCGAACCGGTCTACTCAACCTCTGTCTGGCGTCTGCTGTTGTGGGCGGCGGATTATTATCATCATCCTATCGGTGACGTACTGTTTCACGCTCTGCCAATTTTACTGCGCCAGGGACGTCCGGCGACAAACGCGCCCATGTGGTACTGGTTTGCCACTGAAGAAGGCCAGGTTATTGACCTCAACAGCCTGAAGCGTTCTCCCAGGCAGCAACAGGCGCTGGCTGCGCTACGCCAGGGAAAAATCTGGCGCGACCAGGTGGCTGAACTGGAATTTAATGACGCCGCATTACAGGCACTGCGGAAAAAAGGGCTGTGCTCCCTGGCGAGCGAAACGCCAGGCTTTAGCGACTGGCGTACGCACTACGCGGTTTCCGGTGAGCGTCTGCGGCTGAATACCGAACAGGCCACCGCCGTCGGGGCGATCCACAGCGCATCTGACAGTTTTAGCGCCTGGCTATTAGCGGGCGTGACGGGATCGGGTAAAACAGAGGTCTATTTAAGCGTACTGGAAAATGTGCTCGCTCAGGGCAAACAGGCACTGGTAATGGTGCCGGAGATTGGCCTGACGCCGCAAACTATTGCCCGTTTTCGCGAACGCTTCAATGCGCCGGTCGAAGTTCTGCACTCGGGTTTAAATGACAATGAACGTCTTTCGGCATGGCTGAAGGCGAAAAATGGTGAAGCGGCAATTGTTATCGGCACGCGCTCGTCGCTGTTTACGCCGTTTAAAAATCTGGGCGTGATTGTCATCGACGAAGAGCACGACAGCTCTTATAAACAGCAGGAAGGCTGGCGTTATCATGCGCGCGACCTCGCGGTTTATCGCGCCCATAGCGAACAAATTCCCATCATTCTCGGCTCAGCCACCCCTGCGCTGGAAACGCTGTGCAACGTGCGGCAGAAAAAATACCGCATGTTGCGCCTGACGCGCCGTGCCGGGAATGCACGCCCAGCCATTCAGCACGTGCTGGATCTCAAGGGTCAGCAGGTACAGGCCGGGCTCGCCCCTGCGCTTATCGCCCGTATGCGTCAGCATCTGCAAGCGGATAACCAGGTGATCCTGTTTTTAAACCGCCGGGGTTTTGCGCCTGCCCTGCTGTGCCACGACTGTGGCTGGATTGCTGAATGCCCGCGCTGCGATCACTACTACACGCTGCATCAGGCGCAACACCATCTGCGCTGCCATCACTGCGACAGTCAGCGTCCGATACCGCGTCAATGCCCTTCCTGCGGCTCAACGCACATGGTTCCGGTAGGACTCGGCACCGAACAGCTTGAGCAGGCTCTGGCGCCTTTTTTCCCCGGCGTGCCAATCTCACGCATCGATCGCGACACTACCAGCCGCAAAGGCTCGCTGGAGCAGCATCTGGCGGAAGTGCATCGCGGCGGCGCGCGAATCCTGATCGGCACGCAAATGCTGGCGAAAGGCCACCATTTCCCGGACGTCACCCTGGTGGCGTTGCTGGACGTTGACGGCGCGCTGTTCTCCGCAGATTTCCGGTCGGCAGAACGCTTCGCCCAGCTCTACACGCAGGTTTCCGGGCGTGCCGGCCGCGCCGGGAAGCAGGGCGAAGTGGTACTGCAAACGCACCACCCTGAACATCCGCTGCTGCAAACCTTGCTGTATAAAGGGTATGACGCCTTTGCCGAGCAGGCGCTGGCAGAGCGACAAACGCTCCAGCTTCCCCCATGGACCAGCCATGTGATCGTGCGGGCAGAAGATCACAACAACCAGCATGCGCCGATGTTCTTACAGCAGTTACGAAATCTGATTCAGGCCAGTCCGCTGGCCGATGAAAAACTGTGGGTGTTAGGCCCAGTTCCCGCCCTGGCGCCCAAACGTGGCGGTCGCTATCGCTGGCAAATTTTGTTGCAGCACCCGTCGCGAATTCGCCTGCAGCATATCGTCAGCGGAACGCTGGCGCTGATTAATACGTTACCCGATGCACGTAAGGTTAAATGGGTGCTGGATGTCGATCCCATCGAGGGATAATCCCTCACGATGCGAGGCGGATCGTAAAATTAAATATCCATCACACTTTTTATGAAAATTCTGTAACCGCTTCCATTCACTATCTGATAAAAATGTTTCAGATGAAGGCTATTCAAGGACGAGTCTGTGCCAGCAGCTCTCTGGCGAGGAGAAAGAGTGAAACCGAATAAGCAGGTTGCCGCCGCTACGATGAAAGATGTTGCTCTGAAGGCGAAAGTCTCAACGGCAACCGTATCCCGCGCATTAATGAACCCAGACAAAGTCTCGCAGTCAACCCGTAACAAGGTTGAGCAGGCAGCGCTTGAAGTGGGATATTTACCCCAATCAATGGGGCGTAACGTTAAGCGTAATGAATCGCGTACCATTCTGGTGATTGTGCCGGATATCTGCGATCCATTTTTTAGCGAAGTGATTCGTGGCATCGAAGTCACCGCCGCAGAACAGGGATATCTGGTGCTTATCGGCGATTGCGCGCACCAGAACCAGCAGGAAAAGACCTTCCTCAACCTCATAATTACCAAGCAGATCGATGGCATGGTGCTGCTCAGCTCGCGCCTGCCGTTTGATGCCAGCGTGGAAGAGCAACGCAACTTGCCACCGATGGTTATGTCCAACGAGTTCGCGCCAGAGCTGGAACTGCCCACCGTGCACATTGATAACCTCACCGCCGCCTTCAACGCGATGAACTATCTGCTGGAACTGGGGCATAAACGCATTGGCTGTATCGCCGGGCCCGAAGATATGCCGCTGTGCCATTATCGTCTGCAAGGTTACGTTCAGGCACTACGTCGCAGCGGAATTACGGTCGATCCGCATTTCATCGCGCGCGGTGACTTTACCTATGAAGCGGGGGCCAATGCGCTTAAACAGCTCCTGGCGCTACCACAGCCGCCTACCGCGGTCTTTTGTCACAGCGATGTCATGGCGCTTGGCGCCCTCTCTTACGCCAAACGTCAGGGTCTGAAGGTGCCCGACGATTTATCGATTATCGGCTTCGATAACATTTCGCTCGCGGAATTTTGTGATCCACCCCTGACAACCGTCGCACAGCCGCGTTTCGATATCGGACGTGAAGCTATGCTGTTACTGCTCGATCAATTACAAGGACAGAACGTCAGCAGTGGCTCACGATTACTGGACTGCGAGCTTATTATTCGGGGCACTACCCGGGCACTGACGTAAAGTAAAGTGCTTTCGGACTCCCCTGTCTGGTCAAAGGCCCGCCGCTTAAGTAACATGGCGGGCTGACGAACGAATAAATACAGCGAAACGATAGTGGCACAACGAGATTATGTACGTCGCGGCCAACCGGCACCTTCGCGGCGCAAGAAGAGCACATCACGGAAAAAACAACGCAATACGCCTGCGGTATCGCCCGCAATGGTTGCTATTGCTGCAGCCGTACTCGTGACCTTTATCGGTGGTCTGTACTTCATTACGCATCACAAGAAAGAAGAGTCCGAAACGCTGCAAAACCAGAAAGTCACCGGTAATGGCATCCCGCCAAAACCGGAAGAGCGCTGGCGATACATTAAAGAGCTGGAAAGCCGTCAGCCTGGCGTACGTGCGCCTACCGAACCGTCTGCCGGCGGCGAGGTGCTGAACGCCGACCAATTAACCAATGAGCAGCGCCAGCTATTGGCGCAAATGCAGGCTGATATGCGTCAACAGCCAACGCAGCTCAACGAAGTGCCGTGGAACGAACAAACGCCTGAACAGCGTCAGCAAACGCTGCAGCGCCAGCGTCAGGTACAGCAACAGCAATGGGCCAACACGCAGCAGCAGGCTCAACAGCCGCGCACGCAACCACGGGTAGCGGAACAGCCTTACCAGCAGCCGCAAACGCGTACGGCGCAAACCGCGCCGGTACAGCAGCCGAAAGCACAGCCAAAACCGGCGGCGCAACAGCCGTATCAGGATTTGCTGCAAACGCCTGCGCATACCACCGCCGCTCAGCCGAAAACGCAACCGGCCGCGCCAATAACGAATGAAACGCAACCGCCAAAACAGACAGCGGAGAAAAAAGATGAACGCCGTTGGATGGTTCAGTGCGGGTCATTTAAAGGCGCTGAGCAGGCAGAAACCGTGCGCGCGCAGCTGGCCTTTGAAGGGTTCAACTCGCGTATTACCACCAATAACGGCTGGAATCGCGTGGTCATTGGTCCGGTCAAAGGCAAAGAGAATGCCGACAACACCATCAGCCGCCTGAAGGTGGCTGGTCACACAAACTGCATTCGACTCGCCACTGGGGGTTGAAACCCCCAAAATCCCCCCCATCTATACTTGCATTACGCCCCGCACACTGTGCGGGGCCTGTACATTGCATTTGTAACCAAGGGGTCTGCTCGTGACAACAATAGTAAGCGTACGCCGTAACGGCCATGTGGTAATCGCCGGTGATGGTCAGGCCACACTGGGTAACACCGTAATGAAAGGCAACGTGAAGAAAGTCCGCCGTCTTTACAACGACAAAGTCATCGCGGGCTTTGCGGGCGGTACTGCGGATGCATTCACGCTGTTTGAACTGTTTGAACGCAAGCTGGAAATGCACCAGGGTCACCTGGTGAAGGCTGCCGTTGAACTGGCAAAAGACTGGCGTACAGACCGTATGCTGCGCAAACTCGAAGCGCTGCTGGCCGTCGCAGATGAAACGGCATCGCTCATCATCACCGGTAACGGCGACGTCATCCAGCCAGAAAACGATCTGATTGCCATCGGCTCCGGCGGTCCCTACGCCCAGGCTGCTGCACGCGCTCTGCTGGAAAACACCGAGCTTGGCGCACGCGAGATTGCTGAGAAAGCGTTGGATATTGCAGGGGATATCTGCATTTATACCAACCACTTCCATACCATCGAAGAATTGAACTCCAAAGCGTAAGGATCCCCCATGTCTGAAATGACCCCACGCGAAATTGTCAGCGAACTGAACAAACACATCATCGGCCAGGATAACGCTAAGCGTTCCGTGGCGATTGCCCTGCGTAACCGCTGGCGTCGTATGCAGCTCAACGAAGAGTTGCGTCATGAAGTCACGCCGAAAAACATTCTGATGATTGGCCCGACCGGCGTCGGTAAAACCGAAATCGCCCGTCGCCTGGCAAAACTGGCCAACGCGCCGTTCATCAAAGTTGAAGCAACCAAATTCACCGAAGTTGGCTATGTTGGTAAAGAAGTTGACTCGATCATCCGCGATTTGACCGATGCTGCCATTAAGATGGTCCGCGTTCAGGCAATCGAGAAAAACCGCTTCCGCGCTGAAGAGATGGCGGAAGAGCGCATTCTCGACGTGCTGATCCCACCGGCTAAAAATAACTGGGGACAGTCTGAACAGCCGCAGGAACCTTCTGCAGCGCGTCAGGCGTTCCGTAAAAAACTGCGTGAAGGCCAGCTGGATGATAAAGAGATTGAAATCGATCTCGCGGCCGCACCGATGGGCGTTGAAATTATGGCACCTCCGGGAATGGAAGAGATGACCAGCCAGCTGCAGTCCATGTTCCAGAACCTGGGCGGTCAGAAGCAAAAACCGCGTAAGCTGAAAATCAAAGACGCGATGAAACTGCTGATTGAAGAAGAAGCGGCCAAACTGGTGAACCCGGAAGAGCTGAAACAAGAAGCTATCGACGCCGTTGAGCAGCACGGGATCGTGTTTATCGACGAAATCGACAAAATCTGTAAACGCGGTGAATCCTCCGGCCCGGACGTGTCCCGCGAAGGCGTACAGCGCGACCTGCTGCCGCTGGTTGAAGGCTGCACGGTCTCCACCAAGCACGGTATGGTGAAAACAGATCATATTCTGTTTATCGCCTCTGGCGCATTCCAGGTGGCGAAACCGTCCGACCTGATCCCAGAACTACAGGGTCGTCTGCCGATTCGTGTCGAGCTGCAGGCGCTGACCACCAGCGATTTTGAGCGTATCCTTACCGAACCGAATGCCTCCATCACCGTGCAGTACAAAGCGCTGATGGCGACTGAAGGTGTGGACATCAACTTCACTGAATCCGGTATTAAACGCATTGCCGAAGCGGCCTGGCAGGTTAACGAAACCACCGAAAACATCGGTGCACGTCGTCTGCATACCGTTCTGGAACGTCTGATGGAAGATATTTCCTATGATGCGAGCGATTTGAACGGCCAAAGCATCACAATTGATGCCGAATATGTGAGCAAACATCTGGATGCGCTGGTCGCAGATGAAGATCTGAGCCGTTTTATCCTATAATCGCGTTCAATGCATTTTCATCACTGTTGATGGGGCTGATAAAGCCCCATTTTTATTGGCGCTAAATATGACTGAACAACAACAAATTAGCCGCTCACAAGCCTGGCTGGAAAGTTTACGACCTAAGACCTTACCGCTCGCCTTCGCGGCGATCATCGTCGGTACGGCATTAGCATGGTGGCAAGGATACTTCAATCCGCTGGTTGCTCTGCTGGCATTGATTACGGCGGGATTGCTGCAAATTCTGTCCAATCTCGCTAACGACTATGGCGATGCCGTCAAAGGCAGCGACAAGCCCGACCGCATAGGACCGCTGCGCGGTATGCAAAAAGGGGTCATCACCCAACAGCAGATGAAGCGGGCGCTGATCGTCACCGTGGTCTTGATCTGCCTGTCCGGTCTGGCCCTGGTTGCTGTGGCCTGCCACACGCTGGCAGATTTTGTCGGCTTCCTGGTGCTCGGCGGCCTGTCGATCATCGCCGCAATCACCTATACCGTAGGCAATCGCCCTTACGGATATATCGGTCTGGGCGATATTTCCGTGCTGGTGTTCTTCGGCTGGCTGAGCGTTATGGGAAGCTGGTATCTGCAGGCGCATACGTTGATTCCGGCGCTCATTCTGCCTGCTACCGCCTGCGGCCTGCTGGCAACTGCCGTGCTCAACGTCAACAATCTGCGCGATATCAACAGCGACAGAGAGAACGGCAAGAACACGCTGGTCGTGCGTTTAGGCGCTGTCAATGCCCGCCGCTACCACGCCTGTCTGCTGATGGGCACGCTGGTCTGCCTGGCCCTGTTTAACCTGTTCTCACTGCAAAGCCTGTGGGGATGGCTGTTTATCCTCGCCGCTCCGCTGCTGATTAAACAGGCGCGATACGTGATGCGTGAGATGGATCCTGCGGCAATGCGCCCGATGCTGGAACGCACCGTAAAAGCGGCATTGTTAACTAACCTGCTGTTTGTCGTTGGAATTTTCTTAAGTCAGTGGTCTCTTTAACTGACAAATATCAATTAACAATTGATGATTTTGCCAACAGTACACATAGCGCGATATACTAAAAATTCTCGCAGCAACTGAACGTTGAGCCTATGAAATACGATACATCCGAGCTTTGTGACATCTATCAGGAAGATGTCAACGTCGTGGAACCACTGTTCTCTAACTTTGGAGGACGGTCGTCGTTTGGCGGACAAATCATCACGGTAAAATGTTTCGAGGACAACGGGTTGCTGTACGATCTGCTCGAACAAAACGGCCGTGGTCGCATTCTGCTGGTCGATGGCGGTGGTTCTGTCCGTCGTGCGCTGGTCGATGCCGAACTGGCTCGACTGGCCGTACAGAATGAATGGGAAGGTCTGGTCATCTACGGCTCAGTCCGTCAGGTAGACGATCTGGAAGAACTGGATATCGGCATTCAGGCGATTGCCGCAATTCCGGTCGGTGCCGCAGGGGAAGGTATTGGAGAAAGCGATGTGCGCGTCAACTTTGGCGGTGTAACGTTCTTCTCTGGCGATCACCTGTACGCCGACAACACCGGGATAATCCTCTCCGAAGACCCGCTCGATATCGAGTAAAGAAAACACCGCAATTCGGTGTGATGCCAGTCGGTTAAACAACTGACTGGCTTTTTTTTTGCCACACCACCCTTCCGATTCCCCCATCCAGCGCATTGACGAAGAAAAAACTCTCTCTATACCTAATGATGAATCTCATCACTCTCATCACGAGGTCATCATGCATATCGATCTGACAGGTAAAAAAGCGCTGGTCACCGGAGCCAGTCGTGGATTAGGGCGCGCCATTGCACTGTCGCTGGCGAAAGCCGGTGCTGATGTTGTTATAACCTATGAAAAATCTGCGGAGAAAGCCCAGGCCGTTGCCGATGAAATTAAAGCACTTGGCCGCCATGGTGAGGCGATTCAGGCAAACAGTGCAGACGCTCAGGCGATTCAGAATGCCGTAAACCGCACGGTACAGTCACTCGGAGGACTGGATATCCTGGTCAACAACGCAGGGATCGCACGCGGCGGCCCGCTGGAGTCGCTGTCACTGGAGGACATCGACGCATTGATTAACGTGAACATCCGTGGCGTGGTAGTTGCCATACAGGCCGCGCTACCGCATCTCCCTGAAGGTGGGCGAATCATCAATATTGGCAGTTGTCTTGCCAACCGCGTCGCCCAGCCGGGGATTGCCGTCTACGCGATGACTAAATCAGCGCTCAACTCGCTAACCCGTGGCCTGGCTCGCGATCTCGGCCCACGGGGTATTACCGTTAATCTTGTCCATCCCGGCCCAACTGACAGTGATATGAACCCGGCAGATGGCGAGCAGGCAGAATCCCAACGGCAGCTTATTGCTACAGGGCATTACGGAACACCGGAGGATGTTGCAGCGGCGGTGACGTTTCTGGCAAGCCCAGCGGCTGGGCAGATTTCCGGCACCGGTCTGGACGTAGATGGGGGTTTGAATGCCTGAAATTAACGTTGTGTTGCGGTAAAACGATTGTATTGCCGGATGACGGCTTACGCCTTATCCGGCCTACACAGGAACGATTACGCAATAGATTTCGTGTTGTAGCAAGGCGGCAAACGAAGGTATCCCCAGGAGCGTAGTAAACTACGTGACTGGGGTAACTGAGCGCAGCCAACGCAGCTACGGCACGAAAGATGAAGCGTAATTAGACTTCTTCCATACGACCCAGCAGGGCATGCAGACGATCCTGCCAGCCATTCTGCTGTTCTTTCAGGTTGTTGTTCTCACGCTCCAGCTCTTCACGCTGCTGCTGTGCAGTCTGAACTTCCTGCGACAGTGAGTTGTTCTTTTCTTTCAGCTCTTCGATTTCCATCTGTAACAACGTGATGGTATCAATCGCCTGCTGTACTTTTGCTTCCAGTTTCTCAAACACTTCTAATGACATCGTCATACCTCTCCTGAATTGCAAGGCGTTGATGGATAAAAATCCTCGTCCCGATAACCGGCGACGCCTTAATAAAAACGAGCGCACTCTACTTAACACCGATTGTATGAAGCCGCGTCATCGCTGTCCAGCGGCATCCCGCGCAGATTGCGGTTTGCAACACTTTTAGTCTTTCTCCTGGTGACATGACTGTCATAACTCTTAAGTGTTAACAGATTGATCAGTGAAATGATTCAGCTCACACTATTTTTGTATAACAAATACCGCACAATGGCGCGAAAACGCTCATTTTGTTGATGCAGTACACACATTTTAATTTCGATATTTCTCGTTTTTGAGCGTTAACGATAAATTAACAGTGTGCCTACCGGCTCCGGGGATGTCAGTGACCTTCTCGCACACAATAAACATTAAACTCTCTTCAGGATCCGATTATGAGTCAAACCTCAACCTTAAAAGGCCAGTGCATTGCTGAATTCCTCGGTACCGGGTTGTTGATTTTCTTCGGTGTGGGCTGTGTCGCTGCACTCAAAGTAGCTGGTGCTACTTTTGGTCAGTGGGAAATCAGTATCATCTGGGGTCTGGGGGTAGCGATGGCTATCTATCTGACCGCAGGTGTTTCTGGTGCACACCTGAATCCCGCGGTAACCATCGCACTCTGGCTGTTCGCCTGTTTTGATAAACGCAAAGTTGTCCCTTTTATTATTTCGCAAATTGCCGGCGCCTTTTGCGCAGCGGCATTGGTTTACGGGCTTTATTACAATCTTTTCATCGATTTTGAACAAACCAACCATATCGTGCGTGGCACTACCGAAAGCCTGGGTCTGGCGGGTACTTTCTCCACCTATCCGAATCCGCATATCAATTTTGTGCAGGCCTTCGCGGTTGAAATGGTCATTACCGCTATTCTAATGGGGCTGATTCTGGCTCTGACCGACGATGGTAACGGTGTACCTCGTGGTCCGCTGGCACCACTGCTGATTGGCTTATTAATTGCCGTTATTGGTGCTTCCATGGGTCCGCTGACAGGTTTTGCGATGAACCCGGCACGTGACTTCGGACCGAAACTCTTCGCCTGGATGGCCGGATGGGGTGAGATTGCCTTCACAGGTGGTCGCGATATCCCTTACTTCCTGGTTCCGGTGTTTGGCCCGATTACCGGCGCGATTTTGGGCGCATGGGCATATCGCAAACTGATTGGTCGCCATTTACCGTGCGATGTCTGCGTGATTGAAGAAAAAGACGCGGCGGCCAACACTCAACAAAAAGCTTCGCTGTAATGTGACTACGGGACAAAAATTATGACTGAAAAAAAATATATCGTTGCGCTCGACCAGGGCACCACCAGCTCCCGCGCGGTCGTAATGGACCACGATGCGAATATCGTTGCCGTTTCACAGCGCGAATTCGAGCAAATCTACCCGAAAGCAGGTTGGGTAGAACACGACCCAATGGAAATTTGGGCAACCCAAAGCTCTACGCTGGTTGAAGTTCTGGCGAAAGCCGATATCAGTTCCGATGAAATTGCAGCGATCGGTATTACCAACCAGCGTGAAACCACCATCGTCTGGGAGCGTGAGACCGGTAAACCAATCTACAACGCCATTGTGTGGCAGTGTCGTCGTACCGCAGATATCTGCGAAAAGCTTAAGCGCGATGGCATGGAAGAATACATCCGTAACAACACCGGCCTGGTGATTGACCCGTACTTCTCTGGCACCAAGGTGAAATGGATCCTCGACCACGTTGAAGGCTCGCGTGAACGCGCTCGTCGCGGCGAACTGCTGTTTGGTACCGTGGACACCTGGCTTATCTGGAAAATGACGCAGGGACGCGTACACGTCACGGATTACACCAACGCTTCACGTACCATGCTGTTCAACATCCACTCCCTGGACTGGGATGACACGATGCTGGATGCGCTGGATATTCCGCGCGCCATGCTGCCAGAAGTGCGTCGCTCTTCTGAAGTGTACGGTCAGACCAACATTGGTGGTAAAGGCGGCATTCGTATTCCTATCTCCGGTATCGCCGGTGACCAGCAGGCAGCTCTGTTTGGCCAGCTGTGCGTAAAGGAAGGGATGGCGAAAAACACTTACGGTACCGGCTGCTTCATGCTGATGAATACCGGTGAGAAAGCCGTTAAGTCCGAAAACGGACTGCTGACCACCATCGCCTGCGGACCGACCGGGGAAGTGAACTACGCGCTGGAAGGTGCGGTATTTATGGCTGGCGCATCCATTCAGTGGCTGCGCGATGAAATGAAACTCATCAGCGATGCATTCGACTCTGAGTATTTCGCCACCAAAGTGAAAGACACCAACGGCGTGTACGTCGTTCCGGCATTTACTGGCCTGGGTGCACCGTACTGGGACCCGTATGCACGTGGCGCCATCTTCGGCCTGACCCGTGGCGTAAACTCCAACCACATCATCCGCGCAACGCTTGAGTCTATCGCTTATCAGACGCGTGATGTTCTGGAAGCGATGCAGGCTGACTCCGGTATTCGTCTGCACGCCCTGCGCGTTGACGGCGGTGCGGTCGCCAACAACTTCCTGATGCAGTTCCAGTCTGACATTCTGGGCACCCGCGTAGAGCGTCCGGAAGTTCGCGAAGTCACCGCATTAGGTGCAGCGTACCTGGCTGGCCTGGCAGTAGGCTTCTGGCAGAATCTGGATGAGTTGCAGGAGAAAGCGGTCATCGAGCGTGAATTCCGTCCAGGCATCGAAACCACCGAGCGTAACTTCCGTTACAGTGGCTGGAAAAAAGCGGTCAAACGCGCCATGGCATGGGAAGATCACGACGAGTAATACGTCATTGCCGGATGGCTACTTTGGCTTATCCGGCAAAATCTTCGTGCGGGGGCAACCCCGCACACACATCAATAATCTCGCCCCCTCCCCTGTGCTACACTTCGCGCCATTCCTTTCAGCTACGAGTTTGCAATGAGACGAGAACTTGCCATTGAATTTTCACGCGTGACCGAAGCGGCCGCGCTGGCTGGCTATAAATGGTTGGGCCGCGGCGATAAAAATACCGCTGACGGCGCGGCAGTGAACGCCATGCGTATTATGCTCAACCAGGTCAACATCGACGGCACCATCGTGATTGGCGAGGGTGAGATTGATGAAGCGCCGATGCTGTTTATCGGTGAAAAAGTCGGGACCGGTCTTGGCGATGCGGTCGACATCGCCGTCGATCCTATCGAAGGTACACGCATGACGGCAATGGGTCAGGCAAACGCGCTGGCCGTACTGGCTGTGGGCGATAAAGGCTGCTTCCTGAATGCGCCAGATATGTACATGGAAAAGCTGATTGTCGGCCCAGGCGCAAAAGGGTCTATCGACCTGAACCTGTCGCTGGAAGCCAACCTGCATAACGTTGCCGCTGCACTCAATAAACCGCTGAGTGAGCTGACCGTAACCATTCTGGCCAAACCACGCCATGATGAAACGATCGCCGAAATGCAAAAACTGGGCGTGCGCGTCTTCGCTATTCCAGACGGCGACGTTGCGGCCTCCATTCTGACCTGCATGCCAGACAGTGAAGTTGACGTGCTGTACGGCATTGGCGGCGCACCTGAAGGTGTGGTTTCCGCAGCTGTGATCCGCGCACTGGACGGCGACATGCAGGGCCGTTTGCTGGCGCGTCATGACGTCAAAGGCGACAGCGAAGAGAACCGTCGCATTGGCGAACAAGAACTGGCTCGTTGCGCCGCCATGGGCATTGAAGCGGGCAAAGCGCTGCGCCTCGATGAAATGGCGCGTAGCGACAACGTCATTTTCTCCGCCACCGGCATCACCAAAGGCGATTTGCTGGAAGGGATTAGCCGTAAAAGTAATATCGCCACCACCGAAACGCTGCTGATCCGCGGCAAATCACGTACGATCCGTCGCATTCAGTCGATTCACTACCTCGATCGTAAAGATCCCGATGTGCAGGCGCACATCCTGTAATTGATTTGATCAATAGAGCCTTCCAGCCCATATGGGCTGGAAATCTTTCGTCCAACGAACGAAGATAAGGCAATCAAAGCAGACAGGAGAAAACCATGGCAGATTGGGTAACAGGCAAAGTCACAAAGGTGCAAAACTGGACCGATGCCCTGTTTAGTTTGACCGTGCGAGCTCCAGTTCTTCCTTTCACTGCAGGTCAGTTCACTAAACTTGGCCTTGAGATCGACGGCGAACGCGTCCAGCGCGCCTATTCTTACGTAAATGCCCCTGATAACCCCGATTTAGAGTTTTATCTGGTGACGGTTCCCGACGGCAAACTCAGCCCTCGTCTGGCAGCACTGAAGCCAGGCGATGAAGTGCAGGTGGTGAGTGAAGCTGCTGGTTTCTTCGTGCTGGATGAAGTCCCCGATTGCGAAACGCTATGGATGCTGGCGACCGGCACGGCTATCGGCCCATATTTGTCGATTCTGCAGTTAGGCAAGGACCTGGATCGCTTTAAAAATCTGGTGCTGGTCCACGCCGCGCGCTATGCCGCCGATTTGAGCTATCTACCGTTGATGCAGGCGTTGGAAAAACGCTACGAAGGTAAATTACGCATCCAGACGGTTGTCAGCCGTGAAACAGCCGCAGATTCGCTGACCGGACGTGTACCGGCGTTGATTGAAAGCGGTGAGCTAGAAAAAGCAGTCGGGTTGCCAATGGATAAAGAAACCAGCCATGTGATGCTGTGCGGAAACCCGCAAATGGTACGCGACACGCAGCAGTTGCTGAAAGAGACCCGGCAAATGACCAAACACCTGCGCCGTCGACCGGGCCATATGACCGCAGAGCACTACTGGTAAGAACGTTTTAATGCCCGGTAAACACCCGGGCATTTTGCCGGATGGCGCTTATCCGGCCTACGAGTCAGCTCTGTACTTTACGTCCTGCGTATCCTTACCATATTTATTTGCGTCCTGGGTGCCAATGAACGCCCCCAGATCGATAAGCATACCAACCAGAATCAACGTTGGAACAAAGCGGCCTACCGCCCATTGCCAGACGCCGGGTAATATCGCCCAATTTCCGGCCAGCAGCATCCACGCCAGGATCATCAACAGCGCCCACGCTCCGGAGCGCCCCCGGTCATGCAGACGTTTTACCGTCACTGCCGCCGTTGGCCATAGCAGACACACCAGACAAAAAGCCGCGGTCTGAATATCGAGTAATTGTTTGCTCGCCAGCGAAAACAGAACCAGCATGCTGACGATCCATAGGCCAATCCAAATCCAGAAATCACGGCGCCCGATGCGCCCTTTAAATGAGAATAACCACTGCTGTATGGTCATGTAAGTTCCTTTATTATTACCTTCCAGAACAGTTTACCCTTTTGACAAGCTCGACGGTTACCGTTTTAATCGTGAGCAATGAGAATGAAAGGTACGATTGATGAAGCAAGGATTTACACTGTTTTTATTATTGTTTTCAGCCTTAACCGCGAGCACTGCGGTACTGGCGGAAGAGCCATCGACGGCAACCACGGCCCCCTATTTACTGGCGGGCGCGCCGACCTTTGACCTGTCGATTAGCCAGTTTCGTGAAAACTTTAATACGCAGAATCCGAAGCTTATTCTGAATGAGTTCCGCGCCATCGACAGCAGTCGCGATCGAGCAAATCTCACCCGCGCAGCCAGTAAAATCAATGAAAACCTGTATGCGTCTTCCGCTCTTGAACGCGGCACCCTTAAAATCAAAAGCATGCAGATAACCTGGTTACCCATTCAGGGGCCAGAACAAAAGGCAGCCAAAGTGAAAGCGCTGGAATACATGACCGCCGTCATCCGCACCGTCGCACCGCTACTGACGAAGGAACAGAGCCAGAAAAAGCTGCAAAAACTGCTCGCCGCAGGCAAAGGTAAGCGCTATTACGCTGAAACAGAAGGCGCAATTCGCTATGTTGTTGCTGACAACGGTGAAAAAGGACTGACCTTCGCTGTTGAACCGATTAAGCTGGCACTATCAGAAAGTCTTGAGAAGGCGAATTGATGACAAAAAGCAAAGCCTTTCAGGGGATGAATCTCTATACTGTTTCACAGACCATGCTGCCCTCACGGGCGGCCATATTCCTTAATTCGCTGACAAGCGTGGAGAAATGAAATGCGACATCCTTTAGTGATGGGTAACTGGAAACTGAACGGCAGCCGCCACATGGTAAACGAACTGGTTGCTAACCTGCGTAAAGAACTGGCTGGCGTTGCTGGCTGTGCAGTAGCGATTGCTCCGCCGGAAATGTATATCGACCTGGCGAAACACGCCGCTGCCGGTAGCCACATCATTCTGGGCGCGCAGAACGTTGACCTGAACCTGTCTGGCGCATTCACTGGTGAAACAAGTGCTGAAATGCTGAAAGACATCGGCGCGCAGTACATCATTATCGGTCACTCTGAGCGTCGTACTTACCACAAAGAATCTGACGAGCTGATCGCTAAAAAATTCGCCGTGCTGAAAGAGCAGGGTCTGACTCCAGTTCTGTGCATCGGTGAAACCGAAGCAGAAAACGAAGCGGGCAAAACTGAAGAAGTTTGTGCACGTCAGATCGACGCGGTTCTGAAAACTCAGGGCGCAGCAGCATTCGAAGGCGTCGTTATCGCTTACGAACCAGTATGGGCTATCGGTACCGGCAAATCTGCAACTCCTGCTCAGGCTCAGGCTGTTCACAAATTTATTCGTGACCACATTGCTAAAGCTGACGCGAAAATCGCTGAGCAAGTTATCATCCAGTACGGCGGTTCTGTAAACGCAGCTAACGCGGCAGAACTGTTCGCTCAGCCGGACATCGACGGTGCGCTGGTTGGTGGTGCTTCTCTGAAAGCAGACGCCTTCGCAGTCATCGTTAAAGCAGCAGAAGCCGCTAAACAGGCTTAAGTTGTTAAGGCGGGAGGAGCCCTCCTCCCGCTGTATTAACTACCAGTATCCCAACCAGTGCCACCAGAAGGCGCCGGTCACACCCCAAATGGTCAGGTTGACCACACTCATCACCAGCCCCGTTTTCCACCACTCCGCCAACGTGACATAGCCCGAACCAAAGATAATAGGCGCAGTACCCGTGCCATAGTGCGTGAGCGACATCATCAAGGAGGAGGAGAAACCGAGCATTAAACCAAGCAGCGCTGGCGGCGCGCCGAGGCCTAAGCCTGCGGCGAAGAACGCAGCGAACATAGCCGTAATATGCGCAGTTGTGCTGGCGAAAAAGTAGTGCGAGTAGACGTAAAGCAGGATTAACAGCAGCGTCGCAACACTCCAGTGCACGCCAAGATGGTCGATTGCGCTACCCACGCTGGTTGCCAGCCATCCCACCAATCCCAGTTTGCTGAGAAAATCCGCCATCATCACCAGCGCGGCAAACCAGACTATCGTATCCCATGCCCCGCGGCATTTAAGAATGTCATCCCAGCTCAATACACCCGCCATCAATAGAATCGACAATCCAATTAACGCGGCGCTAGTGGGGTTTACGCTCCAGGCACTGCCCATCAGCATTGCTGGAACACCCGCCCATAGACAGAGCAGCAAAATGAACACCCCCAAGGTGATTTTCTCTGCCAAAGAAAGTGGACCCAGCGCATCCAGTTTTTGCCGCGCAAACTGCGGCGCATTTGGCGTGCGCGTGATAGCTGGCGGATAGAGCCACCAGATTACAATCGGCATAACAACCAGTGATACCAGTGCGGGAAGAAGCGCCGCAATAGCCCACATTCCCCAGGTCATGTTCAGCACGCCATCCGTCCCCTTTGTCAAAAAACTGACGATTAACGGATTAGGTGCGGTCGCGGTGATGAACATTGCCGAGCTGATCGGGTTAATGTTGTAGTTCACCAGCGCGAGATAACGGCCCGTTGAGCCATTCTCGGCATGGCCTGGCTGCGAGCCGAGGCTCTCCGCAATCGCCCGCATTACCGGGTGGATAATGCCACCACCACGCGCGGTATTGCTTGGCGTTACGGGTGCAATTAGCGTTTCCGCAAGGGTTAATGCCCACGCAATACCCAGCGTTCTTTTACCAAATAGCGCAATAAACCCGTAGCCAATACGCGCGCCCAGGCCGGTCTTTAACAGACTTTGCGACAGCATAATGGATAAACCAATCAGCCAGATTAGCTGGTTAGAAAAACCACTCAATGCATCGTTCAATGCCGCCGAGGGTTTGCCTGGGTTAGTAACGCCTGTCATCGCCACCAGCATAATCGCCACAATCGCAATTGCACCAATGGGCATAGCTTTACCGATAATCGCGGCGATCGTACCAATAAACAGTGCCAGCAGGTGCCATGCTTGCGGGGTTACGTCAGGAGGACACGGGATAACAAACCAGATGGTCAGCGTAATCACAAGCGAGATGATGGCAGGCCAGCGGCGGATGGGGGTCAAACTGTCCATGAATCAATCCTTGAGTTTCCAGTGCGCAAATCTGCGCTCAGGCATTAACCGATATTGCCGCGCATAATACAATTCACTCACTCACAAAACATAAAATTAACATTTTGATACAGCTACAGTTTTCCCAACACCGTAAACCAGGCGTAATCCAGCGGCAGAAGAATCAAATACGTTGCCGCCGCCAGTGCGATACACAGCAGCATCCCTGCCCTTGCAGGTACTTTCCCGAGCGCCATCGCCACCACGATCGGTGAAGCCTGATACGGCAACAGTGGTGTGGAATAACCCAGCACCTGGATCATAATCACCGACAGCAGCGGGAATCCCGTCGCATCGGCAAAGCTTTGCGCCAACGTGGTATACAGCGCCGGAACACCGTTCGCCGTCATAATAAAATTAAGCGCCGTGGTAATACCGGTCAGCGCGAGGAAACTGGTAAACGGCTTTTCCGCATCCAGCGGCATCACCTGTAACAGCGCTTCGCCAACGGCGCTACCAATACCTGTCTGCGTGACGGTGATCGCCAGCCCCAGAATACCCGCCACATAAATACAGGTACGAATGTTGACCCCAGTGGAAAACTCGTCGCCATTGATAAAGCCAACCCGTGGGAGCAATGTGATAACTGCCGCCGCCAGCCCGGTCCACGCGGGGCCAATGCCGTGCCAGCTTTCGCTTACCCAAAGAAGCAACACCACTGCTAACATCCAGGCCAGACGTTTTTCATCTCCACTCATCGGTTCCGACGGCGTGAGATCGCGCGGCGCATGGGGCTTGCCAGGGAACAGCCAGCAGATAAGCACGATGAGAACCGCGCCTTTAAGCCAACCCAGAACCGGCGTATGCAGCAGCAAATAGGGAAGATAATTGAGGTGGATGCCGTAAGAGCCTTCCGCCGCGCCGCTCATCACCAGATTCGGTACGTTTGCGGGTAAAATCGTCGCAGAAAGCTGGAATGTCCCAAACCCAACGGCCAGTGCCAGACCATACCAGGCGCGCGTACCATCGTTAATTCCAGCTCGTTTCGCCATCGCTGCGACAATCGGCATCAGCAGCGCAATGCGGCCCATGTTGGATGGCATTACAAACGCCAGCGCGTAACTCAACAGCACCACACTCGCCACCATTAACGGCCAGGAGTCGGTCAACCGTGATGACAGCGCCCTCGCCGCCCTGTCCGCCAGCCCCGTTTTACGAATCGCGATACCCAGCACAAAGCCGCTAAACACCAACCAGAATGCGGAGGACGCAAAGCCGCCAAAGATCACATCCGGAGGCGCGATTTTGGCGACCATCGCCACGGCAAAGAACAGCAGCGCCGTTATAAACTCCGGCAGCAGCGACGTAGCCCAGAGCAGAATGGTGATGCCAACCACCAGAGAGGGGATAAACAGAGGGTGTGTAAGCCAGAGCGACATGCCTGTCTCCTGTTGTTTTTTTCAACAAGAATACGGGGACAGGCATGCGGAGTAAACGCCAGATTAGGTGGGGTTAACGCAGAATATCACATTGATGATCCTGAATTTCCTCAGCGGAGGCGAGATTCAGCGCCAGCAGATTGCGCTGAGTAGCCAGCAGAACAAAGGATTCATCGCTCTGACGCACCATCGCCAACGCATAGCTGCCCATATGCTCACGTGCATCCGGCACCTCTTCTGCCAGCATCATAAATGGGCTGCGTTGTGCCAGTTCATTTTCCGTGACGCGACGCGCCAGATATTCATGACCGCGCAGCCCACCTGGTAGAGGTAGCCAGCGGGTGCTGATTTTCGCCAGGTTGTCATCCAGCTGTTTTCTGACATCGGTTCGCAGGCAGGAGATATGAATATGCAGGTGATTTTGAGTACGCCCGCTACGTGAGTTAATGGTCAGAGAGACTGCTTTGTCAGGGATTTCCTGGCCGTATTTTTGGCTCATAAAGCTACGCGCCTGCCAGGCCAGCCAGAAAAAGTTCGGCGTGCCTGATTTCAACAGCAGTGGGCTTTCCGTACCGTTAATGCGATAAGTGGGCATCAACAAATATTGCAAAGGGCCGTTACGGTCTTTGAACACCACATATCCGGCATCCAGCTTCACTTCTGCGCATGGTGCAGGATCCTGCTGCTGCAACTGGTGCGGCAAGCATTGTTGAAGGACGATCTGGCGTAATGCGTCCGGGTTGCTGGTGAATTTCCAGTACCCGATGCCTGCAGCGGCGGCGACTACAATCACCGCCAGTAAAAGATAGCCTGCTTTTTTCATTACGCGTTTCCTGTATCCCATTGAAGGGCAAGAGTAACGCAAAACCATGACAAATAAAAAACCCGGTCGCGTTAGGCCACCGGGTCGGTAAATCACAGACTTATTTAGCGTTTGCTGATCTGGTCGAACGTACCGCCATTAGAGAAGTGCTCTTTCTGCGCTTTTGTCCAGCCGCCAAACTCTTCGTCGATGGTGAACAGCTTCAGCTTCGGAAATGCATTTTCGTATTTCTTCGCAACGTCTGTATCACGTGGACGATAGTAGTTTTTCGCTGCAATTTCCTGGCCTTCCGGAGAGTAGAGATACTTCAGATAAGCTTCCGCCACCGCTTTGGTGTCTTTCTTTTCCACCACTTTATCGACCACGGAAACGGTCGGCTCCGCGAGAATAGATTCACTCGGCGTCACTATCTCAAATTTGTCTTTACCCAGCTCGTTCGTTGCCAGCAGCGCTTCGTTTTCCCAGGCGATCAGCACATCACCGATACCACGCTCAACGAAAGTATTGGTTGAGCCACGTGCACCAGAATCGAGCACCTCAACGTTTTTATACAGGGCCTTCACAAAGTCTTGTGCCTTGGCCTGATCGTTGTTGTTGTGGTGCAGTGCATAGCCCCATGCCGCCAGATAGTTCCAGCGTGCGCCGCCTGAGCTTTTCGGGTTTGGTGTAATCACTGACACGCCCGGTTTGATCAAATCGTTCCAGTCATGAATTTGTTTGGGGTTGCCTTTGCGGACCAGGAACACGATGGTGGAGGTGTAAGGCGCAGAGTTATCCCGCAAACGCTTAATCCAGTTTTTATCAATTCGACCACGTTCAGCAATGGCATCCACGTCGTACGCCAGTGCCAACGTCACGACATCGGCTTCAATACCGTTGATGACAGAGGTCGCCTGTTTACCAGAGCCGCCGTGCGACTGGCGGATAACGACGTTATCGCCCGTTTCCTGCTTCCAGTGCGCGCTGAAGGCTTTATTGTACTGCTCGTACAGTTCACGTGTTGGATCGTACGATACGTTAAGTAACTGAATATCCTTTGCCAGAACGCTGGTCGATGCCAGCAATAATGTTAACCCTACGCCCCATTTGTTCATCGCCCAGCTCTCTTATGTGATGTTGTGATGAGCAAAGCGTGCCAGAAAGGCATCCAAACATTAAAGAATAAAAAAAGATTTGCTATAACTTCGGGGAATAAATGAGGAAGGTTGTGCCGGATGACGACTTACGCCTTATCCGGCCTACAAGAGTACACGCTGTAGGCCCGGTAAGCGAAGCGCCACCGGGCAACAAAAAACAATCAGTACAGTTTTTTCGCGCAGTCCAGCCAGTCACCTTTGAACGGACGCTTCATGTTCTCGATAGCATCGATGATGTCGTGGTGAACCAGCTGCTCGTTCTGAATACCGACACAGCGACCGCCATGACCTGCCAGCAGCAGTTCAATAGCATATGCGCCCATACGGGATGCCAGGATACGATCGTAAGGAACCGGGGAACCACCACGCTGAATGTGACCCAGCACGGTTGAACGCGTTTCGCGGCCCGTTTCCTTCTCGATGTAATGCGCCAGTTCGTCAACGTCACACATGTGTTCAGTGATCGCTACGATTGCGTGTTTTTTACCTTTCGCGATGCCCGCTTTGATTTCAGCAACTAAATCGTCGCGACTGAATTCCACTTCCGGAACCACTACGAACTCACAACCACCGGCAATTGCAGCCGCCAGGGTCAGATCGCCACAGTAGCGGCCCATCACTTCAACGATGGAAATACGCTGGTGAGAAGAAGAGGTATCACGCAGACGGTCAATCGCTTCTACTACAGTACCCAGAGCGGTGAAGTAACCGATGGTGTAGTCGGTGCCCTTGATATCGTTGTCGATAGTGCCCGGCAGACCGATGCACGGGAAGCCCATTTCAGTCAGGCGTTTTGCACCCATGTAAGAACCGTCACCGCCGATAACAACCAGCGCATCAATGCCACGCTTTTTCAGGTTTTCGATAGCCACCGCACGCACGTTTTCGTCGCGGAATTCCGGGAAGCGAGCTGAACCGAGGAAAGTACCGCCACGGTTGATCATGTCGGATACGCTGTAGCGGTCAAGCTGGACCATACGGTCTTCATACAAACCCAGGTAGCCATCATGGATCCCCATGACTTCCAGCCCTTCCGTCAACGCTGCACGTACAACACCACGGATTGCTGCGTTCATGCCCGGCGCATCACCGCCGCTTGTCAACACACCGATTTTCTTAATCATGACTACCTCTGAACTTTGGAATGCAAAATGAAATCTGCTGCCGGAAGTCGATTCCGCATATCGAAACGATCCAACGAATATGCAGATAGTATAACAATCACTTCCTGCTGAATTGATTCAGGTCAGGCCAAATGGTGGTAATTTATACACAAAATGCTGGCCCGGTTCACTTTTTACAACGAATTATGAAAGCTCAAACACCTTGCCTTCCTTGGGTACGACTGAACAGGGATCCTGATGAATGATGACATCCGATCCCGGGAAACGCCGTAAAATTGCCTGCTCAACCTGTTCAGCCACTAAATGCGCCTGAACGAGCGGCAGATTATCTTCCATTTCCAAATGAATCTGAATAAAGCGGGTCGGCCCTGACTGCCGCGTGCGAAGATCGTGAGCGCCGCTGACCCCAGGCCATGACGTCACGATATCAATAATTTCCTGACGTTCCTCATCGGGTAAAGCGCGATCCAGCAAAGATTGCACTGCCTCATACCCCATGCGTAATGCGCTATATAAAATATAGATGCCAATCCCGAGCGCAAACAAGGCATCCGCACGATGCCAGCCGTACCATGCCAGCCCGAGCGCAATGAGAATCGCACCGTTCATCATAACATCAGACTGATAATGAAGCATATCTGCCCGAACGGCCTGACTTTGCGTACGCTTCACTACCCAGCGCTGAAACGAGACCAGAATGATTGTACACACTAACGCAATGATGGTGACAACCACCCCAACGCCGGGATCTTTCATCGGCGTCGGTTGGATGAGATGCTGAATCCCGGTCAGGAATAAAAACAGCGCCGAACCGGAAATAAACATGCTTTGCGCCAGCGCCGCCAGTGATTCCGCTTTTCCGTGTCCGAACGTATGTTCATCATCGGCCGGTTGCAGCGAATAGCGCACCACCAACAGGTTGGTTAACGACGCCGCGATGTCCACCAGAGAATCCACCAGTGCAGCCAGAATACTGACCGATCCGGTGTACCACCACGCAAAAATTTTGATCAAAAGTAACAGCGATGCCATCACGGTCGCCGCGATTGCCGCCCGGCTCACCAGCCGCCCATAGGTATGATTCATAAACACTCCAGCCAGAATATGCCGCTAGTATAACGGATGAAGTAAAACAGTCAGGCAATAACCGAGTGACAAATTTTGGGCAAAAAAAACCCCCACATCATGTGGGGGAAGACAGGGATGGTGAAGAAATCCAGCCAGTAACACAATGGAATAAAAGGATTTATTCTAATCTTCGTCTACATTTTGACTACACTTCGACAGAAAAAAGCCGGGCTTCTGCCCGGTCTCTTCAAACATTTGCCTAAAACTTAACCTATTGATCAGGGCCGCACTTCTTCGTATATTCGGCCATGTTTACCTGTCCTGGGTCTGAATACAGTTGCTTGTTAAATACAGAGTAAGTTACCCCTTTTGAGAAGAACCCCTTCGACTTCATCGACAATTCCATTTCAAAAGGTGCAAAACCAGCATACGCACCAAACGCATTTTTGGCGTTTACCTGCCCGCAGACGTAACCGACAACAGCACCATCAGCAGCTTCGTCTTTCTGAACAAAACGTACATACCTGAATTTCGCGCTATCAGGATCGCGCATACTTGAAGCAACTTCTTTCTGCCCCAACTCAACCGCTTTATCAGCACCGGGCTTACATCCAACAAGGCTAAACAGCGCAAGTACCATGATTAACTTTTTCATATCCCTACCTTTTAAGCACCACTGTGAAAGTTGAAAAATAATATCAGGGGTAACAGGTATAAGAAACCCGCCATGTAGGCGGGTTATTTTTACAGTGCCAGCGATAGCTGATCTTCGCCGTGGTGACTTCGTGGAAAAGCTTCTTGTGGCACCATCGCGCCGGGCGCTGGCTGGGTCTGGTTTAATGAACCGTCTATTTCCGTCATGCTGGTGAAACAGTACCCGCATAACATGTTTTGACACTGGTGATAGCTGCGCCGTACAAGCAAACTCAGCTCAACGCTGGTTCTGGTTTTTGCTATAGCACGGCAGCGAGGACAGCGCATTGCCATACGCGGGCCTCCTTTCAGGACTGGTTAATATCAACGCAAGTATAACGCTTAAGACGTTGAATCGTCACTCTCCGCTGTCCAGTCGTCGATTTTTACTTCCAGTTCCAGCGACGTGGTAAACCCTCCCCCGCCAACATCGTGAACGCACCGTGTTATCGTCCAGCTTCCACTGTCGATCGTGGACTTAAACCCATAAACACTGGCTGGCTGTTCCGGGTACAAATCCGCGCGCCCACGCGCCAGGGTGATGCTGAACGTAGCCGCCCCGCGCTGCAACTCCCGCCACTTAGCCGCTGCGGCACGCTTTGCCGCCTTTTCCGTCTTGAAGGTTTTACGGATAACAAAAACGTTGCCTTCGGCCCCGGCCAGATAATCCCCTTCTTTTTTGCTTGATGCGGGTTCTTTCTTTTTGGCCTGGCTGGTTCGTCGCCTGCGGGTGGTTTTCTTCACGGTAGTGGATGGTTTCTTGCCAAAGTTGAGATCAAGCCAGTATGCAGTTACGCCCGTGTACGCGTCGCGGTCAGCTACGTTAAACCGATGTTTATCACCGCTTGACCGGACTATCTCGATCACCGGCAGCGGCTTGCCGCTCTGCGTTACTCCCTTGCCCGGCGTGATAAACAGAAGCATACCGTTTTTAATGGTTGCCACCGCGCCCAGCATTTCGGCCATGCGCGTTAAGAAGCTGATATCTGATTCACTCGTCTGATCGGCGTGATCTATCTCAATCTTCGCCAGTTCTTCGCTGACGCCCGCACGCAGATCGTAACGGCTGGCAATGCTGGCAACCACATCCCCCACGGTAATATCGTGCCAGCTATATTCCCTCTTCACGTTAAAGGTATCGCGGAAATCTGCGCTTCTGGCACTGATCGTTAGCTGGTCAGGCGGGCCAGAGTGTCCGATCTCGTCAACCGTATACACGCCCTTAAAAACCAATGGATCATTATCCCAGCCCAGCGCCACCGATATCTTTGCGCCGCGTGATGGTAAGGCTACCTGCCCGTCTGCATCATCCAGAGTCAGATCCAGCGTGTCCGCTTCAAAGCCCCGGTTATCTGTCAGGGAAAGGGAGATCAGCCGGTTATCCAGCGCCGTAAGCTGCTTACCTTCAATCTCAATACTGAACGCCGGGCGCGGCGAATATCGGTTTTCTGTCGTGTCCATATCAACCCCTTCATCATGATGGGGTACATCGTCGCCACGCGCGCGCGCATGAACAACGCCCCGTCATTGTTGCAGGTTGCTGACAACCCTTATCCATCGCATCGGCCCGCCATTGCCGCAATGATATTCGCAGTCATTAAACTGGCGAGGCAAATACATGGCCACTAACTACCATCACGGTGTAACCGTCACGGAAACCACCGACCTTAGCACGATGATCACCGACATTGATTCGGCGGTGATCGGCGTTGTCTGCACCGCTGATGATGCGGACGAAACAGCGTTCCCGCTGGATACCCCTGTACTGATTACCCGCGTGGCTAACATGCTGGGCAAGGCAGGTAAAACCGGCACCCTGTTTACCACCCTGAAAGCGATTTCAGACCAGACCAGCCCGCAAACCATTGTGATCCGCGTTGCTGATGCTGCAAATATCGAACCGCCAGAAGGCGGCACCGCACAGACCCAGGATCAACTGGTTATTGGCGGCACCGATGCAAACGGGCGCTTTACCGGCATGTACGCGCTGCTGTCTGCCGAAATGCGCGTAGGTGTGCGCCCGCGTGTACTGGCTGTTCCAGGGCTTGATACGGAAGCGGTAGCCGCACAACTCGGCGTCATTGCCGAAAAGCTGCGCGCGTTTGCTTACGTGGCAGCGAACGGTTGCAACACAATCGCCGAAGTGAAGGAATACCGCGAGCAATTCTCCCAGCGTGAAATGATGGTTATCTGGCCTAATTTCATCTGCTACGACACCAACGCCGGGGCTAATGCCACCGTGCCCGTGGGTGCCCATGCTGTTGGGATGCGAGCCAAAATCGACGCAACGCAGGGCTGGCATAAAACCATTTCCAACGTGCCCGTTAATAACGTGCTGGGGATGGATCGGGATATCTATTTCACGTTGCAGGGCACCGATACCGACGCCGACGAACTGAACGCAGCAGGCGTTACCACGCTGATCAAGCAGGACGGCTACCGCATCTGGGGATCGCGTACCTGCGACGCGGAAACGTATATCTTCGAAAGCTATACCCGAACCGCGCAGATAGTTGCGGATACCGTCGCCGAAGCCCATTTCGCCTATGTTGATAAACCGCTTACCCCGTCGCTGGTAAAGGACATTGTGGACGGCATCAATAAGAAGCTGACCTCATACGTGACGGCTGGCAAGCTGCTGGGCGCCCGCTGCTGGTATGACCCGGAACCGAATACCTCGGAAACCCTGCGCAATGGTCAACTGACCATTAAGTACAACTACACCCCTGTTCCACCGCTGGAAAATCTCAGCCTGGTACAGGAGTTCACCGACGAATATTTCGCTACGTTTTCCAGCGCAGTGAATAACTAACCGGGGGCGCTTATGGCACTGCCTAAGAAACTCAAATATTTCAATATGTTCTTTGACGGGGATAACTACTTCGGCATGGTGCCGGAAATCACCCCCGCCAAACTCACCAAAAAAACCGAAGACTACCAGGCGGGTGGTATGCCAGGTTCGGTTGCGGTGGATCTTGGCTTCGACGCTGGCGCCCTGGATATGGATATCACGCTTGGCGGTCTGGATGCCGGATTGCTGAAAAAATGGGGCGTTACCACTGCGGACGGGATGCAAACACGTTTTGCTGGCTCCTATCAGGACGACGCAACCGGCGACGCTGTACCGTGCGAAATCCAGACGCGTGGCCGCTTCACTGAACTGGATCCCGGTTCGGCAAAAGTCGGGGATGACACTTCGCATAAGTACACCCTGAAAAACACCTATTACAAGCTGACCATCAACGGCGAAGAGATTATCGAAGTTGATGTGCTCAACATGATCTACAAAGTTGCCGGTGTGGATGTGCTGGAAAAACACCGCGCTAACATCGGCCTATAAGGAAACCCGGCACCATGAGCAAAACCAAAGAAAACACCGTTATTCTTACCGCCCCTATTACGCGCGGTAAGACCAAAATCACCGAAGTGGCGATCACTTCCGTGCTTAAACAGGCTGGATCACTGCGCGGCTTAAAAGCCTATGACGTGCTGACTTCCAACTATGACGCGCTGGTTATTCTGCTGCCCCGCGTTACCGCTCCGGCACTAACCGCCGATGAGATTGCCCGTATGGATACCTGGGATTTTTGCCAGCTAGCCAACGCGGTGGTTGATTTTTTGCAACCCTCTTCGGATCTGACCGCGACGGATACGGGCAACGAATCATCCGATGCCCCTGCGAACGCATAGAAGACCTGATGGCAGATATCGCCGTCATATTCCACTGGCGGCCGGTAGAGATGGACGCCATGACGGTACAGGAAATACTGTTATGGCGTGATCAGGCGGCTGCGCGCAGTGGTGGAGATCACTAAATGGCAGACCGCAATTTAAATATCAGGGTGGCATTCAGCGCCCTGAATAATATGTCCCGCCCTGTCAACGCGGCGCGCCAGAGTGCCGCCGCGTTGGCGTCTCAAATCAACCAGACTAAAACCAGCATTAAAGGGCTTGAGCGTCAGGCAACCAGCTTTGACCGCCTCACCGCAGCCAATAAAAAAACCACCGAACAACTGGCCCAGGCGAAAGAACAGGCCCGGCAAATGGCGGCGGCTTATGGCCCGTTACGCCAGCGCAGCGCCGAACAAGTTGCCGCCCTCAATCAGCAACGTGCAGCCATTCGCCAGTTAACCCAGCAGCAGAAAGGCGAGCAGACGCAGCTTAACCAGTTGCGGGCCAGCTTCTACAGCGAAGGCATTGCGATCAGCAGCGCCAGCCGGGCGACGGAACAGATCAACCAGCGCACCGCGCAATACAACCGCCAGCTTGCTGAACAGCAACGACGGCTTGACGCTGTTAACCAGGCGCAGGCCCGTTACAGCCGCGCCAAAGAAACCGGCGAAAAGATGATGAGCGGGGGAATGAAAACCGCCGCAGTAGGGGCGGCAACACTCGTACCTGTCGCCGCTGCGGTGAAATCCTACAGCAGCCTCGAAGACGCGATGAAGGGCGTAGCCAAACAGGTAAATGGCTTACGTGACGACAGCGGCAACCGCACCCCGCAGTATGAAGAAATGCAGCGGGCGATCATGGATGCCAGCGAAAAGCTGCCAATGGCTAACGGTGCTGTTGACTATGCCGCCCTGGTCGAAGGCGGCGCGCGTATGGGCGTCGCAAACAGCGATGATCCTTGGCAAAAGCAAAAAGCCGATCTGCTGTCTTTTGCCAGCATGGCGGCAAAAGCTTCGGTAGCCTTTGAACTGCCCGCCGATCAGCTTTCTGAAAGCCTGGGGAAAATTGCCGGGCTGTATAAAATCCCCACCCAGAATATTGAACAGTTAGGCGACGCCATAAACTACCTGGACGATAACGCGAAGTCGAAAGGCTCCGATATTATCGACGTACTCCAGCGCGTTGGTGGGCTTGCCAGCCAACTGGATTACAAGCAAGCCGCCGCGCTAGGTTCCACCTTTCTGACGCTCGGCACCCCTGCCGAAGTTGCCGCCAGCGCCACCAATGCAATGGTGCGCGAACTCTCAATCGCTACGGTTCAGGGCAAAAACTTTATGCAGGGTCTGGACGCCCTCGGCCTCAGCGCCGAAAAAGTTCAGAAGAGCATGTCAGTGGACGCGATGGGCACAATCATTTCAGTGCTGGAAGCGTCCAAAAAACTGGCCCCGGATCAGCAGGTAGCCAACCTTACCCAGATTTTTGGCAAAGAGTTCGGCGATGATGCGCAGAAACTTGCCAACAACCTGCCCGAACTACGCCGCCAGATAGAACTGACGCAGGGCGCAGCCGCTAAAGGTTCCATGAATAGGGAGTCTGATATCAATAAAGCTTCCCTTTCTGCTCAATGGCAACTGACCAAAACCGGCGCGGTTAACGCATTCAGTTCAGCAGGTGAAACCCTTCGCGATCCGCTGATGGATATCATGCTTACCGTCAGTAAGGTGGTTGGCAGCGTCCGCCGCTGGGTGGAGGCAAACCCAGCGCTGGTTGGTTCAATCATGAAAGTCACCGCAGCCATAGGCGCTTTGCTGGTTGTCATGGGTGGCCTGATGCTGTCCATCGGCGCAGTACTTGGCCCAATGGCACTTGTTCGCCTCAGCTTCACCTCGCTGGCCGGGGAAGGAGGAATAGCGCGTCTGACTGGCGGAGTAATGCGCCTGGGTGGTGCGTTCCAGTGGCTTGCTGGCTCGCCTATGCAGGCATTGTTAAGCGCCGGTCGCATGGTATTCGGCCCGCTTATCACGCTACTGGCTGGCATTTCTGCGCCCGTCTGGGGGCTGATTGCTCTCTTTGCTGCGGTAGCAGTGGCCGTAATTAAATTCTGGCAACCGATTAAGGCATTTTTCAGCGGCTTCTTTACCGGTCTGATGGCTGGCCTTCAACCAATAACGCAGTCGTTTAACGCCGTATTCGCACCACTGGCCCCGATTTTTAACAGTATCGGCAACGCGATCAGCGGCGTCTGGGAATGGTTTACCAAACTACTGGAGCCGATCCAGTTTTCCAGTGAAGCGCTGGCATCCTGCACCAGTGCAGGGGAAACCTTCGGTAAGGTGGTTGGGGCCGCAATCAGCGCGCTGACGCTTCCCATTCAGGCCGTAGCCAAAGGGCTGGGCTGGATTCTGGAAAAGCTGGGCGCCATTCCCGACGCAGCGAAAGCAGCGCAGCAGGTTGCGCAGCAAATGACGCCGGAAGCGGTAAACAATCTGGCAGACCGGGTTAACGCCTTTTCCGGTGACGTGCAGGCAGTCGCGAAGGAAAGCAAAAAAGCCGAAGAGAAAAAGAAAACCGATGAGCAGAAGAAACAGGACAACCTGATTAACTCGCTCAAAGGCCCGGCCAACATCGTGCCGAAGATGAGCAACAGCCTGGACAAGATCGCCACCAATACCACGGAGAAGAAAGACGGCCCCGGCGAAATTGTCTTCAAGAATAAGCAGCCCTATATCCCGATCCGTGGCGGATATTCGGAACCGCTTAAGCAGGCGCAGCGCCAGCTACCATCCCTTACCGATTGGGTGACGCAGCAGGCCGGATCGCTGATCGCTTCCGTTACGCCTTGGCAGGTTGAGAAGCCCGCCGCACGGATGCCTGTTTCGGCGTCTCCGTCTGCGGCTTCCGTCGCTGCGCTGATGCCTGCTCCGGGTGGCGATGTATATAACCTTAACTTCGACTTTAGCGGCCAGAAACTGGATGAAGAAACCATTATCAGGCGCGTGCGCGAAGAACTTGCGTTAGCGAAGCAACAGGCCGACCGGCGCAAGCGCTCCCAACTGACCGATCACGTCTAAGGCAATATCATGATGATGATGATTCTGGGGATGTTCCCCTTTTCACTGCAAACCACACCTTACCAGAGTGCGAATAAAACCAACTCCTGGCGGCACGTCAAAAACGATCGCGTGGGGAAATCCCCGCGCTATCAGTTCATCGGCGCAGATGAAGAACCGTTCGTACTCAGCGGCACGCTGTACCCCGAAATAAGCGGCGGTGATGTGTCGCTTGTCATGCTGGAAACTATGGCTTTTTCCGGGCGCCCGTGGCCCCTGATAGAAGGCACGGGCAGGATCTACGGCATGTATGTAATTGAGCAGATCACGCAAAACCGGACGGAGTTTTTTAAGGACGGGAAGGCAAAGAAAATTGATTTCACGCTCAACCTGAAACGGGTAAGCGAGGACATACGGGAAAAGCTGGCTGAAACCACTACCGACGATCTCTTCTCTCTGGTGAAAACCAACCTTTCGATATAAGAAAAGCGGGCCATTGCCCGCTTCGTCTTCCGTAATACACAACCATAACTGACCGTGCTACAGCACCGTTAAAAGTGACCGTACTCGATACACACGGCCAGCACGGTTATAACCGGCCATGCGTGCCGGAATTCTTATCTCTGGTCGCTGGGAATTTTTTGTAAAGCGTAGATATCCCAACATCATAAATTATGGCAACCCTCCGGCGCGATTCCCCTGCCGCTATTAACCTACCCGCCTGCGCCCATTGTTCTGGTGTTAGTTTTGGACGTCTACCGCCGATCCTTCCCTGCGCGCGAGCGGCCACCAGTCCTGCACGCGTACGCTCGACAATCAATTCTCTCTCCATCTCTGCCAGTGCTCCCATAACATGAAAAAAGAAACGCCCCATTGGTGTTGAGGTATCAATACTGTCAGTCAGGCTGCGGAAGTTCACGGAACGTTGCTTTAGTTCCTCCACCAGAATGACCAAGTTCCGCATACTCCGCCCAAGACGATCCAGCTTCCAGACAACAAGCGTATCTTCTGGAGAAAGGCGCTTTAGTAATTTTTTAAGCCCTGGCCTTTCCGCTGTTCTCCCGCTCATTTTATCTTCAAAAATTAGCTCACATCCTGACCGCTCAAGCGCATCACGTTGCAAAGCCGTGTTCTGGTCATTTGTTGATACGCGCACATATCCAATAAGCATGGTTTTTCATTCCTTTAAAACGATAAATCATGCCATTCGGCTAATAATTATGCATTTTCAAAAACGTTCCTATGCTGCTGGCTTCGGTGGCCAAACCGGTTTAGCTGGGTCGACTTTCGTCAGGTCGTAGCGATACTTCTGCCAGGCGACCAGTTTAGGTTTATCGGAATCATCAATGTACCCGCCATCAGAAGCATCTTTCAGTGGCGCAATAATGCTACTGGCTTCCGCAATTAGCGCTGCTTTTTGATGTGTCGCGATCGCAACTGAATCTGGCGCTGTCGCTGCATTATCAACCCATACCAGACGCCCATTAATCACGTCAATAGCCTTCCCCGGAATGGTGATACCCTGAAACCCCTTCACTTCCTGTTCAGTAATTTTTATTGCGTCATCAGGTGCCGGGTCATATGTACCGTCAACCATCCACTCATCAGGGATAAACCCACCTACTGTTTTGCTGTAATACATAGTTAAAACCCCAGAGCCAGATAAATGCCGGAGCCAGTTTCATGCGTAACACCTGGCAATGAATTAAAGACCTGAAATGAAGATTTTGAATCGCCTCCGCCTGCCGCTAGAACGGCATTAGCAGCTGCGGGAGATGACCCTGCCATAGGAATAACGGTAAGAAATCCTCCGGGGAAGGCCATCGTGTAATTCACAATCAGACTTCCGCCAGCAGGTATTGGCGGAACCTGACCCCATTGCAGGATTAACCCACCAGGCTGATTTGGAATTCTGATGTAGCCAGATGCGCTAAATCCTCGCGCAGGGAAATAAGCGTTCAGGCCATATGCGTCAATCAGTTTATTTGCCGTTCCGGCAGTAATATCGGCCGCACTGGCAATAGGGCCGAGCGTGAGATACGCAAGTAACTGTGCAACAGTTTTCCCACTCAGCGCTGTCAGGGTGGTGTCTTTTGTCTGCTTATCGGCCAGCGCAGTATCAAGCCCAAGATTTTTGAGCGCCCCGTCAACGGTATCTGCTCCGGTTCCGCCAGCATCAATAGCAAGAGCAACGTTTTTCGAACCATCGAAGACACCCCACTTATCAGGATCAATAAACAAAAATGTCGACTTATTGGCGCTTGATAATGTTGTTCCGCCCGCTGTTTGTTGCAGGCGGTCTAATCCAAGGTTTTGTAGAAAAACAGAAACGTTTTCTATGTCTGAACCATTTGCCGATTTATCCATCTTTCCAGCGAGTGAATTTGTTACGGTGGTAGCAAAGTTAGGATCATTACCCAAAGCCGCAGCAAGTTCATTCAGCGTATCCAGCGCTTCAGGCGAAGAGCCAACCAAAGCAGCAATAGCAGCCTGAACGAAAGCTGTATTTGCAATTTGAGTAGAACTATCTTTGCCTTCCGCCGTTGGCGCAGTCGGCCTGCCAGTAAGAGCGGGACTTTCTTTTGGTGCGTATTGTTTATGCGGATCAGCCGCAGCTACATGCGCTGCCATTTTCTGATCAACATAGCTTTTCACCTGGATGATCTGATCATCAACATACTGTCGGGTTGCCAGAACTACCGAAGGGTCAATTTTCAGCGTTACGGCAGCGGTGCTGCTGACAATCAGGATCATGCGTACAACCTGTACGCGCCCGCTTCCCTCCTGTAACTGCGGCTTATACGTTTCCGCACAGTTGGCTACGGCAATCATATCGCCGTCTTTATCGAATAAACCGATTTCACGGATCCACCACCCGCCCTCGTCTTCAGGTATCACCTGCTCGGCAATAATCTGGTTGGCGTTATTCGGGTCAATGCTCAGACTATTAAGCGGCTTGCGGCGCAGCTCATGAACCAGCGCCGTTTGTGCCGGGTTCGGCGTCGGCAACACGCCGTTACCATCGCCTACAGCCATCTGGGTGATTTCAACCTGCGCACCCAATGCCGTGGCATTTGCCAGTTTCGCCGCGCCCACATTGGTTAGCACGGCATAATATTTAGTCGCCACTTGCGATCTCCACGGTGTCAATTAAATGGATTGCCGCCCCGGTGTAATCATCACCGCCCACGGCTATGGTTTCAGGAAAATACGGGTACACGGTTAGCGTATCGCCGGAATAACTGCCCGCGCCGATATACAGATCGCCGGTTGTTTGCAGGTGAAGAGACATTCCCAGCATATGACGGCTGCACGGCTTCACATCGGCGATCAGGCGTTCAAGTTCCTGATAGGTTTCTTCACTAATGCCCTGGTCTTCCACGCCAATATCCAGCGTGAAGGTGCCCGGTGCGGTGTCGATGTTCCACCACTCGTTAACCCGGATGAAGAAGCCGAACGGCTCCACAACCCGGCGCATGGCGCCCGTTGTACCCTTGTACTTATGCAGGTAAAACGCATCGGCCACCGCCTTTCGTTTTGTGTTTATCGGCCAGGCCTCATCCCAGCGATCAACGGAGAAGGCCCACGCCAGATAGGGCAACAGATCAGCCCGACACGTCCACGGGTTCCACAACTGGCGCAGCGGCACGGGCACTTCACCCAACGACGCACAGACGCGCGCGGCGACGCGCTCCATTCGGCTGGCGCTGGGTGGTAACAGGTCATTACTCATCGTAACCACCCACCGTTATGGTGTATTCGGTGCAGTGCGATGCCTGGTAGTCACTCAGCACAATATCCGCAACAGGCCGCGCCAGTTCCACGCGCTGGACGCCTTCGACGTGCAGGGCGGCGTAGATAGCTGAAAGACGGATATCGCGCCCTAAGCGATTCTGCGCGGCAATATACGCCTGTAACTGCTGTTCCGATGCCTGCCGGACGGGTTCAGCTTCCGGCCCCGGATAGATGTAAAGCGTTGCATCAATCTGATACGGCACGATCTCCGCAGACTGCACCGTTACCCTGTCGGCCACCGGGCGCACTTCTTCATCGTTCAGGGCAGCAGCGACCACGGAAAGCAGATCATCGCTGGCCGTTCCGTCACCTTCGCGCGACAGCACCGAAATGGTGACGCAGGCAGGCGTAGGACTCACCGCCGAAATATCAGCTACGCGCCCGTCTGCTGAACGCCCCCAAAATTCATACGCCGCAGTTGGCCCGGCCACGCTCAGACCTTCAAAAGCCTGCTGGGTACGCGTGCGTAAATCTGGGTCTGACTCCATCACGGCTTCAATTGGCGGTGTAACGCTGTCGTCTTCTTCCTGAATGGTCAGACGTTCAACGTTGAAATTGACCGCCAGATTATCCAGATCGCTATCCGTGGAATAAGCCAGCATCACCGCGCGGGCTGCTTCATTCACCCGCTGGCGCAACAGCAATTCGCGATAGCAATTCTCTTCCAGCAGCATGGTGATCGGCTCCGATTCAAGCTCAAGCGTGCGGGCGATCTCTTCCTGCTCGTCTTCCGGGTACATCGCAATAAATGCCGCCTTGCGCTGCGCGAAAAGCGTTTCGAAGTCCAGCGGTTCAACCACCACGGGCGGCGGTAGCTGCGATAAATCGATCGTGCCGCTCATGCCTGGCCCCTCAATGTAATATCAGCGTTAAATGGCGTCTGATTGTCGGTGCGATTGGCCTGGATAGTGGCAACCAGCCGACCGGCACCCGGCGCGCTCAGGGTGATACTGGTCAGAGAGATCCGCGGTTCCCATAAATACAGGGCGCTGTAGATGGCAGACATAACGCGCAGCTTCGTTATGGCGTTATCGACCGGCTGATCTATCAGGTTGAAAAGCTGCGAACCGTAAGCGCGGCGCATTACACGGGAACCGATCGGCGTTAACAGAATATCGCCGATAGACTGCGCTATATGCTCGTTGTCGGTGATGGCATGGCCTGAACTGGCATTCATGCCGCTGTAACGGACTGTACTCATACCGGGCCACCTGTATTACTACCACCGGACTGGACGCCGCTATGTTTGTGAGAATGGACAACGACACCATTAGACGAAAGCGATCCGCCTGAATGGGTAATATTGCCCTTCATTTCCCCGCCCTTTTGCACTTCCAGCGTGGCGGTGATCAGCTTGTTGGTGCAGACCACTTCCGGCGTGTCCAGGGTAACGCGCGTATCTGCCTTGACCGTTACCACCGGCACGGTGGCGGTAATGGATTCCGACGCGGTGACGCTTGCCGTTTTTACCCCGCTGACAACCAGCGCGCTGGCCTCCGGGTCATATGAAATACGGGCGCCATCCGGGTGCAGGATCACGCAGGTGGTAGCGCCAGCATCTGGCGGCGGTGCGTCTTTGCTGTAAAGGCTTCCGGCAATGAATGCCGTCTCCAGCTCACCGCAGGGGCACAAAATATAAACCTGTTCGCCCACTGTCGGCGCCCACCACGTCACGGCTTCACCGGCGCGCGGCACTGCCCAGCGGATCCAGTCGGTTTTGTTCTCGCCGGTTTCGACGCGTGCAAGATACTTTTCCGTATCCACTTCCAGCACGGTGCCAATGCGGGCGAGATTGCAGATAAGGCGATAGAGTTCGTTTAAATTCATAGTGCTGACTGTTTCCCGTGGTGCCGGTTACGCTGTCCGGCGTCGTTTCCACCCGGTAGCAGGCTTTATGACCGTTTCGGCTTTTGGGTTATGCAGTCAGTATCAGGAGTCGCGCGCGCGCAAACAACGCGGCGCCCTTGTGGCGGGTTGGTGACAATCAAATCTCTTGCATGAAGGCGACAACAGTATCGACCAGCCAGTCTAAATCCCCCTCGGTCATGCCCAGGAGTTCACGCACCGGGTAGCGTGCACGGGCACCCGGCACCACGTTATCGACTTCACCGTACTGGTGAACGCTGGCAATTTCGGCGGTATGCCCCTGAAAGCCAACCACTGCCATGCCGCCCGTACCGTAAGCCTTAAGAAAGCGTGCGGTGCGCAGCTTGCGGAACATCGGATCCTTTCTGGTGCGGTTTTGCTTTGACTGGTTGAGATTGATTTCAATATAGCGCTGGATATCGCGCTTATAGAACGTGCGCAGGGCACCGCGATCAACGTCATAGCCGGTGATTGCGCGGTGCTCACCCCTGCCCGTGGTTCGCCAGTTGCGTAACTCCCTGGCCTCATCATTCCATACGAATTTTATCCCGCCCTGGGTGCGCAGAATTTTGCGGCGGCGGGCCTGATAGCTTTCACCGCTGGGGTTCTTCTGGCTGGCGATACGCTTTTGCTGGCGCTTACGCAGCCCGATCGCAACGTCGCGCGTCAGCTTGCGACGGTGTCCGGGCGAAAGCTGCGCGGCAACGCTGGCTAACCAGTCGTCTAACTGCTGGAAGAGGGGATCGGTTTGTTGTCCTGCCATGTTTCGCCGCTGACCTCATCAACAAATACCAGTGACCACGCGCCAATTTCCGGCCCCGGTGCAGGGTCAGCACGGTGACGGGTGACGATCTCGCCATCTTCACGGGTGACGATCACCGCTTCATCAGCCTGAATCTGGATCAGTACGTCCATCGTGCTGTTACTCAGAATATCGGCTTCGAATGTTATGCCGTTCTGCTGCCTGTCCGGGTTAAACAACAGATCAGGCTGATATAAGCGCGCCCATGCCAGCACCGGCACGCTGATAGTATCCAGAGATTCAGGGTAATCCATCACCAGCACTTCCAGCGTATAGCGATACTCAAACGCAGCAGCACGCTGGCCGGTGCTGACCATACGACCTTTTCGCAGATAAACCGCCAGATTATCGGGATTTTCGCGCAGCCAGGGCACATGCTGGCTTATCATCTGGCGCAGTAAATCGGGTTTAAGCATTACTTATTCCCCCCGGACTTAACCGCATCATATGCAGCCTCACAGGCTAATCCTCTGGCTCTTGCTTCATCAGCTTCTCTTGCCAGTTCCCCCGCTCGCTCGTCAGCCCGCTTAAACAGGTCGGCAAGCAATGCGGCACCGCTGGCTTTTGCCTCGCTTCTGCCGGGAGTTCCGGCACCGCAGGCACGTTCACGGTCTGCCAGTCTTCTGGCGAGTTCGTCGGCTTTGGCGTGCAGCCCACGAGAAACAGCACTGGCACGATCGGCAGCAGCCTGCACGCCAGCAAGCTGCTGACTGGTTTGTTTTCTGATCGCATCAATTTCACCTTGTCGGCGTTGTTCTTCTGCCCTGGCCTCAGCCTGCCTTTGTGCCAGCGCGGTGGCGTCGCGTGCATCACGTTGCGCCCACTCTTCACGCCAGTGCTGATCGGCATCACCGTAACCGGCGCTGTAACGCCAGTGGCTAAAACCCCCCTACAGCAGCAGCGGCCAGCACAAGACAAACGATCACTTTCCAGCGTGACAACCCCATCTCTAAACCTCTCGCCAGCTCGCACCGTCAATAACGGACGTGCTGGAGCACTGTCAAAAATGACCGCGCTCGATACGCACGGCCAGCACAGTTAAAAATGACCTGCACGGCACATCAGGCATGGTAATCGGCATAAGGTAACTGGAAGTGTGGCCCGTCTTTGAGCGTCTTCCAGTCTCCGCCCCACTCCACCGGAATGCCCAGATTTTTACCCGCCTGCTTAAACGCTTGGGAAATCTGCTGGTAATACTGCCAGTCCCATGAACCGGTAGGCGTTGGATAAGCGAAAACATCAACGGCGTGACCAGAAAGATGCCTGCTGTTCATGGTCTGGCTTTTACCTTCCGCAACCAGTTGCTTTTGACGTTCGACAGTACGCAAACCTTCCGTAATGCCGAAATCAACCGGCGAAAGCTCAAGCGCCAGCCTGACTACCTTCACCAGATCGGGATGCACACCACGCAGGTTATTTTCACTTCGCTGACTGAATTTAAAGTTATTTGCCATTACGGGCACCTCGTTTGCTTATGCTCATTACGTCCGATCTGTTAACAATCTTCATTACGTTGCCTTTGGCCGATAAAACAGCCACACAGAGCGCCATATTGATCGCCGTCTCCGCAAAGTTTGCGGTTGAATACCTTCCGGTAACGATCAGGATGGTGACTGAACCGCACGCAACAATGAGCACCCAAGCAAACAAAGCAGCCATTCGCTTATGCTTTGCCCCATTGCGCTGATAAGTACCCAAAGTTACCGCGATTACTGCGCATGTAATTGCATTCACGATAAGGAGAAGTTCATTTAGCGTTACCATCGCCACCCCCCGAAAATAAACGCCCTGGGTTTATTTTTCTGAGCATGAGAAGTACATAAACCCCCAGCGCGGCGGCGACGGTTGCCCCAATAGATTTACCCACCGTAATGCCGTCAGGGAGGTACTTACCGATCGCCAACGTGATAAACCCGGTTGTCATATCTGCCGCGAGTACGCCAATCAAAAAAGAAGCAATGAAATACCCAATTTGAGCGAACCGGCTTAACTCAGCAGCGGAAAGCACATACACCACAGCCCCGGCAAAAGCGCCGACAAAAACGCCCGCGTCAGTGCCTGATAACATGCTGGCAAATGTGACGCCTGTAATTGTCACCGTTGCAGCGGCAGCGCCGGAAATTGGCTCACCGACCATACTTACACCCCGCTTAATCCTCTGAATTATTCACTTTTAATCAATCCCATAGCTGCACGGTTTCCCGCTGGGCTGGCGGCTGGATCTCTGGCAGGTAAACAATCTGCCCGGCCTGCAACTCAGTGGCGGCGGAAATGCCCTTATTGGCATCGATCACCGCCTCGGTAACGCCTGCTGTTCTGCCGTAATAGCGCCAGCAAAGCAGGTCGATCGTGTCGTTTTGCTGCGCCTGAACGTTCATTACACCAACTCCGCCAGGCCCCGGCTTTCGTCCTGGATATCACGGATTGACCAGCGCACATCCCGCCACAGCGTATCGATCTGCGTGCTCAATGCCGCCGCGTGGTCTTCGCCTTTACTGGTGGTATCAATATCGCGGTAGCCTTCAATCAACAGCGCCTTAGTGAGTGAATACACGGCGTTTTTATAGCGCCATACCTTCACGGAAGTGCCATTCACCGGACTGGCCGGAATTTCTGCCAATGACTCATAGCCCGCATCAATCTGCACCTGGCGCCACAGGAAAAGCTGATCATTAACATGGGCCACCGCTTCCACCGTTCGCGACATCAGGCGATCGGTTGTCACCTGCCCATCAAGACGCATCGCGCGGCGTAGTTCAGCCAGCGAAATGACCGGCCAGAATGGCAGGCTTTCAACTTTCGCGCCGCCATCATCAGGTACTGGATCGGATGGTGGCCGTACTGGCTCAGTGGCTACCAGACTCATGATCTCTACTCCGTATAAGTCAGGCGGTGGACGGCAGGACGAAGACGCGGCGTTGCCTGTTTTCGCCTGCCGTGCCGCCTGGGTGCGCGGGGGCACGTTCGGTTATGACGCCGCCTTCTGGCGGGCTGTCGTGGTTCTTTTCTTCGCTGCCGGCTTGCTTTTAGCAGCGGGCTTTTTGGCTTCCCGCTTCGCTTTTGGCTGGACTGGCGGCGTTGCCGTCTGGGTTTCGGTGCTGTTTGCTTCTGGCTGGCCGTCTGCGCCGTCACCGTCAGCAGGTTGCCCGGACTTCTTAAGCGCACGTTGCAGAAGCTCAATATCACGGGTTACACCTGCTTTTTTCGGGTTCAACACTGCCGCTTGGCGCAGGTATTCAACCGCAGCGGTAAGCGATTCAACGTTGTCAGTCAGGCGCAGCGTATAGCCCAGCGCCTTAAGCAGCTTTGAACGCACTTCATCCGGCATATCTTCGTTTAGGGTTAACCCCCGTAACGCTTCCAGCAGGTCAGCGGCGACCGGCGCAACAGCCGGATTAGCTTTGAATGCAGCCAGGACGGGATCGCAAATTTCTTCCACCAGTACGGTGGCGGTGGTGCGGCGATACTGATCCGGCATCGGCAACTTATGGCGCAATACGTACTGACCAATGCGCAGGGCTTCGGCGATGTTTCCGCAGTCACAGCACCAGATCATGACGGTGGTTAACACGTCGTCAGACTGGCCGGAATCTGCCGTAAGTACGCCTTCAATCCACGGCTTATAGTCCGGCAGGAGTTCGCGTTTTAAATCCGCTTTAGCCTTCTGGGACTGGACACGGCTCAAACGGGCTTTATCCAGTCGCAGGCGGTGAAGCATGGTTTCGTATGCCGTCATTTCAAGCTGCGACGGCTCACGGCTGGCGTGGCGGCGTTCAGCCATCACGCGGTTAAAATGTTGTTGAGCAGGTGTCAACATGATGCCCCCAAAGCGGCCAGCAGTTAGCTGGCCTGCGCTGATTTATGGTGCCGGTGCTGGTTCGGCGGCGGTAATGCCTTCGATCAGACAGCCGAAGCCGTAATCTTCAACAACATAGGCATCATTTGACGAACTGTAGGTAGAGACGCGGTTATATTCCGGCTCTTCCACGATACGGCGACGGTGCGCACCTTCCTGCCAGTAAATCGACAGGTTTTCCCACGAAGTGATAAACATGCTGCCATCAGGGAAGAAAGGCGCGATGAACGAAGGCAGGTTGCCGATCGTCTTACGCGAGGCAATCAACTGACCGGCCAGTGCTTCGGAGTTCGGGTTATTGGTGCTGACGGCGTTGATGATCGGGAACGAACGGCTAACCGTCAGGTTACGACCAGTGATCACCACCAGATTGGGCGAATCTTTGTACCATTCGTCCATCAGTGAGTTAACCGCGTCATAAACCAGCGAGTCGTAGTTACCGTAATCACCTTTAGCGATCACCTGGTTGGAATCGTCGCGGCTGGTCACGGTGATATCTTTCATGACTCGTTGCGGCGCGTTCGCGCGGTACTGTTGCAGCCAGCCGATACCACAATCCTGCAAAAGCGGGTTAGCGTTGCGGTCGGACTTATCCGCATAGCTGGTTCCGTTAAAGCCGATCATGATGCGGTCAAGCGCGATACGCTGAATGATCTGATTGCTCAGACGCTGCTGGAAATCCGGGAATTTAGCCCACGCATCAAGCTGCGCATAAGAGGCGAAAGTATCCGCGTTCACCTTATTACAGGTGTACTTGTTCGAATCCAGCGCCGTGACGGAAACAGGCTGACGGCGATCGGTGGTGGAATTGTTGGTGCTGGAAATCGGGCCGCTCACACCCAGACCGATTTTTTCGCCGGTCTGATCGTTAACGCCGTAGATGTTAATCAGCTTCAACATTTCGGAAGACTGCTGCACCTTGTCTTCAAGCGTCTGCTCAACGCTTGGATCAATGCTGAACGACTTTGTTACGTGGGACTTATTGATGTGATTCAGTTCAGCTTGTCGCTCAAGATACGCATCAAACAATTCACGGGTAGAATTACGCATAGTTATATTTCCTGTACTGTTCCTTCGTTACTGGCGGCGATCAGCAGTCAGCAAGCTGGGCGTTAGATTTTTCAGTTGCGCCGGTCGCTTCCGGGCGGCGGAATTTGCTGGCGTCCTGGGTAGAAAGCTGCGCTTTCATCTCGTCGAACTCAGAGCGCAACTTCTCCACCGCTTCGGCGGTCTGCTTGTTCTTAAGCTGCCCTGCGCTCAGTTTTTCCACCTTGTCCAGCAATTCACCCTGGCTTTCCGCTACCAGTTCAACCGCCTGGCGGATATCGCCATTTTCACGATCGAAGTGCTGGCGGGTTCCGGTCAGCATTTCCTTGATACGGGAAAAGAAATTCTTCCCGGTGTCGGACGCTGGCGGCTCTTCCTGCGCAAATTCGAGGGATGATTCCAGGGTTTCAGTGAAGAAGCATTCAGGTGCGTAGTGACGCGCAGCCAGTGGGTTGGCGCTGGCGTTCTGGGTGCAAAACTTCATCATTTCGGTGCCCAGGCTCGCCGGGTTATCGGTACAGGCCAGCCCCATAAGGTAGGCTTTGCCGGTGTCGGCAAAGGACGGATGCACCTCAATGCTATGGTAGATTTTCTGGCGTTTGCCTTTCAGTTCTACCAGTTCGTCCGTGGCGTCCACCTTCACCAGAAGCGCCAGTTTGCCCTTTAACGGGCCCTCGGCAATCTCTTCGGCTTTGGCTTCAACCACGTCACCATACGCGCGGAAATCGCTTGTCGGCGACCAGCCTAAAATGTGCTCCAGATTGACGCGGGCGCCATATACCTGGGGATCGTACTGTTCGGCCATTTCGGTGATGTGCTGACGTTCCAGTACTCGACCGTCACAGGTTGCGCCCTCTACTGCGGCGCGGAAAAAATTTGTCATTGGCATGGTGACAAAGCTCCGGGTTGGTAAGCGATTGATATTAACCAGTGCCCCAATCATTCCCTTTGCAGCCGGAAGGCGCAAAGCCTTCACTTTGTCGGACTCAGGCGACAACCAGCGGCGATATTGTTGCGCGCGCGAGCGCGATAGCCTGTTGCCATGAATACAGCCGAAGACCTCAGCACAAAAGCCAAAAGCCTCTACTGGCAGGCGTTTAGCATCACTCAGATTTCTAAGGAAATCGGGGTGAGCATTAACACGATCTACAGTTGGCGCCGCCGCTATGAGTGGGATAAAGCCACCCCCATGCAGCGGGTGCAGGATCGCACGCACGTTCGTTACCTGCGCCTGGTGGAAAAGGACGACAAAACACCGAAGGACTTCAAAGAAATTGACCTGCTGGCGCGCCAGCTTGACCGCTTTGAACGGCATGAGCGACGCGACCAGGAGAAAGAGAAGAAGGCGAAGACCCCGAAAAACCATTTCACCGAAGAACAGATAACCCAGCTTCGCGCCCTGGTCTTTGATTCGCTATACGAGCATCAAAAACGCTGGTTCAAACAGTGGAACCGGCGTAACCGCTTTATCCTCAAATCGCGCCAGATTGGTGCCACCTGGTACTTTGCCCGCGAAGCGCTGTTGCGTGCGCTGGAAACCGGAAATAATCAGATATTCCTGTCAGCCAGCCGCGCCCAGGCGTTTCAGTTCAAGCGATTCATTCAGAAGCTGGCAAGGGAAATAGGAGTAGAACTTAAGGGCGGTGATGCCATTGAGTTAAGCAACGGTGCGATCCTGTACTTTCTCGGCACCTCCGCCGCGACGGCCCAGAGCTACACCGGCGATCTGTACCTTGATGAAGCCTTCTGGATCAGTAATTTCATCAAACTGCGCTCAGTGGCCGCAGGCATGGCGACACAAAAAGGACTGCGCCGCACATACTTTTCGACGCCTTCCAGTGAAGAACATGAAGCCTATCCTTTCTGGACTGGCGATCAGTTCAATAAAAACCGCCGCCGCTCCGATCGGGTGGATATCGACACCAGTTATAAGGCACTGAAAAACGGCAAGCTATGCGGGGATAACATCTGGCGCCAGATAGTCACACTGGAAGACGCCGTGAAGCTCGGCTTCGATCTGGTTGATACCGATGAAATCCGTAACGAAAACTCCCCCGACGAATACGCCAATCTGTACGGCTGCATGTTCGTTAAAGCCGGGGAACGCGCCTTCGACTACAACGCAATTCTGGGCTGCGGCGTTGATGGCTACATGCCGGACGCGTGGCCGGACTGGAACCCGTTTGCACCCCGCCCGCTGGGTAATCGCCCTGTCTGGGTTAGCTATGACCCCAACGGCAGCAGCGGCAAAGGCGACAGCGCCGGGCTGGTTGTGCTGGCCCCGCCAGCCGTTCCGGGTGGTAAGTTCCGCGCGGTAGAGCGCCACCAGTTACGCGGCATGGAGTACGAAGAGCAGGCCAATTTTATTAAAGAGATCACCACCCGCTACAACGTGCAGCACATTGCTATCGACGGCACGGGGATCGGCGATGCGGTTTATCAACTGGTGATCAAGTTCTTCCCGCAGGCGGTTAAATACAACTATTCACCGGTTCTTAAGCGGTCGATGGTGCTCAAAATGTTGATGGTCATTCGCGCCGGGCGCTTTGAGTTCGACGCCGGAATGATGGATCTCGCACAGTCGTTTATGACCGTGCGTAAAGTCACCGCTGGCGGCGTTATTACTTACCAGTCAGATCGCGCCCGTGGCAGCAATCACGGCGATCTGGCATGGGCAACTATGCAGGGCATTTACAACGAACCGATCGGCGCGGAAGTGACCGGCGATAACGGCAGTTTTGTGGAGGAGTTTTAATTGAGCGGCAAAAAGAAATTCAGGGCGCCAACTGCTGCGCCAGCCAGCACGGCCAGCAACGCAGCCACCCCGCTGGAAAGCGTGGAATCTTTCAGCTTTGGCGACCCGATCGCAGTCAACGATCGCGCGTCTCTTATGGAGTGCCTCGAATGCCATAACAATGGCCGCTGGTATGAACCACCGATCAGCCCCTACGGGCTTGCGCGCATGTTCGACGTTGCCGCCTATCACCAGTCACCGCTGATATTTAAACGCAATGTTATCGCCAGTTGCTACATACCACACCCGCTATTGACCCGGCAGGAGTTCACCGCCTGGGTGCAGGATTATTTAATTTTCGGTAACTGTTACATGGAATGCCGCCGCAACCGACTCGGCCAGCCGATTGAACTGCGGCACAGCCAGGCGAAATATACGCGGCGCGGCATAGACCCGGCTCAATTCTGGTTTGTTCCGCGCTACGTTGACGATCACGCGTTCGAACCGGGCAGCGTCTGCCAGATCAAGAACCCCAGCCCGCACCAGGAGATCTACGGCGCGCCGGAATATCTGGCCGCGCTACAAAGCGCCATGCTGAACGGTGAAGCAACGGTGTTCCGCCGCAACTACTACATTAACGGCAGTCATGCGGGTGTGATCGTCTACCTCACTGACCCGGTGGCGAATAATAACGATGTGGAAAAGCTTAAGAAGTCGCTGAAAGATGCACGCGGAAACGGTGCTTTTAAAAACCTGTTTGTCTACGCGGCGGGCGGGAAAAAAGACGGCCTGCAAATTATGCCGTTCAGCCAGGTGGCGGCTAAGGATGAGTTTACCGGCATCAAAGACGCCACCCGCGACGACCTGTTAGCCGCGCACCGCGTGCCGCCCGTTCTGATGGGGGTAATGCCGAATAACTCCGGTGGCTTCGGCGACGTAGAGAAAGCGGCGAAGGTGTTTTCCATCAACGAACTGGCCCCGATACAAGAAAGCCTGAAAGAGTTAAACGACTGGCTGGGGATCGACGTGGTGCGCTTCAACCCTTACGCACTGTTGCAGGCAGCGATCTGACGCCAGCCCGAACACACCACCACCACCGCGCAAAGGCCTACACGGCCATAACTGACCACACCGCACGTAAGCCCCTCAGCAGCCCGCTGGCAGGGGCTTTTCTTTTGCCTCAAACCACCACGGCGAACCGAAAACAACGCAGCAGCGAGGCGCAGCGGCGCGAATATCCGCGCAGATAATACCGACCCTATCCCACCCCTCAGCGCGCGCTCATTCCCCCGCCTCGCCCGCACGCAGAAACCCCGCTTTTTTGTGCAAATGTGCAGACCACCGGAAGGCCCGCCCCGTCTGGTCTGCCCTGATAATACGAATGCCGAAATATTTGTGCATTTACGTGCAATTTTTTGCAGTGTTTTTGACGCAATAAAAAAGGGCTTTGTTAGCCCTTAATTTTTTACCTTCCCCACTCCCGATCAGGAAGTCGATCTTTGAAGGCAAGGTAATCGTAAAACTCACGAGTATGGGAAAAAATACATTCACACATTGCAGCGCCAGCGTTTGAAAGAGCCAATTTCAACATGCCGTCAGGTTTAGGATTGCTCACCAAATTTTCATAAACTTGAGCCTGATCTGTACCGTGGACACATAACAAAAGCGACGACTCAAATGTAACAACGGCATCCAGTAAACGCTGATGAATCACGGAAAGGGCCGGTTGGTTTGCAACAATTGCAGTCAAACAGCGGCGATCACCAGTCATGAAAATGGCTTCAGGGTTCTCTATGCACGAAGCAAGCAATAGCTGTTCGCCTACATCAATTCCGGGCACACTCCCCAAAAGCTCAATAAGCTGGGAATCCTGAACTTCCGGGATATCCTGTACAGATTCAATGAAGGCTCCCACCTGCTCGTAAACAACCTGGCTACCACACTTCCTGATTGCTTTATCAGGATTTTTCGGCAGAAGCTGAAAACGAGCAGCAGGGTTAATGAAGATCTGTTCGGGGGGTTGATTAAAAACCACTGGCAGTTGTGATAACAGATTGCACTGGGCCAGTTTCAAAATGACATCATTGTCAGAAAGAACAATCACTTATTATTCCCCGATTAGATTTTCTAAAACCTTAAGATCATCTTCGTGAATATTTTCTAAATCCATCCCGCTTTTCATCATGGCCCTCACAAAATCCTGATCTGAGTCTTCACCAGCGCAGAGTGATTTAACAGCGTTAACAGCAACGCCCCAGCAGTTCTGCGCGAAACCATAATTTAAAGCGATGTGAGTTGGGTCAATGTGATTATCACTTCCAAACTTTTGAGCCGCGCGAGCCAAGCCTGGCCCATTCAACCTGCCAGCGGTAGGAACGATACGTAAAGACTTCTGCCCCGAAATGACCTGGAAGGCGAACTCGTTGGCTTCTTTCTCTACGTTGTCCGTCGAAGCATTCTCAATTTTTGCATCAATATGGCACTGCCCGTTTTCTGCGTTCAGATGCCCTCTGGCGATATGGCCTAACTCATGCGCGAGATCAAACAGCATATAGCCGTATTTCTGAGGCTGAGTAAGAACAATCACCGGGCGCCCGTGACTCATTAGCGCCAGCCCGGCCATTTTTTTGGCAGCTTGAGGGAAGCATTTTAGATAAACAACGGGAATGCCAATCGAATGACAGTATGTTACCAGGCTATCTAGCGACACCCATGATTCCTTAGTAAGAATCTGGGTTCGTATCGCCAAAGGATCCAGCACTGCACTGGCATCGTAAGGGACTTTGAAATTAGACGCGACAATACCGGCCGCAGTATAGGCAACAGCAGTAGCGATATCTAAATCGTTCTCGGCTACATTTTGGCGATGTTTATATTTATGGTTTCCACCAAAGTTAAAGCATACCCCTTCGCTACCATCTTTCAGGCTATCCGGGAGAATGCTAAACATACGCGCAAGGTGCAGGCACGCATACTGGCGCCCTGATGGGGTGTCAGCAAGCTTCTCATCCCACCAGTCAGGCAACAACCTGCGGATGTAAGAGAGATTAAACCCGGCCCGGCCGAATTTAGAATATATCTGACTCATCTGATTATGGTTCGTCATAAGAGCCTCCTAACTGCGTATGTAAGCGAAATGCCATTTATTATTAGCTTAGTTATGACACAAAAGCGCGCACACTATAAGCAGAAAACGGCGAAAGTCATAACTATTTCGGTTGTGTGGAAAATGGGTAATTGCTTCTTAGAGCGGCTTATATCGGCTTAGTTCCGCGAAAATGCTGCTTTCATCCTGTTCACAAGATCGCTTGTTTTTTGCTTCGCCGCCATCACTTGCGACGGCAGCTTATCCAGCCCGGACGCTGCGCGGTTGCGGGATACCAGCCGCCCATCCTGCACGGTCATAACAAGCTCGCCGCACGCCACTGACGCACCGGCCATCATCGATCTGACCATTCCGACGCTGGCATCAATCCCACGTAGCGCCAGCAGTTCACTGATCTGCTGCTCTTTGACTGATAGCCCTGCGCCCTCTTCCCGTTCCGGTGGCCGCGTTTTCCGCTTGGCGCGTACATCATCACTTAATCGCTGCGCCAGTTCCCGCTTTTCTTGCCGTGAAAGAGCATCAAAATTCACCGTCTCGCCCACTTCGTGATCGGCATGTTCAAGACCGTCAGCACCTGTCGCGGGATCCCGCGTACAGTTATTGACAGAACTCCGAGGGGCGGCGTTGCCGCCTGAAAAACCAACGTCAACGGCCACGCCGTCAGCGCTCTGGCGCTTCGGCACGATTTTGTATTGAGTGGTGCGGGTGAAGATCAAAGAGTCATTGCCCGTAATCGGGCAATAGATACCGGTGATTCGCTGGACGTCATCGCCGTAGGCGTTGCCGTTTTCAGTGGTTTCATAGTTCAGACGGATGCGCAGCTTATCGCGCTCAACCAACGGGCCACCCTGGGCTAATACGTAGTTATCCCATTCGCCACCGTTAGCGGCCTGCCGGGCAGTTTCCAGTTCAGGGTGTAACACCAGTTCGCGATCGCCCAGGCGGCGAAGTTCCCGATATACCGTGACCGGCGCACCGCCGATCTGCTGAAACTGGCGAATAGCCCAGCGCGATGCCCACGCGCTCACGCGGAGTGACATTTCTTTCAGGTCTTCCCCGGTTTCGTCGTCCTTCTCACCATCCAGCGCGAAGCCGTCGATATTCTTCGAAATGTATTTCGCTATGTAGCCGGTTGCGCTGCCGTGAGCATCGTCGATCGGCACAACCTGAAAGCGGTTTTCCTGCGCTCCCGGTTCGTTGCCGTCTTCTTTCAGGGCATATTTACGGAAGATTTCGCGCGCCTGCTCGACACATTCCGGGCGCATAAAAAGAAGTAAATGCCAGTGTGGCGTTGCATCGTGGTGCGGTTCGACCACGCGGAAACCAAAGACGCGGATCCCTTTTCTCTTCCACGCTGCGCGGGTTCTTGCCCAGACTTTGCAAAGATATTGCTGCGTCTCGCGCGGCGACGCGCCACAGTATTTATTATTGCGGCGCCCGTTATGCTGCATGGAGTGGTAACGGGAAGGCGCTGTCAGCGTGTAGAAGTCACCGGCCAGACCTTCCAGCTTCGCCAGATCTTCAAATCCGCGCATTCTCGTCATGAGTTCGCGGCGACGGTTGGCCGGATTGGCAACACTACCGGCGACTTTATCGATCAGTGAAATGCGTTCGCCCGTGTCCTGGTCTTCCAGTTCCATAGCCTTAAGGTATTCACGGTTAGCCTTTTTCTGGGCCAGCCATTCCGTAAGGCACGGGGCGCTACTGTATGGGGAAGATTTTTTCTGGACGTATCCCGCTGCGATCATCAAATGCTCACGCCACCGGGCATGGATACGGCGCAGGCGGTTTAACCACCACTGCGGTGACTCAAGGCGAAGAACCGCGCGTAACGCGTCCTCCGCTTCCAGTTCTTCATTGCAATACGCCGTCCAGCCAGGGATCGGCGTTTTCAGATGCACCGCCAGCGACGCAATACGGCCATAGCCAGAAAGCGCCGCGAACTCAGGGTCGCCGGTGCGTGCCAACTGGTGATCGGACTCGCGTATAAACTCGCTCGTAAAGATATCGGCAAGCGTATAAGCCAGTCTTTTTAACTCTTTCTTCCCTGCCCAGAGCATACGGAAAAGCTGATCGCGGATTGGCAGCAGAATGCCGGGCATCACAGTGTCAGGCTGGTAAACACTGTTCACGCTATCAATACGCGTTAATACGTGGCGCTCAAAGGTATTAACCAGCCAGTGATCTGCCGCTTTGCGGTCTTTCGCGTCCAGTGCATCCAGCTTCGCGGCAAAGTGGCGGCGGATATACTGCGGAAGAGAAGCCAGGCGGCGACGCAGCAGCTTGCTGCGCTCCGGCTTTTCGTCTTCCGCTACCAGTTCACTGAACGCAATATGCTTACGCGTGCCGTCCGGCGTGAGATAGTCGAAACCATCCAGCCCCGGTGCTACATCAACGCCAATAGGCTGGTATGGTTTGTTCCCGCCATAAGCGTAAGGGATAGCATTGTCAGTGCTACCCGGATACGGTGGAGGTGGAGAAGGGGCGCGACGGCCACGGGTTGCCGTGGTCATTGCGCGATCTCCATGTAGGCTTTTAAGAAAGTTGCGGCTGCATAGATATTTACGGCGTTTCCGCTGGCGCGTAGTTTTCCCACTCTGGAGGGAACCCCATCAACCAGAGGCTTAAGGCCGGGTTTAACTGGCCTCCACTTTCCATCTCTGCAAAAGAGCCAGTCAGCAGATCCCCAGAATCCGTTAACCGGGCCGGGCCTGCTATCTGCGCTGTCACATCCAGCGTATCCGTTGACAGCTTCCCGTGCCGCATCCTTCCCCCCTGATACCCGCCCTTTCCATCCCTCGCCGCAGGGGTGGGCCAACCCGCAAGACAAGCAAAGTCCTGTAAGTTCGACTGCCGACCAGCCAGCTTCCTGGCGATCACCTTCTCGGCATCCTGATAAGCGTTCTTCGTATTGCTCGCGGTTGGAGTCGGCCAGCCAGTAAGTACGCTCCCGGATGTGCGGCGCACCGACGCCCGCAGACGGAAACGCCGACGCCCCGAAGGCATAGCCCAAACTTTCCATGTCAGTTTGTACAAGGTCGATCCAGACTTCTGCATCTTTGCTTGAAGACTGTTCGCCAAATATAACGACAGGGCGTTGCTGGCCTGCAAGCCAATGAACGGCGGGCCATAGGTGCCGCTCATCATCAAATTGTTTTCCTTCGCCTGCCTGGCTGAAAGGTTGGCATGGGCAACTTGCTGTCCATACTGGGCGGTCGTCCGGCCATCCTGCGACGCGCAAAGCACGGGGCCAGCCTCCAAAACCTGCAAACAGGTGGACTTGTGAGAATCCTTTAAGGTCATTTGGGGTTACATCCTCAACGGAACGAGTATCGACAACACCGGAAGCGATAAGCCCGGCATCAATGAGGTTGCGCAGGTATTGCGCGGCGAATGGATCGATTTCGTTGTAGTAGACAGTCACTATCGGATCCCCTCTGGACGGTTCCAGCTAGGGTCTTTCAGAAATTCAATGCTCAACATTACGTAACCCGGTGCCCACTCGTTCAGGTCAGTGATATGAGTGATCAATGCCTCCAGCCTGTTAAATGTCTGGCGCTCATCTGCGCCGATTTCCCACAGGCAAATAAGATCACCAACCTGATAATTTCTATCGTTGCGCCTAAACTCCGCTTTTTTCCGGCCAACCTTCACCGCATGGAAAAATTCAGAACGGATTTTCAATTGATGGATTTCCATTACCATGTCTCCGGGTTATCAGACGGCTCGCAAACATCACAATTGCCGCAGCAATCAAACGACCATCCCTCTTCACATGCGGCGATACCTGGGCAACATTGCGCACAATGACCACCTTCATAGCGCCCGCAGCCATCACAGACAGGCAGCACGCCGATCACTTCTTTGGCCTTCTGGCGGTTGTCTTTGTCAGTGCTTACGGAACGTTGCACGCTGATTTCGTGCATCTTGAAGGGCTGATAAATCGCGCGGGTGGCTTCGGTGTCGCTGTTGGAAATGACGACCTTCACGCCATGCTTACGGTTAACTTCCAGCAGTGCCTGGACTAACTGGCGGTGGTTGTCTTCCGTGAATGGTTCGGTGTGGTATTGGGTAAAATCGGCTGTTTTGCTTTCAGGCAGGTAAGGCGGATCGCAGTAAACGAGAACATCGCCACCCGTGACGACCTGTAGAGAACGCTGGAACGGCGCGCAAAGAAATATTGCCTTTGTATCGTTGGCCTTTTCGGCAAACAGGCGGATTTCATTTTCAGGAAAGTAGACGCTCTTATACTTGCCAAACGGCACGTTAAAGCCGGTCTTCCGGCTGTATCGGCATAAGCCGTTATAACCGTGGCGATTCAGATACAGGAATTGAGCAGCGCGCATAATGCACGCCATTTCAGCGCCATAACGCAACCCACCGCTTTTTACCGTACCCACCTGCTTATTGAACGCGGCGCGGACTTCGTTGTATCCCTGGGGGCTGTTCTTACTGCTGAACAGTTCGCGGGCCGCATCGATCACTAAGTCCGGGTAACGGGTGACTTCCCGATACAGGTTAATAAGATCCGGGTTGATATCAGCCAGCACATAGCGGCGGTATTCAGTCGCCAGAAATACCGATGCGCCGCCTACGAACGGTTCGATCAGGCAGTCGGCTTTAGGAAGTTGCGGCAGCAGGTCAGGAAGGACACGGGTTTTACCCCCTGCCCATTTGATGAACGGGCGGATCATAATGCCGCCTCCGCCGATTTATCATTCCCAGCGGCTGCAATAGCTTTCAGATTGTCAGAAAGCTGCGCAATCTGGTTCCAGACGTCAGCGGCAGCATTGTGCTTATTCTCATCAACTAAACGGCGGGAGGCGTACCCGCAAACCATTAAAGATATTTCTTCAACCGTGCGAACATCCCGAACGTTCCAGAAATTCCATACTGGCCGGATACCAAGAGACTGCATCGCGTGGCTGATGATCGGCATATCGTAGTCAGTGCCACGCGCCCAAACCTTTACCGAATCAGCATCGCAATACGCAAGAACAAACAAGTTCAGGTCAGCGAGAGCAACGCCCAACTGCACAGCCTGATCGCTTAATACAGCGGCCTGAACCTCGCGGGACTTCTTAAACCACCATTTCACAGTATCTGCGCCGATGGTTCCGCCTGCTGCCTCGCTGCTTGCAATGTTGACGGTGCGATACATTGACGCATCAACTCGGCCAGTCATGGGATCAAATACAGCCGCAGCAAGAGAGACGATCGCCGCAGTTGGCTTTTTATCCAAAGCTTCAATATCAATCATTACATGTTTCATCGCGTTAAACTCCGTATGGGGAAGCGGGAATAGAAGGGCGCTGCAATTCTTCAATGCAGTGCTGGCGCAGGTTGCTGATAAAATTAGTGGTTACTGATCCAGTGGCAGAAAGGGTTAACTCACCATCACGGCGGGTTTTAATGGTTAAGCCTTCATTTTCGATAGCAGGTAAAAGAACATGCAAAATGAAGCTATATTGATCACGTCTGGTCATAATCTCTTCCTCGAAAAAAGAATGAGTTGAACCGCCGCCACTTAATAAAGAGGCGGAGAAAACAGAGTTGATTTTTTAAAACCGAATTACTTAATTAGCTTTTTAAATAATTCAGCCAGTGTAAGCAGGAAGCCTTTATTTATTCTTTGGGTATAAATAAACGGTTTATTTTTACCTTTGATAAATTGAACCTTCGCCGGTTCGGGCTTAAAAAATCTTCCGTCCGGCGTTTCCAGCCAGCCGCGTGAGTTCTTGAAGTGTGTGACCTGGCAACCGTGCTTAAGCAGGCTTGCCAGTGATGGGCCTTCATCGTGCATTACTGCCCCCTTGCTTATACATCTGATCAACCGTGCGCATAGCTTCCGCTAAAGCAAAGTCACGCCCGTAATAATCGCCATTGCTGGAAATACGATAAGAGTGCTTAAACGTAAAAGGATTACGCGGGCATTTCTGAATAGTGAAGCCACGATATAAATATGAATGACGACTTAACTGTATTAATTGCACAGCCACAAAAGCCCCCTCACATTCCCAATTTAAGCAATTCACCATCAACATGTCGGGCCACGTCTTTGGTTATTTTCTTAATCAGCTTTTTATCCCTGATCATAAACTCGCCGCTATTGGTGCGAATCATGAAGCCCGTTTGCATATCTTTTAAATGGGTGTCCAGAATGTCGTTGCATTCACGCACCCGGTTTTCGTGGTTGGCTGTTTTCTGGCTCATCGCGATAACCTCAAAGACCGATCCACAGCAACCAAGCGTCGCGCTGCTCTCTCGGACGGTTGTAATAGGCATCACGCATTGCGCGGTTGAACTCAGGAATATAGATCCAGTTTTCAGCGCGGGCGCCCAGGCTTTCCGGGTTCTTCCACGGGATGATCGGCAACTTACCGTCTTCAATCATGCTCTTAACCGTGGCGGGCTTCTTACCGATCAATTCGGCAAATTTTGGGTATGGAACCGCGTCAACAGCGTGACGCACTTCAATGAACCCCTCTAAATCTTTCTCTGTCATGTGTCATAATCCCCATTGGCGCTAGGCGCTTACTTCGGCTTGTAACTGCTTAAACTAGCAGTTGCATTTTACTTACAAGGTCAGAATTCACTGACCTTATAATGCAGATAATAGTCAGAGGCTACTGACCATGTCAACAGACTACGCAATGAAATTGCGTGAGATACGAAAAGCAGAAGGGTTAACTCAGAAGCAATTCTCTGATTTATCGGGGATTTCACTCGGCACAATCAAAAACTACGAGACCGGCCAACATCAAGCCGGTATCCAAACCGTAGAGAGGATCATTAATGTGATGCAGTTCCAGAAGTACACCTTATGGCTTATGACCGATAAAACCGCACCTTCGGCGGGGCAGGTTTCCCCGTCTCTCTCCCCTGATGGGCAAGGCGAAACAAAATCACGCCGCTCTGGCCTCAAGGCTGGCTAAAAATCTGGTTTTACTTTGCGCTAGAACAATCAGCGCAAAACGACAATTTCACTGGAGGGCTTCGCTATGTCGATTAAGAAGCTCGAAGGTGGTCAGTATGAAGTAGACGTATGGCCGCGCGGACGTAACGGAAAACGTATCCGCAGGCGATTTGAGAAGAAACAAGAGGCGGTTCTTTTTGAGCGTTATGTATTAGCCAACGCTGACAAAAAAGAATGGCTGGGCGCGAGCGTTGACCGCCGCACCTTAAGCGAGTTGTTAGATACCTGGTGGCTGCTGTATGGACAGACTCAGGAAAACGGCGAGATTGAAAAGCGGCACCTGAATAAAACAATCAGGGCGCTGGGTGATCCAGCCGTTAACCGACTGAACAAGCGAATGATTGCACAGCACCGAAGCCAACGGCTGGAAGACAGTATCAGCGCAGCAACGATAAACCGTGATATTTACCGCTTATCCGGGATGTTCAGCACGTTGATAAAGCTGGAAGAGTTCAGGAAGGAAAACCCCTGCAAGGGGCTGGAACCACTGAAAGAAGCGCCGCCAGCTATGACCTATCTCGCTAAATCAGAGATCAGCAAATTGCTGGATACTCTGACCGGCGACGATCGACGCGTGGCACTGCTATGCCTCAGCACCGGCGCACGCTGGGGCGAAGGAAGCACGCTGCGAGGCGAGCAAGTAAATCACGGACGCGTGACATTCCTTAAGACCAAAAACGGGAAAAAACGCACGGTTCCGATATCGGAAGAACTGGAAAAAGAGATCAAGACCAGCGACACCGGGCCACTGTTCAAAGTTGATTATGAAAACTTCTGCGAACGGCTCAAACAGGTTAAGCCCGATTTACCACGCGGGCAGGCCACGCATGTGCTTCGGCATACGTTCGCAAGCTGGTTCATGATGAACGGGGGAAACATTATTGCGTTACAGCAAATTCTGGGGCACGCCAGCATACAACAGACGATGGTTTATGCTCACCTTGCCCCCGATTACCTGCAACACGCAGTAACGTTAAACCCTCTCGGCGGCGGGCTGGCGGTGTGACAATGTTGTCTACATCTTGTCTACACCCGTAACGCTATATCCTTCTTGTAACTGCTTATGGCTGTTGCAAGAAGGATTGATTTATAAGGGATTTTTTCTAAGTACCTGATAAAAAAAACCCCCACATCATGTGGGGGAAGACAGGGATGGTGTCTATGGCAAGGAAAACAGGGTTACTACTGGGAACGTGAGTTGCTACTACTCAATAAATTCAACGATGAGCTTTTTTTCCAGTGCGCTACGTCGCGCAGTTGCTCCATTCGTTGTTCATGTTTCTCATTTAAAACCGCTTGCTGCTCGGGCGTTAACAGGCGATACATCTGGTTGCGGATCCTGGCTATTTCAACCTGGCGGGCAACCTGTTCTTGCGCCATTCTTTCTGCCTGAGCGCGCACTGCGCTTTCATCAAATTTCTCTGCGGTGACAAGGCGATGCATTGTCTCCATTTCGCTAACATTAACAGGAGGCTGTTCGTGTCTTGCCTGCTGCATTAAATCTCGCATCTGTTGACGTTGATGTTCGGTTAAACTGATACCGTCAAACATGTGGCTCTGAACGCTACGTTGCGATGAGCCTTCACCCAGGTGCCAGTGATCGCCTGTGACGACTTCAGCTGCATGGCTAAATGTACTAAGTGCCAGCGTTGAGGCCATGACGGCAGCGCTAACTTTGCCCATCACTTGCTCCCAAAATCTTTTCTGTCGCGATTCAACGAGAGACAGTTTACGATTCGGGCTGCAAACATGCGTCAGGGGGTGTAAAACAACGTAAAGTCATAGATTAGCGACGCCTGATGACGTAATTTCTGCCTCGGAGGTACGTAAACAATGAATAAAATCCTGTTAGTTGATGATGACCGAGAGCTGACTTCCCTGTTAAAGGAGTTGCTCGAAATGGAAGGTTTCGATGTGCTGGTTGCCTATGATGGGGAACAGGCGCTTGAGCTTCTGGATGACAGCATCGATTTACTTTTGCTCGACGTCATGATGCCGAAGAAAAACGGCATTGATACGCTGAAAGCACTTCGTCAGACACACCAGACACCCGTAATCATGCTGACCGCTCGCGGCAGCGAATTGGATCGCGTACTTGGCCTTGAGCTGGGCGCGGACGACTATTTACCCAAACCGTTTAACGACCGTGAACTGGTCGCGCGCATCCGCGCTATTCTGCGTCGCTCACACTGGAGCGAACAGCAGCAGAACAGCGATAACGGCTCGCCGACTCTGGAAGTAGATGCGTTAAGCCTTAATCCGGGTCGCCAGGAAGCCAGCTTTGACGGGCAAATTCTGGAGTTAACCGGCACCGAATTCACCCTGCTTTATTTGCTGGCACAGCATCTCGGTCAGGTGGTTTCGCGTGAGCACCTGAGCCAGGAAGTGCTGGGTAAACGCCTGACGCCTTTCGATCGCGCTATCGATATGCATATCTCGAACCTGCGTCGTAAGCTGCCAGAGCGTAAAGACGGACACCCGTGGTTTAAAACCCTGCGTGGTCGCGGCTACCTGATGGTTTCCGCTTCATGATAGGGAGCTTAACCGCGCGCATCTTTGCCATCTTCTGGTTGACGCTGGCACTGGTGTTGATGTTGGTACTGATGTTACCCAAGCTCGACTCACGCCAGATGACCGAGCTACTGGACAGCGAGCAGCGCCAGGGGTTAATGATTGAGCAACACGTTGAAGCTGAACTGGCGAACGATCCACCCAACGATTTGATGTGGTGGCGTCGCTTGTTTCGGGCGATAGACAAGTGGGCGCCACCAGGACAGCGGTTATTACTTGTTACGACGGAAGGACGCGTGATCGGCGCAGAACGCAATGAAATGCAGATCATTCGTAACTTTATTGGTCAGGCCGATAACGCCGACCATCCGCAAAAGAAAAAATACGGTCGCGTTGAGATGGTCGGGCCTTTCTCCGTCAGAGACGGTGAAGATAACTACCAGCTGTATCTCATTCGACCAGCCAGCAGCTCACAATCTGACTTTATCAACCTGCTGTTTGACCGACCGCTGTTGTTGCTGATCGTCACCATGTTAGTCAGCTCTCCGCTATTGCTCTGGCTTGCCTGGAGTCTGGCGAAACCAGCGCGTAAGTTGAAAAACGCTGCGGATGAAGTGGCCCAGGGCAACCTGCGTCAACATCCGGAGCTGGAAGCCGGTCCGCAGGAGTTTCTGGCGGCAGGTGCCAGCTTTAACCAGATGGTGACGGCGCTGGAACGGATGATGACCACGCAGCAACGTCTGCTGTCGGACATCTCTCACGAGCTGAGAACACCGCTAACGCGTCTGCAACTGGGTACCGCTCTGCTGCGCCGTCGTAGCGGTGAGAGCAAAGAGCTGGAGCGCATTGAAACAGAAGCACACCGACTAGACAGCATGATCAACGACCTGCTGGTGATGTCACGTAATCAGCAGAAAAACGCGCTGGTCAGTGAAACGGTGAAAGCTAATCAGCTGTGGGGCGAAGTGCTGGATAACGCCGCCTTTGAAGCTGAGCAGATGGGTAAATCGCTCACGGTGAATTTCCCGCCGGGTCCGTGGCCGCTGTACGGTAACCCAAATGCGTTGGAAAGTGCGCTGGAAAACATTGTGCGCAATGCCCTGCGCTATTCACATACGAAGATTGAAGTTGGCTTCGCGGTGGATATCGACGGGATTACCATCACCGTGGACGACGATGGCCCAGGTGTAAGCCCTGAAGACAGAGAACAGATTTTCCGTCCGTTTTATCGTACCGATGAGGCGCGCGATCGCGAGTCTGGCGGAACAGGTCTGGGTCTGGCGATTGTTGAAACCGCAATCCAGCAGCATCGTGGCTGGGTGAAGGCCGAAGACAGCCCGCTGGGTGGTTTACGGCTGGTAATTTGGTTACCGTTGTATAAGCGTTCCTGAGTCTCTCTGTGTTGCCGGATGGCGGCGTAATGCCTCATCCGGCCTCCACGGACAGGGGGAATTATTTCCCCCACAAACGGCGGGAATTGTCTTCGATCTTGCCGCTTAAACGACGCTTTTGCATCGTTCTGGTCCAACTTTTTGATAACCCGGCAGCCGACAGTAAACGGTGATATTGCGAATCATCAAACGGCATATGCCAGGCGATAGCAATTGCCTCCCGCACGCTGACGTCGCTCACGCGTGACGCCAGGATCAACGGCGCGTCTGCAGATACCAGCCCTGCCGCGACGACGCTACACAGCCAGCCTGTCTTACCTGCATCCTGCATCTGGCAGGCCATATCGCTGATGCCAAAATGGAAATTCAACTTAAAGCACGGCGAGCGCGGCTGCGTGACCTGAATCAACGCCTCTCCCCACTGGAAAATGTCACCAATATACACATTCTCTTCAGTCAGCCCCTCAGTAGAGAGGTTCTCACCAAACGCGGGCGCGACAAATAGCTCCGCCTGCTCCGGAAACGCTTGTCTCCAGTGCTGATAGTGTTCACGCGGATAGTGACACAGCGCGCGATCCGGCCCGCCATGAATTTTCGCTTCCGCCTGTTCATCTCCCGTCAGCCCCAGTTCGGTCAGCATCAGCTCACCGTCAATCTGGACTTTAGCAATCGCGCTGGGACGGCTTCCCGTGTAGTCCCGAACTTTGCCCGTAAAAACATCGACCGGATATCGCATCTGTTCCCTCTCCCGATAAATTTCCCCCATTACACCACATTTATTTTACCCCAGTCGCTCAAAATGAGAGCACGGTTCACATGAAACTTAGGGACACATGCTATCAATGTAAGCTGGTTTTGAAACATCATTTCAAATAAGGAGTCGACAACGTGACTGGTCAATCGCAATTTGCTGGCGTCTGGTGTCCTTCCATTACGCCAATGGACAATGACGGTAAGATCGATCTCAACGGTCTAAGCCAGCATCTCAAACGCCTTACCGAGGCCAAAATCGATGTGATTTTGCTGATGGGTAGCATCGGGGAATTTGCTTCCTTTACGCTCGAAGAAAGGCTATTGCTGATCCGCGAGGCCCGCGCCATGAGCTCGCTGAAGATGGTCGCCAACGTCTCATCCACCTGCCAGAATGATGTATTGTTGATGGCGCAGGAAGCGTATCGCTCAGGTTACGATGCCGTGATGATCCTGCCGCCCTACTACTACGGACAAACGGCGAAACAGCTGCTGAGCTACTTCCGTCAGTTGGGGCAGAAACTCAGCGGCAAATGGTTTGCCTATAACTTCCCGGCACGCACCGGCTGCGATTTAACCCCCGAGCTGGTTGCCTCCCTCGCCGCTGAGTTCCCGAATTTCGCTGGTATCAAAGACACCGTCGACTGCCAGTCTCATACCCGCAGTATGATTCAGACCACCCGCGCCGTGCGGAAGGATTTTGCCGTGCTGTCCGGCTACGACGAATACTATATTCCCAACCTGTTAGCAGGTGGCGCAGGGATTATTTCAGGGTTGAACAACGTCATGCCGGAACTGTTTGTCAGCGCGCGGGAAGCGTTTAAACAGGGCGACCTGGCAGCGCTTCGCGATATTCAGGACCAGATTGGTACCTATATGTCCATCTATGCCATCGGCGAAGATTTTGTCACCACCATCAAAACCGTGGTATCGCGTAAGTTTGGCTATTGCTCCGGCGTGTCACGTAATGCCGGTGGAGAGTTGAACGAGAGTGAGTGTAGAACAATCGATGAGGTGTTTGTCGTCAAACGGTAAATAATTAAGCCGGATGGTGCAGACCATCCGGCTTAAGAGACTTACTTCACGGTGCCACGAAGATCAATTTCTGCCGCCCTTGCTTTGGCCCTTTTCGACCAGATAGACGTGATAATCGGCACCAGAATGGAGGTCACAATCACCGACGTGGCGACCAGGGAAGTTGCTGCCGGTGCCATCGGTTTAAATGCCGGAACCATTTCAGCAATCAGCACAGGCGTAGCAACCGCCGCCCCCGCAGAACTGGAAGCCGCAATCCCCGCCGTACCATCGCCACCACCAATCAGTTTATCGGCGATAATCAATGGAATACCAGTGATGATAATCACTGCCACGCCCAGCAGAATACCCAGCACGCCGGTCTGAGCAATCACGCTCAAATCAATGGTGTTACCTAATGCGAAGGCAAAGAACGGGATCAGCGTCTGCACGGCCTTACTGAAGAATTCCCGCAGCTCAGGATCCAGATTACCCAGTGCAAAACCAATCAGGAACGGCAATACTGCGCCAACAAATACGTGCGGTTCAAACGACGCGATCCCGGCAGTTCCCAGAATCACCATGGTCATCAGCGGGCCAGACTCCAGCGACATCAGGACAAACGCCCCAGCCTCTTCTTTGGTGCCGTACTGCTGCATAATCGAGGCATACAACCCGCCGTTGGTCATATCCATCGCGGCCACCAGCGCCAGCGTAGACAACCCAGCGAAGAATCCGACCTCTACGCCATGTTCCGGCAGAATGCGTGAGGCAATCGCTGCAACCACCCACGCCACCAGAATCTTGGTTATGACTAACGTACCTGATTTACGCAGCACGGTGCCGGTAGCGCTTAGCTTGATCGACGCCCCCATGCAAAAGAACCAGACCGCCAGGATAGGTACCGTACCGGTGATCATACCGTTGGTAAAGGAGCCGAAGTATTTCCCGGCGCCGGGGGAAAAGGTGTGACACAACGCGCCCAGGAAAAGCGGCACCAGCATCATACCGCCTGGGATTTTCTCTATCGTACGTTTGATCTGCATTTCCATCACCTGTAGACATAAAAATGGGGCAATTTTTATGGGCGATTGCATCTTGCTTTGAGATGCGCCCGTCTTGATGAAAAGAAGATAGACATTCATAGAGACTATAAAAGTGATCCCACTCGCATAATAAAACCTTGTTTCAATTTAAGTGGATCATTGTTTTTATATTGAGTTTGATCACAAAAAAACCCCACAAGCATCGCTTGCAGGGCTTCGTTAAAGCGTAGAACTTATTTTTTTGCTGCGAAACGTGCGGCAGCTTCGTCCCAGTTCACGACGTTCCAGAACTCTTTGATGTAGTCCGGGCGACGGTTCTGGAATTTCAGGTAGTAAGCGTGTTCCCAAACATCCAGGCCCACGATTGGGAAACCGGAAGCGCCAGAGATAGCTTCACCCATCAGCGGGGAATCCTGGTTGGCGGTGGAAACAACAGCCAGTTTGTCACCTTTCAGCACCAGCCACGCCCAGCCGGAGCCAAAGCGGGTTGCCGCTGCTTTTTCAAATTCAGCTTTGAAGTTGTCAACGGAGCCAAAGTCACGTTCGATAGCCGCTTTCAGGTCACCCTGCAGCGTAGTACCGGTTTTCAGGCCTTTCCAGAACAGGCTGTGGTTAGCGTGACCGCCCGCGTTGTTACGCAGTACGGTTTTCTTGTCTGCTGGCAGTTGATCCAGTTTGGTGATCAGCTCTTCAGCGGACAGGCTGGCGAATTCTGGCAGGCTTTCCAGCGCAGCGTTCGCGTTGTTTACGTAAGCCTGGTGGTGTTTGGTATGGTGGATTTCCATCGTCTGCTTATCGAAGTGCGGTTCAAGGGCATCATAAGCGTACGGCAGGGATGGCAGTGTATAACTCATAATCATCTCCAGTATTGTCGGGCGGCCTGTGTTAACGCCGCGTAAGCAGTTGGGTCATTATAGTTAATTAAATGATATTGAAAATGATTATCAATGCCGTACTTTTTACAAGGTTTTAATAGCGCATGTTGATTGCTAAAGATGTGAACCGAATCACCCAGTTAACGTGATGATTGCCAACATGCGCAAAATGGCGGCAATCGTTAAAAGGTTAACACCCTGCGTAATTTTTAAACTCGTTTGGTCGGAGGGGTCATTACCGACGATAAAAAATAACGAGGATTAAGTCATGAGTAACGCGATTACGATGGGTATCTTTTGGCATTTGATAGGCGCAGCCAGTGCCGCCTGTTTCTATGCCCCGTTCAAACAAGTCAAACATTGGTCATGGGAAACGATGTGGTCGGTTGGCGGGATCGTCTCTTGGCTTATCCTGCCATGGACCATTAGCGCCATGTTGCTTCCCAATTTCTGGGCCTACTTCAGTTCTTTCAGCCTCTCTACGCTGGCGCCTGTGTTTCTGTTCGGCGCGATGTGGGGGATTGGCAATATCAACTATGGTCTGACCATGCGCTATCTCGGTATGTCGATGGGGATCGGCATTGCAATTGGGATTACGTTGATTGTCGGCACGCTGATGACCCCAATTATCAACGGCAACTTTGATGTGCTGATCAATACTTCCGGCGGACGCATGACGCTGCTTGGCGTACTGGTCGCGCTGATTGGCGTCGGTATTGTGACTCGGGCCGGTCAGTTAAAAGAACGCAAAATGGGCATCAAAGCGGAAGAGTTCAACCTGAAAAAAGGGCTGGTTCTGGCGGTCATGTGCGGCATTTTCTCCGCCGGGATGTCATTTGCGATGAACGCCGCTAAACCAATGCACGATGCCGCCGCCGCGCTGGGTGTCGATCCATTGTATGTCGCCCTGCCCAGCTACGTGGTTATCATGGGCGGCGGCGCGTTAGTCAACCTGGGCTTTTGCTTCATTCGTCTGGCAAAAGTGAAAAACTTGTCGATAAAAGCCGACTTCTCGTTAGCCAAGCCACTGATTATCACCAACGTGCTGCTGTCTGCGCTTGGTGGCCTGATGTGGTATTTGCAATTCTTCTTCTACGCCTGGGGCCACGCGCGTATTCCGGCTCAATATGATTATGTAAGCTGGATGCTGCACATGAGCTTCTATGTTCTGTGCGGCGGGATTGTCGGGCTGGTACTGAAAGAGTGGAAAAACGCGGGTCGCCGTCCGGTCAGTGTGCTAAGCCTTGGCTGCGTGGTGATCATTGTCGCGGCAAACATTGTGGGTCTGGGAATGGCCAGCTAATCATGTTGGGTGCTGAGATGACGCCACTGGCTCGGCGTCATCCCGGTTTCGCGCGTGAACACTACCGAAAAGTAGTTACTGTCCTCAAAGCCGCAGCGCATGGAAATCTCACTGATCATTAACCGGCTATGCTTGAGCAGATACTGAGCATGGCAGACCCGCACCTGGCGGAGATACTGGTTGATGGTCATGCCGGTCTGGCTGCGAAACTGCTGGCGCAAAACGCGCTCGCTGCACCGTTCGCGCTCGCAAAACTTATTCAGTTCGAACGCATGCTCATGACTACCGGCTAACGCGGTGATCAGTTTATCCAGCAGCGTTTCGCTCGACGTCGCCGGGAGCGTATCCGTGGCATAACGATGCCGCTTAAGGTGGGTCACCAGTTGCCCAAACAGCAGCTCAGCCATGGTAAAAGCCTGCGCATCCCGTTGATTACTTTCATGCTCAAGCTGGCTTATCACCTGTCTGACCTGGCTCATGCCAACGCTACCGAGTCGCCAGTGCGGGTGCCTCGGCGCACCATCAAATCCGGGGATCGCCCCTTGCCAGTCAACATTCAGCGTCAACCGCTCCGGGCAGTAGATGATATTTTGCAGCACAAGGTCGTTAACGGAAGTGTAGGAGTGTTTATCTTCGGCGCGAATGTAAAACAGATCGCCACGGGTTATCCGGTACGGGCGATCGTTAAGGACATGCAGGCCATTACCGCGCCAGACCAGAACCAGCTCGCAAAACTCATGGGTATGCTCAGCAAAGACATCCTGCGGATAACGATCGGCTACGGCGACAGCCTGCTGTTCATGCGCAAAAAAGTCTGATTTCAGAAGGACCAGATGGTTCGCCATCACAATATTCCCTGCCGGGTGGCGGCTACGTGTCACGTAATCTGTAGGCCGGATAAGGCGTAGCCGCCATCCGGCGTTAAGGAACATGATTATCTGAGATTCGGCGATAAAAAACGTTGATAGCTTTCGCGTTACTGGAGGCTGCTTGCCACAACGAGATCGCGCCCCTGACGAATATCGCGTGGCGACCACTTGAACTCACGGCGAAAAAGCGTCGAAAAGTGGTTACTGTCGCCGAATCCGCAGATATAAGCGATGTCTGTCACGCTATCATCACTGTGACGAAGCAGATGCCGAGCCTTGATCAGCCGCAAGCGGTTAAGGTAGCGCTGCGGCGTCAATCCGGTTTGCTGTTTGAGCTGGCGATGCAGAGTACGCAAAGAGAGGGAAAACTTCTCGGCCAGCGCCTCCCAACACACCTCGTCGGCAAAGTTATCCTCCAGCCACGCCATCAGGAGGTTAAGCCGCGCGTCGTTATCGGTCGCTGCTTCCATCAGGCTGCTTTTACGCAGCAGCACCAGCAACTGCATAAACAGGATCTCGCGATTTGCCGCCGTTGGTGTATCCATCCCCTCACCGAGCGCTTCCATCTGCCCCACCAGTTGTCGAACCTGCTGCAACACACCCTGATTCACCCGCCAGTGCGAAGGATACTGCCCATTCTGTTCCTGAGGTAAAAGCTGATTCAGCCCAGCCAGAAATTGAAACGCATCCGGGGAGCGATACAACACATTGGTCAGGCACAGATTGTCAGTATGTTCATATAAATGCCGGTCATGATCGCGAACGAAACACACCGTACCGCCGCTGATGGTGTAAGGCTGTCCGTTGAACACATGGATCCCCGTTCCATGTTCGACCACCACAATTTCATGAAAATCATGATGATGTTCTGGAAACGCAGGTTGAGGAAGCCGCGGTTCAATAGCCACTGGCGCTTTACCTGTCGGAAAAAAATCCACGCAATGCAATATCGTCATGATGACATCCTTCCCGATCAAATGAACATGGCTGAATAGTAATTAAGGGTTATCACCCTCACCTTAAATTTTTGACGCCAAAGTGCGTAAACACGGTCAATTCTTCAAGAAATGGCGGGAAAGATCGGGAATTGCGGAAGACGTCACATCCGCTAAAACCGACCCTATTAATAGAAATTGTGAACAGCATCACGTTCACCTTTGCCATGTTGCCAGCCGCTAATTGTGGCTGTCACTGTCAAGAAGGTACGCGTTATCTGGGGTTCTTAGACTGAGTGCAATAAAACTCAGAAGGACCTCGCTATGACTTTTCGCCATTGTGTCGCAGTCGATCTCGGCGCATCCAGTGGGCGCGTAATGCTGGCGCGTTACGACAGTGAACACCGCACCCTGACGCTGCGTGAAATCCACCGCTTCGTGAACTGCCTGCAAAAAACAGACGGTTTTGACACCTGGGACATCGACAGCCTGGAAAACGATATTCGTCTTGGCCTGAAAAAAGTCTGCGATGAAGGCATTCGGATAGACAGCATCGGAATTGATACCTGGGGCGTGGATTACGTTCTGATCGATAACGTCGGTCGACGTGTCGGTCTGCCGGTCTCTTACCGTGACAGCCGCACGACCGGCATTATGGCGCAAGCGATGGCGCAGCCGGGTAAAGGTGAAATTTACCGCCGTAGCGGCATTCAGTTTCTGCCCTTTAACACCCTGTATCAGTTGCGTGCGCTGGTTGAACAACAGCCAGAACTGCTCCCGCAGGTGGCCCATGCCCTGCTGATCCCCGACTACTTCAGCTTTCGCCTGACCGGCAAAATGAACTGGGAATACACCAATGCCACCACCACCCAGTTAGTCAATATCAATACCGACGACTGGGATGACACTCTGCTGGCGTGGACCGGAGCAGACAAAGCCTGGTTTGGTCGTCCGACGCATCCGGGGAACGTAATTGGTCACTGGATTTGCCCGCAGAAAAATCAAATTCCGGTCGTAGCCGTCGCCAGTCACGACACGGCCAGCGCGGTCATTGCTTCTCCGCTGGCCGACAAAAACAGCGCCTATCTCTCTTCCGGGACCTGGTCGCTGATGGGCTTTGAGAGCAGAACGCCGTATACCAACGATGCGGCACTGGCGGCGAATATCACCAACGAAGGCGGCGCGGAAGGGCGCTACCGTGTCCTGAAAAATATTATGGGGCTGTGGCTGCTCCAGCGCGTATTAAAAGAGCGCCAGATTTCCGATCTGCCAACGCTTATCAGCCAAACGCAAGCGCTGCCGGCCTGCCAGTTCCTGATAAACCCGAACGACGATCGCTTTATCAACCCCGACGATATGAGTGCAGAAATTCAGGCAGCATGCCGTGAATCAGGCCAACCCGTACCCCTGCAAAACGCCGAACTGGCGCGCTGTATCTTCGACAGCCTGGCGTTGCTGTACGCCGACATCCTGCAAGAGCTGGCACAACTGCGTGGTGCAGCATTTAGCCAACTGCACATTGTCGGTGGCGGCTGCCAGAACACCTTACTGAACCAGTTGTGCGCGGATGCCTGCGGTATTCGCGTGATGTCCGGGCCAATTGAGGCCTCCACGCTCGGCAATATTGGCATCCAGCTGATGACGCTGGACGAGCTGAACAACGTTGATGATTTCCGTCAGGTGGTGCGCGCTAACTACGAACTGACCACCTTCATTCCCAATCCTGAAAGTGAAATTGCCCGCTACCAGGCGCAGTTTCAATCACTACGACAGACAAAGGAGCTTTGCGCATGACCACTCAACTTGAACAAGCCTGGGAACTGGCAAAACTGCGTTTCGCCGCGGTAGGCATTGATGTCGAGGCGGCCTTACGCCAGCTCGATCGTCTGCCGGTCTCCATGCACTGCTGGCAGGGCGATGATGTCGCCGGTTTCGAAAATCCGGAAGGTTCGCTCACTGGCGGTATTCAGGCTACCGGTAACTATCCGGGTAAAGCGCGTAACGCCACCGAACTGCGGGCCGATCTGGAGCAGGCGCTGAGCCTGATTCCGGGTCCAAAACGTCTGAATTTGCACGCGATCTATCTGGAATCTGATACGCCGGTTGCCCGCGATCAAATCAAACCTGAGCACTTTAAAAACTGGGTGGAGTGGGCGAAAACGAACCAGTTAGGACTGGATTTCAACCCATCCTGCTTCTCACACCCGCTGAGCGCCGACGGTTTCACGCTGGCCCACGCCGATGACACCATTCGCCAGTTCTGGATCGATCACTGCAAAGCCAGCCGTCGCGTCTCGGCGTATTTTGGCGAGCAGTTGGGTACGCCATCAGTGATGAACATCTGGATCCCGGATGGCATGAAAGACATCACTGTTGATCGTTTAGCGCCGCGCCAGCGTCTGCTGGACGCGCTGGACGAAGTGATCAGCGAGAAACTCGACCCGGCGCACCATATCGATGCCGTCGAAAGCAAGCTGTTTGGCATCGGTGCGGAAAGCTACACCGTGGGCTCTAACGAGTTCTACATGGGTTACGCCACCAGTCGCCAGACGGCGCTGTGTCTGGATGCGGGTCATTTCCATCCGACCGAAGTGATTTCCGACAAAATCTCCGCCGCCATGCTGTACGTGCCGCGCCTGCTGCTGCATGTCAGCCGTCCAGTGCGTTGGGACAGCGATCACGTGGTGCTGCTGGATGATGAAACGCAGGCGATTGCCAGCGAGATCGTGCGCCACAACCTGTTTGACCGCGTACACATCGGCCTCGACTTCTTCGACGCCTCCATTAACCGCATCGCCGCGTGGGTGATCGGTACCCGCAATATGAAAAAAGCCCTGCTGCGCGCGCTGTTAGAACCGACCGAGCAACTGCGCCAGCTCGAAGCCAGCGGCGACTACACCGCACGCCTGGCCCTGCTGGAAGAGCAAAAATCGCTGCCGTGGCAGGCCGTCTGGGAGATGTATTGCCAGCGTCACGACACGCCAGCGGGCAGCCAGTGGCTGGACAGCGTGCGCACTTATGAAAAAGAGATTTTGAGCAAACGTAGCTAACCGTGACGCCAGGCTTGTAGGCCGGATAAGACGCCCCGCGTCGCCATCCGGCAATGAATGAAACACGATTGCCGGATGGTGCTTCGCTTATCCGGCCTACGTAAGACCCGATAACGTTCGGGCAATAAACAGGAACACCGAACATGCAAAACATTACTACTTCCTGGTTCGTCCAGGGGATGATCAAAGCCACTTCTGATGCGTGGCTGAAAGGCTGGGACGAGCGTAACGGCGGCAATCTGACGCTGCGTCTTGATGAAGCAGATATCGCGCCATTTAGCGCCGATTTCGACGAAAAACCACGCTATATCGCGCTGAGTCAGCCGATGCCGCTGCTGGCGAATACGCCGTTTATCGTCACCGGTTCGGGGAAATTTTTCCGCAACGTCCAGCTCGATCCAGCAGCCAATTTGGGCGTGGTGAAAATCGACAGCGACGGTGCGGGCTACCACATCCTCTGGGGCCTGACTCACGAGGCCGTACCGACCTCTGAACTGCCGGCTCACTTCCTCTCTCACTGTGAACGCATTAAAGCGACGAACGGTAAAGACCGCGTGATCATGCACTGCCATGCCACCAACCTGATTGCTCTGACCTACGTGCTGGAAAACAACACCGCGCTGATTACCCGCAAGCTGTGGGAAGGCAGCACCGAGTGCCTGGTGGTGTTCCCGGATGGCGTTGGCATTCTGCCGTGGATGGTGCCAGGTACAGATGAAATTGGTCAGGCGACCGCCGAGGAAATGCAGAAACACTCGCTGGTACTGTGGCCATTCCACGGCGTGTTCGGCAGTGGACCCACCCTCGACGAAGCGTTCGGTTTGATCGATACCGCAGAGAAATCCGCTGAAGTTTTAGTCAAAATCTATTCGATGGGCGGTATGAAGCAGACCATTACGCGTGAAGAGCTGATCGCACTTGGCAAACGCTTCGGCGTGACGCCGCTGGCCAGCGCCATAGAGCTGTACTGATACCTCCCCACTCAACGCCGGATGCAGCTTCGCCTTATTCGGCCTACATGACGGTGCGCATTTCACCGTAGGCCCGATAAGCGTAGCGCCATCGGGCACCAGGGAATTTTTTTAAGGAGAATAGTGATGAGCTTTATGTTGGCACTGCCAAAAATTAGCCTGCATGGCGCCGGCGCGATTGCCGATATGGCGAACCTCGTGGCGAATAAACAATGGGGCAAAGCGCTGATCGTCACCGATGGTCAACTGGTAAAGCTGGGCCTGCTGGATAGCCTGTTTGCCGCGCTGGATGAACATCAGATGTCTTACCACCTGTTTGATGAGGTGTTTCCAAACCCGACGGAAGACCTGGTGCAGAAAGGTTTCGCGGCGTATCAGAACGCAGAATGTGACTACATTATTGCCTTCGGTGGCGGTAGCCCGATCGATACCGCTAAAGCGGTGAAGATCCTGACCGCCAACCCCGGCCCTTCTACTGCTTACTCCGGCGTAGGCAAAGTGAAAAATGCGGGTGTACCGCTGGTCGCCATCAATACCACCGCCGGTACGGCAGCAGAGATGACCAGCAACGCGGTCATTATCGACTCTGCTCGTAAGGTCAAAGAGGTGATCATCGACCCGAATATCATCCCGGATATCGCCGTGGATGACGCCAGCGTCATGCTGGACATCCCGGCATCCGTCACCGCCGCAACCGGTATGGACGCCTTAACCCACGCGGTGGAAGCCTATGTTTCCGTTGGTGCGCATCCGCTCACCGACGCTAACGCGCTGGAAGCGATTCGCCTGATCAACCTGTGGCTACCAAAAGCGGTCGACGACGGTCATAATCTCGACGCTCGTGAGCAAATGGCGTTTGGTCAGTATCTGGCGGGGATGGCCTTTAACAGCGCTGGTCTCGGTCTGGTGCATGCGCTGGCGCACCAGCCGGGCGCAACCCATAATCTGCCACACGGCGTCTGCAACGCCATCCTGCTGCCGGTAATCGAAAACTTTAACCGTCCAAACGCCGTGGCGCGCTTTGCCCGCGTAGCGCAGGCGATGGGCGTCGATACCCGTGACATGAGCGATGAAGCGGCAAGTATGGAGGCCATCAACGCGATTCGTGCACTCAGCAAGCGTGTCGGTATTCCTACGGGCTTTAGTTCACTTGGCGTGACGAAAGAGGATATTGAGGGCTGGCTGGATAAAGCGTTGGCCGATCCGTGTGCGCCGTGCAACCCGCGCACCGCCAGCCGCGACGAGGTCCGCGAGCTGTATCTGGAGGCGTTATGATTCGCAAGGCCTTTATAATGCAGGTGAATGCCGACGCGCACGTTGAGTACCAGCGTCGTCATAACCCCATCTGGCCAGAACTGGAAACAGTGCTGAAAGAACATGGCGCCCATCACTACGCGATTTATCTCGATCAGACGCGCAATCTGCTGTTCGCCACCGTTGAGATTGAGTCCGAAGAACGCTGGAATGCCGTTGCCAGCACCGACATTTGCCAACGTTGGTGGAAGCATATGCGCGACGTAATGCCGACCAACCCAGACAACAGTCCGGTCAGCGCAGAGCTAAAAGAAGTGTTTTATTTGCAGTAGTCTTGTAGGCCGGATATGGCGCTAACGCGCCGCATCCGGCACAACGCAACATAACAGCTAGTTCTGCTCAGAAACCAGAATCGCCTGGGTGTCAGGCTCCAGCGCTTTAAAGATATGCGCCTGGTCAGCGGGGTAACAAATATAGTCGCCCTCGCCTAACTCCTCCGGTGCTTCCGTCAATCCCACCATCGCCTTACCCTGCGTCACGATGATGTGTTCAACCGATCCCGGCGGATGCGGCTGTGAAATCCGATCCGCGCCCGGCTGCGTCAGCAGCAGATAGATATCCCGCCGTGCCCCCGGTGGGCAGGCGGCCAGTAAAATGGCCTGATAGTGGGCCTGCTCAGCCACAACTTTTGTTCCTTCGCCGCGGCGAATCACCTGCGTTTTTTGTTCCTGCGGCTCCAGCAGGCGCGCAAAGGGAATATCCAACGCCACACACAGCGACCAGAGCGTTTCCAGGCTAGGATTGCCATTGCCCGCTTCCAATTGCGAGAGTGTCGATTTTGCAATCCCTGCGCGACGGGCAATCTCTGCCAATGACAAACCGGTGCGCTGACGTTCACGCACCAGGCTTTTCGCGATCATACTGATGGGCTGGGTCATTCACGACTCCATGTTCTTTATATCGAACGAATCGTTCGACTTGTAATATTAACTGGTCGCGTTCATTATAATGGAAATTCGTTCGATATGGCTAAAATGGTATGAAACATTATTTTTCCAGTCTCAAAGGCGACACAATAAAAGCAATATTTTTAGTCTGTCTGGCCGTCGGCGTAGTCGGCATGTCATACGGCTCGCTGGCAATGGCCTACGGCTTCCCGCTGTGGGTACCGTTTGTGCTCTCAATTACCGTGCTGGCGGGTGCATCCGAGTTTATGTTTATCGGCATCGTCGCCAGCGGCGGTAACCCACTGGCGGCTGCGGCTGCCGGTTTACTGGTCAACGCCCGACACATCCCGTTTGGCGTCACGGTGCGCGATCTTGTGGGCTCCCGGGCTGCGAGTTTCCTCGGCTGTCATATCATGAACGACGAAAGCGTAGTATTCGGCCTGTCGCAAAAAACACCCGAACAACGTAAAGCAGCCTATTGGCTGTGCGGTCTGGGCGTCTCTATTTTCTGGCCTGTTGGCACACTGATCGGCGCGGGCGTCGGCAAACTGCTCCCCGCCCCGGAAACCATCGGTCTGGATGCCGTCTTCCCTGCAATTTTATTGGCCTTAGTGGTCCCGGCCTTTAAAAACCGCACCACACTGATTCGCGCCTGTAGCGGTGCCGGGTTGTCGCTTGCCGCCATCCCCTTTGCGCCGGTCGGTTTACCAGTTTTGCTCTCACTGTTTGGCTTACTGACGAGGAAAAAATAATGGGCAACATGACGCTGTTTATCGTCGGTATCGCCATCTTATCTCTGGGAACCTATTTAATGCGTTTAGGCGGAGCGAAGCTTGGGAGTCGTTTAGCGTTCTCGGAACGCTCGCAGGCGCTGCTTTCCGACGCCGCAACGGTACTACTGTTCTCCGTTGCGCTGGCGACCACCTTTTACGAAGGCGAACACTTTGCCGGTATGGCGCGGGTTCTTGGGGTTGGCTTCGCGGTATTTCTCGCCTGGCGCAAGCTGCCGCTAATCGTGGTGATCGTTGCCGCCGCGGTGGTGACCGCATTGTTAAGGATGGCGGGAATACACTAAAAAAATAATTACCCTGGCGAAATATTCATCAGGGTAATCGCCTGTAGCGTTGTGTGTTTTACCCCACAAAACCACGCGCTAACTCGGCCCCAAATTGTCATTCCACGCTGACATATTGCCGCTCATCTCTTCGCCATCTCGCCGTTAGAATCAAATCAAATAGTTTTAACGGAGCCCCCCACATGACAACCCTTACAGCTAACTGCATTGACCTGAATATTCAGGGGAATAGCGTGTATGCCATCCTCAAGCAACTGGCAGATATGGCGTTTCAGAATGGCTATGTCTCCGATCGCAGCATTTTCCTGCAAACGCTATTGCTGCGCGAAAAGCTGCATTCCACCGGCTTTGGCTCGGGTATTGCCGTCCCGCACGGTAAGAGCGCCTGCATCAGGCAGCCCTTTGTGTTGTTCGCGCGCAAGTCAGAAAACGTGGACTGGAAAGCCAGCGACGGCGAGGACGTCAACTGCTGGATCTGCCTCGGCGTGCCACAAACCGGCGAGGACGATCAGGTCAAAATCATCGGCACCCTGTGCCGCAAAATCATTCATCAGGATTTCATCGATCAACTGAAGCAAGGTGACGCCAGCCAGGTGCTCGCCCTGCTTAATCAGACCTTAACCTCATAAGGACGCGGCTATGGAGTCATCCTTACGTTTAGTGGCGATCACCAACTGTCCGGCGGGGATCGCCCACACTTATATGGTGGCAGAGGCGCTGGAGCAAAAAGCGCGCTCGCTCGGCCACACGATTAAAGTCGAAACCCAGGGCTCAAGCGGCGTCGAAAACCGCCTGAGCAATGAAGAGATTGCCGCTGCCGATTATGTCATTCTGGCCACCGGTCGCGGCCTGAGCGGCGAAGACCGGGCACGTTTTGCCGGGAAAAAAGTCTATGAAATCGCCATTTCCCAGGCGCTAAAAAATATCGACCTGATTTTTACGCAGTTACCGACGCATTCCCAACTTTTCGCCGCCGATAGCAGCGTGAAACTGGGAAAACAGGAGGTCCAGCACGGTAGCGTAATGAGCCACCTGATGGCGGGCGTTTCCGCCGCGCTGCCGTTTGTTATCGGCGGCGGTATTCTGGTCGCCATCGCCAATATGCTGGTGCAGTTCGGTTTGCCCTATACCGATATGTCGAAAGGCGCGCCGTCGTTCACCTGGATTGTTGAATCGATCGGCTATCTGGGCTTTACCTTTATGATCCCGATTATGGGGGCATATATTGCCTGGTCGATTGCCGATAAACCCGCTTTTGCCCCAGCATTTCTGGTGTGTTATCTGGCGAACGATAAAGGCCTGCTGGGTACGCAGTCCGGCGCAGGATTTCTCGGCGCGGTCGTACTCGGGCTGGCAATTGGCTACTTTGTCCTTTGGTTTCGCAAGGTTCGCCTCGGCAAAGCGCTACAGCCACTGCTTGGTTCTATGCTGATCCCGTTTGTCACTTTACTGGTGTTCGGCGTACTGACTTACTACGTCATCGGCCCGGTGATGTCCGACATCATGGGCGGTCTGCTGCACTTCCTGAACACCATTCCTCCATCCATGAAAATGGGCGCGGCCTTCCTCGTTGGTGCGATGCTGGCATTTGATATGGGCGGGCCAATCAATAAAACGGCCTGGTTCTTCTGCTTCTCACTGCTGGAAAAACATATCTATGACTGGTACGCCATCGTCGGCGTGGTGGCGCTGATGCCGCCCGTCGCGGCGGGAATCGCTACCTATTTAGCGCCTAAACTGTTTACGCAACAGGAGAAGGCCGCCGCCAGCAGTGCGATTGTCGTCGGCGCCACCGTCGCTACCGAGCCGGCCATCCCCTACGCACTGGCCGCGCCGCTGCCGATGATTACCGCCAATACGCTCTCCGGTGGCGTTACCGGCATGCTGGTTATCGCCTTTGGAATCAAACGCCTCGCGCCGGGTTTAGGTATCTTTGATCCGCTGATTGGCCTGATGTCTCCGGCGGGATCATTTTACCTGGTGCTGGCTATCGGTCTGGCACTGAACATTTCGTTAATTATTATCCTGAAAGGGTTGTGGCTGAAACGTAAAGCCGCGCAGCAGGAGCTTGCCCATGAACATTGAGTTACTTCAGCAGTTATGCGAAGCCAGCGCCGTCAGCGGCGATGAACAGGAAGTTCGTACTCTTCTCATTAACGCGCTGGAATCCAGCGTCGATGAAATCACCTTCGACGGCCTCGGTAGCTTTGTCGCCCGCAAAGGCAACCGCGGGCCGAAGGTGGCGGTTGTCGGCCATATGGATGAAGTCGGCTTTATGGTCACGCATATCGACGAGAGCGGATTTTTGCGCTTCACCACCATTGGTGGTTGGTGGAGCCAGTCGATGCTGAACCACCGGGTCACCATTCGCACACGCAAGGGATTTAAAATCCCTGGTATTATCGGCTCCGTCGCTCCGCACGCGTTGACGGAAAAGCAGAAACAGCAGCCGCTGACCTTTGACGAGATGTTTATCGATATTGGCGCTAACAGCCACGAAGAAGTAGAAAAATACGGGATTGCGATCGGTGACTTCATTAGCCCGGAAGCCAATTTCGCTCGCTGGGGCGAAGATAAGATCGTCGGTAAAGCGTTGGATAACCGCGTCGGCTGCGCGCTGATGGCTGAGCTGTTACAAACCGTCGATAACCCTGACATTACCCTGTACGGCGTGGGCAGCGTGGAAGAAGAGGTCGGGCTGCGCGGAGCGCAAACCTCGGCCGAGCATATCAAGCCCGACGTGGTGATAGTGCTGGATACCGCAGTTGCGGGCGATGTGCCCGGAATCGACGCCATCAAATACCCGCTCAAGCTTGGCGATGGCCCTGGCCTGATGCTGTTCGATAAGCGCTATTTTCCCAATCAACAGCTGGTCGCCGCGTTAAAAGCGTGTGCCAAAAACAGCGATGCGCCTTTGCAGTTCTGCACCATGAAAACCGGGGCGACGGACGGCGGACGCTATAACGTTATGGGAGGGGGTCGTCCGGTGGCGGCACTCTGCCTGCCGACACGCTATCTCCACGCCAACAGCGGCATGATTTCCGCAGCAGATTACGACGCGCTGTTTACGCTGGTGCGCGAGCTGCTGAGCTCGCTGACGGCAGAAAAAGTGAAATCCTTCACCGACTTTCTCCAGGTGAATTAATGTTATCGGAACGCCAGTTAAAAATTGTGGATATTCTTGAACAGCAGCCGTGTCCGTTGGGCGAGCTGGCGCGACAAACTGGCGTTTCGAGTCGAACCATCCTGCGTGATATTGATTACCTCAATTTTACCCTCAGCGGTAAGGCTCGTATTCAGCCTGGCGGCAACGCGGGTTATCAACTGGATATCGTCGACAGACGCGGTTATTTTCAGCTTCTGCAACGCCATGATAATGATGACCGGTTGCTGGCCTTTCTTCTGCTTAATACCTTTACACCCCGCGTACAGCTGGCTTCAGCACTCAATTTACCTGAAACCTGGGTGGCAGATCGTCTCCCGCGTTTGAAACAGCGCTATGAGCGCGCCTTTTGTCTTGCCAGCCGCCCGGGCGTCGGTCATTTCATTGATGAACCAGAAGAAAAACGCATAATCCTGCTGGCAAATCTGCTTAAAAAAGATCCACTCTTAATTCCACTGCCAGGTATTACCCGAGACAACATCGACAGGCTCAACACTGCATGTGAAAAACTTGATGAATTCCCGTTCATCTCGGGAGAGTACCTGGCAAGTCTGGTGCTGGCAGTCTACGCCCTGCGTAATCAGCTCACCGGATCGTGGCCGGAGTGTCGGTATATATCACTGAAAAATGCGGTGGAACAAGGAGGAGTCTACCTTGGCGAAAACGCTTTCAGAACCCTGATCGGTCTTCTGGAAATCAGGCAACGTCAGGCAATGACCATCTCGGCCGATGCGGTGACCTGCTTGTTAAAAAGCGTTCCCGGCATTGCCGCGTTGAACGTTATCGATGCCCAACTGGTTGAAAATATTACTGGCCACCTGTTGAGATGCGTCTCTGCCCCGGTTTGGGTACCGGAGCATCGCCAGAGCAGTATGCATAACCTGAAGTCTACCTGGCCTGCCGCTTTCGATTTGAGTTTGCGTTTTATCGCCCTGTTGCGCGAAAAACTGGATATCCCGTTGTTCGATAGCGATCTCATCGGGCTTTACTTCGCCTGTGCGCTGGAGCGGCATCAAAACGAGCGTCAGCCGGTCATTTTATTATCCGACCAGAATGCTATCGCCACCATCAACCAACAGGCTATTGAGCGGGATGTCCTGAATTGTCGGGTGATCATTGCGCGAAATACAAGTGAAGTCAGCGCCATCAGCGAAGAAGTCACCCCGCTGTTAATCGTCAACAATAGTCACTATCTGCTTGATGAATCTCTAAAAAACACCTTAACCATCAAGAATATTATCACCGCAGCGGGTACCGAGCAGATCAAACACTTCCTTGCGACGGCCTTTATCCGCCAGCAGCCCGAACGTTTCTTTTTACAGCAGGGCTGCTTCCATTACGCCAATATGAAGGCCGAAAGCTGGCAGAGCATCATCGGTCGGATCTGCGGCCAGCTTGTGGCCCAGGGCCATATCACTGAGGACGAAGCGCTACGCATTTGCGCCCGGGAGCATGAAGGTGAAAACTTGATAGTGAATCGCCTGGCGATTCCTCATTGCTGGAGCGAACAGGAGCGTCGTTTCCGCGGTTTCTTTATCACCCTCGCACAGCCCATTTTGGTGAATAACGAACCCGTCAGTCATGTCCTGATCGCCTGTGCCGCCGCCGAGGCGCGGCATGAACTAAAAATCTTCAGTTATTTATCCAGCGTACTGAGCAGCCATCAGGCTGATACTATTGCGGGATTGACCGGATATGAAGCGTTTATTGCATTGCTCAGGCAGTAATATCAGAAATGAAAAAAGCGCCTCAAGGGCGCTCTTTCGACAGTACTGAGGTATCTTATTTCAGCAGTTCAGCAGTCATGTGCACGCGGTTACCGGTGTAAGCCTGAGTGATTTTATAATCGCTGGCGCCTGCACGTTCAGCCTGGGCGGCAATTTTTGCTTCAGCACTTTCCAGCGTAGAACCGGTTGCAGTAACTGTCTGAGCAGCGAAAGAACCGAAAGAAGTAGCCAGAGCGATAACTGCGACAAAAGTTTTGATGTTTTTCATGATATAAACCCTTTAACTTAGTTGTTTGAGTAAGGCACCGTGCCTTGATGTGATAAATAATAGCCCTCACATCGCACAACTAAAAGCGGAAGGATTTGCCAGTCTTATTCAAATTATTTGAGAGATAAAGTGTCACGTAATCAGGAATCACAATGGCTTGCTGGCAGCCGTAGAAAAACGCAACCGGCAGGTAGTTGGTTACTTCGTCAAGGTGAACCACAAAGTAAAATTCATCTTTTGCATCATGGTGTTGCTCGTGCGGTTTATCACGCGGACAACGGCATTGAAAGGGTTAAAGAATTCTACTTTGCCGGAGAATACTGCTTTCTGTACCTGAACTGGCTAACTAACACGCCTGCCGATTACAGTCTGCAAATGATCGCCGCTGGAGAAACCACTGAAATCCCCTTGGCGTTGCTGAATGCACCGGAAAATCAGGAGATTAAGACCCAGCTACTGATCCAGCAATTGATCTACAAAGAGAAAAAAGAGCAAATGCTGCTGCTCAATACCCCAGAGCAACGCTACCAGTACGTACAAACACACTTCCCGGACTGGGAGTCGCAGCTCACTCAGCGTGATCTCGCCAACTATATCGGCATTACCCCCGTTAGCCTGTCCCGTATTCGCCAGCGTCTTAACAAAGGTTAACGCCTTACGTTGATGCGTCGATTATTGTCCCGTCACTCTTTAATCGATGGCGACCACAATGAACGCATTTCTTCTCTCTCAGATGCTGGCTGGCATCAGCTTCTTACTGGATATTTCCGCTTTTCATTTTCAACGCCGGGCTATCACTTTAACGCTGCTCACCGGCTCTACTTCCCTGTTAGCTATCCATTTCTATCTTTTGGATCAACACGCTGCGGCTGGGCTAATGATCATTGCCGCTTGCCGCTATGCGACGGCCATCATCACGTTTCACCGCTGGGTGATGTGGGGATATATGCTGGGATCGCTGCTGTGTAGCATTTATCTTTGGCAAAATCTGTCGAGTATTTTGCCGCTGATGGGAAGCCTGTTGATGACTTTTGCGTCGTTTCAAAAACGCAGCGGAAAATTACGGGGATACACATTGTGCGGAAGCCTGTGTTGGCTACTGAACAATGTGATTGTTGGCTCGCCGGTTGCCGTAATCATGGAACTAGCATTTTCAGGCAGTATTATGGCCGCCTGGTGGCGTCACTGCGCGACCAGACGCTGTGGATGCGTATAAATCGTCGCCCTGCCCGGTTTGCAAAAGCCCACCAGCGTCAGGTTGCAGCGCTCGGCAACTTCTACCGCCAGCGTTGTCGCCGCAGAAACAGCAAACAGGACCTCCACGCCGCACATCGCCGACTTCTGCACCATCTCGTAGCTGGCGCGGCTGGAGACTATTACCGCGCCCTGTTGCCAGGTTTCCCCTTCGATTGCGCGTCGCCCCAGCAGTTTATCCAGCGCAACATGACGCCCAACATCTTCATGCCCGCCCGCCAGATGACCTGACGGCTGTACCCAGGCAGCCGCGTGCGTGCAGCCTGTCAGTTGCCCCACGGGTTGAAAATCATTGAGATGGCGTAAAGCGTGATCGAGATTCGTCAGATCGAATGTCTGGGTAAACGGCAGCGGCTGGACTGGCTTGCCAATGTCATTGAGCTGCTCCACGCCACAAACGCCGCAACCGGTGCGACCGGCCAGCGCGCGACGACGCTCCTTCAGCCCCATAAATCGACGACTGGACAGCTCAACCTGCACTTCTAATCCGTTACAGGAAGGAACCACTTCCATTGCGTAGATATCCTGCGGGCGCTCAATAATGCCTTCAGAAAGTGAAAAGCCCATCGCAAAGTGCTCAAGATCTTTCGGTGACGCCATCATTACCACGTGCGAAATCCCGTTGTAAACCAGCGCAACCGGTACTTCTTCAGCGACGACATCCGGCTGAGGATGTTGCAAATCCTCGCGTTTCCAGAGGGTCAACTGGCGCGATCCTGTCAAAGTCGTCACATTTTTGATGTTTTCTCGAATAATCTTATTCACTTTCTTTTAACCATATTGGAACACGCATACCAACATTGTGGTATTCTTTACAAACCCCTCCTGGACGGAGGGAAATTCACCCAATTCTGGACCTTTGCGGTCCCGTCCGCAAAGAAAAATAACAACCACTTCCCTCACGCTCGAGTAACGGAAAAGTGAGGGAACGTGACAATGTCGAAAAAGGAGCAAACCATGCAGGTCAGCAGAAGGCAGTTCTTTAAGATCTGCGCTGGCGGTATGGCAGGCACCACGGCAGCGGCACTGGGTTTTGCACCCGGCGTAGCGCTCGCGGAAACACGGCAATATAAACTGCTGCGTACCCGCGAAACCCGTAACACCTGCACTTACTGTTCCGTTGGCTGTGGACTGTTAATGTACAGTCTCGGTGACGGAGCAAAAAACGCCAAAGCATCCATCTTCCATATCGAAGGGGACCCGGATCACCCGGTGAACCGTGGCGCGTTGTGCCCGAAAGGGGCAGGACTTGTGGACTTCATCCACTCCGAAAGTCGCCTGAAATTCCCGGAATACCGCGCACCAGGCTCTGATAAGTGGCAACAGATTAGCTGGGATGAGGCATTTGACCGCATCGCTAAGCTGATGAAAGAAGACCGCGACGCAAACTACGTTGCACAAAACGCCGAAGGCGTAACCGTTAACCGCTGGCTTTCCACTGGGATGCTGTGTGCTTCCGCTTCCAGTAACGAAACCGGCTATTTAACGCAAAAATTCTCCCGCGCGCTCGGTATGCTCGCGGTCGACAACCAGGCACGCGTCTGACACGGACCAACGGTAGCAAGTCTTGCTCCAACATTTGGTCGCGGTGCGATGACCAACCACTGGGTCGACATTAAAAACGCCAACCTCGTTGTGGTGATGGGCGGTAACGCCGCTGAAGCCCACCCGGTCGGATTCCGCTGGGCGATGGAAGCTAAAATTCACAACGGCGCGAAGCTGATTGTGATCGATCCGCGCTTTACGCGAACCGCAGCGGTGGCTGATTTCTATGCGCCGATTCGTTCCGGTACTGACATTGCTTTCCTGTCAGGCGTCTTGCTGTACCTGCTGAACAACGAAAAATTCAACCGCGAATACACTGAGGCCTATACCAACGCCAGCCTGATCGTGCGTGAGGATTACGGTTTCGAAGATGGCCTGTTCACTGGCTACGACGCGGACAAACGCAAGTATGACAAAACCAGCTGGAACTACGAGCTGGATGAAAAAGGCTTCGCCAAACGCGATGTCACCCTGCAACACCCGCGCTGCGTGTGGAACCTGCTGAAACAGCACGTCTCCCGCTACACGCCGGATGTTGTAGAAAATATCTGCGGTACGCCAAAGGCTGACTTCCTGAAGGTCTGTGAGTACATCGCAGAAACCAGTGCCAAAGATAAAACCGCGTCGTTCCTGTACGCCCTTGGCTGGACACAACACTCCGTAGGTGCGCAGAACATCCGTACCATGGCGATGATCCAGTTGCTGCTTGGCAACATGGGGATGGCCGGCGGCGGTGTTAACGCCCTGCGCGGTCACTCCAACATTCAGGGTCTGACCGACTTAGGCCTGCTGTCACAAAGCCTGCCGGGCTATATGACGCTGCCGAGCGAAAAACAGACTGACCTGCAAACCTACCTTGCCGCCAACACGCCAAAACCGTTGCTGGAAGGTCAGGTGAACTACTGGGGCAACTACCCGAAATTCTTCGTCTCAATGATGAAAGCCTTCTTTGGCGATAAAGCGACAGCGGAAAACAGCTGGGGCTTCGACTTGCTGCCGAAGTGGGATAAAGGGTACGACGTGCTGCAGTACTTCGAGATGATGAACCAGGGCAAAGTGAATGGCTATATCTGCCAGGGCTTTAACCCAGTCGCGTCATTCCCGAATAAAAACAAGGTCGTGGCTTCACTGTCCAAACTGAAATTCCTGGTCACCATCGACCCGCTCAACACCGAAACGTCTACCTTCTGGCAGAACCACGGTGAGTCGAACGATGTTGACCCGTCGAAAATCCAGACCGAAGTATTCCGTCTGCCGTCCACCTGCTTCGCCGAAGAGAACGGTTCTATCGTTAACTCCGGTCGCTGGCTGCAGTGGCACTGGAAAGGCGCGGATGCCCCGGGGATTGCCGTTACCGATGGTGAAATCCTCGCCGGTATCTTCCTGCGCATGCGCAAGATGTATGCCGAGCAGGGTGGCGCGAACCCGGAACAGGTGCTGAGCATGACCTGGAACTACTCCACACCACACGAACCGGCTTCGGAAGAAGTGGCGATGGAGAGCAACGGTAAAGCGTTGGCCGACATTATCGACCCGGCAACAGGTGCAGTCATCGTTAAGAAAGGCCAACAGCTTAGCTCGTTCGCCCAACTGCGTGACGACGGCACCACTTCCAGCGGCTGTTGGATTTTTGCCGGTAGCTGGACGCCGGAAGGCAACCAGATGGCACGTCGCGATAACGCCGACCCATCAGGCCTTGGCAACACGCTGGGCTGGGCATGGGCGTGGCCGCTCAACCGACGCATTCTGTATAACCGCGCTTCCGCTGATCCGCAGGGGAATCCGTGGGATCCAAAACGTCAGATCCTGAAATGGGATGGGGCGAAATGGAGCGGGATGGATATTCCGGACTACAGCGCCGCCGCACCTAGCAGCAACGTTGGTCCGTTCATCATGCAGCCGGAAGGGATGGGACGCCTGTTTGCTATCGATAAGATGGCGGAAGGTCCGTTCCCGGAACACTACGAGCCGTTTGAAACGCCGCTGGGGACTAACCCGCTGCACCCGAACGTTATCTCTAACCCTGCCGCGCGCATCTTTAAAGGTGACGCGGAAGCACTGGGTAAAGCAGATAAATTCCCGTACGTCGGTACGACCTATCGTCTGACCGAGCACTTCCACTACTGGACCAAGCATGCGCTGCTCAATGCCATCGCACAGCCGGAACAGTTTGTGGAAATTGGCGAGAAGCTGGCGAATAAGCTCGGTATCTCTCATGGCGATACCGTCAAAGTCTCCTCTAACCGCGGCTACATTAAAGCCAAAGCAGTGGTGACTAAACGTATTCGCACGCTGAAGGCCAACGGTCAGGATATCGACACCATCGGTATTCCGATTCACTGGGGCTACGAAGGTGTGGCGAAAAAAGGCTTTATCGCTAACACGTTAACGCCATTCGTCGGTGATGCGAACACGCAGACGCCGGAATTTAAGTCCTTCCTCGTGAACGTGGAAAAGGTGTAACGGAGACGACCTATGGCTTATCAATCGCAAGACATCATTCGTCGTTCCGCCACTAACGGTTTCACCCCCGCGCCTCAGGCGCGGGACCATCAGGAAGAGGTGGCGAAGCTTATCGACGTCACCACCTGTATCGGCTGTAAAGCGTGTCAGGTGGCGTGTTCTGAATGGAACGACATCCGTGATGAAGTGGGCAACAACGTTGGGGTGTACGACAACCCGGCTGATTTGACCGCTAAATCCTGGACGGTAATGCGCTTCTCGGAAGTGGAACAGAACGACAAACTGGAGTGGCTTATCCGCAAGGATGGCTGTATGCACTGTGCCGATCCGGGCTGCCTGAAGGCGTGTCCGGCTGAAGGCGCAATCATTCAGTATGCCAACGGTATCGTCGACTTCCAGTCCGAGCAGTGCATCGGCTGTGGCTACTGTATCGCAGGCTGTCCGTTCGACGTGCCGCGCCTCAACCCGGAAGACAATCGCGTCTACAAATGTACGCTGTGCGTTGACCGTGTCGTGGTCGGGCAAGAACCGGCCTGCGTGAAAACCTGCCCAACCGGCGCGATTCATTTCGGTACTAAAGAGTCGATGAAAACGCTGGCAGGCGAGCGTGTGGCGGAGCTGAAAACGCGTGGTTACGAAAACGCGGGTCTGTACGATCCGGCAGGCGTTGGCGGTACGCACGTCATGTACGTATTGCACCATGCTGACAAGCCGAATCTGTATCACGGCCTGCCGGAGAACCCGGAAATCAGCGCCACCGTGAAATTCTGGAAAGGCATCTGGAAACCTCTCGCAGCCGTCGGCTTTGCAGCGACATTTGCGGCCAGTATCTTCCACTACGTCGGTGTAGGCCCAAACCGCACGGAAGAGGAAGAAGACAACCTGCATGAAGAAAAAGACGAGGTGCGCAAATGAAACGACGTGACACCATCGTGCGCTACACGGCGCCGGAACGCATCAACCACTGGATCACCGCCTTCTGCTTCATTCTGGCGGCAGTGAGCGGGATGGGCTTTCTCTTCCCGTCTTTTAACTGGCTGATGCACATCATGGGCACACCGCAACTGGCACGAATTGTGCACCCGTTTGTCGGCGTGATCATGTTTGCCTCGTTTATCATCATGTTTTTCCGTTACTGGCACCACAATCTAATCAATCGGGATGATATCTTTTGGGCGAAGAATATTCGTAAGATTGTCGTCAACGAGGAAGTAGGTGACACGGGACGTTATAACTTCGGCCAGAAATGCGTATTCTGGGCGGCGATTATCTTCCTGGTCCTGTTGCTGGTGAGCGGAGTGGTCATCTGGCGTCCGTATTTTGCACCTGCTTTCTCAATCCCGGTGATCCGATTCGCGTTAATGCTGCATTCATTTGCCGCAGTAGCGCTAATTGTGGTTATCATGGTGCACATTTACGCCGCCCTTTGGGTGAAAGGCACCATTACCGCGATGGTGGAAGGATGGGTTACCAGCTCATGGGCGAAGAAACATCACCCGCGCTGGTACCGTGAAGTCCGCCAGAAACAGGAAAAGTCATCTGAATGAGTATTCGCATAATCCCGCAAGATGAGCTGGAGAAGAGCGAGAAACGCACGGCGGATATGATTCCGCCGTTATTATTCCCCAGACTCAAAAATTTGTATAACCGCCGCGCTGAGCGCCTGCGCGAGCTGGCCGAGAGCAACCCGCTGGGCGACTACCTGCGCTTTGCCGCGCTGATCGCCCACGCGCAGGAAGTGGTGCTGTACGACCATCCGCTGCAGATGGATCTGACCGCGCGCATCAAAGAAGCGAACGATCAGGGCAAACCGCCGCTGGATATCCACGTCCTGCCACGCGACAAGCACTGGCAAAAGCTGCTGCAGTCGTTGATTGCTGAGCTGAAGCCAGAGATGAGCGGTCCCGCGTTAGCGGTGATCGAGAATCTGGAAAAAGCCTCAGAGCAAGAACTGGAGCTGATGGCCAGCGCGCTGTTTGCCTCTGATTTCGCCTCCGTCAGCAGCGACAAAGCACCGTTCATTTGGGCTGCCCTGTCGCTCTACTGGGCGCAGATGGCAAGCCTGATCCCCGGCAAAGCCCGTGCGGAATACGGTGAACAGCGTCAGTACTGCCCGGTGTGTGGTTCAATGCCGGTTTCCAGCATGGTGCAAATCGGTACCACCCAGGGTCTGCGTTATCTGCACTGCAACCTGTGCGAAACCGAGTGGCACGTGGTGCGCGTGAAGTGCAGCAACTGCGAACAGAGCCGTGATTTGAACTACTGGTCACTGGATAACGAACAGGCGGCAATCAAAGCTGAAAGCTGCGGCGACTGCGGGACTTACCTGAAGATTCTCTATCAGGAAAAAGACCCGAAAGTCGAAGCCGTGGCCGACGATCTCGCCTCACTGATGCTGGACGCGCATATGGAGCAAGAGGGCTTTGCCCGCAGCTCCATCAACCCGTTCCTGTTCCCGGGTGAAGGGGAGTAAGTTCTTCGCACTACCGGGCGGCGTAAGTCGCCCGGGTTATAATGTATACGGTGTGACCACACCGGATAGGCCTGCAAAATCCTTAGTATTTCGCGTAACCAGCGTAAGACGATGAATCTGTGCTGTTGCCAAAATAATGGCATCCGGCAATTTCATCCCAAATTCCTGTCTGATACTCACGCTTCGTTCAGCAATATCCTGTGAAACGCCGATCACGTTAAAAGCACCTAGCGCAACACGAGTACGGGCTTCCTGATGGTATTTTTTTGCACCCACCATCACCTCCATCCATGTAATGAGGCTGATTGCATTCTGCGGCGGCCATGTTTCTATCGCTAGTTTTGCTTCATTTCTCCCACTAAACAGATCAATGAGGATGTTGGTATCAAAAAGCGCGGATCCTTTGACCATTACCATTCCTCACGGAGTTTACGCTGGTATTCAACACCATCTTCCTCACAGCCTTGCCACAGCCCAAGAGCACGTGAAATTGTGGTTTCAGCCTGATCCTGCCTCTCAAGATACTGTTCAACGGCCTCCCGTAAAAGTTCTGCTCGCGGCAGGTTGCGCTGCACCTTGAGATCATCAAGACGTTTAATCACTTCATCTGATAAATCGAGTAAAATTCTGCCCATATCCATCCCAGCCATCATACTCATATATACCTCCAGTATATCATCAGCGATTAATTTCCACACAACATACACCTGAAAAAAGCAAGAAAATAGCCTCCACGCGAACGATTTTTACTTTTGCGAGCCGCTTTCCAAAATCATACCCATCCCTATTTTTCCCATTTTCATTCTTAGTAATCCAGGTTATAAACCTGTATATCCATACAGAGCAGAGTATTTAAAAATGGCACTGGAAAGCGGGATTGCGCAGTTAGTTGAGGCATTTATCGCGGCGGGACGCCCTTCTTCCCGTGAGCAGAATATTGATGACCGGAGAGCGGCCTATATTGCCAGTACGGCGCTGGCCGGAGAAACTGAAACCCGCGTACAGGTTGAAGATATTGAACTCGACGCCATAGCATTTCGCGTTATTTCGCCGCGGGGCAGCACGGGAAATCTCCCCTGCGTTATCTATTATCACGGCGGTTGCTTTGTCAGCGGTGGATTTGCCACACATGATAACCAGCTAAGGCAACTCGCCTGGTACAGCGGCTGTCGGGTCATTGCGGTGCAGTATCGCCTCGCACCAGAGCATACCTTCCCGGCAGCACATAACGATGCTGAAACCGGGGCCAATATCATCTGGAAGTATGCCCAGAAACTGGGAGTAGACCGGGACAACATTACGCTTGCTGGCGACAGCGCAGGTGGACACCTGGCGCTGGTCACCGCACTACGCCTGAAAGCTGCCAGGCAATGGCAACCTGCACAGCTTATGCTGATCTACCCGATGCTGGACGCAACTGCCAGCTTTGCGAGCTATGACCATAATGGACGGGATTACATTATCACCCGCGATACACTGCTTTCGGGCTACGAAATGTATATGCCGAAAACCGATCCATTACATCCCGAAGTCAGCCCACTCTGGCGCAAAGACTTCAACGGTTTACCGCCCACGCACATCATTACTGCCGAATTCGACCCACTGCGAGATGAGGGTGAAGCCCTGTATCAACGGTTCCTGGAGCAAGGCGTGGAGTGCTCTTGCCAACGCTATCTCGGCGTTATCCACGGTTTTTTCCAGTTGGCAGGGGTGAGCCCGGCGGCACGAAATGTGATGCGAGATGTGGCCTGGCGGCTTGGCCAATAAGGATGTTCATGAGTTCTGAAATTAAGGAAGGTACCCGTCAATACAATCATCGACAGCATGCGATTTTTATCAAAATACGGATTATGGCATTTTCATAATCCGCATTTTACATCAGCAAATGAACCCAACATTACATTTTAGCCAGAGGACCTACTCTTCCTCGTTACCGCCTTCTTCATATGCGCCAAACGGTTTCGCAGGTAGCACAATGTAAGTACCTTCAAACACGACGCCCGGTGTGTCATCGCCAAACACCCCGACCTGCATCTGAACGCGCGCCTTGCGACCTCTTGCCAGGCGGTCGAGGTCACCGCTCAACGACCCCAGATCGGCAATAGCAGTTGGTTTCCCGGTGATCGGCCTGCTGTATCGGATATGCGCGTCGGCCAGGATTATTGTCCCACCCAGATGACGCTCGCGCAGCATCAGCCAGATAAGTCCCCAGCCCGTTAGCGTAGCCAGTGAAAACAGGCTACCGGCAAACAGGGTATGGTGCGGATTCTGATTGCCTGTCTCGGGCATCGTGGTGATAAATTTCTGCCCAGTGTACTGCTGAATGCGTACGCCCATTTTCTCACTCAATGGAATATGTTCGTACCAGGCTTGTTGTAGCTGTCCGCACCAGTCCCCGCGATGGAGAATATCGTCTAGCGTCGCAATGGGCTTAATCATCAAAAAGTGGCGCACCGGCGTGGTTTGCGGCGTGGTGATTTCTCCCTGGCTCACAAAACCGAGCTTGGCGAAAAATTCGACCGCATCTTCACGGGCACTACAGGTTACGCGTTTGACCCCTTCCTGACGCGCCACAGACTCCAGAGTCATCGCCATCAGCGTGCCCAACCCTTTCTCTTGCACGGAAGGGTCTACTGCCATAAAGCGTATGGAAGCTTCGTTATCCGCATTGATATACAGACGCCCTACCGCAACCAGATTCCCCTCTTCGTCCACCACCATCTGGTGATGCGCCATCGCGTCCCAGGCATCCCGTTCGGAGCCTTTTGGCTGGTGCAATGGTTTACGCAGCATCTCCCAGCGAAACTGGTAGTAGCGCTCCAATTCTTCTTCTGTTTGCGGTACTCGAAGGTGATACATAGTCGTATTCTCTCTTGTTGTCCGCGGCCATACCGGTAGCTGGTTCATACTTGTAACCAGAACGTCACCGGGCCATCATTAACCAGTGAAACCTGCATATCCGCAGCGAATCGACCGGTTTGCGTATTCATTTCCTGTTGGCGGCAACGCTCAACAAAGTATTCATACAGCGCTTCTGCACGCTCGGGCGCTGCGCCTTTCGAAAACCCCGGGCGCATGCCACGCTCGGTATCTGCCGCCAGCGTAAACTGTGAAACCACCAGTACACTCCCCCCTGATTGCTGCACATTAAGGTTCATTTTGCCTTCGGCATCGCTAAAGATTCGATAACCGAGTACACGCTCGCACAGGCGATTCGCTTTCTGTTCGTCATCATCCCTTTCGACACCTAACAGGACCAAAAGTCCTGGGCCAATTTCACCCGTCACCTCACCCTCCACGGTGACGCTGGCACGGGTTACGCGCTGAATTAATGCAATCATGGTTGCTCTGCTTCTTCTTCTTTTGCGGCTTGTTTAAGTTTGCGGTATTCCCCGAGAGTGACAGTTATTTCCGCGCCTAGCAAGACGATACACCAGGTCCAGTATACCCAGACAAATAAAATAGGGATCACCGCCAGAACACCGTAAATGAGCTGATAAGACGGAAACATCGTGATATAGAGCGCAAATCCTTTCTTTCCGGCTTCGAACAACACAGCAGCCACAAAGGCACCAATAACCGCATCACGGTTGGGTACACGCGTAGTCGGTACGATGCTGTAAAGCAGCCAGAACGAGAGCCAGGAAAGCACCAGCGGGAAAATACGCAGGACGTTATCAATCACCGTGTTGAGATCGCTGGCCCAGCGCAATGACAACAGATAAGAGCTGATCGCCAGACTGGCCCCCGCCAACAGCGGCCCCAGCGTTAAAATCATCCAGTAGACGGCGAAAGAGTAAACTTTAGGGCGAGTACGCTTACTGCGCCAGATAGTATTCAACGCATTATCGATGGCGTACATCAACAATAACGCTGTGACAATCAGCCCGCATGCCCCAACGGCCGTCATTTTGTTCGAGTTGGCGACAAACTGTTCGATATAACGCTGAATGACGTCTCCCGTCGCCGGGATAAAGTTTGCGAAAATAAAATGACGTAACTGGACACTGACGTCGGAAAACATCGGAAATGCGGCGAAAAGCGCAAATACGACGGCAATAAGCGGCACTAATGAGAGCAATGAAACATAGGCAAGATTCCCTGCCAGCGTCGTCATGTTGTCCTCATCAATCCGCAGCCATAATAGCTTCAGCCAGTCTCGTACAGGACGCGTATGATGCCTGGCTTGCTGCTGAACATTTTTTAGCATAACAACGTCGCGAAATAGTCAGGAATGGTCTTTTTATCGACGACCTGGATACTGGTGATCCCTAACCGGTTAGCCCCTTCAATATTATCGGCGTTATCGTCAAAAAAGACCGCATCGTGCGCAGAAAAACCTTCAGACTGCAGGACGTGCTGGTAAATCCGCGCTTCCGGTTTACGCATGCCCAGTTCCTGGGAAAGGTAAATATGGTCAGCAGCCTGACGGATCTCGGGATATTCATCCGGCCAAAACGTGGTGTGCAGGCGGTTGGTATTCGACAAGACGACCACCCGATGCCCCTGCTCACGCAGCTTTTGCATGATGTCGATGACCTCAGGGCGCAAGGCGACAAAAACGGCCTGCCAGCCGTGAGAGAACTGCTCGTAACTTAGCGGCAGCGCCATCTCATGACATAGCGCCTCGGCAAAGGCTTCATCCGTTATTTCACCTCGCTCGTGCTGGTGAAAAGCCTCCCCCATGGTGAAACTTTGCTTTAGCGAAGCCAACGGTACACGACTTAGATCGCTCCATGTGCCCAACACGCGGTTGAAGTCAATATCGACAATCACATTACCCAAATCAAAGATATAGAGCATGCCCTTCTCCTTATTCGCCGTGGATGAATAACTGTAGCGGGAAAGGAGAAGTTTGACTATGCGAGAGTGATGGCTGCGAAGTTATCGGGCCATCATTGGGAAGAATTACACGGCCAGAGCATCATCCTGTGAAGGACTCACCTGCACAATTTCAACCTGCTGTGACTGGAGTAAATTGTGCAATGCCGGACCTGGGTATTCATCAGTAAACAGCGCAGTCACCTGAGACACGTTACCAATTTCTACCGCGGCAGAAGCCGTATATTTCGTATGATCCGCTGCCAGCAGAATGTGTCTTGAATGGGACATCATCGTTTTCACTACGCTGGCTTCATTGACATCAAACTCCAGCAGTGCGCCATCACTTTCGATCGCACCAACGCTGGTAACCAGGTAGTCGGCCCGAAAATCAGCCACAAATGCTGAAGCAGAAGGGCCAATGATGCCGCTGTTGTGCGGGCGTAACGTTCCACCTGGTACCATAACTTCAAAACGTGGGTTGTTATACAGAATGTGCGCCACGCGTAGGCTGTTGGTAATAATGCGCAAATGATTATGGTTTAACAGCGCGCGGGCCACCTGCTCAACGGTGGTGCCAATGGTAATAAACACCGTTGATCCATCGGGAATGTAGTCAGCCACCGCTTCCGCGATGGCCTTCTTCTCTTCCGTCCAGGAAACTTCACGCTGCTCAAACGCCGTATTCACCACGCTGGAGGCTCTGCCCGCGCCACCATGATGACGCGTAATTAATCCCTGCTCGCTGAGTTTACGAATATCACGACGCACAGTTTGCGTGGACACGTCCAGCAGGCTCGCCAGCTCGTCGATATTCATATAACCGCGCTCGCTGATCAGCATCAACAGCTGATCGTGCCGCGGGTTACCGGTCAGTTCGGTAAGACTCATGAAATTTCCTCGAAAAACCATTGCCCTGGCATTTTATACAAAAAGTGACAGAAAAGATCGGGTTTGATCACAGTCAGGGATTCCGGCCCTTCCTCCCGGGCGAGTGCATTTTAACGCAGCAACCCCACTGGCAAACCTGACGGCCTCTTCTGGAGCATCGCCACCCGCCAGGCTGAATGCGAGCGCACCGTGGAAAACATCCCCAGCTCCCGTAGTATCCACAACATCGACTTTAAATCCAGATTGATGCTGCAACGTATTATTTTTTATCCAGTCACAGCCTTCGCTCCCTCGTGTCACATAGACATGACCATTTGTGAGCGTTTTTGCTTGTTTAAGTCCAGCTTCAGAATCATTTATCCCGGTTAAACGCGCCAGACCCGGTTCAGAGAACGCCGCATGATCGCTCAACGCCACCAGCTCACTGATATCTTGTGGCGTGACGTCACCATCCAGTACCGTCATCACTCCCGCCCGACGCGCCAGCGTGAACGCCTGCCTGGCGCCTTCGTGCCAGCGAACATCCGCCAACACCACATCCCACTGGGAAAAATCGATCTCATTCAGCCAGGCAGCATCCGGCAGTAAATCCGGGCTGGGATAGTTAACGATAATCCGTTCTCCTTGCGCATCAACCATAATTGCCGATTGCGAAGACTTTGCCCCCGCATAGCGCCGGGTGTAACGGGTGTTTACCCCCAGGGATTCCAGCTCCGCCAGCAGGCTATTTCCGGTGTCGTCATCGCCCACACGGCCAACAAAGTCCACCTGCGCGCCCAGCTTCGCTGCAGCCACTGCGGCCGTTGCAGCAGGCCCGCCGCCCACTTCCGTATAACGCTTCGCCACATACTTACCTCCTTCGGTCGGTAAACCTTCCACGTAATAGATGCGATCCATCACGGCAATACCTACACAAGCAATACGAATCATGGTCATTCCTTAGGCGTTTCAAGATGGGATCATTTTAATTTCACAAAATGTTTAAAAAGTGACGGCTGTCAATTTTTTGACCATAAATTACAAATACGATCAAAAACAGACAAAAACAAACGACCTTAAATGACAAAAAATGACATCCACGTCTCAGGAGAACGTTATGGCAGTTATAGCATTTATCGGATTAGGTCAGATGGGTTCACCCATGGCGAGCAACTTGCTGAAGCAGGGTCATCAACTCAGCGTCTTTGACGTTAACCCGGATGCCGTTCAGCGCCTGGTGGAAAAAGGAGCTCAACCTGCCAGTAGCCCGGCTCAGGCAGTAAAAGGGGCAGAATTTGTCATCACAATGCTGCCAAACGGCGATCTGGTGCGCAGCGTACTGTTCGGTGAGCAGGGTATCTGCGAAAACCTCTCCCCGCAGGCATTAGTGATTGATATGTCGACTATTCACCCACTGCAAACCGACAAACTGATCGCCGATATGCGTGACAAAGGCTTCGACATGATGGATTGCCCGGTTGGACGTACCTCCGATCACGCTATCGCAGGAACGCTGTTGCTGCTGGCAGGTGGAACGGCACAGCAGGTAGAACGCGCCACACCGGTTCTGATGGCGATGGGTAATGAATTGATCAACGCAGGCGGCCCCGGTATGGGCATTCGCGTCAAGCTCATCAACAACTACATGAGCATCGCGTTAAACGCCTTGTCTGCTGAAGCCGCCGTGTTGTGCGAAGCGCTCGGCCTCTCCTTCGATGTGGCCTTGCAAGTCATGAGCGGCACTCCCGCCGGGAAAGGCCACTTCACTACCTCCTGGCCGAACAAAGTGCTGAAAGGCGATCTTTCCCCGGCTTTTATGATCGATTTAGCTCACAAGGATCTTGGCATCGCGCTGGACGTTGCCAACCAACTACATGTGCCGATGCCGCTCGGTGCCGCCTCCCGCGAAGTCTATAACCAGGCACGCGCCGCTGGCCGTGGCCGGGAAGACTGGACGGCCATTCTTGAACAGGTTCGCGCATCCGCCGGGCTAAATAAACACACAGATAAGTAAGGACTGAACAATGACGAAGTACACCCTGAAAGATATCACCCGAGCTTCCGGCGGTTTTGCCATGCTGGCGGTCGATCAGCGCGAAGCCATGCGCTTAATGTTTGCCGCTGCGGGTGCAAAATCCCCGGTCAATGACAGCGTGCTGACCGATTTCAAAGTCAATGCGGCAAAGATCCTGTCCCCCTATGCCTCCGCCATTCTGGTCGATCAGCAGTTCTGCTACCGCCAGGTTGTAGAGCAAAACGCGGTAGCCAAAAACTGCGCCATGATTGTGGCCGCTGATGAGTTTATTCCGGGTAACGGAATTCCGGTCGATAGCGTAGTGATTGATAAAAAAATCAACCCGCAGGCTGTGAAGCAAGATGGCGCCAAGGCTCTCAAATTGCTGGTGCTGTGGCGTAGCGATGAAGATGCCCAACAGCGTCTTGATATGGTGAAAGAATTTAATGAGCTATGCCATTCCAATGGACTGCTGAGCATCATCGAGCCGGTTGTTCGCCCACCGCGTCGTGGCGATAAGTTCTGCCGTGAACAGGCCATCATCGATGCCGCGAAAGAGCTGGGCGACAGCGGTGCCGATCTCTACAAGGTCGAAATGCCGCTGTACGGCAAAGGAACCCAACAGGAATTGCTTAGCGCCTCTCAGCGCCTGAATGAAAACATCAACATGCCGTGGGTCATTCTCTCCTCTGGTGTGGATGAAAAACTGTTCCCACGCGCGGTCAGCGTAGCAATGACCGCAGGCGCATCCGGCTTCCTGGCCGGGCGTGCGGTCTGGTCATCCGTCGTGGGTCTGCCGGATACCGAACTGATGCTGCGTGATGTTTCCGCACCGAAGTTGCAGCGTCTGGGCGATATCGTCGACGAAATGATGGCCCGCCGCTAATAGAGGATCAAAGCATGAAATGGTTTAACACCTTAAGCCACAACCGCTGGCTGGAACAAGAAACCGATCGCATCTTTAACTTTGGTAAGAACGCGGCGGTGCCCACCGGGTTTGGTTGGTTAGGAAACAGTGGTCAGGTCAGAGCGGATATGGGAACGCATCTGTGGATCACCGCCCGCATGCTGCACGTCTATTCCGTTGCCGCCTCCATGGGTCGCCCAGGTGCATATCAACTCGTCGACCACGGCATTAAGGCGCTGAACGGCGCGCTACGCGACACACGCTACGGCGGTTGGTACGCCTGCGTCAATGACGAAGGCGTGATGGATGCCTCCAAGCAGGGTTATCAGCATTTCTTCGTTTTACTTGGCGCGGCAAGCGCGGTCACTACCGGTCATCCACAGGCCAGAAAATTGCTGGATGACGCCATCGAGGTGATTGAGAAGTACTTCTGGAGCGAAGACGAACAAATGTGCCTGGAGTCCTGGGACGAAGCCTTCAGCCAGACAGAAGATTATCGCGGCGGCAACGCTAACATGCACGCGGTCGAGGCTTTCCTGATCGTGTATGACGTTACTCATGACCGTAAATGGCTCGATCGCGCACTGCGTATCTCTTCGGTGATTATTCACGACGTGGCCCGTAGCGGGGAGTACCGCGTCAATGAACACTTCGATTCACAGTGGAACCCAATCCGCGATTACAACAAGGACAACCCAGCTCACCGTTTCCGCGCCTACGGTGGCACGCCGGGTCACTGGATCGAGTGGGGCCGCCTGATGCTGCATCTGCATGCTGCGCTGGAAGCTCGCTTTGAAACGCCTCCTGCCTGGCTGCTGGAAGATGCAAAAGGACTTTTCCACGCCACTATCCGCGACGCCTGGGCACCGGACGGCGCAGACGGTTTTGTCTATTCGGTGGATTGGGACGGCAAACCGATCGTTCGCGAAAGAGTGCGCTGGCCGATAGTCGAAGCGATGGGTACCGCCTACGCCCTGTACACCCTCACAGGCGACAGCCAGTACGAAGCCTGGTACCAGAAATGGTGGGATTACTGCATCACCTACCTGATGGATTACGAGACCGGTTCATGGTGGCAGGAGCTGGACACCGATAACAAGGTGACCACCAAAGTCTGGGACGGCAAGCAGGATATTTATCACCTGCTGCACTGCCTGGTGATCCCACGTCTGCCGCTGGCTCCGGGCCTTGCTCCGGCTGTTGCCGCCGGTCTGCTGGATATCAACGCTAAATAAGTAACAAGGTGGGCTGCCATGCATAGCGGTGGAAAAACCATTCATCTTCAGGCCGGACACTACCAGGCGAAAATCGTCACGGTTGGCGCTGGGCTAGCAGAATTGACGCACCGTGGGCGTCATATCGTTATTCCCCACAAACCGGAAGAAATGCCACTGGCACACTTGGGGAAAGTGTTAATCCCCTGGCCAAACCGCGTTGTAGACGGCAGCTATCACTATAACGGCAAGGATTACCAGCTTGCCGTTAACGACTCGGTTTCACATACCGCCATTCATGGGTTACTGGCCTGGCGGGACTGGCAGATTAACCAGCAGTCGGCATCGGAAGTGTCGCTGACGATTTTTCTGCCGTCTTCTTATGGTTATCCCTTCGCGCTGGTTTCAGAGGTGATTTACCGACTGGAGGCAACCCGTGGACTGCACGTTTTTATCCGCACACAGAATGTGGGTGATGAAATCGCGCCGTATGGCGCGGGAGCACATCCCTATTTGACCTGCAATCTGCAACCCATTGATGACTGTGAATTAACACTCCCGATGAGTGAAGAAACATGTGATGAACGATATTTCACCACGCCGCAACGCATTGCACAGACCGCTATCGATCATACGTTCAGGACTCTGCCACCTGACGCTGAGTGGGAAGTCAGGATGACCAGCCCATCGCAAAACATGTCCACTTTTTTACGCAGCCACCAGCCCTGGTTGCAAGTGTATACCGGCGAAAAATTAGCACGGCGTGGCCTGGCGGTTGAACCGATGACCTGCCCGCCAGACGCCTTTAACTCCGGAATTAGCCTGATTCATCTCGCGCCCGGAGAACAACATCAGATGCATTTTTTAATCGGCAGTGAATAACAGATTTCCGACAAATTACCGAATTACCCTATTTTTACGGAGACGACAATGAATTCGCTACAACAACGGTCAACCGCCATAGAACTCACATCATTACCTGATGGATTTGCTTTAACGTACCACCAGCGCCTGATTTTACGCCACAGCACAGAAACGCCCTGCCTGTGGGTCGGCGCTGGCGTTGCCGACATTGACATGTTTCGCGGCAACTTCAGCATTAAAGACAGGCTCAATGAGAAGATTGCTCTGACTGGCGCCACGGTAAGCGAGTCCCCAGACGGCTGGCGGGTGCATTTCAGCCGCGGTGATACCATCAACGCCACGCTGCATATTTCCACCGATGAACAGGGTCGCCTGAAGCTGGATCTGCACAACGGCGATCTCAACCATAACCGCATCTGGCTGCGTCTGGCCGCCAGGGCGGACGATCATATTTACGGCTGCGGCGAACAGTTCTCTTATTTCGACTTACGCGGTAAGCCGTTCCCGCTGTGGACCAGTGAACAGGGCGTGGGCCGAAACAAAAACAGCTATGTCACCTGGCAAGCCGACTGTAAAGAGAACGCCGGTGGCGACTACTACTGGACCTTCTTCCCACAGCCGACCTTCGTCAGCACGCAGAAGTACTACTGCCACGTTGATAACAGTTGCTATATGAATTTCGACTTCAGCGCGCCGGAGTATCACGAACTGGCGCTGTGGGAGGACAAAACCACCCTGCGCTTTGAGTGCGCTGATACCTACATCTCTCTGCTGGAAAAACTGACTGCGCTGTTAGGACGCCAGCCGGAGCTGCCGGACTGGATCTACGATGGCGTCACGCTCGGTATTCAGGGCGGTACTGAGGTTTGCCAGAGCAAACTGGACACCATGCGTAACGCAGGCGTGAAAGTAAACGGCATCTGGGCGCAGGACTGGTCCGGGATCCGCATGACCTCCTTTGGCAAGCGCGTGATGTGGAACTGGAAGTGGAACAGCGACAATTATCCGCAGTTGGATAGCCGTATTAAGCAATGGAAAGAAGAAGGCGTGCAGTTCCTCTCCTACATCAACCCGTATGTTGCCAGCGATAAAGATCTCTGTGCCGAAGCGGCCAAACACGGTTATCTGGCGAAAGATGCATCCGGCGGCGATTACCTCGTAGAGTTTGGCGAGTTTTACGGCGGCGTGGTCGATCTGACCAACCCGGAAGCCTACGACTGGTTCAAAGAGGTCATCAAGAAAAACATGATCGAACTGGGCTGCGGCGGCTGGATGGCAGATTTTGGCGAATACCTGCCGACAGATACGCATCTGCACAACGGCGTCAGCGCCGAGATCATGCACAACGCCTGGCCCGCACTGTGGGCGAAATGTAACTACGAAGCGCTACAGGAGACCGGCAAACTCGGCGAGATCCTGTTCTTTATGCGTGCGGGTTACACCGGCAGCCAGAAATACTCCACCATGATGTGGGCGGGTGATCAGAACGTGGACTGGAGCCTTGACGACGGTCTGGCTTCCGTCGTTCCTGCAGCGCTGTCGCTGGCGATGACCGGTCACGGTCTGCACCACAGCGATATCGGCGGCTACACCACCCTGTTTGACATGAAACGCAGCAAAGAACTGCTGCTGCGCTGGTGTGACTTCAGCGCCTTCACGCCGATGATGCGTACCCACGAGGGTAACCGCCCAGGCGATAACTGGCAGTTTGATGGTGATGCTGAAACCATCGCCCACTTTGCACGAATGACCGCCGTGTTTACCACCCTGAAACCGTATCTCAAACAGGCCGTCGCGCAAAACAGCGCTACCGGTCTGCCGGTGATGCGCCCGCTGTTCCTGCATTACGAAGACGATGCGCGTACCTATACCCTGAAATATCAGTATCTGCTGGGACAAGATCTTTTGGTCGCGCCGGTTCACGAGCAAGGCAAGTCCGACTGGACCCTGTATCTGCCGGAAGATAGCTGGATAAATGTCTGGACCGGGGAAACCTATCAGGGCGGTGAAATTACCGTGGATGCGCCGATTGGCAAGCCTCCGGTGTTTTATCGCGCGAAGAGTGAATGGGCGTCACTGTTTGCCACTTTACGCAACATCTAATACGGCTCGCCCGTGGGGAGACTCACGGGCACATGGAGAATAATAATGAGTCAGACTTCTTCTAATCCGGCAACCCTACGCTTGCCGTTCAAAGAAAAACTCGCCTATGGGATGGGTGATTTAGGTTCCAATATCCTGCTGGACATAGGTACGCTCTATTTACTCAAGTTTTATACCGATGTTCTTGGTTTACCTGGAACTTATGGCGGTATCATTTTCCTTATCGCCAAGTTTTTTACCGCGTTTACCGATATGGGGACTGGGATTATGCTCGACTCGCGCCGCAAAATCGGCCCGAAAGGCAAATTCCGCCCGTTCGTTCTGTATGCCGCATTTCCAGTGACGCTGCTGGCGATTGCGAACTTTGTCGGTACACCATTTGAAGTCACCGGTAAAACGGTGATGGCAACGGTACTGTTTATGCTGTACGGACTGTTCTTCAGTATGATGAACTGCTCTTACGGTGCGATGGTCCCCGCGATCACCAAAAACCCGGACGAACGCGCCTCGCTGGCTGCCTGGCGACAGGGCGGAGCCACTCTTGGCCTGCTGCTGTGCACCGTCGGTTTTGTGCCAGTAATGAACCTGATCGAAGGCAACTCACAGTTGGGCTATATCTTCGCTGCCACCTTATTCTCTCTGTTCGGCTTGCTGTTTATGTGGCTGTGCTATGCCGGGGTTAAAGAACGCTACGTGGAGGTGAAACCCGTTGATGCCGCGCAAAAACCGGGATTGCTGCAATCCTTCCGCGCCATCGCAGGTAATCGCCCGCTGTTTATTCTGTGCGTTGCCAACCTTTGCACACTTGGCGCGTTTAACGTCAAGCTGGCGATTCAGGTCTATTACACCCAGTACGTACTGAACGACCCGATCCTCCTTTCCTGGATGGGCTTTTTCAGCATGGGCTGTATCTTCATCGGCGTCTTCTTGATGCCGGGAATGGTCAGACGTTTCGGCAAGAAAAAGGTCTACATCGGCGGTTTGTTGATTTGGGTCGCGGGCGATCTGCTGAACTACTTCTTTGGCGGCGGTTCCGTCAGCTTTGTCGCTTTCTCGTGCCTGGCGTTCTTCGGCTCAGCATTCGTCAACAGCCTGAACTGGGCGCTGGTCTCCGACACGGTGGAATATGGCGAATGGCGTACCGGCGTACGTTCGGAAGGAACGGTATACACCGGCTTCACCTTCTTTCGTAAAGTGTCACAAGCGCTGGCAGGATTCTTCCCCGGCTGGATGCTGACGCAAATCGGCTACGTCCCCAACGTGGTGCAATCTGCCAGTACGGTCGAAGGGTTGCGTCAGCTGATCTTTATTTATCCCTGCGCGTTGGCGGTGATCACCATTGTAGCTATGGGCTGTTTCTACAACCTTAACGAGAAGATGTATGTCCGCATCGTTGAAGAGATAGAAGCGCGTAAACAAACCGTTTGATAATAATAATGAATAGCGCTCTACGGGGCGCTATTGAGGAGCGATTATGTCTTTTCATGATCCGCTAACGCTAAAACTGAGCCTGCGTGAAAAATTCGCCTACGGAGTGGGTGACTTCGGCTCAAATTTGATGCTGTGTATCGGCACACTGTATCTGCTTAAATTTTATACCGATGAACTAGGGATGCCGGCCTGGTACGGTGGGATTATCTTTTTGGTGGCGAAGTTCTTCACCGCCTTCACCGATATTCTGACCGGCGTGTTGCTGGACTCAAGGCGTAATATTGGCGCAAAGGGGAAATTCAGACCCTTTATTTTGTATGCGTCATTTCCTGTCGCCGTCGTCGCCAGCGCACAGTTTTTAGCGACAGGATTTACGCTAACAGTGAAAACGGGGCTGGCAACGGTGTTGTTCATGCTGTTCGGCCTGTTCTATAGCCTGATGAACTGTTCCTACGGCGCGATGGTGCCTGCAATTACTAAAAATCCACATGAACGCGCTCAGCTCGCCGCCTGGCGTCAGGGCGGCGCTACCGTAGGCCTGTTACTGTGTACCGTTGGCTTTATGCCGATTCAGGCGCTATTTGTCAGTTCGCCTTCGCTGGGGTATCTGATTGCCGCACTGCTCTTCTCTGTCTGCGGATTGTTCAGTATGTGGTGGTGCTTTAGCGGTGTGAAGGAACGCTATATCGAAATCGTGCCGGATCACCATAAACCCAGTATTCTCAAATCGTTCTGCGCCATTTTCCGTAACCCTCCACTACTGGTGCTATGTGTTGCCAACTTGTGCACGCTGGCGGCATTCAACATTAAGCTGGCAATTCAGGTGTATTACACCCAGTACGTGCTGAACGATATACATCTGCTGTCGTGGATGGGTTTCTTCAGCATGGGATGCATTCTGGTTGGGGTACTGCTGGTTCCCACAGCTGTAAAACGCTTCGGTAAAAAACAGGTTTACCTCGGCGGTCTGGCGCTATGGGCAATCGGCGATGTGCTGAACTTTTTCTGGGGCAGCACGTCATTTTTATTCGTGATGTTTTCTTGCATGGCCTTCTTCGGAACCGCTTTTGTTAACAGCCTGAACTGGGCGCTGGTTCCGGATACGGTCGATTATGGCGAATGGAAGACGGGGATCCGTGCGGAAGGCTCGGTATATACGGGTTATACCTTTTCGCGCAAAATTTCCGCGGCGCTCGCAGGCTTCCTGCCTGGGATTATGCTGACACAAATCGGTTATATCCCCAACATAGCCCAGAGCGATGCTACCCTGCTCGGTTTGCGTCAACTTATTTTTCTCTGGCCTTGCGGACTTGCGATTATTGCAGCACTCACAATGGGCTTCTTTTATAAACTCAACGAAACACGTTTTGCTTTTATTATTGAGGAAATCAGCCAACGGAAGAAAAACAACATCCAACCGGACCCTATTACCAATAAAAAGAATACCTCTGCTGTAAACGTATAAAAATAATAGCCGCCTATTCCATCCAAATGGATGGCGGCCTCCCTACGCTTAAAAAATGGATTTATCATGAAAAAATTAACGACAATAATTTTCTTATCCTCTGTGGTATCAACCTCTGCTTTCGCTGGAGCCTATGTAGAAAACCGCGAAGCATACAACCTGGCATCCGACCAAATAGAGGTCATGATGCGCGTCGGCTATAACTCTGATATGGGTGCGGGCATCATGCTCACCAACACCTACACGATGCAACGCAAGGATGAGCTAAAACACGGCTATAACGAAATAGAGGGCTGGTATCCGTTATTTAAACCGACAGATAAATTAACAATCCAACCTGGCGGGCTAATAAACGATAAGAGTATTGGTTCTGGCGGTGCTGTTTATCTGGATGTTAACTATAAATTTACACCATGGTTTAATCTTACCGTGCGTAATCGATATAATCATAATAACTACAGTTCAACCGACCTGAACGGTGACCTGGATAATAATGATACCTATGAAATAGGTAACTACTGGAACTTTGCCATTACCGATAAATTTTCCTATACCTTTGAACCGCACTATTTTATGCGAGTCAATGACTTCAATAGCAGCAACGGAAAAGATCATCACTGGGAAATTACCAATACCTTTAAATATCGGATCAATGAACACTGGTTGCCCTACCTGGAATTACGCTGGTTAGATCGCAATGTTGAACCCTATCATCGCGAACAAAACCAGATTCGTGTTGGGGCAAAGTATTTCTTCTGATACTGCTGATGATAAAAAAAGCCGCTGATAATCAGCGGCTTTTTTATGCTTACCTGAGAAAGAGCGTTAATTACTCTTCTTTCGCGCCACGCATTGCACGGCGACGATCGTTTTCAGTCAGGTGACGCTTACGAATACGGATAGAGGTTGGGGTAACTTCTACCAGTTCGTCGTCATCGATGAATTCCAGAGCCTGCTCCAGAGTCATCTTAACCGGCGGAACCAGAACCGTTGCTTCGTCAGTACCGGACGCACGCATGTTGGTCAGTTTCTTACCGGTCAGGCAGTTTACAGTCAGGTCGTTAGAGCGGCTGTGAATACCGATGATCTGGCCTTCGTAAACTTCAGCACCGTGGCCCAGGAACAGCTTACCGCGGTCCTGCAGGCTGAACAGTGCGAACGCAACTGCTTTGCCCTGGCCGTTAGAGATCAGTACGCCGTTCTGACGCTGACCCACATCACCCGCACGAACATCGTCGTAGTGGCTGAAGGTGGAGTACAGCAGACCGGTACCGGAAGTCATGGTCATGAATTCTGAACGGAAGCCGATCAGACCACGGCTTGGGATCACGTAGTCAAGACGTACGCGGCCTTTGCCATCTGGATTCATGTTTTTCAAGTCGCCTTTACGCTCACCCAGAGCCTGCATGACAGAACCCTGATGCTGCTCTTCGACGTCCAACGTTACGTTTTCGAACGGCTCTTGTTTACGGCCATCGATTTCGCGGAAGATAACTTTCGGACGGGAAACCGCCATTTCGAAACCTTCACGACGCATGTTTTCAATCAGAACAGACAGGTGCAGCTCACCACGACCGGATACGCGGAACGCATCCGCATCTTCGGTTTCTTCAACGCGCAGCGCAACGTTGTGCACCAGCTCTTTGTTCAGGCGGTCAAGGATCTGACGAGAGGTAACATATTTACCTTCTTTACCACAGAACGGAGAGGTGTTTACGCAGAAGAACATGGTTACGGTCGGTTCATCAACGGACAGAGCCGGCAGCGCTTCGACGTTCTGCGGATCGCAGATGGTGTCGGAGATGTTCAGTTCGCCCAGACCGGTGATCGCGATGATATCGCCGGCTTCGGCAATATCGCTCTCGATACGTTCCAGACCCAGATGAGTCAGAACTTTACCGACTTTACCGTTACGGGTTTTGCCTTCGCTATCAATGATAGTGATCTGCTGGTTCGGTTTAACTTTACCGCGTTTAATGCGGCCGATACCGATTACGCCAACGTAGTTGTTGTAGTCCAGCTGAGAGATTTGCATCTGCAGCGGGCCATCAAGATCTACGTTCGGAGCCGGTACACGATCAACGATAGTCTGATACAGCGGAGTCATGTCTTCAGCCATATCTTCGTGATCCAGACCTGCGATACCGTTCAGCGCGGAAGCGTAAACGATCGGGAAGTCCAGCTGTTCGTCGGTAGCGTCGAGGTTAACGAACAGGTCGAATACCTGATCAACAACCCAGTCAGGACGCGCGCCAGGACGGTCAACTTTGTTGATAACAACAATTGGCTTAAGGCCATGGGCAAAGGCTTTTTTGGTCACGAAGCGCGTCTGCGGCATCGGACCATCCATTGCATCCACCACCAGCAGCACGGAGTCGACCATGGACATTACACGTTCAACTTCACCACCGAAGTCGGCGTGCCCCGGGGTATCAACGATGTTGATGCGGTAGTCATTCCATTTGATAGCGGTGTTTTTAGCGAGGATGGTAATCCCACGCTCTTTCTCCAAATCGTTGGAGTCCATCACGCGCTCTTGGGTTTCAGCACGTGCATCGAACGTACCGGATTGTTGGAGCAGCTTGTCTACCAGGGTCGTTTTACCATGGTCTACGTGCGCGATGATGGCGATGTTACGCAAATTTTCGATCACAACTTTGCCTCAGGCATTTTAGAAATAGCGCGTTATTGTACACGGATTAATCGCAGTACAAAACAGGATCACAAACATCCTCCGCAAACAAGTATTGCAGAGTTTCTTTGTGATCACATTCACGGAGCGTTAAAAGGGGTAATCTGACATGCCTTGCACCAACATGGTGCTTAATGTTCACATTAAAGCACTATAATGGTGCAATACAACCTTCATGGTGCAGCCCCTTTGCACGATAGTGCGCATGATAACGCCTTTTAGGGGCAATTTAAAAGTTGGCACAGATTTCGCTTTATATTTTTTACGGCGACACGGCCAATTTTTTGCAGAATTGAAGACTTCGTTACCACGACGACCATGACCAATCCGGGAGAGTAAGTATGTCCGCTGAACACGTTTTGACGATGCTGAACGAACACGAAGTGAAGTTTGTTGATTTGCGCTTCACTGATACCAAAGGTAAAGAACAGCACGTCACTATTCCTGCTCATCAGGTAAATGCCGAATTCTTTGAAGAAGGCAAAATGTTTGACGGCTCCTCAATCGGTGGCTGGAAAGGCATTAACGAATCAGACATGGTTCTGATGCCAGATGCGTCTACTGCACTCATCGATCCGTTCTATGAAGAGTCTACCCTGATCATCCGTTGCGATATCCTGGAACCGGGTACGCTGCAGGGCTATGACCGCGACCCGCGCTCCATCGCAAAACGCGCTGAAGAGTATCTGCGTTCTACCGGCATCGCAGACACCGTTCTGTTCGGGCCAGAGCCAGAATTCTTCCTGTTTGACGACATCCGTTTCGGCGCGTCTATTTCCGGTTCCCACGTGGCAATCGATGACATCGAAGGCGCATGGAACTCCTCCACCAAATACGAAGGTGGTAACAAAGGTCACCGTCCTGGTGTGAAAGGCGGTTACTTCCCGGTTCCTCCGGTAGATTCTTCTCAGGACATCCGTTCTACCATGTGTCTGATCATGGAAGAGATGGGCCTGGTTGTTGAAGCGCATCACCACGAAGTGGCGACCGCTGGCCAGAACGAAATCGCGACCCGCTTTAACACCATGACCAAAAAAGCGGACGAAATTCAGATCTACAAATACGTCGTGCACAACGTTGCGCACCGTTTCGGTAAAACCGCGACCTTTATGCCAAAACCGATGTTCGGTGATAACGGTTCCGGTATGCACTGCCACATGTCCCTGTCCAAGAACGGCGTAAACCTGTTCTCTGGCGACAAATATGCGGGTCTGTCTGAGCAGGCGCTGTTCTACATCGGCGGTGTAATCAAGCACGCTAAAGCGATCAACGCCCTGGCTAACCCGACCACCAACTCCTATAAGCGTCTGGTCCCAGGCTACGAAGCGCCGGTAATGCTAGCTTACTCTGCGCGTAACCGTTCTGCTTCTATCCGTATTCCGGTTGTTGCTTCTCCGAAAGCGCGTCGTATTGAAGTGCGTTTCCCGGACCCGGCTGCTAACCCATACCTGTGCTTCGCAGCACTGCTGATGGCCGGTCTTGACGGCATCAAGAACAAGATCCACCCGGGCGAAGCCATGGACAAAAACCTGTACGACCTGCCGCCAGAAGAAGCGAAAGAGATCCCACAGGTTGCTGGTTCTCTGGAAGAAGCACTGAAAGAACTGGATCTGGACCGTGAGTTCCTGACTGCAGGCGGCGTGTTCACCAATGAAGCGATCGATGCGTACATTACGCTGCGTCGCGAAGAAGATGACCGTGTGCGTATGACTCCGCACCCGGTAGAGTTTGAGCTGTACTACAGCGTTTAATCGTTTGAGTTGCCGTGGAACTTTTAGCCTGCTCAGGCAGGCTTGAGATCGATGGCGAATGATAGGACGCCTGATGGCGCAAGCTTATCAGGCCTACCGGTAACATCACCTTGTAGGCCGGATAAAGCAAAGCCGCCATCCGGCATCTGCGTTTGCCAGTCATCTGTAGCCCATCCCAGGATGGGCTTTTTTCTCCACTAACAACCTGCTTTCTCGCGCTTTTTTGATGTAAAAAGCTATAATGCACTAAATTGGTGCAACACTTTTCAGGAGACTGCTGAATGGCAACCGGCACGCTGCCCGATGCTGGGCAGATCCTCAATTCTTTAATCAACAGCATTTTGCTCGTCGACGATGAGCTGGCGGTACATTACGCCAATCCGGCGGCACAGCAGCTGCTCGCCCAAAGCTCCCGCAAACTGTTTGGTACACCGCTTCCCGATCTGTTGAGTTATTTCTCCTTAAACATCGGACTGATGCGAGAGAGCCTGGAAGCAGGCCAGGGCTTTACGGATAACGAAGTGACGCTGGTGATAGACAGCCACTCACATATCCTGTCAGTGACCGCTCAGAGGCTGCCTGATGGCCTTATCCTGCTGGAGATGGCGCCAATGGATAACCAGCGCCGTCTGAGTCAGGAGCAGCTCCAGCACGCCCAGCAGATTGCCGCCCGCGATCTGGTGCGCGGTCTGGCGCACGAAATCAAGAACCCTTTAGGTGGATTACGCGGCGCAGCGCAGCTACTCAGTAAAGCGCTTCCGGACCCGGCGCTGACCGAATATACCAAAGTCATTATTGAGCAGGCCGACCGCCTGCGTAATCTGGTCGACCGTCTGCTGGGACCACAACAGCCTGGCATGCATGTCACGGAAAGTATTCACAAGGTGGCGGAGCGCGTGGTGGCGCTGGTCTCAATGGAGCTCCCGGAAAACGTCACGCTGATTCGTGATTACGACCCGAGTCTGCCCGAATTACTGCACGACCCGGACCAGATCGAGCAGGTTCTGTTAAACATCGTGCGCAATGCTTTGCAGGCGCTGGGAGCGGAAGGCGGTGAGATCATTCTGCGTACCCGCACCGCGTTTCAGCTCACGCTGCACGGCGTACGTTATCGCCTGGCGGCACGGATTGATGTTGAGGACAACGGTCCGGGTATTCCCTCGCATTTGCAGGACACGCTGTTCTACCCAATGGTCAGCGGTCGCGAAGGCGGTACCGGGCTTGGATTATCCATCGCCCGCAATTTAATTGATCAACATTCCGGCAAAATTGAATTTACCAGTTGGCCGGGTCATACCGAGTTCTCGGTTTACCTGCCTATCAGGAAATAAGGTGACGTTTATGCAACGAGGAATAGTCTGGGTCGTTGATGACGATAGTTCCATCCGTTGGGTGCTTGAACGTGCGCTCGCAGGGGCAGGGCTAAGCTGTACCACATTTGAAAGTGGTAAAGAGGTGCTGGACGCGCTGGCCAGCAAAACGCCTGACGTACTGTTGTCGGATATTCGCATGCCGGGCATGGACGGTCTGACGCTGTTAAAACAGATTAAACAGCGGCATCCGATGCTTCCGGTCATCATAATGACCGCGCACTCCGATCTGGATGCTGCCGTCAGCGCCTATCAGCAAGGGGCGTTTGATTATCTGCCCAAACCTTTTGATATTGATGAAGCCGTGGCGCTGGTCGAACGTGCCATCAGCCATTATCAGGAACAGCAGCAGCCGCGCAATGTTCAGATAAACGGCCCAACAACTGACATCATCGGCGAAGCGCCGGCAATGCAGGACGTCTTTCGCATTATTGGCCGCCTGTCCCGATCGTCAATCAGCGTATTGATTAACGGGGAGTCCGGGACCGGTAAAGAGCTGGTCGCCCATGCGTTGCACCGCCATAGCCCGCGCGTCAAAGCGCCGTTTATCGCCCTGAACATGGCGGCAATCCCAAAAGATTTGATCGAATCTGAGCTGTTTGGTCATGAGAAAGGCGCGTTTACCGGGGCGAATACCATTCGTCAGGGGCGCTTTGAACAGGCCGACGGCGGTACGCTATTTCTCGATGAAATAGGTGATATGCCGCTGGACGTGCAAACGCGTTTATTGCGCGTATTAGCCGATGGACAGTTTTACCGCGTTGGCGGCTATGCGCCCGTGAAGGTGGACGTACGTATTATCGCCGCCACGCACCAGAATCTGGAACTACGCGTACAGGAAGGCAAATTCCGCGAAGACTTATTCCATCGTCTGAACGTCATCCGCGTGCATTTGCCGCCGCTGCGTGAACGTCGGGAAGATATCCCACGTCTGGCGCGCCATTTCCTGCAGGAGGCCGCGCACGAACTGGGGGTTGAAGCCAAACAATTACACCCGGAGACCGAGGCGGCGCTGACCCGTCTGGCCTGGCCGGGTAACGTGCGTCAGCTTGAGAACACCTGCCGCTGGTTAACCGTCATGGCCGCCGGCCAGGAAGTACTGATTCAGGACTTACCAGCCGAGCTGTTTGAAACCACCGTGCCTGACGCACCGTCCCATATGCAGCCAGACAGCTGGGCAACCCTGTTGGCACAGTGGGCAGACCGGGCCTTGCGTTCCGGTCATCAAAACCTGCTTTCTGAGGCTCAACCGGAAATGGAGCGCACGCTGTTGACCACCGCGCTACGTCATACCCAGGGGCACAAACAGGAAGCCGCACGCCTGCTTGGCTGGGGCCGTAATACCTTGACGCGTAAGTTAAAAGAACTCGGAATGGAGTGACGATTCGTCACTGTGTAAAGATTGATAATTGAGCGCAAATTGCTGCTATTTTGCGCTTTACTGTTCCGATGAGTTAAGTATGATCGTGCCCGGCAAACGGGGGAAGTCATCATGCTGGAATCAATGATTAATCTGCTGTCGAGCGGTGCGGTCGAAAGCCATACGCCACAAACTGCGGTTGCCGCAGTGCTGTGTGCGGCGCTGGTTGGGCTGTTCAGCTGAAGGCGCGCCGGATGGCGCTAACGCTTATCCGGCCTACAGATTATTGCGACGTGTAGGCCCGGTAAGCGTAGCGCCACCGGGTAACCCGGTTAAATGACGCGGGAGAACTGCTGCATGCGTGCTTTCTGCCGCAGATAGGCATCAAAGCACATGCAAATATTACGGATCAACAGGCGCCCCTTCGGCGTAACCTGAATCCCCTTCTCATCCACATCCACCAGCCCATCTTTCGCCAGCGGTGCCAGCAGTTTCAGGTCTTCGGCAAAATAGTCAGCGAAGTTCAGAGCCCATTGCTGTTCCACAGCGGCATAGTCGAGGCGGAAGTTACAGATCAGGAGCTTAATAACATCACGACGAATGCAGTCATCGCGGGTCAGGGCAATTCCGCGCCACAGTGAGTTCCCCTGCTCGTCAACCTGCTGATAATAGCGCTTCAGCTCTTTCTGGTTCTGCGCGTAGTTGTCACCAATCATACTAATGGCTGACACGCCCATTCCCAGCAGATCGGTATCACCCTGGGTGGTATAACCCTGGAAATTACGATGCAGCACACCCTTGCGTTGAGCAATCGCCAGCTCATCATCCGGCCGAGCAAAGTGATCCATACCAATGAACTGATAACCGGTTTCGGTCAGTGAAGAAATGGTTTCCTGCAGGATATCCAGCTTCTGCTGCGCGCTGGGCAGGTCGGCGTCTTTAATCTTGCGCTGAGCGGCAAACAGCGTCGGCAGGTGCGCGTAGTTGAAGACGCTCAGTCGGTCTGGATTCAGCTCAGCAACGCGTTTCAGGGTAAAGGCGAAACTTTCCGGCGTCTGTTTTGGCAAACCATAAATCAGATCGATATTCGTTGAGGTAAAGCCAATCTCACGCGCATGATTCAGCAGCGCAAAGATAAACTCCTCATCCTGCTCACGGTTCACCAAGCGCTGAACTTCTTTATTGAAGTCCTGCACCCCCATGCTCAGGCGGTTAAAACCTTCAGCGCGTAAATGATCGAGCACATCCAGCTCAATTTCACGCGGATCCACTTCGATCGAGATTTCGGCGTCGTCGTTAAAGTTAAAGTTGCCACGCAGCAGCGACATCAAACGGCTGATTTGCGCTTTATTCAGATACGTTGGCGTGCCGCCGCCCCAGTGCAGCTGACTGACATGACGTCCGGCAAACAGCGGTGCGCGATGAATAATTTCTTGTTCTAAGACATCGAGGTATTGATCGGCTTTATGCTGCTGGCGAGTCACGACCTTGTTACAGCCACAGAAATAACACAGCTTGTGGCAGAACGGGATGTGAACGTACAGCGAGAGAGGACGCTCAGGATAACGCGCCACGGCCTTTAGAAATGCTTCAGTGCCGTAGTCTTCAGAAAACTCCAGCGCGGTCGGGTACGAGGTATATCGTGGCCCGGAATAGTTATATTTCTGGATCAGGGCCAGGTCCCAGTCTATAAACTGCTCTGACATGCTCACTCCTTCCGATGGCGTCTCTGGCGGGTACGGCGTACCGACTTAACCCCAGTACGGGTGATAAGTCGGTTGCGCAGCCACTTCTGTCGCCGCGACAACCGCTGTAGTTTAACGAATAACCACACCAGATAACATATAACCGGAAGGGTTATAAGCAGGACGGGAAGACCCACGGTGTAAAACCGTTAGTTGCCGCCTTTCAGCAGGCGCATCATGTCTTCCTGCTTTTCTTCTTCTTCCTCTTCTTCCTCGTCATCGTAAGAAAGACCCAGCTTTTGCATCAGCTCATCAATGCGGTCCAGCTTGGCATCAACCCAGGACTGATCTTCCGCGCTCAGGGTCTCTCCTGCTTCAAGACGCTCCAGCAGCGCATCCAGGCGCTCATCCGTTTCCAGTAAATCCAACTCAGCCTGTGGTGAAAGCATAGGTTTCTCACTCTTCGGTTTGTGCTGTTTGGTGACTTTTTCAGTCACGCCCAATGGAATGGGGGTTTTGCTGCCAATACGAGGATCTTTTTGCTTATTTTGGTTTCCGCCACCAGATGCGCCTTCGCTACCGGACGCACGGCTACCTGCCGCATGACCACGGTGTTTTTTCTGGCGCTTACGGTCGCGAGCTTCCTGGTTAATTTCTTCGCGTGTTTTACGACGCGCTTTTGCAGGACCTTTACCGCGTGGTGTAGAAGTTGGTTTCATCATGATTCGTCTTTGGCTGTTTTATTCAGTATATAATTGCGCCGGAATCTAGCAGAAATAAAGAAAAAAGGCGACAGAGTAATCTGTCGCCTTTTTTCCTGACTCTCAACCCTTACGGGCTCTACAATCCCTGTTGGCTATCAACACACCCTGTTTTTCCCTTAGCCTCTAACATTCCGTGTTGTTTCCATTTCCTTTTACTAACGTCTCCGGACGTTTGTCTTCCTGACAATCCTGTGTCTTCGCCTCCTGGCGCTCCTGACCCTCATCCTGAGTCGTCTATCCTGTCAGCTTCCTCGCTATGGACGCTACTTTACCGTTTTGGTTTAAACGTACAAGTAACCTGGGTAACAATTTCTGATTTTAAGAATAGCGCCCAAATATAACTCTATGATTTATTTTAGTTCTGTCATTTTTTACTCTGTCATCTCGTATAGAAACTGTCGGCAATGTCTCACAAAGCGCGTGGTTTTTACTCACACTGCCCACTCGTCGAAAAACCAGCCTTTTGCTGGGGTTCAGGTATAATCGCTGCAAAGCCCTGATTGATGGAGAGGACTGCTTTGACTAACTTGAATTATCAACAGACGCACTTTGTGATGAGTGCGCCTGATATTCGCCACTTACCTTCCGACACGGGTATAGAAGTGGCTTTTGCTGGCCGTTCCAACGCAGGCAAATCCAGTGCGCTAAATACCCTGACGAATCAAAAGGGTCTGGCGCGTACATCTAAAACGCCAGGTCGTACTCAGCTCATCAACCTGTTTGAAGTCGTTGACGGCAAACGCCTGGTCGATTTGCCAGGATACGGTTATGCCGAAGTTCCAGAAGAGATGAAGCGCAAATGGCAGCGCGCGCTGGCTGAATATCTGGAAAAACGTCAGAGCCTGCAAGGTCTGGTGGTACTGATGGATATTCGTCATCCGTTAAAAGATCTCGATCAACAGATGATCCTGTGGGCGGTTGAGAGCAACGTTCAGGTTCTGGTACTGCTGACTAAAGCAGATAAGCTGGCCAGCGGTGCACGCAAAGCGCAGTTGAATATGGTACGCGAAGCCGTACTGGCATTTAACGGTGATGTGCAGGTAGAAGCATTCTCATCGCTGAAAAAGCTGGGTGTGGACAAACTGCGGCAAAAACTGGATAGCTGGTTTAGTGAACTGGCACCGATTGAAGAGATGCAGGACGGGGAATAACCCACCGTATTGCCGGATGGCGCCGCTGCGCGTCTTATCCGGCCTACAGCATGTACAAAACTTTTCTTTCGCACAATAAAAAACGCCCCAGTCATTACTGACTGGGGCGGCTAAAATATTCAGCCAAATCCGATTACGTGAAGTAAAAGGTCTGAAAGATAGAACATCTTACCTCTGTACCCTACGAGAATAACTTTACTCTTTTTTGAGCAGCTCAGAAAGCACTTTTTGTAATTTTTTTTCATTCCTTACATAGGGAATTCTAATGGACATCACAAAAAGCTCTCTCTTATGTTGCTTAGTTACGAAAAAGAGCCGTTATTCAGTAAACCCTTAGTGCGCCTGATCCCAGTTTTCGCCACTACCGACTTCCACCAGCAACGGCACGTCAATCTGGGTCTCGTTTTCCATCAGTTGGTGGATCTTTTTAGAGACGCTTTCGAGGTCATCTTTATGCACTTCAAACACCAGTTCATCGTGTACCTGCATGATCATACGCACACGCGGTTGCTCGGTTTGCAGCCATCTGTCCACCGCAATCATCGCTCGTTTGATAATGTCTGCGGCAGTACCCTGCATCGGGGCGTTAATTGCCGCGCGTTCTGCACCTGCACGACGAGCACCATTACTGGATTTAATATCCGGTAAATAGAGACGGCGACCTTCCAGCGTTTCTACATAACCCTGCTCTTTCGCCTGCGCGCGGGTACGTTCCATATATTCCAACACGCCTGGGTAGCGTTCGAAGTAGAGATCCATGTACTTCTGCGCTTCTTTACGCGGAATATTCAACTGGCGCGCCAGACCAAAGGCGCTCATCCCGTAGATCAAACCGAAGTTAATGGCTTTCGCACTGCGGCGTTGCTCGCTGGTCACAGAATCAAGCGGTAAACCAAAGACTTCTGCCGCCGTTGCGCGGTGAATATCTTTCCCTTCGGCAAACGCGGTAAGCAGACCTTTATCACGTGAAAGGTGCGCCATGATACGCAGTTCAATCTGTGAGTAGTCCGCAGAGACAATCACGTAGTCTTCTGGCGCAATGAACGCCTGACGAATACGACGACCTTCGTCATTACGTACCGGGATGTTTTGCAGGTTCGGATCCGTTGAAGACAAGCGACCCGTTGCGGTAACTGCCTGATGATAGGAAGTGTGCACGCGCCCGGTCTTCTTGTTAATCATCAACGGAAGCTTATCCGTATAGGTCGACTTCAGTTTTGCTAACCCACGATATTCCAGGATAACTTTCGGCAACGGATAATCCAGCGCTAACTCTTCCAGCACCTCTTCCGACGTTGATGGTGCGCCGCCCGGCGTTTTCTTCAGCGGCTTAATACCCTGCTTTTCAAACAGGATGGTTTGCAGTTGCTTGGTGGAAGACAGGTTAAACGCTTCTCCGGCGATCTCGTGCGCTTTTTGCTCCAGCTCGTTCAAACGCAGCGTCAATTCTTCTGAATGCTTGTGCAGAACAGCCGGATCGATTTTCACACCGTTGCGCTCAACACGAGACAAAACTGGCACCAGCGGCATATCAATATTTTCAAAGACGTTCAGTGGCCCTTTATGCTGCTGTAATTCTGGCCACATTTTCAGATGCAGCTGTAGCGTAACGTCGGCGTCTTCCGCAGCGTAACGACCGGCCTCTTCCAGTGCTATCTGGTTAAAGGTCAGCTGGTTTTTGCCCTTTCCGGCGATCTCTTCAAAGGTGATGGTTTTATGTTTAAGCCAGCGGTCCGACAGGCTGTCCATATCGTGTCGGCCAGCGACACTGTTAAGAATGTAGGATTCAAGCATGGTGTCAAAGGTGATGCCGCGCAGCTCGATGCCATAGTTCGCCAGGATACCGCGATCGTACTTCAGGTTCTGCCCGACTTTATGCGCATTCTCATCTTCAAGCAGCGGCTTCAGCAGCTCCAGCGCGCGATCGCGAGCTATTTGATCGGGGGCATCCAGGTAATCGTGGGCAACAGGAACATATGCCGCCACACCCGGTTCAATGGCAAAAGACAGGCCAACCAGATTCGCGGAAATATTGTCCAGGCTGTCAGTTTCCGTATCGAAGGCAAAGACAGGTGCTTTTTTCAGCTTCGCGATCCACTCTTCCAGCGTCGCTTCGTCCAGAATCGTCACATAGTTATCATACGAAAGAACCGTAGCCGGCTCCTCAGGCGTTTCATCGACGACAATAGTTTCTTGCGGTTTTGCCGCCGGCTTCGTCCCTTTCGCCTGTAGCCATTTACCCGCTTCAACGTCAGTAACCCAACGTTTGAATTCATACTGTTTAAACAGGCCAAGCAGTTCTTCCGCTGCCGGTTGACGGACTTCCAGCTGCTCGCAGGTCAACTCCAGCTCAACATCCGTTTTGATAGTAGCCAATTGATAAGAGAGGTACGCCACCTCTTTATTCTGCTCAAGTTTGCCCGCCATGGTTTTCGCACCACGGAATGTCAGCCCTGCAATTTTGTCTGATTCAGCATAGAGAGTATCCAGCCCACCCAGCCCCTGCAGCAGAGCCTGCGCAGTTTTTTCACCTACGCCTGGAACGCCAGGGATGTTATCTGAGGAATCCCCCATCAGCGCCAGGAAATCGATGATCAGTTCCGGCGGGACACCGTATTTATTTACCACCTCATCCGGGCCGAGGATCGTATTGGTCATGGTGTTGATAAGGGTGATATTCGGCGTCACCAACTGAGCCATATCTTTATCACCAGTGCTAATCAGCACCGGACGACCCACCTTCTCTGCTTCCCGCGCCAGCGTACCGATGACATCATCCGCCTCCACGCCAGAAACCGCCAACAGTGGCAGCCCCATCGCTTTTACCATCGCATGCAGAGGTTCAATCTGCGCACGCAGATCGTCCGGCATGGGTGGGCGGTGCGACTTATAGTGTTCGAATAACTCATCACGGAAGGTTTTACCCTTGGCGTCGAATACCACCGCCGCGTGGGTCGGCTGATATTGCAAAATCAAGCTACGCAGCATGTTGAGGACACCGTACATCGCACCCGTAGGTTCTCCTGCACTGTTAGTCAGCGGTGGGAACGCGTGGTATGCGCGATACAGGTAAGATGAGCCATCTACAAGGATAAGTGGGTTTTCTGGGATCTGAACCATAATGTCCGTGCCTGTTTATCAGATTATGGGTAAAGGATGCCACAGACAGGATGAAAACATGAGTTTTTCGCCGCATTTGTCGAAAAACTTTTGTAGATCTTCTGCTTTGCTCGCAAAGACAGCTGTGGATAACTTTGTGAATAAATAATTTACAGCTCTTTAAATATAACAAGGCAATTATTGCCTCATAATATTTTTATATGTATTTCAATGAATTAAATAAATACACAGCATTTTATTCCATTTTTACAGCTTATATCCTGATGTGGATAGATATTCCTCTTTTTTCTATTGAGGGAAGATCCATCATTTGGTTCGTTTTCTGATAAAATCAGCCCCTTGCGCCTCTTTCGCGCACTGTCTATGGCTAACCTTTTGAATAATTTAATTATGACGAGAATACTCGCTGCGATAACGCTGTTGCTGAGTATCGTATTGACCATATTGGTCACGATTTTTTGTTCTGTGCCGATCATCCTTGCGGGAGTTGTGAAACTCCTTTTGCCTATTCCTGTCGTCTGGCGCAAGGTTTCTGTCTTCTGTAATTTCATGATGTACTGCTGGTGTGAAGGTCTGGCGCTACTGCTGCACCTTAATCCACGGCTAAAGTGGGATGTTGAAGGACTGGAAGGTCTTAGCAAGAAAAACTGGTATCTGCTCATTTGTAATCATTACAGCTGGGCCGATATCGTTGTGCTTTGCGTTCTGTTCCGTAAGCACATCCCGATGAATAAATATTTCCTCAAGCAGCAGTTGGCCTGGGTACCCTTTATTGGCCTGGCCTGCTGGGCGCTGGATATGCCGTTTATGAAACGCTATTCACGTGGCTATCTGCTTCGCCATCCGGAACGCCGTGGTAAAGATGTCGAAACAACGCGTCGTTCCTGCGAGAAATTTCGCGTACACCCGACAACCATTGTGAATTTTGTCGAAGGTTCGCGCTTTACCAAAGATAAACGTGAGCAAACCCGCTCGCCCTATCAAAACCTGCTCCCTCCTAAGGCGGCCGGTATTGCAATGGCATTGAATGTACTGGGTTCACAGTTCGATAAAATGTTGAACGTCACGTTGTGCTATCCGGAAAACAGCAGTCGACCGTTCTACGACATGCTGAGCGGTAAGTTAACGCGGATTGTCGTGCGGGTGAATCTGGAGCCAATTCATGAAGAGTTGCACGGTGACTACGTGAACGATAAGGGATTCAAGCGTCGGTTTCAGCTCTGGCTAAATACGCTATGGAGTGAGAAAGACGCGCAGCTCGACGCGATTAAAGCCTCAAATAAAAAAGCCGGTCAGTGACCGGCTTTTGCTTTTATTTCTGACCAACCAGGTACTTCACGGTATCCGCATACTGTTGTACGAAAATATCCATGCTGCTGGTATCCATGCCCTGCGGGTTGACCTGATATTTGCCATTCACGAACATCGCCGGAACGCCCTGCAGCTGTAAATCAGCCGCCGCTTTTTCCTGCTGTGCCACGAGTGATTTCACCACGAAGCTGTTCCATGCCGCATCATAGTCTTCACCTTTAATACCTGCGTCGACAAACACTTTACGGATATCAGCAACAGACTGAACGGTCTGGGTTTTCTGAACGCCTTCAAACAGCGGAACGGTGACCTGATCTTCAACGCCCAGCGCCATTGCAACCGCCCATGCCTGCGTCAGATCTTTACCCAAAGGCCCGAGAAACTCGACGTGGTATTTGGTCATCTTGGTGCCTTCCGGCAGCTTTTTCTTCACATTATCAGATACGTGAAGCACTTCTTCAAACTGGTAGCAGTGCGGGCAGTAGAAGGAGAAGAACTCCAACACTTGCGGTTCACCCGCAACTGGCTTTTCCAGAGTGATGTATTGTTTGCCATCCTGGAACTGCGCTGCAGATGCGCTAAAAGCTAAGACCATACCAGCCAGCGCCAGCCATATTTTTTTCATGTTCAAGTTTCTCCGATTAATACATTGGCGTTAATTGTAAGGGGGGCTCTTGCAGAATTTTTGCCTGCTCAATAAAGGTCGCGGTCTGACGATGCCAGTAATCTTCCCCGGTTAACCACGGGAAGTTTTTTGGAAATGCAGGGTCAGCCCAACGTCGAATTAGCCAGGCAAGATAATAAACTAAACGCATAGCGCGTAAAGGTTCTATCAGTCCGATTTCAGAGATGTCGAACTCACTAAACTCTTCATAAGCCTCGATAATGGTTTCAAGCTGCATACGTTGTTCAGCTTTATCGCCATTGAGGAGCATCCATAAATCCTGAATAGCCGGACCGTTGCGGGCATCATCTAAATCGACAAACATCGGGCCATCGCGCCACAGAATATTACCGGCATGACAATCACCGTGCAGGCGTAACGTGGTTAAACGCGTATGCCAGCGTTCAGTAACGATCGCGATAAGCGCATCCGTTGCCTTCAGGAAGGCCGCTTTTTGCCCTGATGGGATTAGCTGTGCGTGTTCAAAAACTTTACGCGGCTCAGTCAGGTATTCTTCAAGGCCGATCGTTGGGCGGAAGGCAAAAGTACGCTTGCATCCGGTCTGGTGCATACGCCCGAGATAGCGCCCCACCGCCTCCATCTGATCGATGTTGTCGGCTTCAAACTGACGTCCACCGACGCTGGGAAAGATCGCATAATGGAAACCCTGATGGCTTAATAGCGTTTGACCGCTGAATACCAGCGGAGCAGCTACCGGGACTTCATCGTTTACCAGTTCCAGAGCAAACTGGTGCTCTTCCTGGATCTGATCGACAGACCAACGTTCAGGGCGATAAAACTTAACGACAAAGCGTCGACGGTCTTCGTCCTGGAATTGATAGACACGGTTTTCATAGCTGTTAAGCGGGGTAAGCCCGGAGTCCACCCGGATCCCCTGCTCAAACAGTGCATCCATGATGGTATCCGGGTGTAGCGTCTGGAAATTAAAAGCGTTGTCGTTCATCCCATCATCCGGAAAATACTACGAATGATTCAGGATATCATTTCGCAGCGCTTTCGGTGGCGGCGATTACAAGCTTTTACTCTTTAATTACGCCACGTGCGCGGAGTAGTGCAGTTTTAAAATCTTCTTCATAATCTTTCTGAATACCTGGAATGACCGCATCTTTCGCCGAGTCACGCATTTTCAGGTGATAGATCAGAATGTCATCAGTTAAATCCGCCAGTTCGCCGTCAAAACCTGACTCTTGCGCCAGTTTCTGTAAAAATTGCATCAGGTTAAGATCGGGTTCCTTCTGCCAGGCAGGCTGGAGGAGTTCAATAACTTCATTCAGACGTTTACATTTCATGGTTGTGCTCCTTAGGCTCAATACAGATACGTTAGCAGGGTCAATCCCACATTAAAAGAGGCGATATCAGTGATTCTGGATAGTGCAATAACAGGGGTTGTGCTGGCTGGCGGTAAGGCCAGACGGATGGGCGGAACCGATAAAGGTCTGCTTGAGCTGGACGGTAAACCTCTTTGGCGACATGTGGCCGACATTCTCGCTTTGCAGGTCGAAACCGTGGTGGTTAATGCCAATCGCCACAGGGATATATACCAGCAAAGCGGCCTGAAAGTTATTCCCGATTCATTGGCCGATTTCCCTGGCCCACTGGCCGGGATGCTATCGGTATTCCTGCAGCAAACGGGGGAATGGTTTTTGTTCTGCCCGTGCGATATGCCCTATATTCCTCACGATCTGGTCGCTCGTTTAAAAGAGCAGCGCAAAGCAGCACCGGTTGTCTGGGTGCATGATGGTGAAAGAGATCACCCAACCATTGCGCTGATGCACCGCTCTATGCAGCCTTTACTGCAGGATTATCTTCAGTCCGGTGAACGACGCGTTATGGTCTTTATGCGTTTGGCAGGCGGTCATGCTGTCGATTTCAGCGATCATAAAGATGCGTTCGTAAACGTGAACACCCCCGAAGAGCTCGCAAAATGGCAGGAAAAATCATGATCCCATTACTCGCCATTGCGGCATGGAGCGGCACGGGAAAAACCACGCTGCTCAAAAAGTTGATCCCGGAACTACGTGCCAGAGGTATACGTCCCGGATTGATTAAGCATACTCATCACAAGATGGATGTCGACAAGCCCGGTAAAGATAGCTATGAGTTACGCAAAGCCGGTGCAGCACAAACGCTGGTCGCCAGCCAGCAACGTTGGGCATTAATGGTAGAAACACCGGAAGAGCCCGAACTGGATTTAGCGTATCTGGTAAGCCGGATGGACGCTTCAACGTTGGATATGGTGTTGGTCGAGGGATTTAAGCATGAACCTGTCGCTAAGATCCTACTTTTCCGCGAAGGCTGCGGGCATAGTCCTGAGGAATTGGTGATGGACGACTATGTTATAGCGGTTGCCAGTGACGTTCCGCTGGCGGTGGATGTTCCATTGTTAGATATCAACAACACACAGCAAGTAGCTGATTTTGTTACGCAATGGGCCAGAAGATAACTGCGGTGTCGTGATGTGCCTGATGCGCTGCGCTTATCAGGCCTGCACAATACATTCAGCCCGGCGGTTTTACCCCGCACACACGCAAAAAAGCCCATCCGTCAGGATG
>OKFY01000005.1_pt1 | contig 186995 bp, 192 predicted proteins | sample 1610971 | NCBI WGS metagenome assembly OKFY01 (sample SAMN04436702, study PRJEB24849) | human gut metagenome | biome: human gut; feature: NICU; material: stool | host: Homo sapiens | place: USA: Saint Louis, MO | collected 2010-08-03 | reverse complement strand
TATCTCTTATCTGGAGATACAGCTACTGTCCGGTGTTTCAGGGGGCTACATCACATAATGACAGATTTCTTTAATCTATCATTAGAGATTTGCAACGTTATGATATACTTTTTGAACATCATCGTCATCTTCAAGAGCATCAACAAGCCCTGCAAAGACTTCTAAATCTTCTGGTGAAAGTTCAATTTCTGATTGAGCGATCATCTCTAATTCTGTAGTTGAGAACTCAGTAATTCCTGCTGCTTTTAGAGCTGCAATGCCTTTATGAAGATCTGTAGATTCAGTATAAATAACGATGTTTCCTTCTTCCTCGGTTACATCACGAACATCTACTTCAGCATTAAGCAGAATTTCAAAAATATGGTCAGGGTCTGTCCCTTCAAATACAATTACTCCGGTATTGTCAAACATATAGCTGACAGAACCCGCCGCTCCGATATTCCCGCCTTTTTTATTAAAAATTGAGCGGACATTAGCAATCGTACGGTTAACGTTTGAAGTCAATGTTTCAGCGATAATCAGTGAGCCACTGGGACCAAAGCCTTCATAACGCCCTTGCACGAACGTTTCATCGCTGCCGCCTTTGGCTTTATCAATGGCTTTATCAATAACGTGTTTTGGAACCTGAGCTTGTTTCGCACGTTCAATAACGAATTTTAAAGATGTATTTAATTCTGGGTCTGGTTCGCCTTGTTTAGCAGCAGCATAAATTTCTACACCGAATTTTGCATATACATTAGACGTTGCACCGTCTTTAGCTGTTTTTTTAGCAACAATATTTGCCCACTTACGTCCCACTGGAATGATCTCCTCGAAAATTCATTTACATTATTGAATGGTAAATAATCTGCCATCACATTATATCATGATGTATAAACCTTAGTCCATGAAAAATAAAATATCCAAATTTTACGATATGTTACTTTAATTTTATCAATAGTTAACATTTTGGATAAGTTATCCCCTGATTATCTTCAGGTTCTTTTTTGTACGTAATAAATGAGCCGCAGCAATAATGCATAAGAGAATAGAAACAAAAGCGATATTCCAGATAAACACACAGGCTATTATAGTTACCGCGGTACTGCTTAAAGAGAGCGCTACAAGTCATCTTGCACAGCGCCTTATTTGATAGTGTGTTCCTTTAGCACCGGGACAAGATACTTAGCCTATATTTACTCCACCACTACAACAAAGGGAAATGCTAAATGGGTGGAGCGGTACAATCAGCATCTCTGGCGGATGCGTTCAGAAGCACACGTGACTCAGTTGACTACGACGGGTCAAAACAACGATACGCGTGGTAAAGAATGGAAAAACTGGTCATTTAATGACCAGTTTTGCAGAAGAGTTTTGCAGAAGAACTTAAAAACGATAACCCGCTGAGAACATAAATACCCACGGATCGAGGCGTACGCTGTCTCGCTGTTGGACACCACCCATTTTATAGCTTGCGGTGGTGTCGATATCCATGTACCAGACCGACATGTTAATCAGCCAGTCGCGGTTAATCAGATAGTCCATACCGACTTGCCCTGCTGCACCCCAGGAATCTTTCAGACTCAGGTCCGATAATCCTGTTTCTTTACCGTTATCGTTAAAGCCTTCATCGAAGAAGGTCGTGTAGTTCACACCAACACCTACGTACGGACGCAGTTTACTGCTGGAGTCACCGAAGTACCACTGTGCCATTAACGTCGGCGGCAAATGATGTACGGTGGCAATATCACCCGTTGCTGCAGTACCAATTTTATGGCGGAACGGTGTAGCCGCCAGTAATTCAACACCGATATTGTCGGTTGCCATGTAGGTAAATGTCAGACCCAACTGCGTGTTATTGCTGACATCAAAGCCACCTAAGCTGCCCAGCGTACCACCTGCACCTTCCGTCGGTCTGACGGTGGCTGAACCTGCACGAATAAAGAACTCTCCAGCTTCATGCGCAAATGCGTTACCAGAGAGAAGAGTTGTTAAAGCCAATGCTGCAACTGTTAATTTTTTCATGTCCGCTCCATCGTTATGGTTATAAAAGCGGAATGAATATACCTACTTTGGAGTAATAAATGATCTAACATGGATCACATTGACTTTGATAATTTAACATTTATTGATCCAGATTAAGTTAGAACTTGCATTCAAAATCCTGGTTAAATTAATTCAGATCAATTTTGATATATTTTCAATGTGCAAGTACCTCCTGCTCATTGCTGATGGGTGATTGTTATCTGCACGCGATGCGCAGATAACAAACAGCGTTCATGCACGACGCTGAAGTCATAGCCAAAAATTACCGCAGCTTTACAAAGATATGCTTTTCCATACATCGCGCGATGCTGCCACTGTAGAGTTATCCAGGGTACAATTGCCCGCAAATGAACACCTGCAAAACTCAAGGAGAGTGCATGTCTATCACGGCGAAATCCGTTTACCGTGACACGGGAAACTTTTTCCGTAATCAATTCATTACCATCTTGCTGGTATCGTTGTTGTGCGCGTTTATCACAGTGGTGTTAGGGCATGCCTTTTCCCCCACTGACGCACAAATTGCGCAACTCAGTGAAGGCGATCAGTTAACCAGCAGCGTGGGGTTGTTCGATCTGGTGCAAAACATGACCCCGGAGCAACAGCAAATTTTGCTACGCGCTTCCGCGGCGTCTACGTTTTCCGGTCTGATTGGTAATGCCATCCTCGCCGGTGGTGTCATCCTGATGATTCAGCTGATTTCAGCAGGTCATCGGGTCAGCGCATTACGTGCCATCGGCGCCAGTGCGCCAGTGTTGCCAAAGCTGTTTATTCTGATTTTTTTGACTACTCTGCTGGTGCAAATCGGTATTATGCTGGTTGTTGTTCCCGGTATTCTGCTGGCCATCCTGCTGGCACTCGCACCTGTGATGTTGGTACAGGACAAAATGGGTGTCTTTGCCGCGATGCGCAACAGTATGCGTCTGGCGTGGTCGAATATGCGACTGGTTGCGCCGGCAGTAATCGGTTGGTTGCTGGCAAAAACGCTGCTGTTGCTTTTTGCGCCAAGTTTTGCAGTACTTACGCCGAATGTAGGCGCGGTATTGGCGAATACGCTGAGCAATATGATCTCCGCGGTGTTGCTGATCTATTTGTTCCGCCTGTACATGCTGATTCGCCAATAAACCCTGAACGCATTCCGGGCTTGTACCCGGTGCTTTTGATGACGGAATCGAAGAATGAAGCAGTTTCTTGATTTTTTACCGCTGGTTGTCTTTTTTGCTTTTTATAAGCTTTACGACATCTATGCGGCGACCTCGGCGCTGATTGTCGCGACGGCTGTAGTGTTGATTTACAGCTGGGTTCGCTATCGCAAGGTCGAGAAGATGGCGTTAATCACCTTTGTCCTGGTGGCCGTATTTGGTGGCCTGACTATTTTTTTCCACAACGATGAATTCATTAAGTGGAAAGTAACGGTGATTTACGGGCTGTTTGCTGGTGCATTGCTGGTAAGCCAGTGGGTGATGAAAAAGCCGCTGATCCAGCGCATGTTAGGTAAAGAACTGACCCTGCCGCAGCCAGTGTGGTCGAAACTAAATTTAGCCTGGGCAGTCTTTTTCATCCTGTGTGGTCTGGCGAATATCTATATTGCATTTTGGCTACCGCAGAACATTTGGGTCAACTTCAAAGTGTTCGGCCTGACCGCCCTGACTTTATTCTTTACGCTGCTGAGTGGAGTCTATATTTACCGTCATCTGCCGCAAGAAGATAAATCGTAATACATGCTCGCCAGATCTGCGGATCTGGCGAATTTTTATCCCCTCGCGTTCCATAGAGCTGACAACCTGACTTACATCTGCTCTGCATGCCGCATCCCCTCTGTTCTCGACGCACAAATTCTAGTAGCATCGCGCCTGTAATCTTTCTCTATAGTCGGTTCTACAATGACAACAACGAATAACACTCCCCAGGGTGAACTGGTTTTACGCACTCTGGCCATGCCTGCCGATACCAACGCGAACGGTGATATTTTTGGCGGCTGGCTGATGTCACAAATGGATATAGGTGGCGCGATTCAGGCCAAAGAGATCGCACATGGTCGTGTGGTAACGGTGCGGGTTGAAGGAATGAGCTTTTTGCGCCCGGTCGCCGTAGGTGATGTAGTGTGTTGCTATGCTCGCTGTGTGAAACGCGGGACAACCTCAATCAGCATCAATATTGAAGTTTGGGTGAAGAAAGTCGCTTCTGAACCTATTGGCCAGCGTTATAAGGCCACCGAAGCTCTGTTTATCTACGTTGCCGTTGATAAAGACGGGAAACCGCGTCCAATCCCCACGTTGGCCTGATAGCACACGCCAGTAATGCTATCCGGCAATCATCACTCTTGATCATTGCCGGACGGCCTGATGCTTACTCGATCTGCGTTGTGCCGTTTAATTTGAAAACAATATTCACCACGAGTCCGGAACCGGGTTTACCTGCTTCATAACGCCATCTACGCATCGCGTTTTTCACTTCACGCTCAAACATATTGGCAGGCTGTGCAGACAGGATCTCCACATTTTCAACCCGACCATCCGGCGTTACATTAAATTTGACCTTTACCCGCCCTTCAATGCGTAGCGCCTGAGCTCGCGCCGGATACTGAGGCTGATTACGGCTTAAAGCGCGTGGGCCCGATGGCGCACTGACCACCGGTTTGCTGGTAGTTGCCGGCGCGGTATTGGTCATTGTGCGCGTAGGTGCCGTATTTTCCAGCGGGGAGGCCGGCCGCGGTTCTGCTGGTTTAACATCGCGTTTCGGCTGCTCTTCCACCTTTTTCACCGGTTTTGGCTTCGGTTTAGGCTTGGGCTTCGGTTTTTCAATCACCACCGGCGCCTCTTTTGGTGGCTCTGGAATCGGCTCTGGTTCCGGTTCAGGCTCGACAACGGGTTCCGGCGGCGGCTGAACGGCCTGAGGTGGTTCGAGATCGGCAGGCGCGACCATCGTGACAGAGATCGGCTGCGCTGGCGCAGGCAGTTCAATAACCTGATGTACCGAGGTATACAGCAAACCAGCCACCACGGCACCATGAATGCCGACAGACAGTAACGTTGGCCAGGGAAAGCGACGAGGTAAATCAAGGGTCATTGAAGTCATAATCGTTTCAGTAAAAAAACCAGGCCCCGATTTTAAATGCAAATAGCAATCATATTCAATAAGCCCGTGGCGGTAACTGACATTTAGAACGCGATTTTATGATAAAAAACCACTTTCAGAGTATGGCCTTAACATATCAGTTATCTTTCCGTTGCAGTTGTTAGGCCTTTCCAATAACGTTATTAACGACTTTTACCGTTCAAGGAGTTCTACCCGTGCTGTATGTTATTTACGCCCAAGATATCGCAGACTCTCTCGAAAAACGTCTTTCCGTGCGCCCTGCTCATCTGGCTCGCCTGCAACTCCTTCATGACGAAGGTCGTTTGCTCACGGCGGGCCCCATGCCAGCGGTCGATAGTAACGATCCCGGTGCAGCGGGTTTTACCGGCTCAACGGTGATTGCCGAATTTGAATCTTTGGAGGCGGCACAGGCGTGGGCGGAAGCCGATCCGTATGTTGCAGCGGGCGTTTATGCTCAGGTTTCAGTAAAACCTTACAAAAAGGTTTTTTAAGCTTAAATAAACCTCTTAAAATTCAAATATATAAAAATAAATAATCATCCACAATCCAAATTAAGGGCGCAATTAGGTACACATTAACCTACGCGCCCTCTCTTTTAGTTACCGCCTATACTTTCAGTCTGACATATGGCTGGAGGTTCCTATGTGTGGACGTTTTTCACAGTCAATGACGCGTGAAGATTATCTTGCCCTGCTTGCTGATGAATCAGAATGCGACATTCCATACGATCCAGAACCCATCGGAAGATTCAACGTAGCGCCAGGAACAAAAGTTCTGCTTCTGAGCGAACGTGATGAGCAGTTGCATCTTGATCCAGTTATCTGGGGATACGCCCCCGGTTGGTGGGATAAGCCACCGCTAATTAATGCTCGATCTGAAACTGCGGCTACCAGCAGAATGTTTAAACCACTCTGGCAGCATGGGCGTGCCATTTGCTTTGCTGATGGCTGGTACGAATGGAAAAAGGAAGGTGACAAAAAGCAGCCCTACTTCATTCATCGGGCCGATGGCCAGCCGATATTCATGGCGGCGATAGGCAGCACACCATTCGAACGTGGAGATGAAGCAGAAGGATTCCTGATAGTGACGGCTGCTGCAGACAAAGGACTGGTAGATATTCACGACAGGCGGCCACTGGTACTGTCACCAGATGCTGCTCGCGAATGGATGAGGCAGGACGTTGGAGGGAAAGAAGCTGCGGAAATTGCGGCCGATGGTTCCGTGCCGGCTGAGAATTTTATATGGCACGCCGTGATGCGTGCCGTAGGGAATGTTAAGAATCAAGGACCAGAGTTAATACAAACTATGCGTTAATGTACAATGCGGCAGGGAAAAACGTCTGATTTGAGTGAGGACCGGAAATTCGCAATTGTTCTAATAACCGCGAATGTATGACTAACATTGATGTGTCTTAATCAGCGGGTAACTGGTGATTGATAAATATTTAAAACGAAAACCTAAGCGCGTGTCCATTGTGGGCAGTGATAAAAATAGTAGGCCGTTCAGATGCATTTTCGGTCAGCGTGTTTGTCTCGATTAAGCTCATCAGAAACACTACAAGGTCACGAATACAAGTCTTGTTGGGTTCCATCCGGGTGCTATGACATATTTTTATCTAGCTCTGCTGAAATCTCATCCATGATTTGATTGTTCTCATCCATCCAGTTTTGAAACACATCCTTTCGTTCATTAATAAAAGGATGGTCTTTAGCTGACGCAGAAAGCAGAAATGCAATAGCCTGTCCAACATGAACACAGATCAATAAGGCGCTGTTGACCTGATAACTGTTTTCGCCATAAACGCCGATATGTGAAAAGGCGTGAAACTTTTCATCAACCTCACCGCTGTCACGCAAATGGTGAGATATGGCTTTAATGTTTGGGTGTGCGCCATACTCAATAGACCATTCGTAGAGTTGTTTCAGGTAGTCAGACATATCTGGTGAGATAAAACTTAGTTTGGTTACCACCGCTCCGATAGTAAACGCCTTTCGGCAGTTATCAGTTGCAGTTTTGGACTTACCTCTGTTAAACCAGATTTCACTCATCTTCTTATCGGATGATGTCAGATAAGCATAGCAGGCAGACTCTAATGCAGCACGAGCTACCGGAAATACTGCAACTTGGTGACCAGATAATGCCTGAAGAACTGCATTTGAGAGCATCATGTATGAGTTCATCGCCAGCAGTATGGTTGCAGCGTTTGCGTCATATTCCTTGGCGAATATCTCTTGATGAAAAATCCTGTCCATCTCATGGATCATCCCCATTAAGTTGGGTTCTTCTTTCGTATGATGAACATGATTTTCAATAGTTGCTTTCAGATAGTTTGAAAGTGTATCAATTTCAATCTTCACAGTATCATCCAGTATAAATTTGCTGTGGATGACTTTATCCTCTCGATTATGATGTGTAAACGATAATCCCAGCGGTTAAGCACAGACACAAAATTTTCCAGAGGCTAATCGCGACCAATGGGTATTTAAAGTGATGACCAGCCTGTAGACAGAATTGTGCAATATGTAATGTAGTTAGTGATAAACACAGATCGAAATTAGCGACTTCCGCTTCTGGCACATCGCTGCCATTGAAATGGTTGCGCACCGTCATGGGGTGTCGGGGGTCGGAGGTTCAAATCCTCTCGTGCCGACCAAAAATCCTCTAAGAACCAGCCTGTTACGGCTGGTTTTTTTATGTCTGTTTTCTGTACGGGGAAACTCCGGGGAATTATTGGGGTGAAACTATCGACAGATCACCAGCCAACTACGATCTATCGGATTGTAATATCCTCTTGAGTAGCAAGCACGATAATTGCCAGGAACCTTTTCTCTATACAGTTGTCTGACAATAGAATTCATCTGACATTAAGAAGCCCTATGATTACTAGTCTCTCATTGGTATTTGCCGTGATTACCACTCTGTGCATCATGTTGTTCGCTGCGGTAAAAGTAGGGATTGGTTTGTCTAACAATCCAGACAGAAATGATAATTAACCTCAACCACGTAACCCCACTTCATACTTCACTTAACAGTGATGTGCTCACATCACCGGGCAATCATCAAACTCTGCATTCCTGGCGTCATTGATGATGTAAGTAAGCACCCCAAATATAGCGGGTGCAGAACTGTAACCGCCATCATCTACTGGCAGCGCCTCCTTTCTCCCGTTCTCCAGATTAACGAGGTGGGGTTGAGGATGTGTCCGATATCGCTTGATCCTAAATTCTCCGTCTATCGCGCAGATCAGCAGCGAGCCATCACAGGGAGAAAGTGACGCATCAACAACAAGCAACGCCCCCTGGAGTATCCCTTCCCTGAAATGTGAACGCGATGCCCGCATGAAATAAGTCGCTGCGGGCTGGCTGATTAGCTGCTGATCCAGGGAGATTCGTGTTTCAACATAATCTGCCGCAGGTGAAGGAAAGCCCATAGCTATAGTCCTCCGTTTGGATTGAACAGCTGAAAGGTACGGTTCTCGCCTTCCTGCGTTGATACATCGCGGAATGTTGTCACATACCACTCGATCCATTCGTTGGCCTGCTTCATCGTCCAGTTCCAGTTAACCTTGCTCAGTTCCTGTACAAACCGCTGTGTGGTGACGGTCTTCCGGCCATTCGGCTCCTGTTGTATCGAAGCATACCAGGCTATTTCAATATCGCTGCGTCGTGGCATCATCACGCCCTCTCTTGAATACCGGATAAAAACACAGTATAAATACTGTATATCCATCCAGCAAAGAGGCGATAAGCAATGTTCGTGGAACTCGTTTATGACAAAAGGAATTTTGATGGTCTGCCCGGTGCAAAAGATATCATTCTGGGAGAATTGACTAAGAGGGTTCACCGGATCTTCCCCGATGCTGATGTTCGGGTAAAACCGATGATGACACTGCCGGCGATCAACACTGACGCCAGCAAGCATGAGAAGGAACAGATAAGCCGTACTGTTCAGGAAATGTTTGAAGAGGCTGAATTCTGGTTAGTGAGTGAGTAAAGATTTTCAATGCCCGCCACAGTTACGTTTGATTACGCTGTGGCGGATATTCATTTTCGTAAACGTTCCTATGCGGGCTTCGCTGGCCATATCGGTTTAGCTGGATCAACTTTCGTCAGGTCATAGCGATACTTCTGCCAGGCGACCAGTTTAGGTTTATCGGCATCATCAATATAGCCACCATCAGAAGCATCTTTCAGTGGCGCAATAATGCTACTGGCTTCCGCAATTAGCGCTGCTTTTTGATGTGTCGCGATCGCAACTGAATCTGGCGCAGTTGCTACGTTATCAACCCAGACCAGGCGACCATTGAGCACATCAATGGCCTTCCCTGGAATAGTGACACCGTGAAATTGAGTAATCTCCTGCTCAGTTAACAGAATTGCATCAGCAGGAGCCGGGTCATATGTGCCATCTTCCAGCCATTCATCCGGGATAAAACCGCCTACCATTTTGCTGTAATACATAATCAGAACCCCAATGCGATATAAGCGCCAGTGCCGGTGCCATCAGTGACGCCTGGCAATGAATTAAATACCTGAAATGATAATTTTGGATCTCCAGCTCCTCCTGAAAGTACAGAGTTGGCCGCCCCCGAAGATGATCCTGCTATCGGTATTACGACCAAATATGCTTCAGGAAACGCAAATCCATAGCTCACAGTAACGTGGCCACCGGCAGGAATGACGGGGATTGGCCCCCACTGGAGAATGAGCCCCCCGGGCTGGTTTGGGATCCTGATGTAGCCGCTGGTGCCGAACCGGCGAGACGGAAAGTAACTGTTCAGTCCGTATGCATCTATCAGCTTATTGGCAGAGCCAGCAGCAATATCGGATGCATTGGCAATTGGGCCGAGCGTGAGATATGTAAGTAACTGTGCAACAGTTTTTCCGCTAAGGTTTGTCAGCGTGTCGTCTTTCGCTTGTTTGCCTGCTAGCGCGGTGTCTAATCCAAGGTTTGCGAGACCGTTTTTTGACGTTAATACAGGAGTCCATTTTGCTGATGGCGGCTGGCTACCAATATTTGCATTTTGTAAGGACTGATAAGATTCACCGTTATGTGTGCAGATCGAACCGATATGATATTCCTGTTCTGCATGCCACTCTGGAACCCCCATTTGGTGCTGATACGCAATGAACTGACTCATTGCATACATTGCCGCATTGAAGTCCTCAAGCGAGGGGTGTTCGGAAGCGCCAACAATTCCCCATCCGCGAAGGAAAGATGCCGTGATCTGCGAGGTCAGGTCATCTGCCTGATTTGTTCCACCAAAAACGGTTCTTTCCATTCCCTGTGCATCAGAGGCAAAAGCCCGAACATTTCCCTGATATCGTGCAATCTTAGACATGGATTTTCCTCGAAAAAAAACCGCCCTGGTAGGCAGTATTAAACTTGCTGGCGAATCCTCTGGCCAAAGGGTTTCGCGAGAAACCGAATGTCAGACCAGGAGTCACCTGATAAAAATAATCGTATCGAACGCCCGCAGGTTTCGGTAGCAGACCAAGCTTCACAATCAGGCGTAACTCTTCAACTGATACCCGCGGCGAAACGTTCAGCGCAAGCGTCATGTCTTTTCTGTCGGTCACGTAAGCTTCGCCGTTGAATGCCGTCTGTATAACATCCTGCAGGCTGACCCGATCGTCTGACGCTATCGTTGCACCTGCGGCGTTTCGCGCAATTTTGACCCGGAGGAACCTGCGATACTCATTGTCAGCCAGTTGATAGTCGCCATATGCCGGCGAAAACTTGCTGTAGAAAGGTGCGCCGACATACGCCGCATTAGATTTACTATCGAAGCCTGCGGTATCCAGATGTCCGTCAAACCCGAAAAATACACGGGCAATAACAGCAGGCACGCTACGGGGAAGCCCAACTATCCGGCCAATCACATCGAGCCTGTATCCGGTAACCCGGTCGAGATCAAAGTTATCTGGGTTACGAATAAAATCGGCGATGATTTGCCAGTGCCGGAGCATGGCCTGTATCTCTGACCTTGCCTTTTTCTTTTCCCAGTACTGCTTAATCAGCATTAGCGTATAGCGGTTAATGATGTCGTCATTCACTGGAGCACCTCATTAACGTCTATATTTTCCACACCCAATGTGAACTTGCCCTGAAAGCCAGGTGATAATTCAGCATCGGTGTAATCGACTCCATTGCTGCTAATTTGCAAATTAGTCAGCACGAAATTCACCCGTCCGACACCATACCCATTCTCATAAAATTCATTGGCATCCACAGACTCACCAATATGTATGGTGCGTGATGCAAGAGATTTTTTGAGAGTATCGATATCTATCGGTTCGCTTTGAATCTTCCGGCGGGCATTAAGTCTGATATGAAGCGGCTTATAGATGGGCCGATCAAACTGAAGTTCATGGGTTATCAGAAATGAAGTGCCGTCAGGCCGAATCAGAGTCTCCGTAAAACGTCCGGTTATGCTGCCTTTCGTTCCCGTTCCACCGCCTTTCTGTTTAACCATCACCTCCACAATTTCTGAAATCGCTCCCCCCTCAACGACCAGCCATATTGAATTGGCCGGGATCCCCGTCGTCGGATTATCAATTTTCGTGTCGTTCTCGCCGATATTCAGATCAATTACACCTGTTAGTTGAGCAACTTTAGCGAAAACCGCCCCAGTGCTACCTGTTGCCGGGTTCTCAAGCGACCGGTTCCGGCGTTGCCTGAATTCTTCAGGCGTTTCCTCATCCCGACCGACCACAACCGCGGAATCAGAGATAATGCTCACAATCCCTGGTTCTGGTGTGAGTTGAGTGAAGGTATCGTTCACAAGCCCAGTAACTTTCCCAAAGTTTTGAGCAAAAAAGGTAGCTGTTGTGACGCCCGCCGGAACAGTCACGTCCTGTCGGATAGCCCAGACCTGATTTGCCTGGTCCCGTATCTTGTACCCGCTATAGAGAAGCACCGGCCTGTCTGTTGTGACTTTAAGGTCGCGCTGAGAACGGGATCCAGGACGAAGGAAAAGCCCGTGAAGTTTGGCGATAATCTGCTGCATATCACCAGTATTAAAATCGGGGTCCATTTGGGAATAAAGCCATTGCAGCGCGGCTTCAATATCTGCCCGAGCCTGAGCTTCGATTGCCACGCGTTGACCGTCGGGAGATTCCTGGTCTAAATCGATATCCTGACCATAAATTCCCTTATATCCGTCGCTCAGTTCCTGAAATAACTCCCGGAGAGTGCTTGTCTCAAGGCCGTTGTCGCTAAACTGTAGTGCCATTCTTCAACGCTCCGTTGACCGGGAAGGTGATCGTCTGCTGGTCATAGACGGTCTCAATGCTGAGTTCGATTTTTTGTGACCGGGTGGCCTTATTGACCTCCATCGCCAGAGCGGTAATGCGCATAACCCCATCCGTCGCCAGCGTCACGCGCTCTATCTCCCGCAGAATCTCCTGCTCGGTGTTTTTCTCTGATAACAGGTAAAGCCAGTCGATGTTGTCATCCATGTTGAGAGGATTATCGTTTTTGAACGAGCGGATCCGGCATTTGGCTTTCTGCGCGATAGCAGCACCGCCGGTTAGATAGTTTGCCTTCCCACGCCCAAATCCCCAGTCGTCATTTTTATCAAGTGCTGAAACAATCATGAGATCTCCGTGACAATACCGTTGGTAACTGTGATTGTTTTCCCGTCATCGCTTCGAAATGAACCAGACACCCCAGACTTACCGCCTGTCTTTACCTGTGAATATTGGAGTACATTTAGAACATCGCATTCTTCCAGAGTCGTCTTACCCTCTTTCTGGGTAATATTTCCTGTGAGGTTTAAATCACCCTCGTGGTCAGAATCCCCCTTCATCATCCTGTTCTTCTTAGGGATATTGATCGCCGTAGCCTGTGGGTTAACCCCACACAGAGCGAAGCCATCTGAATAATCGTGCATACGCATTTCAAGTGGTGAAACAAAGTCGCTACCCGCATACCAGGCGTCATAACAACGCTCAGAGATAAGGACGAGGCAATAGTCACCAGCCGCAATTGGTTCGGCGATATAACTATCACCGCCTTGCAAAATTACCGGGGGGACTTCAATGAACTCTGGGAGTTGCTTGCTGCTCCCTTTCACAACCCGATTGATAACGGGGACGCAACTGATTGTTTTGTCATTTACAGACGTTATTTTTGCGACAACAATGGTGTGAACATCGGCCAGAGCGAATTCAACACCCAGGCTGATAGTGTCGTGAAGTTCTTCAACCATATTTTTTCTCTGGGATGAATTATGAAAAAATTGATTTGCATTGCTGGATTGTTATTTGCCACAGCTTCTATCGCTGGACCTTACGCAGAAATTGCGAAATCTAAGTTTGAAAGCGCCATGCTCGAAGCACTTCAGGCAACTAATGCTAATCAGAAAAAAATAAATGAAGGCATGTCTCAGTTACCAGCCATGGAAAAACAAATGAGAGGGGTGGTTCGTGAAGGCTTAAAGGAAAAAAAGTCATGTTCGAAGATAAAGCGAGACTTCATCAAGGAACAAAAACAAATGATGGAAAAGGAAGATTGGCCGGATCAAGACTTTGTCGAGTCATTTCTTTCTGCGGGTGGTGATTATGTCGCAACTATTTGCCTCGATATGAAATAGTCACTTAATTACCCTGTAACTCCCTGCTGGCTGACAGACGACCTTCTGATACCAAGCCGCCCCGCTATTCTGCCCACTGGTTTCAATCTGGTATATCTTATAAACCCCGTTTAACGCGGGGTTCGTCACGCTTTCAACTGCACAAAGCCCACCGATCACCAGCGTAGGATTCAGTTTCGTGTCGAATACTATTTGCCCTTTCGATGACTTGGCTAAGGTGCTCGAATCGGTGTCTTTTTTGCCTGCCGGATCGGTGTCAGGCTCATTGGTTGGCGTTTTCCCCTTCTTTCCGCCGTCATCCTGTGCGCTGATTTTGGTTGACTGAGGCGTATTTAGCAGGCCGCTTCGCGCATTCACGACCGGAATGTTACCCGATGTAACCTCATTAGCCTTGAGGATGTGGACACGCTCATCTTTGATGAAAAATGACTCGTCAGGCGCAAGGGTATCGGTAAGAATCTTACTGGAACTACCTACCAGAACCTTCGGCCTGATGAGTGCTTGTTGCTTCGTCACAGAGCCTTTCTTCGTGTTCGGCATGTCCTGCAAGACAGAATCGACGACCTGATCTTTCCCGCGTACTGTGCGCGATGTGAAGGCGTTGATATAGTCGTGGCCCCCGTCTTCACATTCCAGGCTTACGATGTGGATCGCACCCTCACGCTTTACTGCCCCACTTTTAACTGAACCCTGAAACACCTGACGCAGCTTGCCGTCGTAACCAACCTCCAGCCTTACCGGGATGTACTTCTCTTCATCTTCAGACTTGAGCAATTGCAGACGCGTGGAGGGCTTTAAACCGTTGATGGACACACTCAACTTACCCAGAGACTTTTTACTTACCGATTCAAGCGCTTTAAATGAAATAGTTATCGGTGGCTGAATAATCACAGCCTGGTTACCGATCCCAACCGTCAGACGATAGTCACGATAAAAAGTTTCCATTACGGTACGTCTCCTCCGCGAATCTCTATCATTTCTTCCGGTGTGACAATATAAAGATTACATCGCCCGGTAAGAAAATCATCAGCACGATACGGATCAATGCCGGCGTTATCTGTAGCAAGCACCGCAATATCAAAAGGCCAGTTTTTGTGACGAAAATGTAGCGTTCCCAGCGAAAGCTTTACGCCATCGATGTAATCGCCATTGAACTCCACGCGCATCTTCCACATTTCAACTGTGGGCAGGTAACGAAGGGTAACTACAGCCTCACCACGGTCAAAAATCAAGACATGCCGCTGAATAGGCTCATCTGTAACATTAGTTATTTGATCCATCAGTTTTTACCAAAGATTGCATCTTTAAATGAATAAGCTACAGATTTCGATTGGCCGCTTTTTTTTGAATTATCAGCGGGCGTCTGCGCCCCCTTATTAGCAACGCCTGCCGTTTTTGACTTAGCAGCTGCCGACGGCGATTTGAAGTGCTGCTCTATCGGTGCGGTAGTCAGTTGCGTGAAGGTGATTTTTGTAAAACTGGCTTCAAACTTAGTTTCCATCGTTTGATTGTCGGTACTGATGATAAGGCCGCTTAATGCCATATTTTCATGAGTGCGATAATCCACCTCCACGGAAATAAGCTGCTTGCCGTAGTACACACCCTCAATGAAGTCGAGAAATTGCTCACGTATACCTTTAGCGCCACCAGTAGACGGGTTGCCCACCAGCCCAAACAGGTCGGCTCCTTTATCAGCCAGGCGTTTTGCCTTTAAGATGGCCTGCTCTGCGCGGTCGGCAATCTCATTCATTTTTTGCAACTGCTGCTGCGTCTTTGTGGGGATGTACTCCAGCACCTCACCATACTTCGAATAATCTGGCATCAGGCTAAAAGAAGAGTTTGGTTTCGCATCGACAAAAATATCGGCAACAACACCGCTGATTTTTATCGTCAGCGGGCCATTGATAATATCGTCAGACGCGTTACTACCGTCCTCCAGCACGTCTACCGGAACTTGAGATGGGTATTCAGTAGCGTCGCTAACTCGCGCAAACATTGAGAACCCGCCGATCCCTACCTTTTTAACAGTATCTTTGCCCGAGGATTGCGCCTGCATGAGGCCGTCTAGAATCCCCATTACCGACCTCCTCTGCCACTCAACCGGTTGGCATCCTTCATGTTTTGTTGCAGGCTATCTGCCGCAGTATTCCCGGCGACAACCGGATCGGATGTGTTGATGTGAATCGTGTTCTGCTGGCTGACGCTTGAATTGCTTGTCACGCCACCACCACCGAGTCCCACCGCAGCATTCATGCCGTAAGGAATACCACCAGGACTCATGCCGCCGTTACCGCCGCCGGTTACTCCCTGCTGCTGTTCATCCTCACCGACCCCGAAGAATGACTTTGTCGCATTCCAGGCATTTGAAGCAGCGTTGCTGATAATATTGCTGATGTATTCCCCCAGCCCAGCAAAGATGTTTTTCGCCCAGTCAATAAAAGCCGTGAATGGTTTTTTCATCAGTTCGACGCCGTTATCGAAGATTTTTACCACATCCCCCCATGCACCTTCAAAATCGCCAGTGACTAACTTCCATAGTGCTGAGAACATCAGCTTCGTGTTTTCGATGGCAGTAGTGAATACATCAACGACAAACGAGCCGGCATCGCCAAACACGTATTTAATCGCATCACCAACGACACCAAATGCACCAGTGATAAACGCTATAAGAGAATCAAAGATATTCTGCGCATCCTTCATCGCATCCTGAAAATCACCCGTAAACGCACCTGTGATGAGATGCCACACCATCCTGAACATGGAGGCAATCGCATCAGCAAGCGGTTTAAACACGCCAATGGCGTAGTTTATGAAAGCCATGAGCGACGCTTTCGCCTCTTTCAGTGCGGGAACAATATCTATTCCCCAGTTATCTTTGAAGAAATCAGCAATAACGCTTTGGCCACCTTCCATAGCCGTCAGCAAATCATCGATAACAAGAACGACAGCGATAATGGCGGCAGTGATCAGTACGACAGGAGAGAATATGGTTGCCAGCACCGTTCTAAGTCCTATAGCAGCAATTTTCCAGGCTACAAATCCGGTGGTAATAAGACCAATAATCGGCAGGAAGCGACGGATCATACCCATAACGGAGAAGATAATTTCCCCAAGATGGGCCAGCCCGTTTTTGATGAGATCCTTATTAGCAATGAGAAAGTCCGTAAACCCATCCACCAGGTCTTTCAGTACCGGCACAAATCCGACGGCAACCTGAAATTTGATACCATCAAAGCCTTTCCCCAGCGTTGTCAGAGAATCGTTGTAGGCTGCAAACTGATCGGCCTGGTCTTGCGTGACAACACCAAGCGCTTCGGCCTTGTTCTGCAACGAAGATATTTCTTCGCCCGTCATGGATAGCAACTGCACCATGGAACGGTCGATACCCATCTTATCCAGAACAGAAAACTTCTCTGCCTGGCTCATGCCGTGCAGTTTGTCGGCCAGTTCACGAAATATCACATCGGAGTTTTTTACCTGCCCGTTCATATCCTTGAACTGAAGGCCCAGCCTTTCCGCAACGTCTTTCGCCTCCCCCTCACCGGTGGAAACGAACTCCCCCACTCTTTTTGTCATCTCACCTAGCGAAGCCTGCAACGCATCAACACTTGAGCCATTTACAGACGCCGCGTAACCCAGTGACTGAACGGTCTCGATCGCCACCCCCGTTTCCCGGGAGAACTGGACCAGCGGATCAATAGACTGACTGACAGACGTCACCCAGCCAGCAACCCCCGCAGCCGAACCGGCGATAGCGGCTCCAAGCCCGGCAAGCAAACCAATAGACGCTTTCAGATTTGCATTGAAGGTTTCCTGCGGCGCCAGATTACCGATAAAACCGAATTTGGTAATAAGCTCGTTAACTATCGCCATTCCGCGCCTTCTCCATCTCGTAGTGTTGAATGTCTGCGCTGATATTCTCGAACTCAAGCATGTCAAACAGCTCTGGTGTGTCTAATTTAACAAGTTCGTGATAGGGGCCGTATCCGGCCTTTGATAGCGCCAGATACATGCTCATGTCGTCGCTTATGTTCGAGGATTTAACGTAAATTTCTGAACGTCTGGAGCTTCTGAACGTGAGTTCATATTGCTCCCGCCCATAAAAGGCAGGCTGATAACCTGAAGCGCTGTTGTGATTAGCATGACGTAATCACCAGGGTAGGATTCGAAGTGTTCCGGCTGCTTAGACAGTTGCACACCGTCAAACAGAACGTAATCGAACATCAGGCGTTCAATTTCCTCAAATCGCTCTGAGTCCAGAAACTCAAGAGACTGCCGCGATAACTCAGAGGCAATGCCTGTGAAGAAGGCAAAAACCTTGCGGCGTTTTTTGTGTGTCATCGCAGCAAAGTCGTAGCGGTTGCCGTTGATTTCAGCAAAACCGTCATCGTAGACCGCCTTGATCATCTCGAGTGCTTTTTTCTGCTGTTCTTTAGACATATCTGACCTTATACATTACGCACGACATTGCGGTACTCAATGGTGTATTCCATCAGTGCGTTAACGTCCTGGTTGTTTTTGGTTTGCGTCGGTTGTGTGGTGATAGAACCGGCCTGAAGATCGTAGGTTTCCTTCAGTGCCGCGCCGTCGCGCACGAACGACTCTTTAACTGAGCCGTTAAAGACAACGGGGATCGCGGCGTTACGCTGCTGGTTAAGCCAGATATCATCGTTAGAAAATTTCTGGACACGTATCACCATCACATGCACCCCGGCATCAACACGCCCCGAGATTGTGACGCCGTTATTCGCACTATTGGCGCGGCTTGTAAGCGGATTGGATGGCGTCAGCGTGACGTAGTCCCCCGCAGCGATATCCGTGATGATTCGCCCATTAAGAACGATGGTCGCGGTATCTGCACTGATAACAATCTGAGACATTTACCGCTCCTTATTTATTGAAATTGATGATGATATCGGCACTGTGAACAGCACCAGCATTCTTCACTGCAACCTGAACAACCGGGGATTTGCGTTCCTGCCTGTCTGCGATTGACTGGTCTTTCAGATCACCGGCCAGAACGTAATACCCGTTTTGCTCGATATTTCGCAGAAACATTTCCCGATCCCCAAAGAAGTCAGGCAGAGTCCAGATACCCGGATTGAACACACCAGCACGAACAAATCCGACCGTGGTCTTTTCAACACAATCCTCTAACTGATCGACACCGTAGTAGGTTTGCGGGACTTTGGTCGGCGTGGTTTTAAGGAGGTTGAAGGAATCCGTCTGCACTGCGTCAACGTAGGCCATCAGGTTATAGACGTTGTCGACAAAATCATTGGCACCGCTCGACAGTACGCAGGGAACGTCTTTAATTGTGGTGTAGATGTCGAGACCTACGCGCTTCGCTTTGTCGATCTCCGTCTGCTCATAACTTTCGGCCGGCACGTTCATCGTTTTGAGGTGCAAAGTGATTGCAGTGCGCTCTCCGTTGAAATTAACGGTATGCGTGCGCGCCATATAGCTGATACCAAATTTCCGGTTGCCTGCTTTGCTGTAGAGCATGCGGAAATTACTCTGGCTGGCGAGTGTGACCGCCCATGCCGGATTAGCCGGATCAACTTCAAGAGCAGCGGAGCCGGTAAACGTCTCATACACGATTACTGCATTCGCTTTCGCCCATGAAGCGATCAACGGCACCTGCACATCGAGAATTTTGTCGATGAAGGCCGCGCCTTTTACATTGACCTGCGCTTTGAGTTTGCTGAGAGATTCCAGTTGTGTTTCAGGTGAAATCTCTGTTGATGCGCTACCGTTTACCTGTGAAGCGCCGGAACCCTCTGCAACCGCCAGCAGATCACCAATAAAAGAGCTGCCATCCAGCACTGTCGGATAACCAACAACAGAGTTAATCCCTGTCGATTTGCTGGTAATCGCTATACGGCTGCCATCAAAAACAACCGATGCAACATCTGGCGTAATTTTCGCCTGGATTTGGGCGATGACATCTGCCAGTGTCGCCGCCGTCATGCCATTAATTGCAGTCACATCGTGCTTCGTGCCGTCAATCTCAATACTGAATGACCAGTCAGACTTCTCACGTAACGCTGGCAGTACGACTGCCTGAGAAATCTCACCGCCACGCAGTACACCGCTGGTCGCGGGCAGAGTTTCCCCGGCAGCATTCCAGTAACCGACGATCAGCGTGCCGCCTGCGGATACCGGGTTAGGACTGGTCCCGAAAAACACATTCGCAAAAGCCGCGGTGACCGAAGAAGCCCCCCAGTCCTGTTCGACAGCAGGTGCGCTTTTGTATGAACGCCAGCGTTCAGCGGTGCTCAATACCCCCGTCTGGCTGGTCAGAATTGCGCAAACGTTGATGTTATCTCGCGCCGCCGCCCGTCCCTCTTCGAGAAGCGTCACATTAATGACGTTATTAATTGATGCCGACATTTACTTGTCCTCTAAAAATTGAAACTGCGGCGTATCGATGCGCAGTGTCTGCACGTCCCGCGCAGGGGCATACTGAACATTGAAGCTCAGGTGAACACGGTTGCCGTGGGACTGTCCCAGAAGTTGCCCCACATCGATGATGTTTGAGACAGCCATGATGGTGAGTGAATGCGTGCGGCGCAGTTCGTTCGCGTGCTGGCTTTCACTCAGCATCAGGAAGCTTTCAGCGTTGACGTAAGCCTTATCCCCGTAAAACTCCAGGACAATCGCGTGGCTCACTGAGGCGCTATAAGTCATTACTTCAGCGTCACCATTAAAGCGCTGGCCCCGGGCCAGCACTGATTGCGGTAGTGAGCCGTTTACCACGATATAACTGGTGGAAAAGTCGGACGCCTGTACGTTCCGACGGTCGAACTTGATCAGCTGCTCGTCGTAGTCCAGAAGGTCGCGCACGAAACGCGCGACAGCTTTCAGGTGGGGTTGTGTCATGGCGTTGGCACCAGTAGCGGGAGCCGGGTTTCCTCGGCGATGACAGCGCAGAATCCGTAATCCATAAAATCGGCCGGGGACACGACTTTGTAGTCCTTGCCTCCCTTCTCAATAAACTGACCGGTTTCAATTTTCAGCCGTGCATGAATCAGCAGATATTCTTTCGACCAGTCCAGGCTATCCAGCGTCAGATTCTCTTTGTTCGCACTTTGCACCACCGCCAGAATGTCCTGGCTGTTAACAGTCACGGACGGTTCAAAATCGATGGTGGTTTCAGTACGGGTTTTGAGTTTTACAGGCTGTTCCCAGCCGATTAACGCGTCGCTCATATCAAGGTCTGATAAGTCGCTCACTTACGAACCTCCCACGTTATGGCACCACGCAGGGCGCCTGTATCAATTAACGGCGCAGACGATCCTTTAGCCTTTTTAGTTGCAGCAGTGATATCTGGCCACGTGCCATAGCCTGCTGTTTCAAAGGCTTTCACGCTGATATTTCGCGCCGTCGCGCCTATCAAATTTAAAGCGGTGTCAGCATCCATACGCCCGGAGCCTACGGCCTCACATGCTTTTTCGATTGCCCGGTTAATTTCCGACTTTTTGAGGGTGAATGGAGCGCGAAGAAAGGAACGTTCAGGGAGTGTTATCTTGTGGGCTGCCGTAAAGCCGCTAACCGGACCCATAAAGCTATTTTTCGAAAAAGTAGCCTTACCCCCTGTTGCCATATATCCGGTCCCACCAGGGTGATCGATTTCAGCGCCGAATTCGTGCGCCGCCCCAATCTCGATTATTGATGTTCCATCATCATTGGTTTTGTTTACCACCTTGCCAGCAGGCAAACCCACGGCAACGTAATGCGTTTTCATCGCCTGCAGGTTCTTCAGGTATTCGGTGGTAAGCTTTAGCGTTTCTTCCGGAGTCATAAAAAACCACTCCCTGATAACTACCGTATTGCCAGTACATGCACACCTACCAGCTTACGAAGCCTCAGGTACTCCTGACCGAATGAGCTTGAGCCGTATCCATCATGGCTGGCCCCAAACCCGGCATCGGGCGCAGAGTAGCCCAGAGACACACCTGCAACGGATCGGCTGGTGATTGTCTGTAGGGGTTTCCCGTTACTACTTCCGGAGGGAGTGAGCGCGCCAGCCGCATACAGCAGATGCGCCGCTAAAGCATGAAGCCCTTGCTCGTAGAGCTTGTTCCACACCTTGCGGCTCATCTGGTTAGCTGCATCCTGTAGCGCCCCCTCTATGCATGCAGGGGCAACACTGGCGAACTCGGGGTAACGAACGGTGAATTCCATGCTACCCCCTGTGATTACTCTGCCGGAGAGGATTTGTAATCCACATACACCCCGGACTGCGGCTGTTTCCACATCGCGCCACCGAAGGCAGAGCGATAACCACACTCATAGGTCAGCAGATCACGCTGTCGTGCTGCCAGCAGTTCTGGCATATGCACTTCCATTTCGATGTAATCGGCTTCGTAGGTGTAGATTGCCAGGCGGGTTTTACCCGATTTGATACCTACCGCGTAATTGCTAGGGACTTTCACGAAAGTAATGTTGAAAGACTCATTACCAGAAGCCTTACGCAGCGCCGCCATAATGCGATCCATCGCCGCAATCGGGAGCAGGTCAGTACCCACAACAATCGGATTCGGGTCGAATTTCTGCATGGCGAGCATAAAGTCGCTGGCGTCCATGGCGATATGCGTTGGCTGGATACGATAGCCGGATTTGCGCCATGCCGCGTTATAAGCATCCAGCACAAGTTTCACGAACCCATCAGAGGTCATTTCGGCAATGGTTTTGCCTGACGTGTCGGTGATAAGCTGTACTTTCGTCCCTGTCAGCAACCCTTCCTGACCTTTAACGCCGCGATGGCCGACGTAACCGGCATACTGAATGGTAGCGAGGGCGTTGGCATACAGATCATCCTGCTTTTTGGTCTGCAGGTTGATGTTCAGACGTGCGATCTTCTCCAGTTCCTGCTGAGTCCAGGTTGCAGCTTTAGCCCACTGGCCAACAGGCGCTTTCAGCCATTCGATTTCACTATCAATGGTTTTCAGGCTGTTGGTTTTGTTACCAATGATACCGTCTTTAACCGACCCGACCACTTCTGACACGCCGAAATCCACATATTCCAGAGAAAAATCCAGGCCGTCTTTAACCGGGAGGGCTTCACCGATGTTGATCTCTGGAAGTTCTTTTTCTTGCAACTGCATATCACGCTCAGTTAGCGCTTCCTGCAGCACTTCTTCGAAATCTGCTGATTCCATAGGCATTGGTTATGCTCCTTCCGTCTGCTGAACTGCCTGTTGTACGTAGCCCAGGGTGATAGCCACGCAGTTATTACCCGCGCTCACATCTTCCACCCAGTAACCCAAATCAATATTTCCGGCTGCTTCTGTCGTCACCTTTCCGGCATCGGCACCCGTCGCCACGATGTAAGCCGCCGCGCCACGAGTAAAATCAGCGTCATCGACTGTCAGCGCGCCAACACAATCGCCGTGGGAAAAATGACCAACGTTGACCTGCTTGTTGTGCGGTGCACCATCACCGTAGATATCACGCACCACAATCCCGTGAATGCGTTTGCCAGCAGCGAGAGGCATCACGCCACCGTCCGGGTTGACGGCTACAAACGTGCCGTAGGGCAATTTCGTTTCTGTCAGGTTCTCTTCACCCCAGACTTTGTCGTTTGAGCTGGAGGCACGTTTAATTGAACCCGGTTTAATAGTGCCGTTAGCACTATCCCAGTCAGTAAATCCGAAAGTCATAGTTATTTACCCCCAAGGCGTTGAGTTGCGGTTTTAGTGCTTTTGTTGGTGGAGTCGTTAAACAGATGAGCACCGATTTCACTGCGTGGTTTCGAGGTGGCCTGAATGGCTGCATAAGCCGCACGGACTTCGCTGTCAGTCATTGCTTTGACCTCAGCATCGTTAAATGCCTTAGTGCTCACCAGTACGGCGGCGCGCACGTCACGCGCTGATTTGGCATCATTGAAGCTGACTTTAGGGAAGCGGGCTTTCGCGTCTGCCAGTGTGGTGCTGGTTTCATTACCGGATTTCAGTTGCTCCAGTTCTTCTTCCAGCGCTTTAACCTTCGCTTTCAGATCGGCGTTTTCGGTTTCCAGCTCGGTGATTTTTGCATCCTTATCGTCACCACCACTGGCACCGGGATCTTCATCATTCGGCGCTGGTGTACTCGTCGCGCCTTCCAGTTGCTTTTTCAGGTCTGCGAGCTGCGCCAGCACTTCCTGTGCTTTAGCAGTGGCCTCTTCAGTCCCTTGCCCCTGTAGTTCTTCCAGCGCCTTTTCCAGCGCGGCAATCATGCCGACCAGCTCATCAGGAGTTAGCGCAACACCGTCAGCATCCTTCAGTTTTTTGCCCTTCAGGAAACTCAGGGCATCAGTTAATGTTTTGAACATTGGCTTACCTTTTTTATCGTTTAACTTACACTGAGGCCCGTAGCGCCCCGCGGCCACGCCCGCGACGTGATTGCCGCGAATGTTGATGTGGTAAAACTTCCCGCCCCTTTCCTCGAGTTCGGCAGGCTCATACCCAACGGACACTTCTCGGATCCCCGTATCTTCCAGCGTCTCGATTCCCGCGGCATCCGTCAGAAAAACGTCACAGACCACTTCACCGCCCTCAATACGAGTGTTGGCGATGTGTCCGGATGCTTTGTCTTTGTGGTCTGCTGCGGTGACCTCCCCGTCGTCGGGGTGCGTTATGGTGAACGGGAGGCCATTGAATGAAGCGAGAGTTTCGGGTTTTGATAGTTCGTCGAGGGTGCGAACTACGGTGATTTTTTTGTTGGCATCGCTGCCAGTGAGTCCCAGCTCGTGACCGTAATACTCAATCGGCCCGGCGCGGGTGATCGTCGCAGTGGTAATCACGTACCCCTGCGGTGTTCGTTTCCACTTCATTGATTAATCCCATGAGACGTAAGGGAGGGCCAGGCATCGGCATTGGTAATCCTCGCCGGGTTTACCGATGAATGCCCCGATGGTTGAGCGTTTCTTCCACGTTTTGCCGCCGTCGTCTGAGTAGACCGTCGGATCGGAGTATTTACAGAGCATGCCGTTTAACGCGGAATGACTGTCACGCTCTCGTTCGTCGCCAGTACCTCCCCACTCATACAGGTCAAGACCAAGAGCAACATTTCGCGCTTCAGTCAGGTCTGCGTTCAGTTTTGAGGTCTGGTCACGAGCGATGAACCTTGCACGATTGCGGGTGACCTCCCCACGCTCCTTAATCAAGTCAATGAGGTTTTCATGTCGGCCACCGTCTTTCATGTTCTCGAAAACCGCCGCGCCGATATCGTGGATAAAGTCGGTATGAATGGAGGTGATCAGGTCAACGTTGTCATTAACCGCCTTTTCCATTTCTGGCTTTATCGCGCCATCGCCGAGCACCCCGGTCAGGTCAATCCCAAAAGCCTGAGAGAAAGTGCGCTGCGTCTGCTCTTTGTTCTGCAGGTTTGCCCGCGCAACGAACCCGGCAGAGAGTCGGGCGGCGACCTCCTGAATTGAAATGCTCGCCAGATGCTGCATGACAGCAGCAAGACGCGTCGTAATCGAGAGAGGTGTGCTATCAGGGGCATCGGTAAGCACAGGCTTACCCAACTCGTCAATAAACGCCTGGACCATGCTGTCGATAAAATCCGTCAACCTGTCCCGGTACCATACCTCTGCTCGCTTACTGGCGGTCGGTGGACGCATTCGCCGACGACGCGGTTTCAAACGTCCCTGCTTACGCTCAAGAAGCAGTTTTAATTCCATAATCCCCTCAGAAGCCAGCATTCGCCCCGGCGCTGACTATCGCCTTGATTTCAGATTCAGTAACAGTCTTCAGCACGCCGCGGTTTACCATCTCCCTGATGGCAACCTCTTCCGTCAGAATTGACGACGTTACCAGCGTATTGAAGCCCGTCGCATACTGGCTAAACCGGTTAGCTTCGTCAGCCTCATTAATGCTGTCGATTGTCGGGTATTCGTAGGTAAGGCTTTCCGTTATGGCGAGTTTATCCAGCGTGAACTGGTCGGCGAAATCCTGCATTGGACGAAGCCGGGACTCCTGCAGTCCGTTAATCGTCTCGTAATAGGATTTATTGTCTTCCTCGCCGCTGCTGAACCCGCTGGCAGACTCACCAAACAGAACCGTTATGGGCCTGTCCAGCGCCCCGGCCAGCACAATCGCCATCTTGCTAATCACATCTGACAGCCCGGTAAATTGCGCGTTTTTCTGCTCATAGCGCCCCTGAGCCTGTGTATCACCAGCATCAATCAATAACATCCCGGTTGAAGATTTGGTGTCCTTCATCACCCTAGCATACTCGCGAACCTGCCCTTCCTGACCAGCTGCGATCTGGTTATTCATGCCTGGGATAAACAGCACATCGACGTTTGCCTCCTGTATGGTGTCTCCGGTGCTGAGGATTGCGGTGTCGAAGGTTTTGATGTGCTCATAGGGCGCCTGAAGGTCTGACGTGCCAAACTTTGCGCGATCCTTAATGCTGTGATTGCCCAGCTTTGTCCGGCAGCAGCGGGAGTGGTGAAACCTGAGTTGCTTTGTCCCGACATCAAGTTGATACGTCAGAGGCTCACCGAAACAGTCCGAACGTATGTCGGTAATGACTTTACTGTCCGGCGTGTACTCACCTTTTCGAAACACTAAGAATTTAACGATATCTTCGCTCTGCAAATTGAGCGGCAAGGCTATCTGGTCATCGGCACAATCTGTGATAGCCACGATTAGCGAATCGCCCAGCAGGGAGGCCCACCCCAGCGCGCTGTGAAAGACTGCATTCAATTTCAGTTCTTTTTCAGCGTCAGCGATGCGCTTGGTTATAGAGCTATCGACGTCGCCAGAAAATTTACGGGGCAACTTCAGCATGTCGTCGGCGGTTTTGTTGATGTACTTTTTCACCACCCACGATTTTTTATACATCGCGAGTAGTTCTTTATCCGGCACATCGGGCTTACTGCTGCTATACCGCACCGCGCCGATCTTCTCGCCGAGTGAAGTCATTAAGCTAACCAGGCCATCATTCAGACGACCAACGATATTTTTTTTCGTCATTACATGATGTCCAGTGGGCTGAGTGTTTTTCTCTGATACAAATCGCGTAGCCCCTGCGTCATTGCATCTACAACGTCATCGTTCGCGCCGACAGGGAACGTGGTAATTTCCTCGACCGTCTCGGTGATCCACGGTGCGATGTCTTTATGGGGAAGGAAAACGTTACCCGCTTCCCATACAGCGGTGATCGCATGCGCACGGGCAACTTTGCTGCCATCCGGTTCAACAGGAACGAGACCTGCCACCGTGCTTTTCAGTGAATCAATGACCGCCGGGCCGTTGGCTTTGTCCTCCACCAGCTTACGTAAGCCTTTGGGGTATTCGTCAGCCATGCGTTTAACGGCTTTCAGCGTTGAGGTAAAGCTCATGCGCGCACGTACCTGGTGAAGCAGATAAGCATTGGCGCCCTTTTTACCCCACACCTGACCGACAACGTAGTCAGTGCCTTCGCTATCTTTAAACGTCATATCCCAGCTGTGGATGACTATGTCGAAGTTGGTCGGCAAGTCTTTCGGGAGGTAATACTTGATCCATTCGTCTTTGAAGATGGAGCCACCAGCCTGTTTTGGTGACTGCTGATACATCGCAGACCAGAAGTAATCCCCGAGAATGGTTTTGGTTTCGAGCAGTTTCTCTTTTGGGTGCAACTCTGGAACCAGCGCTTCGCCCTGTTCGTTGATTGCAGGGAACGCCAGCACCTTAGCGCGCGGCGTGATTTCCACCACACGCCCGGATAAATCATCTGTCGCCCAGCGGGTCGCCATGATGATTTCGCCGCTGTTTTTCGACAGACGCGTTTTAAACGTGGAAACGTACCAGTTCCAGATAGATTTCTTAGTTGTCGGGCTAAGTGCTTCTTTGGCGTTTTTTATCGGGTCATCGATGATACCGAGATCGATTTTCTTCCCCGTTAACGGGCCGCCTACACCCGCACAAACATACGTCCCTTTGTGGTTGGCAATTCCGAACTCATCAGTGTTGCGCTTCACCGCCACGCCATCAGCCGGCTTATTGCCCAGCCAGGCGCCCGGGAATATGTTGCGGTATTCCGGCGTGGACATAATGCGCTGAACGTCGGCGTTCATATCCCCGGCAAGGTCAGCAGAGTAGGACAGCGCACCTACGCGCATTTCAGGATATTTTCCGAAGAAATACGCTGGCAGGTAACGCGAAACGATATCCGATTTACCATGCTGCGGCGGCGCACCGAGAATCAGTATCGGGCGCACTCCATTCATCATATCCAGCAGGAACTGATCCAGAGCGTCGCAAACCGTTTGCGAGAACTTGCTGGTTATATATTCGGGGTTGATGTACTGAATAAAGTCGTGAAGGCTGGCCCTGGCGTTGCGCCGCTTGAGTAACTCTGCCGCTGCTTCCTGCTTACTTACCAGCGATAATTGCGGCGAGCTGCTCATCAGTCAGATCCTCCGCGCTTACTGTGTGATTATGCTGTATGGGCTCACCATTCGGGCCACTTAACTCAGTTTTGGTTTTCAGCATGCCGAGGTGCTGCGCGACCATCTTCATAGCCTCATCCTGATTGCGGGTGATCATTTCAAGACCAAATTTGCCCTCTTTAATCCCGGCAAAAAGTCGGCGTTCTGCACCCTTCAAATCTCGCGTATCGTGGAAAACAGAACGGCTCAGACCAACGCCATTGCAGCGGGGGCAATCCGGGTTCGGGTCCAGTGTGCCGTCGTAGCCGTAGCCGCCCGTATCCTTAGGCTGTATGGCACCTTCCTTCCCCTTAACCTTTTCTTCCGCTTCCTCAAACTCAACTGCATCGCGCCACTGGTAGTTAAAACCGAGCCCCCAGCAGTAACGGCAACAGCCGCGGTGATGTTCAGTCAGTTGCGTAGCGTCTGCCGTCGCAATGTCCCACCACCATTTCAACACTTCGTCCTGCGTTACCTTCACTCTTCGCGAACGTTCATCCAGCGCGTCGCGGATTGCCTGGCTGACCTTAGCATTTCTTAGCAATCGAGAGGCGTTAACGTAAGCCGTATTGCCTTCGCCTTTGTAGCCAGCCCGCTTGTATGCAGCGGTCCTGTTCAGATCGAGAAGATACTCTTCGACAAACCTGATCTGCATATCGTTAAGGCCGTAATTGCGCAGGTTGAAGGGTTGCGCACTTTCCTGTATATCGGTCTGCGCATCAGTTGAGGATTGCTCATACTGCGCAGTGGTAGGGGCTTGTTCAGTCTGCGCATTGCGCACTTTCTTCTGCGCAGTTTTTTGCGCAGTTGGCTTTTTGATATAGCGCCGCGCAGATGTGTAATTCAGTCCCTGCGCTTCACACCAGTCTTTGGGGGAAATACCGGATTTAGCATGCTCGGCGAGGAACTGGTGTTGCAGTGCTCCCCAGTCCGGTTTTGCCATATCTGATCACCTGCCTGTTTGTCATTATCGCAGACACTCATGGAATGCCTGCTGTAATGCCGTTAGTCGTCAAGCTGCAATACACCGTGATCCAGTGAATCTGAGCAAGCGAGTAGTCCTTTATATTCGGGGATAACCTCACCATCATCAGCTTCGAACTCAGGGATTGTCCCGGTAGTGATAGTGTATTGTGGCTGGCCATCTTCTTTTGCGAAGGCCGCCAGGTCTTCAATCTGCTTAGCTGTAAGAACTACTGTCATGCGCATACCTCAGTTGTTAAAAAGCCCCGCTATTGCGAGGCCTAGGGTTATTTGTATCGCGACCGACTACCTGTGAATGATAAAAAGCGATTTACACTTTGGGCAAAGTAATACCTGTTGCTGACGTACTTTCGTGGTCGACTGAGTAGATTTATGTCCACATATCGGACACGTGACAGTCATATTAGCTACAAGCCCAACACGCTGCATTGCGTAATCGAAGAATGACATGATGGCTGACCTTTTAATGAATGTGGTTTATCATACCGCATTCCGTTCAATTATTAACCAATTGCTGTCATCCAACTAGCAAATGTGGATGCATAATGTACTCATGCTCAACAGCCAGTACATGCTTATTCTCTTTCATCTGGCGACTGCTGATTGCGAAGCTCATTGTTGGCTATTTGACTCTCTCACTGAGTCATGAATCCGCTCACACGTCATTCCAGCGCGGTAGCTTTCGTCAGCTCGTCCAGCATAATATCGAGCTTCTTCTGCAAGGCGTCCGAGCATGTCGGCGAGCACTGCGGCGTCGGCTCCGGCTGTTTTGCTTCTGACGGCAGCGGCAAGATCTGCGGTGTGCTTTGCGGCGTCCAGGCGGGTGGCAAGTTTTGTTGCTTCGGCGCGCAGCTGGCTAACAGTGGCAGACAAACCAGCAGCAGTAGCGGCCGATTTAGCGGCTTGTGCTTGTGCATCTCTTACAGCCTCATCACGGGCAATAATACGCCCTTGTTCAATCATGCGGGCTGCGGTCTGTGCGTTCGCTGTTTGCGATGATTCTACTCTGTCACGCTCGGCCCACTTCTTTTCCCAACCGCTGCTGCTCCATACACTACCCGCGATGAATGCAACGGCCACCAGCAGCGAAAAAACAATGAACTGATAGCGCAGGCTCACTGGTCTAGCCCCCAGCACGTCAGCGCGCTTTCCTGGTCTCGTCGTTCAACCTGCCCATAGCAACCATTCTTCTGGCCTTTGGTCAGACGACAATCGCGACCACCGTCTTTAATCCACCAGCGGATTGCTTCACAAGCACCTTTACGGTCGCCAGCATTTATTCGCTTATAGAACGTGGACGGGAAACATTTTCCGGGGCCGATGTTATATGGGCAGAAAGACGCGATCCCGGCTTTCTGTGGTTCGGTCAGTGGTACTTTGATATTTCGCTCAACCCACGCCAGCGCCTTATCGCGTTCTATGGCGTTCACCTGGGCGCATTTCTCAACAGATAGATTCATGCCCTGAACTACTGGCTTACCATCAACCATCGTGGCGCCACGGCAAATTGTCCAAATACCGGAGCCATCTTTATAAGCGTTCAGGCTGTTGCCTTCTCTCTCATCCAGAAACTGATCGAGAATAACGGGTGCAGATGCTCCAGCAAGAATAAAACCAACGACCGCTGCGCTCAGTTTATTCTTCAGCTTTGGTGGCATAGCCATTACGCCGATCCTCCCGTTCTTTCCAGCGGAAATACCAGTTCACTGCACAGGTGATAACTGTGCATGCGATACCGACAATAATTGCCCAGTCGCTCAGGCTTAACCCTGCAATTCTGTCGGCCAACATCCAGGATACCTCTTTTGCTGTTTTAGCTGTTTCGGCATATGCCTTCGCTGATACACCGCAGCCGGTCAGCGTGGTTCCTGTTCCATATGAAAGTCTGCTGTAAATGGTGCTCATTCTGGTCATAGCCTCACCTCCGATTTTTCGGATGGCGCTGTGTGTGATGATAAGGTCAGGCTTCACGGGCTGGATTTATCAACAAAGCACGTAACGGATGATTCCCGTGAGCCTGAAATGAAAAAGGCCACGCAATGCGCAGCCTTTATGACGAGAGTTTTATTGTTCAGAGGCACTCCATCCAACAAACCACCCACGGTTATCAGGATTTTAACGGAGTGCTTTTGGATGAGCGCTGAACCAAAAGGTCAGTATTTTTACACAGCAATTTTGCAAAAAGCAGCGACCATTCAAAAATGGAGCGGTCAGCGGGAATCGAACCCGCTTCATCAGCCTGGAAGGGTGAGGTAATAGCCATTATACGATAGCCGCTGTTTTGCGGGTCTGTTCCCCACAGTCACCGCTTGCCTTATTTAGAGTCATGCTCGGACTGACTATCCATTGGATTCTGGTGCCGACTACCGGAATCGAACTGGTGACCTACTGATTACAAGTCAGTTGCTCTACCTACTGCGCTAAGTCGGCGTTGGTCCGCCACCGAGGACTTGAACCTCGTACCGTCAACTTAGAAGGTTGATGCTCTATCACGATGAGCTAGTGGCGGCACAGCACATGAGTGGTAAGTAGCCATGTGCCTCTATTTTATCAGTCAGTACCAGAAACGCAAAAGTCCAAGGCGTTAACCTCGGGCTCGAAAACTCATTTACTGCCAGTGCATAGAACAATGGCACAATATCAGATTTACACGAAATATATGCGTTTCAATCCAGTTTTGCAAGACTTACATCCAAATTTGTCGCCTTTTGTTGTGAACGTGATCGCGTTACCTGCAATAATGCGTCGCAATCCAGTCGCTGGTAGATACGCCTCATATCCACCCAGCGGTCCGTAAACGTCTCTGACCAGTTCTTTGGGTTTACGCCCACCAGCTCTGCCAACTTCTGGTATTCGTACGTCTCCCGCCCAGCCAACTCAGCCTTCACATCCTGTGCCGCCAGCCATATAAGCTGTCGCAACCGTTCGACGGTCTTCTTCGCCACCCTCTTCCCGGCCAGATACTCGCAGAATTGCGACCACGCCCACTGAGTAATCAACACCTGATTCTCCCAGCTTACGTTCTCACTGTAGTTCCACAGTAGCCAGGCCCTCTGGGGTTCTTCGAGTGATATCAGCGCGCGGCGCCACGATGCAGTGGAGTATTCAACTGGCTGCACCAGGGGAATGTGCGATCCCTTAGCATGCGACTGTTTGCCGGGTATTGGTGGGTTATCCAACGTAATCATTTTCCCGGTCACTTCATCCATCACTCGAGGCTTTTTACGTTTAAACGTTCCAGTTTCGAACTGCGCGTTCTCAAGCCAGGCCATTAACTGCCCTTTCGTCGCACCACTCAGGTCAGCGGTGGCCACCATCAGCTGCTGGCGCACGTATTCGAGAAATTGAGTGTTCATACAGCACCGCCTATGGTTTTGATGTAGTTCTTCAGTATTCGGTAGTCCGTCAGCACAGAGCCGGGGAAATGGTATAAGCGCAATCGCTGCCAGCGAACGCGGAGGTGATCGGCAAAGTAGGATTCAAATGTCATGCGGCCTCCCTGCTCTTAATTAACCCACGGCGAAGCGCGCTGTAGTGCTTCCTGATGGCTTCGAGTTCTTCGATGGTGTATCGGTGTGGAACGTTATTGTTTTCGAGTGCCTCGACGCGCTCAGGCCCAATTTTCTCGATAAGGCCAAGGCGGTACTGCTGCTGATTGCCCGACAACTGCACGTTACAGTGGTGACATTGTTTACTGATATTGTCTTCGTGGTAGCGCAGGTGGGATGCCTTACCGCGTGAGCGGTAGTGACCAGCTTCCCACTGGACGGTTTCGAACGTCCCACAGCTGATGCATGGCAGATCGGCATCACGTTCGCGGATGTAGTCATTGACGACACGCTGCGTTAAATCTTCCCAGTGCTTCAGCGGCTTAACCGCTGCTTTGCGCTGGCGCCAGGCTGCGCGCTCCTTTTTCTCAGCGGCACGCTGTTTGGCAGACTCTTTGCGCTGCGCATCTTCCCGAGCCTTTCTTGTCTGCTCTTTACCGACTGCGCTGGCACACTCATAACCACACACAGTTTGCGTATCGCGCACAGGATGGAACCACTGGCGGCATTCTTTGTTGGCGCACTTCCGGCGCGGTAACTTAGCCATACTCAACCCCACGCCCTGTTTTGCCAGACCTTACTAGGGCGCGGCGCTTTCTCGCTTTCCGGCAGCTGCACGCTGACAGTCCAGGTGATGTTGTCGTGATTCAGGCTGCGCTCTACCATGGCGCCACGGCGGCGATAACTGGCCACCAGCTCGTCGGCCTGCTCGGTGGTGCATTCGTGATGGTGAAACCAGGAATATTTCATAGCCATCACCCCGCAAAGCTCATGAGCTGCGATGCGGCGTTTTCCGCTTCGCGCTGGTCCTTGAATGCCCGGGACAATACCCAGCGCCACAGAACATCGAGCGCGGCTTTATACAGCTGCTGGAACTCGGTTTCGTCCATGTTGGCAAAGGCTATGCTGCGGGGGTGTTTACGAAGAGTTCCGTCAGGTAGTTGAATTGCGTCGTAGTGGCCGGCCTCGACAATTACCCAAGCGCGGTAGGCGTCGAACGATTTGCACAGGCTGATGCCATTGGTGATGCGGCGACTGCCTACCTGCTCCAGATACTGCTCAGCAGCATCCAGCAGCGCGGTTTCGCTCCCGCCGAACGATGCCAGGAACTTCGCATAGCCGGTTACCAGTTTGCGCTCGTTGGAGGAGATCGCCCCGCCAGTAGGCTCCCAGTATTCGAAACCGAGATTGAGTAATGCGAAGAAGCGACGGTGAAAGGCCGGGTTGCGTACCTGCCGGAACTCAGCCACCAGCACGGCGCCGAGTTTGATTTTTGATTGCAGAATATCGCTGGTCTCCGGCGTCGCGGGGATCAGAATTCCTGAGGACTGCTTGATGAGCTGTAGTTCGTGCGCCATGGTTTCTCTCCGTGGCGCATCAAGTTGTCAGTTGTTCAGGCTGACACTGACATTATGTACAGCTGATAATGGAAAATCAAATGTTGCTTTTAGCTGAACTGATTAATATTTGTAGCGGTTTTCCGGGAGAAACGCGTATTCGTATGTGAAGTTGAATGCCTCGTTTTCAGTGTTAAATCGGCGTTCGGTGATATCACTCCAGCGTCCTCCCCTGAAATACTTCTGAGCAACCCACTTTCCCTCAAACGGGAATACGGCATATGCACCGACATACCGATTATCATTATGCGGATCGGGATATGACTCACCTTCTGCCAGAACGTAAAACTTGATTCCGCTTACAATGAGGCAGCCCATTATTTCTTCTCGTTCTGGGCTGCCATATCCAGATAGCGCGGGTCGGATGCTTTCGGTAATGTCAGGCTTTGCTCGCGATAGTAACGCACACGCTCCATGAAGTATTCGCGGAGATGCTCTGGCTGATCACGGGCTACCTGTTCAGCGATAACCGGCATGTTCAGGCGCTCTTTGTAGGCCACTCCGGAGGCCGTCAGGTCAACGTTGACCTTGTCGCGATCTTCCTGCGGCTTTGCAGCAATGTTGAAATCAGACATGTTTAAGGCTCACATTTCCAGAATGTATTCTGAACACCACTCCCCGCGGGTAAATTTGGATTCATATTTGCGCTATGAAGATAGGTGGCTCTCTTTTTACCATATTGGCTGCACGCTTTAACGGCTGTTTCATGAAGGCTATCGAGCCCGTACCAACCATCAGACTGGATACTGACCTTCTCACCATCGTTGTACTGCACTGCAGCACAGCCAGATAACATCACAGAAAATACAGTCCCAGCAATCATCCTAGAAAATTTCATATAATCCCTCTCTTTATATTGATATGGATTATATGTTATGTCGCGATTTGTTTCGACTGCGATAACTCCGGCAGGTTCGCCCTCACCAGCGCCTCAGCGAACGGTGGCGGGACGGCATTACTCAGCAGACTAATGAGAAAAGACCCGCCGAAGCGGGTCAATATTAAACTACTATCCTAGGAAGGCTGGGGCGGTGCAGAACCATTTACTATCTTACTGACCGTGCTCTGCTGTATTCCATATTGCAAAGCCAGTTGATCCTGAGTGTATCGTCTGGCGTGATAAAGATGATAAATTTCTCGTTTAGCCTGCTCACTCAGCCTGGAAGTATGAGTTACATTTGCCAGCCGAATCATCTCGTTATAGGTTGTAATATGCCTTTGTAGCTCCGCTCTTCCGCGATTAAGTTCAAACACCAGATTCGAGTACCTTTGAACATCATCTTGTGAATTTAGAGCGGTTTGCATCATACGAACCTGTTGATCAAGCCTACTTAAATGAAGCTCAAACTCATGAATCGTTTGGCGCGTACGTGCTAACTCTTCACGACTTACCTGTGTTTGTTGTTGATACACATAGGGTTCATAGGACATAAGTCACCAAGGAATAAATGGAATGTAATGATAAAAAACATCATCACATAACATTCCAAATATTCCAAATTTTTTTGTGTTTAGTGTTCGATACATATCCAAGATCAGCACAACAACTTGTTGTATCAGTGCTGCATATCAAGACCATCCTTCACTTCATTTAACAAATACTATCCAATGTGTTTTGTCGTTCTTCCCGGTACGTTGACCAATTGCTGGTTTCACGTCAGTAAGCGCCAAAATTTGGCTAACCGGGATCTGTGTTTCGTTCCATTTAAAAATAAGCACGCCGCGTGGACACAGCACCCGAAACGCTTCTTTGAAACCGGCGCGCAAATCAGAACGCCACGTTTTTTTGTTCAGTCGCCCGTATTTTTTACCCATCCAGGCAGACTGGCCCACACGCTCCAGATGTGGCGGGTCAAACACCACAACCGGAAACGATGCATCGGCGAATGGCAGCGCACGGAAGTCGGCAATCAGATCGGGACTGATAACCAGGCGGCGACCGTCGCACAGCTCGTGCTCTTCGGCGCGGATATCAGCGAACACAGTGCGGGTGTCCTGTTTGTTGAACCAGAACATGCGAGAGCCGCAGCACACATCCAAAATTGTTTGCTCAGCCATCTCACTCCCCCTTCACGCCAATGCCAGCGATAAATCGCGATGGTGACCAGTCGCAATATGAATCCGTCTCTGTGTGTCCGAACATGGCCTTGCAGCGTCGGATGTGATGGCAATTTCCACACGTCACGCCAGCGGGGAGACGCATTTTGTCCGGGTCTGCTGGGTCGTAGTTCAGCGCCTTTTTGTTGAGTGCTGTCATTGGGCTGCCTCCTGAACTGGCATCAGCGCGTTACGCACACATGGTTTGTAGTAGTGATGGAAGGCGAACGTCAGGCCAAGCTTGGTTGCGCTCTGGTTCTTCTTGCTAAGCAGCCCAAGGTTCATGCAGATAGTCGTTGCTGTATAGCCAGAGTGATAACCAGATGCCCGCTTCATGACCGTTTCTGCCAGTATGGTGCGAAAGTCTGTACGCCCGAAGTTGGTGCCTTCGAAAGCGGCGTTAACTACTTCGTCGGTCAGATGTGAATCGTCGACAATGCTCATGCTGCACCACCTTTGCGAAGTTGGGCAGCGAACTCTCTCACTCCTTCAGCTTCAGCGCGTAAAAACTTCACGCCGTCATCAAACCCATCACGCTCAGCATCGTCAGCGCCACGGTCCAAAGTATCGGCGTACATCTCCACACCCTGCGCCCGCACTTCAGCCTGGAAAGCGTCTGTGGCTGGGGTTTTCAGTGAGCGATATAACGCAACGATATCGTCAGTTTCGCTTGGCTCTTCGTGTGAGCAGTTAGGACATACAGCGATAGAGCCTGCATGCTGTTCAATCAGCGATTTTAAATCAGCGTTCTCAGCAACTACCCCCGCCAGCTCCCTGCACTTGCTCTCGGCGTTAGCGAGCTGTACTGCCATGTCGAGCACTTTAACCTCAAGATTTTCAACATAATCAATCAGGAGGTCGATTCTTTCTGGCGTTACGGTTTTAACGTATTTGCAGATCGATGACACATAATTATCATCCTGGAGTGTGCCAGCCAGGCCATTGCAATATTTCCGATTCCCTTTTGTCGCCTTGATATCGGCGATAATTTTTTTAACGTCTGGTTTCATGCTGATGCTCTCCCGTAAAACGCCAGTACACGCTGCATAGCCGGACTTGTGCGGCAAACTGATGTGACCATGTTTTTGCTCATGTTCGATTTGAGCTGCTTGATGTTCAGCTCCCCGCCGGGCTGAAGTGAATAGACCGGGCGATGCGGCTCGCCAGTGCGAATTACCACCGATCTTCGTACCAGGTGAAGCAGCAGGTTGTGTGCCTTCTTGCAGTCGCATCCCAGAAGGTGCTGAACCTGACGAGGCGTTATGGTCTGGTTAACCCGAAGGAAATCGACGATTGCCCACAGTGATTTGCTTGCCATAGTGATTTTCCCTCGAGGTTATTTAACGATCCGGAGATGGCTAACGTTCTTGCGGTAGCTGCCCCAGTCAAAGTTCACCCACATCCCGCCATCCATCTGGAGGCGATCGATAACCCGTGCACCCAACGCGCCGAGAAGTTCGTCGTGGTTCAGATTCGTCAGAACACCAACCGGACGCATCGACGACAGCCGACGGTCGATAACCTGATTCAGGATGACTTTCTCACCGCTGCTTCCGCGCTGAATACCGACCTCGTCCAGTACCAGCAGATCGACTTTGCAGAGGTCATCCAGAAGTGAAGCCTCTGACTGGCCACCGTCGTAGCACTCGCGAACACGCAGCATCAGGTCAGGGATTGTCACCACCAGCACTGATTGGCCACCGGACAGGAGATGATTTCCGATCGCTGCTGCCAGATGGTTTTTACCGGTACCAGGCCCGCCACTAAACACGAAACTTGCGAACCCAGCGCCGAAATTTTGTGCGTAGCTCTTTGCCATCGTGAAGGCTTTGCGCTGACCTTCCCCGGAAACCTGATAATTCGCGAACGTGCAGCTGCGGTGCAGGCTTTGAATTCCTGAGCGGCCGAAGATTTTCTCTGTGCGCGCTTTCTGATTCAGCTTGTCCAACTCTTCGCAATGTTTCAGGCCTTCTTCCCGCTGCCACGCCAGCAGCTCTGCTGCGCTGGTGAACTTCGGCTGAACGCCAGGTGGGATGAGTTTTTTCAGGCGCTCGAGAGCACTTCCGGTACCAACCATGTTTTTCATCACTACCCCCTGAATCCGGTCGGAATCGCTTTATCTGGCTGAGAAATTTTGTTCGGATCCCTTTTTCCATCTGGCGCCGCAAAAGACCACGACTCTTCGTAGTGCTTTGAGGGGCCAAAAAACGTGGATGCCTGTTTCACATACTCGGTGTTAAGTTTCCCAGCGGCAGTTACGTAATCCGCGTATCGCCGAACACCATCGATAAGCTCCTGCACTGTTGCGCCAGATTTAATACGCGCTGTCCAGGCTTTGAACGCATCAGCCTTACTGTTACCACCGGCGCGTTTGGGGTATTCCTGCCACGCCAGTTCAAAATCATCCGGGTAAGTATTTTTCCCCCGGGGTGTGGCGGCGCCATGCCCCAAAATATCTTTATCCTGATCTTGTTCCTGATCCTGTTCCTGATCTTGGCTTCGTAGCCCCTTCGAAGCCCCTTCTGAAATTTGGCGCGATTCGCGTTTAAAATTGAGGTGAAAATCTGTTTTATAACGTTCATAAAATGATGATAAAAAAGGGTTTTCAGGTAATGACACATACTCATTCCTGACGCCAGCACAACGGTTATCCCCTGGCTTCAGTGATCGACCAACCTGATAAGCGGCCATTTCATGCACCCAAACCATCTCAGTGTCCTCGTCATAGCTACAAAATCCCGCTTCAATGGAGCTTTTTAGCCCCTTTGAAGCCCCTTCCAAGCCCAAGCCAGTTTCATGGGCTATGTACAGAATTGGCAGGTAATACAACCCGAGCATGTTTGCGTGTGGCGAGGTCATCAGATAGAACGAGACCACCTGCGCCTCCGCGCCTTGCTTCCTCAGTTCACGACCTGTTTTTCCAAGCCAGAACTGAGGTGCAACAGTTGCGTAATCACGCATAAAAACCTCTTAATCGCTAAAGTGGTGGCCCATCTATCTTTCTGAAGGCTGATTTTTCTGACATACTTACCTCGTAATTTCTGCCTGGAATTACACCGAAGGTCGGTTCCGTTGGCGCGGTCCGACCTTTACCTTTTTTTGAGCCCGTCATATAGCCCCCAGCATCATCTGCACCATCTCCATCAGCGGGCCAGTTAACCCAGGGTCAACGCGGTACATCTCCACGATCCCCTCGCTCAACTCTTTCAGCTTCTGATGACGTGGCGCATCCATTGCGACAGCAATCTTCGCTTCGCTGGTTTCCTTCTCCAGCCTTGCCAGACGAGCCATTACGTTGTCTTCTGGTAGCAGACGATTGCGGTATTCAATCGGCAGGACAGCGAGGATTGCCGGAGTCAGCTGGCGAACGTTTTCGCGGTACCGTTCGCTGTTGAAATGGTTATCCAGAAAGCGGAAAAGCTTCTGACGCTGTCGGCTGAGGTCATCAGGGAAAGTGATGTCGTAACCACCCTGCGCCTGGTACTCTTCGATGATCAGAGCCGTAACTACGTCCTGACCATCAGCGCCAGCCCAGGAGCGGACCGCATCACGAATATCTTCATGGCTCGGTCCTTTCTGCGCTTGAGCGCGATTTATCACCACCTGCTGCGGCGATCCTGTATCCTGGTAAAACGTAAGTGATGGCATTTGCAGTCCTTTTATGGTTATGCCGCTAGTCAGGCGGCTGAATGAGGGAATAAATCGGATAGGTCAGGTCTGATTTCATGGGCTTTGACCTCTCCATTTGTAGCCTTGACGATAGACATGACGTGCTTCGGAGATACGGCACCACCATTCAACCACTTACAAACAGCTGGTTGAGAAACTCCGCAGGCGTCAGCAAGCCTTTGCTGACTCCCCACGATTTTCAGTGCCCTGTATATAACTAAATTCATGAGTCATTCCTTAAATGGTAGCTAACGACCAAAAGATAACTCAAGTTATGAATCCAGTCTATAACATTTGTTATTTTACTTTCTATAACCACGGTTATAAATTGACGATATGAAAACCTTCGCAGAACGATTAATCGCCGCCATGACCGCTGCAGGCCTGTCCCAAGGGCAGTTAGCTGAACGTGTCGGACTCTCACAACCGGCGATTCAAAAAATGACATCAGGAAAGACAAATGGAAGCCGTAAAATGGTTGAGCTTTCGCGTGCGCTAAGCGTCAGACCAGAATGGCTAAGCGCTGGGAGCGGGCCGATGCGTCATGAAGACAACATCCCCTCAGAGAAAGATTGGGGAAAAATTGACTCATGGGACAAAAACACACCGCTTCCTGAAGATGAGGTGGAGATCCCTTTTTTGAGAGATATAGAGTTTGCTTGTGGTGACGGCAGGGTTTCAGACGAGGATTACAACGGTTTTAAACTGAGGTTTTCGAAAGCTACTCTGCGCAAGGTGGGAGCTAACACCGACGGTTCAGGTGTTCTATGTTTCCCCGCCAGAGGAAATAGTATGGAACCCAATATTCCTGATGGCACTACGGTCGCTGTAAATACAAAAGATAAAAAAATCGTTGATGGGAAAATGTATGCCATCAACGAAGATGGATGGAAAAGAATTAAACTGCTTTATCGCACAGGACCCGAGATGATCAGCATTCGCAGTTACAACAGTGCTGAGTATCCATCTGAGGATAAAAATCTAGGAGATATAGAAATTATAGGCAGAGTTTTTTGGTGGTCAGTTTTAGACTATTAACACAGATATGGGACACCCCAAATGGATGCATTTAAAAACAGGTTAAAGCTTCATAGTGAGCATGTTAAAAACGTTGGACTTCATTGCACTACTGAAGAAACAACAAAACAGGCACTAATTTTACCATTTTTGGACATTCTCGGTTTTAGTCCATACGATCCACAAAAAGTAAAAGCTGAATATGGTGCAGACTTTCCTGGGGTGAAGGCTAATGAGCGGGTGGACTATGCCCTGTTTTGCCAAGGGATTCCAGTCATGTTCATTGAAGCCAAAGCCTATAAAGAAAAAATTGATAATCACTGCCCACAGTTATCAAGATATTTTAACTCAACCCCAGAGGTGACAATATCGGCCATAACCAATGGCGTTGAGTGGCGGTTTTTTACTGATCTAAAAGAGAAAAATATTATGGACCCCACTCCATTCTTGAAAATAAGAATGGATGAGGTTACAGATGCTGATGCTGAGCAACTTTTTAGATTTAGACATGACAAGTTCAAACCTGAAGCATTAAGAACTCTCGCAGAAGAAAGTGTATACCTTTCAGCTTTTACTAAAACAATAAGTTCAAGCCTTCGAGAAGTTGACCAGGAATTTGTTAGGTATGTAGCAAGCAGATCGAATGTAGAAAGGCAATTGAACCAACGATTTCTTGAGTCAATAACTCCATTAGTAAAACAGGCAGTAGAATTATCAGTAAGCGCCATGGTAGTTTCTGGACTATCAGGAAAAAACTCAACAGAATCCCCTCACGACGAAGTTCATGACGATAACGAACAAGAAAAGTCTGACGTACAAGCGGATATTGTAGATCCCGATAATCCTAATATCGTTACGACTTATAACGAAAGGCAGCTCTTTGATAAAATCGTATCAATCATTGGAGCGGAGCACGACATTCAATACAAAGATACTGCATCATACTTCGGTGTTCTATTCCAGGGTAAAACGAACCGCTGGATAGTTCGCTACTATGATAAAAAGTCGAAATCATCTATCCAGTTGCCTATAGAGTTGAATGACATAACAATTAATGAAATCTCTAGGGCAGGGTTAACCTGTGATACCTCAAGAATTTACATGGATAATCCAGAAGATATTTTGAGGATATCTGGATTAGTTCTTGATTCATTTGAGTACGTGAAAAACGACGAAAATTTCCGCAAGAAGTAAGAACTTAACCGGCCTGATGGCCGGTTTCACCTTCTTCATCCTAAAGTAACAAATCCACTTCTGCTATCCATCCCCCATTTTCATAAAATTAAATTCCCTTTGTTATCATTGATATATAACTTAATTACCATAATTATAAGTTAAGTTATGGACATTATAGATAACTATAGTTATTCTTTCGTCATCGCGAAACACTCAGCGCATCAAGTTCAAACGTTCCGCTAGCCTGGCGACAAGGGCAAAACAGAAGTGAGCTTCGCGGTGGTGAATTGCAGAGTTAAAACGCTCAACTGTGAAGATCAGCGTCACAGCACCACCAGTGAAGTTCACTAACCAACCGCAAGGTATCGAGGGTGAGATGGAAAAAGCATACGAGGAATATTTTGAAAGCTTAGCTAAAGGCGAGGAAGCACTCAGTTTTGCAGAATTTAAAGAGGCTTTGTCATGAAAACCGCGAATGCAGTACCAAACAGCGGTCGTGCAGTTGCAATGCGTAACCAGCGCACCGGAGCAGCCTGGCAGGTCTCCTATGACCACATAAACGGCACCTACTGGCACGAACCGCAGGGAAATCTGCGTCATATCCGCAGCCCGTATGCTTCCCGCACCATTGAACCGAATCTGGTTCTGGCAGGCACGCACTGATGAACACCTTATTCGCATTAGTGCTGACCATTGGTATGACCAACGGTGATTTTCAGGATGTTGTACTGGGTGTTTATGGCGACCAACAGCAATGTGAGCAGGCCGCTGTTGAGCAGCAGGTTTCAGGTAACTGCTATCCAGTTGAAAGGATCATCAGAAGCGGCGAATTACCTGCTCAGGCGGACGTTAAGTTGTGAGGAAATGATGATGCAGACCAAATGCGGTTATTGCGGCAAACCGGTTAAACCGGAAGAAGTAATCAAAAGCACCCTTCTCTATCGCAACGGCTCACTGCTTGCGCGCAAAGAGAAAGAGTACTGTTCCAGACGTTGCGCTTCGCACGACCAGATGGCTCACGAAGGCTAACGTACACCCCGCGCAAGGCGGGATCTACGTCCGGTGGCACCGACCAAAGTTACACCGGAAACAACATTAAAACCAAAGTTAACCCAATGGGCGCTATCAATGGCTCGGGGATTCTAACACCCAAAAATGAGGATCTCACATGGAATTTCCATATGTAGTTAAAGCCACACAAAAGTCGGGAAAGCCTGATGCTTTTGTCTGGTTCACTGCAAAAACTGAGGCTCGCGCCAACCTGATGCTGGACGTTGCGCTGGAAGATGCAGGTATCGAGACCGGTCGTGGCAAGGACTACGCTAAACCAATTCGCACAGATTTTCCTGTTGTTGATGACCTGCCGGAAGAAGGTGAAGTTGATTTCATCTGGTGTGATCGTTACGAACTACAGGACGACGGGCGCACCTGGCTGCCAAAGGCCGCTGGCGACGTTGTCACCACTATCCCTGCCGATGTAAAAAATACCGATGAAGTAGCGACTTCTGACGAGAATGTATCGTTAGAAAACCGCACTCCAGCAGTCCGTTTTGCCTTCCATCTGATGAGCGATAAGTACCAGACTCACGTCACTAAAGAGCAGCAGCTGGCTGCCAGCGAAATGTCACTGGATGAAAGCAATACCTATCTCCAGAACTTGCTGCAGGTTAAAAATGATGTTCCTGAAGTTGGCGAACTCAGTCTTAATGCTGAGTGGAAAATGATTCAGGCGATTAAAAACATCTTCGAACAGGGTGAAGAGCATGAACCTGAAGTGATCGCTGCTTTCATGTCTGACTGGGTGAACGCAGAAGCAGGTGATCGCAATCAACTGGTTGAAGACTGGCGCAGTGGAAAGTTTCCTCTGCTCAAAACTGAAACCACCAGCGTTGGTGATGAAGTCGGTCCCGAAGAACAATCTCAGCAGCCAGATCAGCCGAACCTGATCGTCGTAGCCACCCTGCCATTCCGTCAGCGTGTACTGGCTCAGTTCATCGGTGATGGTGAATATCTCTATCACGTCGACGCTGGGCAGAAAAACGAGATTGTCCGCCTTGAGATGGACACTGATAACGCGTACGCCCAAAACCTGCTGCTGGCTGCTGAGAATGTGGAAGCATTCAAAAAAGCCATTGAGCACGATATCCATAAAGTCGTGAATGCCGTTAAGAAAGTCTTCCCTGTCGACGGTAAGAAACCGGAGCTGGCAACAGTTATCCAGTTCCTGACGGTGTGGTTCAAAACTGATTACATTGACCGCGGCCTACTGGTTAAAGAGTGGAGCCAAGGTAATCGTGTAACAACCATTAATCGCACACCTTCAGGTGCGAACGCCGGCGGCGGAATTATCTCTGACCGTAAATTCCCGCAAACCATTCTCGGTCTGGAGCATGAGATTGCTCTGGCGCTACGTGCCCGTGACCGCGAATTTGATATTTACAACGTCCCTCTGGATATAGAACTGCAGGCAAACTCCATTATGAATAAGATGGACGATCCCGAATGGTTGGCGACTCGAGAGAGGTTCGTTTCAATGCTTGGTAGCCTGGACTACTCACGTGCCTGCATTATCGCAACAGTAAAAACCACACCAGAAGGGCTTTATGCTGATCCTGTAAAACACCAAGAATATTTGAATAGAGTACTGACGGAAACCGACCACGCCAACCCAGATCCGTTGCTCGTTGATATAGCCTGCGGTCGTTCGTCTATGCCTGTACCTATGAAACAGGAAAAAGTAACAGCTGAAGAGGTAAACAAAATTCTTGCAGCTTCCCGCGGCGAATATGTTGAGGGGATTAGTGACGCTACAGACCCGAAATGGATCACAGAAGACCTCGCATCAACCGCCCAACAAAAAGATGACCGTTCACCACTTAATGAGGAAACCACCAGCAATGTGCAGATGGAAGAAACTGTCAGTGATGAAGAACAGACTGGTAATGAAGTGCAGTCAGGCGAAAGCAGTCTGGAAACTGGTGAAGAGTCACATACCGGCCAGCAAGCCGATGTGAAACAAAAACCAGAAAATGCGCATCAGAATGATGAATCTGCGCATCAAAACGCCCAAAAAGTGAATCAAACCGAGCCAGAAGCGCAATCTGACGAACCGGCTGTTGTGTATCCCGCTTACTTCGAGCCAGGTCGCTATGAAGGTCTGCCGAACGAGGTTTATCACGCAGCGAACGGGATCAGCAGCACGCAGGTAAAAGATGCCCGCGTTAGCCTGATGTACTTCAACGCGCGCCACGTTGCCAAAACGATCACCAAAGAGCGTTCTCCGGTGCTGGACATGGGTAACCTGGTTCATGCACTGGCGTTGCAGCCAGAGCAGCTCGATGAGGAATTCAGCGTTGAACCGGTAATTCCGGAAGGCGCATTCACCACGACGGCAACGATCCGCGCGTTTATCGATGATTACAACGCAGGTCTGCCAGCGCTGCTGAGTGCAGATGAGATCAAAGCCTTGCTCGAAGAATACAACGCCACTCTGCCAGCACAGGTGCCGCTGGGTGGTTCAGTCGAGGAAACTGGTCAGAGCTATATGTCGCTTCCTGAAGAGTATCAGCGTATCGAAGCGGACCAGAAGCAGACCGCAGCGGCGATGAAAGCCTGCATCAAGGAATACAACGCCACTCTGCCAGCACAGGTGAAAACCAGCGGTAGCCGTGATGCGTTACTCGAGCAACTGGCAATCATCAATCCTGACTTGGTTGCACAGGAGGCGCAGAAGCCCCAACCACTGAAAGTGTCCGGTACCAAAGCGGATCTGATCCAGACCGTGAAGTCTGTTAATCCGGACGCCGTCTTTGCCGACGAACTGCTGGATGCCTGGCGTGAGAATCCGCAAGGGAAAGTGCTGGTCACCCGTCAGCAACTGAGCACCGCGCTGGCTATTCAGTCGGCATTACTGGCACACCCAACCGCCGGGATGCTGCTTCAGCATCCGAGCCGCGCTGTTGAGGTGAGCTACTTTGGCTTTGACGACGAAACCGGTCTGGAAGTCCGCGTTCGTCCTGATCTGGAGATCGACCTGGACGGCGTTCGCATCGGTGCCGACCTGAAAACCATCAGCATGTGGAACATTAAGCAGGAAGGTTTGCGCGCCAAACTGCACCGGGAAATCATCGACCGTGATTACCACCTGAGCGCCGCCATGTATTGCGAGACCGCAGCATTGGACCAGTTCTTCTGGATTTTCGTCAACAAAGACGAGAACTACCACTGGATCGCCATCATCGAGGCATCCGCTGAACTGCTAGAGCTGGGCATGCTCGAGTACCGCAAGGCGATGCGCGCTATCGCTACCGGCTTTGACACTGGCGAATGGCCAGCGCCGATCACCGCTGATTACACCGACGAACTGAACGACTTCGACCTGCGCCGCCTTGAAGCGCTGCGTACTCAGGCATAAGGGGAAAAGAACATGTCTACTGCAATTACTACCAACGAAAACAAGACGCAAATGATCGATAACATCTCAATTTTGACTAATGGGGAACTTTTCGACCGCCTACGCACCTTGTCGACAGTGATGGCAAATAGTGGCGCTTTTGTACCTGACCACTTCCGCGGAAAACCAGATGCCTGCATGGCTGTGGTCATGCAGGCCGCACGATGGGGTATGGACCCCTTTGCCGTAGCTCAGAAGACCCACATCGTCGGTAATAGCGGAGTGTTGGGTTACGAAGCTCAACTGGTTAATGCGGTTGTTACCAACATGTCGCCTACAAAAGATCGCCTTCATTACGATTGGTTTGGCCCATGGGAAAACATCATTGGTCGATTTGTAGAGAGAACCAGTTCTAAAGGCAATAAGTACATCGCGCCCGGTTGGGATTTAAAGGATGAGGCCGGTGTAGGAATTCGTGTGTGGGCAACGATGAAAGGCGAGGATGAGCCACGCGAACTGGTACTCATGCTTTCTCAGGCTCAGGTTCGTAATTCGACACTATGGGCAAGTGATCCGCGTCAGCAGCTCGCTTATCTCGCGGTAAAGCGCTGGGCTCGCTTGTACTGCCCTGATGTGATTCTTGGTGTTTACAGTGCCGATGAAGTCGAAGAACGAGAAGAAAAAGTTATTAACCCTGGCTCAGCCCAACGAATGAGCGTTGCTGAAATCGCAGGTGACACCGTCACAACTACGCAAAGCGCACACGAATCGTCGGTAAATATCGACGCTCTTGCCGATGATTTCCGCGAGCGCATCGAGGCAGCACAGGATGTTGATAGCGCCAAAGCACTGCGTGCTGATATCGAAAGCGCGAAGGCCACGCTCGGATCTGCCCTGTTCACCGAGCTGAAGAATAAGGCAGTGAAGCGCTACTACCTGGTTGATTCACGTAACAAGGTTGAAGCCGCGATAAACTCCCTGCCGTCTCCGGATGAACCGGATGCAGCTGAACGGTTTGGGGAAGTTGAGCGAGTTCTTGCAACGGCGAAACGTCATCTGGGCGACGAACTGCACGATCAGTTCAGCATCACCCTGGCGGATATGAAACCGGAATACGTGGCCTAAGGGAGGCGGGAGGGCGAACCCTCCCGGTAACGAGATGAGTAAATCTTTAAACGCACGCTGCATCCGCCGCTGGGAAATTGAGTTCAAAGGACGTTGCGATTCGAAAGTAAGTCCTTGGTGGCGCAAACACCACCTTCGCGGTTACATCCGGGAATGCGCCCTGACAACTGCCGACTGCATGGTTGAGCGTATGGCTGAGGACAACGCTCTGGTTGATTTTCAAGGTAATGGTCGCGGCTGGTCACCGGAGTTCTCTGCCTGGTACCACGAACGCCGAGAACAGTATCTTAAAGAGGCGCGCGACTATCTAAACGAAGACGCCACCAATGACGAGATCGACGAGGAAATCCAGAACGAGCTGGAGGCCTGGAATGACTGAGCTAAATTATAACCCGGCAGACCCCGATAAAATGCAACTCCCGAAGGGTAAGACCTGCGGCGACTGCGCCCATATCCGTCGCTGTAAGGCAATTTTCGGGCATACCGAAACCGATGCATATTGCGATTGGTCGCCGTCCCGAGCGGTTTTCCGTCAACCATCCAATCCAGAAGGCGGTGAAGCATGAAACTGATTAACCGCGGCAATCAGCAATCCCCGTTAGCGCGTCAGGCATGCGAGATAGCACTGGCCACTCATGCAGAACGTTACGGCGACTATGGCCGCAGCAAGATGAAGGAGACGTACACGGTGAGAGTTGAAGGAGTGAAGGTCTGGGTGGAAGTGGTGAACCGTAAGGCTAGCTACGTGGCCACAGCGATGACAGGTATGCGTCGTTTGCGCGCGCTGCCGGGTCAGGTTTCTTGATATTACTTTTGGAAATGGCCCAGTTCGGGCCATTGGAGAAAAACGATGGATGATATTTTGCTGACGTCAGACCTGACCAGTCGATACAAAATCTCACGTAAAACCCTTTGGTCATGGCAAAGCACAGACACGATGCCGCGAGGTTTTGCGAAGCCGTTCCCCGCCCCGGACTTTCCCGGTAATCCTAACCGCTGGAAGTCGGAGTCAGTCAAAGAGTGGGAAGGTGTGAAACAGCCAATTAACTGAACGGCTCACCGATGATGTTTTCAAGATGGCTCTGCCAAACGTGGAGCCAGTGTTTTTGATCATCGATGTAGTCATGCAGGTTATAGTGCGCCATCACGCCAACCATTTGGTGACCAAGTAACTTTTCAATCACATGCGGCGGACAGCCAAGTTCTGAAAGATTTGTTGCGATTGTTCTTCTCATATCATGGAGAGACCAGGGCTCCATGCCGGATTCTGACCAAATATACCTGGCATAGTTCGAAGCAACTGGCGGATGAACCGGGACGTCTTTAATTTCCCCATCCAGTAAGCGCTGTGAAGTGACTAAATGCTTTGTGTTGATCTTCTCAAGATGATTTTTTACCAGTCCCACCGCAGCATCAGAAAGAGCCCTTCTCATGTGCACTCGCGTTTTGTAACTTCCAGCAGGAACTATCCATTCATTTTCATCCAGCTTGAACCATGACCTTTCGCTCAACCGAATCTCTGCCGTCCTACAGCCGGTCAACATAATAAATTTCACAAGAAACACGGACTCTATGGACATGCGGTTTTGCAGCCACCGATAAATAGCCACCAGTTCACGATCATCCAAGCGCCGCGTTCTCTTTTTCGGTTTTTGGCCAACGTCAGTGGGTAGCAATCCCTCGAGCGGATTGGTCGATATTACGCCTCGGTTAATACAGAACCTGAATGAGCGTTTGCACAGCGAAAGCATATAATGAGCCATCACCCTGCTTTCAATCTGATCAAAAACATCTATCCAGTGCCTTTTTGTCGAATTGTCTACTTTGACGTTTCGCATCGGCTCGGCGATATGCTTGGCAAATACCAACTGATAATAATCTGTCTTTGTCAGTTGATTAGCGATGCAGTGTTTCTCGATCCAATAATTGAATGCTTCCGATACGGCCATGGAACCTTCGCGGGTCAATTTCTCCAGCTTTACTTGCTCTCGGGGATCGAGTCCTTCAGTAAGCCAGGTTCTGAATTGCTGACGCCTTTCCCTTGCCTGAGCAATACTCATTGCTGGATAATCGCCGACATTGAGTTTTACAGCTTTGCCAGCCCATCTGTACCGGTAGAAGAAAGAGACCTTTCCGGCCTGACTGATCCTTGCGTTGAGTCCGTGAGAATCTGAAATAGTTTCGATATCATCGCGTTTCTTGCCAAGGGCCTTCCTGAGCTTTGTGTCAGTGATCATTGAATGGGTACACATTTGGCTTTTGAGTACGCAAAAGTGTACACAAAACTCATTGCTCAAAGATACCCGCAATGTAACACTTGTACTCGGAGTGTGATAATTGGAAGGCTGAAAGGCAGGCGGCAGAAGGGTTCAGCGTAACAGAACGTTTTTGTGCGAAATTCTTCGAAATGGGCTGAATGACAATACAAAAAAGTATTTTAAAAACAGAACAAAAGCAGACATTGGGCACCGCCAGCGGTGCCCTTTTGGGATCAGATGCTGTGGATCGCAAACAGCAACGAGTTGCGTTGATGGTTGAGAATGCACTTTCTGATAGTGTGGATACGCATATTACGACGCGATTGTCCTTCAAGCCAACGTGCTTTACGGCGGCTAGCCTGACGCAGCATCCGCCAGCGTCCCACTTCCGTTCTACTACGCTTCATGTTTACTACTCTTTCAGTCACTGAGTGGCCATTATAACGCCACACCGAATGCAGACCAGCGGTTTTCCCGTGTTTTTATTTGCCAGATTAATCCTGATGCGTAAACTCTTAACAATACGCTTTCAAAAGGATTTTTAAATTTATGACAACCTTCTACACCGTGGTGAGTTGGCTGGTCATTCTGGGTTACTGGGTACTCATTGCTGGCGTAACATTACGCATTCTAATGAAACGACGCGCAGTGCCCTCCGCAATGGCCTGGCTTTTGATCATCTATATTCTGCCATTGGTAGGGATCATTGCTTATCTGTCCTTCGGTGAGCTCCACCTGGGTAAACGCCGCGCCGAACGCGCCCGGGCAATGTGGCCGTCAACGGCCAAGTGGCTGAACGATCTTAAAGCCTGTAAGCATATTTTTGCGCAGGAAAACAGCAGCGTCGCCTCCTCCTTATTTAAACTGTGCGAGCGTCGTCAAGGAATCGCCGGCGTTAAGGGAAATCAGCTGCAGCTGCTCACCAGTTCAGATGACGTGATGCAGGCATTAATCCGTGATATTCAGCTGGCGCGCCACAACATAGAGATGGTGTTCTACATCTGGCAGCCGGGTGGTATGGCCGATCAGGTAGCCGAGTCGTTAATGGCTGCCGCGAGGCGTGGCATTCACTGTCGCCTGATGCTGGACTCCGCCGGCAGCGTGGCATTCTTCCGCAGCCCTTGGGCGGCGATGATGCGTAACGCAGGCATCGAAGTTGTAGAGGCGCTGAAGGTGAACCTGATGCGTGTATTTTTACGCCGTATGGACCTGCGTCAGCACCGCAAAATGATCATGATCGACAACTACATTGCGTATACCGGCAGCATGAACATGGTCGATCCGCGCTTCTTCAAACAAGATGCAGGCGTTGGGCAATGGGTTGATTTAATGGCAAGAATGGAAGGCCCGGTAGCCACCGCTATGGGCATCGTCTATTCTTGCGACTGGGAAATTGAGACCGGAAAGCGCATTTTGCCCCCGCCACCGGACGTCAATATCATGCCGTTTGAGCAGGCCAGCGGGCACACCATTCACACAATTGCCTCGGGTCCTGGTTTCCCAGAAGACTTGATTCATCAGGCGCTGTTAACCGCAGCTTATTCAGCGCGCGAATATTTAATTATGACCACGCCTTACTTTGTTCCCAGCGACGATTTGCTGCATGCAATTTGTACGGCAGCACAGCGTGGGGTCGACGTCAGTATCATTCTTCCGCGTAAGAATGATTCCCTGCTGGTTGGCTGGGCAAGCCGGGCCTTTTTCACTGAGTTGCTGGCAGCTGGCGTTAAAATTTATCAGTTCGAAGGCGGCCTGCTGCATACCAAGAGCGTACTGGTCGATGGCGAGCTGAGCCTGGTCGGTACCGTTAACCTGGATATGCGCAGTCTGTGGCTCAATTTTGAAATCACGCTGGTCATTGACGATGCTGGATTCGGCGGCGATCTCGCCGCCGTGCAGGATGATTATATTTCGCGTTCCCGCCTACTTGATGCCCGTTTGTGGGTAAAACGACCACTCTGGCAGCGGATAGCAGAGCGACTGTTTTACTTCTTTAGTCCGTTGCTGTAAAACGTGCCCATCAGACAGTAAACAGGTAGTCATTATGGATATGGATTTGAACAATCGCCTGACCGAAGACGAAACGCTTGAGCAGGCTTACGACATTTTTCTCGAACTGGCTGCGGATAACCTCGATCCGGCAGATATCATTCTGTTCAATTTGCAGTTTGAAGAACGCGGCGGTGCCGAGTTATTCGATCCGGCAGAAGACTGGCAGGAGCATGTTGATTTTGACCTGAACCCTGATTTCTTTGCCGAAGTGGTGATTGGTCTGGCAGATACAGAAGACGGCGAGATTAACGATATTTTTGCGCGCGTTTTATTATGTCGCGAAAAAGATCATAAGCTCTGCCATATTCTCTGGCGCGAATAATCAAACAAAAAAGCTGCTCTCGCAGCTTTTTTCATTTTTAGCCCGGTAGTTTGCTTCCGCAACGGTTACAAAACTGCGCGCTATGTTCGTGCTGCGCCTGCTGACACTGGGGACATTTTCGTTGGTGCCCGCGATGCTGGAACGCACTGCTCATGTGCGTGGTAATCAATCCCGTCGGTATCGCAATCACCGAGTAACCAATCAGGATAAGCACGGACGCCACCATTCGCCCCAACGGGGTGTGCGGGGTGATATCGCCATAGCCGACGGTGGTTACAGTAACAATCGCCCAATACACCGACGCATTCAGCGTAGTAAATCCATATTTTGGCCCTTCAATCAGATACATCATCGCACCAAAAACCACCATCAGAATGGCGATAAAGGAATAGAACAACATCAGCTGATGTCGGGCACTTTTTAACGCATTCCAGAACACCCGTAGAGAAGGCATAAAGCGCAACAGCTTGAGAATACGCAGGACGCGCAGGACACGCATCGCCCGCCAGGCGAAAACATAACTCAGACTGATTTCCGGCCATAGCCACATCACATACAGCGGCAGAATGGTGGCAAGGTCAACTATCCCCCAGAAACTAAACACATATTTGGCGGGATTGGCCCAACAGCATAAGCGCAGAAGATATTCGAGAGTAAAGACCAGAGTAATAAAGATCTCCAGCCAGACAAAAACGCGCCATTCCTCAAAGGTTAAATGGTATTGCGTCCCTACTCCGGACTCAATGAAGATAACAATAACGCTGAGCAAGGCGAATAGCGCGCACATACCTTCAAAGCGACGCCCTGAACGGGTGTTTAAATCGAATAATTTGCGAAAGAGCGCGCGGCGGACAGAAGAGACTAAACCTGGCACAGATACCTCACCAAAAAAAGGGCTGACTTTTGTCAGCCCTCGGAATTATAGCGGGTCTACTTTCAGGCAGGAAACTGCGTGTCGGAAACTTCCTTCGAGAACCGGGCGCGTTTTTGCGCATTCCGGCCCTGCAATCGGGCAGCGCGTACGGAACACGCAACCGGAAGGAGGGTTAATCGGGGACGGTAACTCGCCTTCCAGCAACTGGATAACCTTGTTCCTTTCCTGATCCGGATCGGGGATCGGCACCGCAGACATCAGCGCTTTGGTATAAGGATGCAGCGGGTTATGGTACACCTCGTCATAGGTCCCTAATTCCACCGCATGTCCGAGATACATAACCAGCACACGGTCGGAGATATGTTTAACCACCGCGAGGTCGTGGGCAATGAAGATTAACGATAATCCCATTTCTCGCTGAAGTTGTTGCAGCAGGTTAACCACCTGGGCCTGGATTGACACGTCCAGCGCCGAAACGGGTTCATCGCAGATAATCAACTTCGGTTCGAGGATCAGCGCGCGGGCAATACCAATACGCTGACACTGGCCACCTGAAAACTCATGTGGGTAGCGGTTAATCAGGTTGGGCAGTAATCCTACCTTCATCATCATCGCTTTCACACGATCGCGGACTTCCTGACCAGGAAGATTCGGATGATAAGTACGCAGCGGTTCGGCAATGATTTCACCAATGGTCATGCGCGGGTTTAACGATGCCAGCGGATCCTGGAAAATCATCTGGATATCGCTGCGTACTTCCCGCCACTCATCGGGTTTCATACCCAGTAAATCTTTACCCAGCCAGGCAACCTTTCCATCGGTGGCCTTCACCAGGCCGATAATCGCACGGGCAAAGGTCGATTTCCCGCAGCCTGATTCACCGACCACGCCCAGGGTTTCGCCCTCATACAGTCGCAGGGTTACGCCATCAACTGCCTTAAGGGTTTTAGATGGTTGCCAGAACCACTGTTTGCCATCTTTAATATCGAAATGGACTTTAAGGTCAGCAATCTCAAGGAGCACTTTACGTTGTTCGGTTACCGCATTCATACCAGTTCCTCCACCGGCTTAAAGCAGGCGCGCAAACGGCCTGGACTAAATTCCTCCAGTGGCGGAGCACTGCTACAGATTTCCATCGCATGCGGGCAACGCGGCTGGAAGGGACAGCCTTTTGGCAGACGCAGCAGGTTCGGTGGGTTGCCCGGGATCGTGAGCATCTCTTCCCCTTCTGCATCCAGACGAGGTACGGCATTCAGCAAACCAATCGAATACGGATGAACGGGCTTATAAAAGACATCCCGCGCACTGCCGTATTCCATCGTACGACCGGCGTACATCACCAGAACTTTATCGCAAATACCGGCAACAACCCCCAGATCGTGGGTGATCATGATAATCGCGGTGTTGAATTCGCTTTTCAGTTCATTCAGCAGCGTCATGATTTGCGCCTGTACCGTCACATCGAGCGCAGTGGTCGGTTCATCGGCTATCAGTAATTTGGGCCTGCACAGCAACGCCATTGCGATCATAACGCGCTGACGCATACCACCGGAGAATTCATGCGGATACATTTTCATGCGCTTACGCGCTTCCGGCATTTTCACCGCATCCAGCATTCTGACCGACTCTTCAAAAGCTTCCGCTTTGCTCATGCCTTTATGCAGCATCAGAACTTCCATCAACTGCTCCCCGACCCGCATGTACGGATTGAGAGACGTCATCGGGTCCTGGAAAATCATCGAGATTTGCTCGGCGCGCAGTTTGTTCAGTTCACGTTCCGGTAAGTTCAGAATTTCACGTCCGTTGAACGTAGCGGAGCCCCCGATACGACCATTAGCCGCCAGCAGGCCCATCAGGGCAAAGGCCGTTTGCGATTTACCTGAGCCGGATTCTCCGACAATACCCAGCGTTTCTCCAGCTCGCAGAGAAAAGTTTAAATCGTTGACCGCAGTTACATCGCCGTCGGGGGTAGCGAACGTCACACGCAAATCTTTTACGTTCAGCAGTGCGTTAGCCTGTTGTTGCGCGAGCGGCGCGGTTGAGGTTTCAATTACGCTCATGGCTGCACTCCTTAACGGTCTTTCGGGTCGAGGGCATCACGCAAGCCATCGCCAATAAAGTTAAAACAGAACAAAGTGACCACCAGGAAACCTGCCGGAAAAAGCAGCAGCCATGGTGAGACTTCCATTGAGTTGGCACCATCACTGAGCAGAGCGCCCCAGCTACTTAACGGCTCCTGCGTACCTAATCCCAAAAAGCTCAGGAAGGACTCAAACAGGATCATGCTCGGCACCAGCAATGAAGCGTATACCACCACCACACCCAGCACGTTCGGCACAATATGGCGGATAACGATACGCACGGTAGACACCCCACCCACTTGCGCCGCTTCAATAAACTCTTTGCGCTTGAGGCTCAGCGTTTGTCCACGCACGATACGCGCCATATCCAGCCAGGAGACCATCCCGATAGCGACAAAAATCAGCAGGATATTTTGACCAAAGAAGGTGACCAGCAGGATCACGAAGAACATGAACGGGAAGGAGTTGAGAATTTCCAGCAGACGCATCATCACCGAGTCGATTTTTCCGCCGAGGTAGCCCGACAGAGAACCGTACAGTGTACCGACAACCACCGCGACCAACGCCGCCGCAATGCCGACCATTAGCGAGATGCGCCCGCCAATCGCCACGCGTACCAACAGGTCACGTCCCGACGAGTCAGTACCGAAATAGTGGCCTGATTCCGTATCCGGCGCGCTGGACATCATGCCCCAGTCAGTATCGAAGTAGGTAAACTGCGACAGCATCGGCGCGAGCGTCACGAACAGCGCAATAATTACCAGCACCACCAGGCTTGCTACCGCAGCTCGGTTATGCATAAAGCGTCGACGCGCGTCCTGCCACAGGCTGCGGCCTTCGACCTCCAGCTTTTCACTGAAATTCTCCAGCGCTTCGCTGTTTTTCTTACTTAACATCATAGCGAGCTCCAGTATCAGTAACGAATTTTCGGGTCGATAACGGCATAAAGCACATCGACAATCGCGTTAAACACGATGGTCAGAGTACCCACCAGTATGGTCAGACTCAGAACCAGCGAATAGTCGCGGTTTAACGCGCCATTGACGAACAACTGACCAATGCCAGGTAAACCATAGATGGTTTCAATAACCATCGAACCAGTGATAATGCCGACAAATGCCGGTCCCATATAGGACAGCACTGGCAACAGCGCAGGTTTTAACGCATGGCGGAAAATAATCCGCCGCATCGGCAGCCCTTTGGCGCGCGCGGTACGAATAAAGTTAGAGTGCAGCACTTCAATCATCGAACCGCGAGTAATACGAGCGATACTGGCGATGTAGGCCAGTGACAAGGCCACCATTGGCAGGATCATAAATTTCAACGCCCCACCGTTCCAGCCCCCGCCGGGCAGCCATTTCAAAGTTATGGCAAATATCATGACCAATAAGGGAGCGACCACGAAACTGGGGATAACTACCCCAGTCATTGCCACCCCCATCACCGTGTAATCCCAACGTGTATTTTGCTTCAGCGCGGCTATCACCCCGGCGCTAACGCCGACGAGTACCGCCAGAATAAAGGCTGCCGCACCCAGCTTCGCAGAAACCGGAAAACTCGAAGCAACGAGGTCGTTAACCGTGTAGTCTTTATATTTAAAGGATGGTCCAAAATCGCCATGCGCCAGCTGTTTCAGATAGCTGAAATACTGCGTCGAGATAGGATCGTTAAGATGATATTTCGCTTCAATATTCGCCAGCACCTCTGGCGGTAACGCGCGTTCCCCGGTGAATGGGCTTCCGGGCGCAAGGCGCATCATAAAGAATGAAATCGTAATAAGAATAAACAGCGTCGGAATCGCTTCCAGACAGCGACGTAATATGAATTTTAACATTGCCCGTACCTTCTGGCGTGTGCCTTTATACCTCTTTAACCCCGACGTTCAGGTAAAGCGGTATTAATAGTTCGAAGAAAAAAGACACTGTGGGGCAAAAATGATTGCCCCACGTCTTGCCATTAATGCTTGATAATATACAAGTCTTTAACGTGGATATTATCCATCGGGTCTTTACCGGAGTATCCGCCAACCCATGGTTTCACCAGGCGGGCATTGACATAGTAATAAACCGGTACAATCGCAGAATCTTTATCCAGCTGCTGTTCCGCTTTCGAATACAGTTCGCTGCGCTGCGCTTCATCAGTCACTTTCAGCGTATCCGCAATCAGCTTATCAAATGCCGGGCTCTTATAGTGGACGGTATTATTGGAGCTGTCGGACAGCACCATATTCAGGAAGGACGTCGGTTCGTTATAGTCCGCACACCAGCCCGCACGTGAAACATCATAGTTGCCCTGATGGCGCGTATCGAGGAACGTTTTCCATTCCTGGTTTTCCAGCTTCACATTAGCACCCAGATTTTTCTTCCAGATAGATGCCGCGGCAATAGCCAGCTTCTTATGCAGATCTGAAGTGTTATACAGCAGGTCAAAGGTCAGCGGTTTCTCAGCGGTATATCCGGCCTCAGCCAGCAGTTTCTTCGCTTCTTCATTACGTTTTTCCTGAGACCACTTGAACCACTCTGGCTCAACCAGTTTCGCGCCATCGGTGTATGGAGGAGTAAAGCTATACGCCGGCAGGTCACCCTGGTTTTTCACTTTATTGACGATAATGTCACGATCCAACGCCAGCTTCAGGGCGGTACGAACACGAACATCGTTGAACGGTGCTTTCTGGTTGTTGATTTCGTAATAATAGGTGCACAGATACGGGTCAACGTGGACTTCGTTCGGGATCTCTTTTTTCAGTTTCTGGAATAACTCAATCGGCATGTTGTTATAGGTCATGTCGATTTCACCGCTGCGATAGCGGTTAACGTCAGTCACTTCAGAAGAAATAGGCAGGTAGGTTACCTGGTTAATAACCGTTTTGGCGTTGTCCCAATAGTTGGTATTACGCTCAAGCACAATGCGCTCGTTCACAACCCAGTCTTTCAGTTTATACGCACCGTTAGTAATGATGTTAGCGGGCTGGGTCCACTTCTCGCCGAATTTTTCAACAGCAGCTCTAGGAACTGGTGAAACGGAAGAGTGCACAAGCAGTTTGTAGAAATAAGGAACAGGTTCACTGAGGGTGACTTCAAAAGTATGATCGTCGAGAGCTTTTACACCGAGATCGGTGATCGGTTTTTTACCGGCGATAATATCATCAATATTGACGATGTGACCGTACTGCAAATAACTGGCGTACGGTGATGCAGTATTTGGATTAGCCAAACGTTGCCAGCTATACACGAAATCTTGCGCGGTAACAGGCGTGCCGTCAGACCACTTAGCATCTTTACGCAGATGGAATGTCCAGACTTTAAAATCTTTATTTTCCCATTTTTCAGCCACGCCCGGCGATGGTTTGCCATCGACATCACTGATTAATAAACCTTCAAACAGGTCACGGTTAATGTTGGATTCAGGTACACCTTCGATTTTGTGGGGATCGAGTGACTGCACTTCCGAACCGTTATTACGCACCAGAGTCTGCTTTTCAGCAAGCTGCACACCCGCTGGCACTACTGCCGCCGTGGCAACATTTCCAGCGACTAGCGCAGTTAAGATCCCCGCAGCTACTAAACTTTTTTTAGTGATGTTAGTCATTGTGTTGTACTCCCTCATTATTATGGCTGGTTTTTTAACCAGACTGTTAATCCTGTCAGGATCACTGTACGGCACCGGAGATTTTCTGCCGTCAGGTCGTTTTTTGTTTTACTGCTTGCTATCACCGACTTTATTTATTCTGGCGGTTCGTATGACTGCCTTACGTCGATTATCTACGTGCCTCCCCTGCCGGAAACACGCTATTACCCTGTTGAGAGAAACTAACTGCAAATGATTCTCATCAACGTGAATTCTTCTGCATAATACCTGGCCGGAAAATATCAAATGCGTTTCTTAACCGCCAATACATTTTACAAATTTGTTAACCAATTCTCTTTTATTGGAAATAAATCTCACAAAGAAAGTCTTACGAATGAAGGTTTTCTATAATAAACCCATGAAAAACAATAAATTACATCAAGTCAGGTGTTAACTACCCTGTCAGGTGTCAACACCACGTCAAAATGCACATAAATTTAACAATTGGTTATTAATTAGCACATTCAACTGAAAAAAACGCTGAAATAACTAATAACATTTCGATAATCCTTCAGCAAGCCCCAGAGTATGATGTTAATTAAATAACAGCGATATCAGGCTCTCTCTGGCAGATGGATGAGCGTTACATTCATAAAATCAATGAATAAACAAATGAATAACCATCAGCATTTTTTATTATCACTATGCTGATTTTCAACTTTAGTGAGAAGTTTTACTGATAATGAAAGGAAACGGAGCCGGGACCGACTCCGTTTGTACAGAAGAGAGATATCAGGCCAGCAAACCAGGGAAAATGGATTTGATACCTGTAACAATGAATTCGATACCCAAGGCCATTAACAGTAGCCCCATAATACGCGTAATGACGTTGATGCCAGTTTGTCCCAACAGTCGTACCAGCCATGGCGCCATGCGAAACAGCCCCCAGCAGCACAGGGCAAACAGCGCAATCGCGACAAAAAAGCCAAACAGGTTAATCGCACTGTGATATCGCGTACCCCAAACAATAGTTGAGCTTATCGCCCCCGGTCCCGCCATCAACGGCAATGCCAACGGTACAACGCCGATACTCTCACGGATTGCGGTTTCTGATTTTTCCTGTTTGTTTTGTTTATCTTCCCCTAGTTTTCCGCTAATCATTGACATCGCGATAGTCACAACCAGAATGCCGCCGGCAATCCTGAACGAATCTATTGAGATACCGAAAAGTTGCAGAATACCATCACCAAGAAACAGCGAAGTCCACAGAATGATAGCGACCGACAGGTTTGCCGTAAGGTTGGTTTTGTTTCGCGCTGCAGCAGTTTGATAACTGGTCATACTGATAAAGACAGGGATGATCCCTACCGGGTTGACCAACGCAAATAACCCAATGAAAAATTTAAAATAGACAGGAAAATCAAATAGCGTTTGGATCACGGTTAGCTCCGAAGCGTTAGCCGGATAAAATGAGTCATAAAAATTGATAAAATCCGCGCTGAAGATACGCCTTTTGTCAGCATACTTCACCTTCTATCTTCGTATATCTACGTAAATACGCTACCAATACTCAGTGTTATTAATATGTATTAATTATGCTAACGTTATTAGCATTCATTACGTCAATTTATTAACACTTGACGAGAAACGCTAAAAGGGCCTGCTGAAAGGTGTCAGCTTTGCGAATTTTTGATCCAGATCACGCAATTACTACTCAGAAGTGAGTAATCTTGCTTACGCCACCTGGAGGTAACGCGTTAGAGTTAACTGGCACTAGCGTACAAGCTCTTTTAGTAAATCAAAGTAAAGTGGACGTTAATTAACCGTTTGATTTTCAAACCGTTACACAAATTTTCGTCGGTCTGTCTATACTCTCGTATCGAGCAGATGATTTACTAAAAAAGTTTAACATTATCAGGAGAGCATCATGGCTGTTACTAATGTCGCTGAACTTAACGCACTTGTAGAGCGCGTAAAAAAAGCCCAGCGTGAATATGCCAGTTTCACTCAAGAACAGGTTGACAAAATCTTCCGCGCCGCCGCTCTGGCTGCCGCAGACGCTCGAATCCCTCTCGCGAAAATGGCCGTTGCCGAATCCGGCATGGGTATTGTCGAAGATAAAGTGATCAAAAACCACTTTGCTTCTGAATACATTTACAACGCTTACAAAGATGAAAAAACCTGTGGTGTGCTGTCTGAAGACGACACTTTCGGTACCATTACCATTGCGGAACCAATTGGTATCATCTGCGGTATCGTTCCAACCACTAACCCAACTTCTACCGCTATCTTCAAATCGCTGATCAGCCTGAAGACCCGTAACGCCATCATCTTCTCTCCGCATCCGCGTGCAAAAGATGCAACTAACAAAGCAGCAGACATCGTTCTGCAAGCTGCAATCGCTGCTGGCGCACCGAAAGATCTGATCGGCTGGATCGATCAACCTTCCGTTGAACTGTCTAATGCGCTGATGCACCACCCGGACATCAACCTGATCCTTGCGACCGGTGGTCCAGGCATGGTTAAAGCGGCATACAGCTCCGGTAAACCGGCTATCGGCGTAGGCGCAGGTAACACCCCTGTTGTTATCGACGAAACCGCTGATATCAAACGTGCTGTTGCATCTGTTCTGATGTCTAAAACCTTCGATAACGGCGTAATATGTGCTTCTGAGCAGTCTGTCGTCGTGGTTGACTCTGTATATGATGCAGTACGTGAGCGTTTTGCGACTCACGGCGGCTACATGCTGCAGGGCAAAGAGTTGAAAGCAGTCCAGGACGTTATCCTGAAAAATGGCGCACTGAACGCAGCTATCGTTGGTCAGCCGGCATACAAGATTGCTGAACTGGCAGGCTTCTCCGTACCAGAAACCACTAAGATTCTGATCGGTGAAGTGACGGTTGTCGATGAAAGCGAACCGTTTGCGCATGAAAAACTGTCTCCGACACTGGCAATGTACCGTGCGAAGGACTTCGAAGACGCAGTCATTAAAGCTGAAAAACTGGTTGCGATGGGCGGTATCGGTCATACCTCTTGCCTGTATACTGACCAGGACAACCAGCCAGAACGTGTTGCTTACTTCGGCCAGATGATGAAAACCGCACGTATCCTGATCAACACCCCAGCTTCTCAGGGTGGTATCGGTGACCTGTACAACTTCAAACTCGCACCTTCCCTGACTCTGGGTTGTGGTTCCTGGGGTGGTAACTCCATCTCTGAAAACGTTGGTCCGAAACACCTGATCAACAAGAAAACCGTTGCTAAGCGAGCTGAAAACATGTTGTGGCACAAACTTCCGAAATCTATCTACTTCCGTCGTGGCTCTCTGCCAATCGCACTGGATGAAGTGATTACCGATGGTCACAAACGTGCGCTGATCGTGACCGACCGCTTCCTGTTCAACAACGGTTATGCAGACCAGATCACCTCCGTTCTGAAAGCTGCTGGTGTTGAAACCGAAGTGTTCTTTGAAGTTGAAGCTGACCCGACTCTGACCGTTGTTCGCAAAGGTGCTGAGCTGGCTAACTCCTTCAAACCAGACGTAATCATCGCGCTGGGCGGCGGTTCCCCGATGGACGCCGCGAAAATCATGTGGGTTATGTACGAGCACCCGGAAACTCACTTCGAAGAACTGGCGCTGCGCTTTATGGACATCCGTAAACGTATCTACAAGTTCCCGAAAATGGGTGTGAAAGCGAAGATGGTCGCCGTCACCACCACTTCCGGTACCGGTTCTGAAGTGACTCCGTTTGCGGTTGTTACTGACGATGCAACTGGGCAGAAATACCCGCTGGCAGACTATGCGCTGACTCCGGATATGGCGATTGTTGACGCCAACCTGGTGATGGATATGCCGAAGTCCCTGTGTGCGTTCGGTGGTCTCGATGCCGTCACTCACGCTCTGGAAGCTTACGTTTCCGTACTGGCTTCTGAGTTCTCCGACGGTCAGGCTCTGCAAGCGCTGAAACTGCTGAAAGAAAACCTGCCGGCGTCCTACCATGAAGGTTCTAAGAACCCGGTAGCACGTGAGCGTGTACACAGTGCAGCAACCATCGCCGGTATCGCGTTTGCTAACGCCTTCCTGGGTGTATGTCACTCAATGGCGCACAAACTGGGTTCTCAGTTCCACATTCCTCACGGTCTGGCGAACGCCCTGCTGATCAGCAACGTTATTCGTTATAACGCGAACGACAACCCGACTAAACAGACTGCATTCAGCCAGTACGACCGTCCGCAGGCACGCCGTCGCTACGCTGAAATCGCAGACCATCTGGGTCTGAGCGCACCGGGCGACCGTACTGCCGCGAAAATCCAGAAACTGCTGGGCTGGCTGGAAGAAATCAAAGCTGAGCTGGGTATTCCTAAGTCTATCCGTGAAGCTGGCGTTCAGGAAGCTGACTTCCTGGCACACGTGGACAAACTGTCTGAAGATGCGTTTGATGACCAGTGTACTGGTGCAAACCCACGTTACCCGCTGATTGCTGAACTGAAACAGATCCTGCTGGATACATACTACGGTCGTGAGTACAGCGAAGGCCAGACTACCGCTAAGACTGAAGCAGTAGCTGCACCGAAAGCAGAAAAGAAAGCGAAGAAATCCGCTTAATTTTCTCAGATAAGTTTTAGTTTCACCATAAACGGTCCCAGTTGGGACCGTTTTTTTTCGTCTTGTGTTATGAAAATTGAGTGATCCCCAATTTAACCATGTGAATAGAATGGCACGGTAAGAGATGTATTCAGGAAGATGTGAGAATAGCCGTCAGAAGAGAGTCTGACAGGGTAGAGGACATTGACGAATGTCCCGGCCTACCCTGTATTTATAAGCGCTCAGAAGCCTGCAGGGTTAATCGTGGCTGTGTCGTTCTTGTATCGCCGTCAGAGAGCCCTCAGACTGCGCCTGTTTGTAGTGTTTACGGCATACCGACACATAGCGTTCATTCCCGCCAATAACCACCTGCTCGCCCTCGTTATAGGGCCTTCCAGACTGATCAAGACGTAAAACCATGCTGGCCTTACGCCCACAGAAACAAATGGTTTTTAATTCAACGAGCTTATCAGACCACGCAAGCAGGTATTCGCTGCCGCCAAATAATTCACCACGGAAATCTGTGCGTAAGCCATAGCACAACACGGGAATATCCAGCCGATCGACAACTTCAGATAATTCATAAACCTGTTGTCGAGTCAGAAACTGTGACTCATCAACCAGTACACAGTGAATTCTTTGCTGCTCATTTTCAGCACGAATCTCTTCGTACAATGATGAATTTTGGTTAAACAATTTTGCAGGCGACGACAGACCTATACGTGAACTTACTTTTCCAGCACCAAAACGGTCATCAATTTCCGCTGTATATACAACAGCACGCATCCCACGTTCCTGATAATTGTACGAAGATTGCAGCAATGCAGTCGACTTACCGGCATTCATTGCAGAATAGTAAAAATATAGCTGTGCCATTGACCGAAGGCCCTCACATGGGGAAATAAATATGCGCGGGATTGTATCATATTTCATGAAAGTGTCGGTGTAGCGTTGCGCCCAAAGGCGTATAAATGCGCGGGCAAGCCCGCTCAGTGCCGCCTGAATTTCAGTAACAGGTTGTGAGAGAGCATACAACCATCGACCATACAGCCCAAGCTCGGACGCGTATATACACTCTCTTTCACAAATAGTGCTCATGAAATTCATCAATGTCACTTATCATCATACGGCAATAAAGAAACCCTTCCCATATTGTTATTGAATCTACCCACTCTCAGCATGTATTAGCGAATTCACGTAAGCAAAACTAATACAAAAGGTTGAAATCACTGCAAAGAGATACTATTTGTACACCATAAAATGTGACCTGAATCTTGAATTTCTACTCTCAACCGCTGAGAAGCCCCCTCGCCAATAAGCCTTTTTTATGCCCAACATCATGGGGAATTTAAGACAGGAGAATTAATTCTGTTACTAAATAAAGCGCAATTTTGAATTCCTTACATTCCTGGCTATTGCACAACTGAATTTATCGCTCTATTATTAGCTCAACAAACCACCCCAATATAAGTTTGAGATTACTACAATGAGCGAAGCACTTAAAATTCTGAACAACATCCGTACTCTTCGTGCGCAGGCAAGAGAATGCACTCTGGAAACGCTTGAGGAAATGCTGGAAAAATTAGAAGTTGTAGTTAGCGAGCGTCGCGAAGAAGAAAGCGCTGCTGCGGCTGAAGTTGAAGAACGCACTCGTAAACTGCAACAATATCGTGAAATGCTGATCGCTGACGGCATTGATCCGAACGAACTGCTGAATAGCATGGCTGCTGTTAAATCTGGCACCAAAGCTAAACGCGCTGCACGTCCGGCTAAATATAGCTATGTTGACGAAAACGGTGAAACTAAAACCTGGACTGGCCAGGGTCGTACGCCGGCAGTGATCAAAAAAGCGATGGAAGAGCAAGGTAAACAACTGGACGATTTCCTGATCAAGGAATAATTCAGAAATACTTTGCTTAAAATCCCGCCATTGGCGGGATTTTTTTTACTGGTACTTCGCTCAGCCTTACCCGGATTAGGTATAAAAAAATGGCGCTGTTAATACAGCGCCGTTCTGACCAGATAATGCCAGAAGGTTACTTCTTAATACCCATCTCGTCTTCCAGCCAGGCTTTAAATTCAGCGCCGAGAGTATTATGGCGAATACCATATTCGACGAACGCCTGCATATAGCCCAGTTTATTACCACAGTCATGGCTTTTGCCCTTCATGTGATAAGCTTCAACCGTCTCTTTTTCAATCAGCATATCGATTGCATCTGTCAACTGAATTTCATCACCCGCTCCCGGAGGCGTTTTAGCCAGCAGAGGCCAGATATCGGCACTAAGAACGTAACGACCCACAACGGCCAGATTAGAAGGCGCTACGTCAGCTTTTGGTTTTTCAACCACGCCAACCATCGGGACACTTTCGCCCGGGGATAATTCAACGCCTTTACAATCAACAACACCATAAGCCGTAACATCTTCTACCGGCTCAACCATAATCTGGCTGCTACCTGTTTCATCAAAGCGATGAATCATTTCGGCAAGGTTGTCGCGGGATAAATCAGATTCGTATTCGTCAAGAATTACGTCCGGCAGGATTACAGCAACCGGTTCATCGCCAACCACAGGGTGCGCGCACAATACTGCGTGGCCCAGACCTTTTGCCAGACCCTGACGCACCTGCATAATAGTCACATGCGGCGGGCAAATAGATTGCACTTCTTCCAGCAGCTGACGTTTTACACGTTTTTCCAGCATCGCTTCAAGTTCAAAGCTGGTATCGAAGTGGTTTTCAATAGAATTTTTAGACGAGTGAGTTACAAGTACAATTTCAGTGATGCCCGCAGCAATACATTCGTTTACGACGTACTGAATTAATGGCTTATCAACCAACGGTAGCATCTCTTTCGGGATTGCTTTCGTAGCCGGTAACATCCTGGTTCCTAATCCCGCAACTGGGATAACGGCTTTTTTGACTTTTGAATTAAGGGCAGCCATTTAAAACTCTCCTGGACTGTTCATGTATTGAACGTGTTCATCATTCTGTATCGCATCCGAGTATATCAGTACAGCGACAAACTTCTGGTCTGAAAAGGACGCGCGTCGGTATAATTAAGATAAATACGAATAAATCTGGCGCTGATAGTAGCACTCACAGCACAGGGAGGGTGAACCAATTTCATTTGCACGCCTCTCAATTGTTCATTCCGCAGACAACATCAAGCGCAGGCGCCCTCCCGCCCCCCATATTTGGCATTGCCATGACTCACAATGTTGGCTCAACTGATTAAGATACGTATTACCTAAGGTACCCAGCGGAACGCCATTGCTGATTTGCACTTGGTGGAAACCTGTATTTAATGTCGCATTCAGCCCTGCAGATACCAGAATCAGATTTTTTAATCCGCTGTGGTAATACCCCACCAGCAAGGGAAACTGCCCTGGTAAATTTGCTTGCCGCAACAAATGATTTACCTGTTTCAATAACGTACCTAACTCCGGCAACCGCTGATTTTGTTGTGTCAGTTGCTCCTGCAGTAAACCATTAAATAGCGCCCGCAATAATAATGCAGCCAAAACGCCATTATCCCCTGCCCGCGTCACATCAAGGCAATAGAATGCAAGGTCATGATCCGACAGCGGCGCAATATCCAGCACCAGCCCCGGTTGGTCGGCTACTACCAATTGTCGATAGTTAATGCGGCAGTGCGAAATCACTTGCGACACTGGAGGCTGTAATTCTTTTAGCAGCTTCGCGGCGGCGGCAGGATCGTCCACCATCGCATCCCAGTCGCGAAACAGCCGCTCTTCTTCTTCCACGCGTGAATTAAACATGTTGGGATAAAGACATGCAAAGACGGTTTCTCTCAAGCGATTAAGGTCTTTCACCGGCTTCAATAGGACATCATCCACCCCGAGTCGTAGCGCTTTGGCTATGTCGGACATGTTTTCCGTCGCAGAAATCACCAGTATCGGGGTCTGATCGCCACGATTGCGTAGATACTCAACCAGTTTGAGGCCGTTCATTCTTGGCATAGCCAGATCGCAAATCATCAGATCTGGTGTGAAGTGTCCAAGTAGTTCAAGTGCTTCAAGCCCGTCGCCAGCCACCGCCGTTGTCGCTCCCAAAGAGGAAAACCATGAGTCCATGAGTGAGCGAAATACCGGCTCATCCTCAACGATAAGAATCTGTTTTCCGACCAATGGCTGCGTCATATTCTCCCCCCTGACTGGCTTTAATAAATAGTGGCATGCTATTGCCACTCACGCCTGTCAGAATTTGCTTAAGTGTTGATAAAAAATGCGTTAGACGTTGGTTTTCACCAGGGGTAGAAGTTCATCCATTTTCTTCTCGACCGCCAACTGCCCGGCAGCAATTGCTGCACTGGCGCGGTGAAAATCCAGCGTGGATATTTGTGGACAAAACGGCTGAATCAGTATGTCTGGAGGGTCGCCGGCCATGCGGTTACGTTTCAGACGATTTTCCAGAACCTGAATAGACGTCGTCATGATCTCCATCGCCGTCGGTGCCGTGACCGCACGCCTGGCCGTAATGTTGCTCAATCGCTCTTTCAGGCGGGCATGCCATGAAAGCTCGTCAGCATCATTACCCGATTCGGCATCGCTATTGACGTTGAAGGAGAGTAAATCTTGTTGCATGAGATGCGCATCGTGTTGCAGGTCGACCGCGATAACAATATCGGCCCCCAACGCACGAGTCAGGGATACTGGGACGGGATTCACCACCGCGCCATCGACCAGCCAGTAACCATTATGCGCCACGGGAGACATCAGACCAGGAATACTACAGGAGGCTCGGACAGCCAGATGCAAATCACCTTCGGTAAACCACAGCTCCCGCCCCGTACTCAGATTAGTAGCAACTGTTGCGAAACGGCGTGTGCATTGCTCAATTGCTTCTACCGGCATGACATTACGGTACTGATTGAATACCCGTTCACCGCGCAGTAAACCTCCCCTGCGCCACGAGAGATCCATCAGCCGTAAAACATCCCAATAGCTGAAAGAACATACCCACTTTTCAAGAGCAGGCAACTTGTTGCAGGCGTAGGCAGCGCCAACCAGCGAACCGATGGAGCACCCTGCCACGATATCAACATCGATGCCCATATGCTTAAGGGCTTTAATAACCCCAATATGCGACCAACCTCGCGCCGCGCCGGAACCTAGCGCCAGCCCAATTTTTATTTTTCTCATTATACGTACAAACTTCCCCTGGCTTGCAGACGTAGCAACATCGCTACCGCTCAGTTAACATAGTGCCACTCTGGCGTTTTTACGCCGTTTTTATATTCCAGGGAGTACTTTGTGTCTCAGCTTTGTCCCTGTGGTAGCGCTGTCGAGTATAGCCTATGTTGCTACCGTTATGTGTCCGGCGCGCAAGTAGCACCTACGCCGTCACACCTCATGCGTTCTCGTTACTGTGCTTTTGTGATGAAAGACGCAGATTACCTGATCAAAACCTGGCATCCAGATTGTCATGCGGCCTCGTTTCGCGACGACATTATCGCAGGATTTAGTCATACAGAATGGCTCGGACTGACCGTTTTTGAACAAGAGACGGCAGACACAGAAGATATCGGCTATGTCAGTTTTGTCGCGCGGTTTTCTGAACAAGGTAAAACAGGTGCAATTATCGAGCGCTCTCGTTTTTTAAAAGAAAACGGTCAGTGGTACTATATAGACGGTACACGCCCTCAAATTGGACGAAACGATACCTGCCCTTGTGGCTCCGGTAAAAAATTTAAAAAGTGCTGCGGCTAATCAACGCCCGACAGTATCAATTTTGCAAACATTCTCAACAGGATCACCGCTGCAAATGCATTCATTACAAAGAAAAGTGCTGCGTACTATTTGCCCGGACCAAAAAGGTCTGATCGCGCGCATTACGAATATCTGTTACAAGCATGAACTGAACATCGTGCAGAACAATGAGTTTGTGGACCACCGCACCGGACGCTTTTTTATGCGCACCGAACTGGAGGGCATTTTTAACGACGTCACGCTGCTTGCCGATCTGGACAGCGCCTTACCTGAAGGCTCAATTCGTGAATTAACCCCAGCAGGCCGCCGCCGCATCGTCATTTTGGTCACTAAGGAAGCGCATTGCCTGGGCGATCTGTTAATGAAGGCCAATTATGGCGGGCTGGATGTTGAAATCGCCGCGGTGATCGGCAATCACGAGACGTTGCGTCCTCTGGTTGAACGGTTTGATATTCCGTTTGAGCTGGTCAGCCATGAAGGTTTAACACGTGACGAACATGATCAGAAAATGGCTGACGCTATCGACGCCCACCAGCCGGACTATGTCGTGCTGGCTAAATACATGCGCGTTCTGACCCCGACATTTGTTTCACGCTTCCCAAATAAAATTATCAATATTCACCATTCATTCCTGCCAGCATTCATTGGTGCTCGCCCGTACCATCAAGCTTATGAGCGCGGCGTGAAAATCATCGGCGCGACGGCCCACTACGTAAATGATAACCTTGATGAAGGCCCAATCATTATGCAGGACGTGATCCATGTTGATCACACCTACACTGCCGAAGATATGATGCGCGCGGGTCGCGACGTTGAAAAAAATGTTTTAAGCCGTGCGCTGTATCAGGTTCTGGCTCAGCGCGTCTTTGTTTACGGTAACCGAACGATTATTCTGTAATCGATTGATAAGTTAATTGGTTACCTTTACATCTTTACGTGTAAAAATCAGGCAACCAGTTCTTTTTTATCAACGGAATGCTTTACAGGGGCGCATCATTTGATATGATGCGCCCCGCTTCCAACGGAAGCAGGCCAGTAATTAGCATTACCCCGTGGTGGGGTTCCCGAGCGGCCAAAGGGAGCAGACTGTAAATCTGCCGTCATCGACTTCGAAGGTTCGAATCCTTCCCCCACCACCATTTTTTACTACAGCGATGTAGTTATCCCGGTGAGCAATACAGAAGTTTGCACTTGTCGGGGAAGGGTGAGAACCTTCGATTAAGGTTCGACTCGAGCGAAAGCGAGAGAACGTTGCCAACGGCAACGGCCCGAAGGGTAAGGAGCGAAGCGACGAATAATCCTTCCCCCACCACCATTCATTCTTTTAGACTCACAAAATTAGTATACCCCTGGTGGGGTTCCCGAGCGGCCAAAGGGAGCAGACTGTAAATCTGCCGTCATCGACTTCGAAGGTTCGAATCCTTCCCCCACCACTTCATAAAGTACCAACACATAATCAATCTGCAATGCTCCATATTCTTCCTATTCGGGAAGGATGAGAAGCTTCGACCAAGGTTCGATTCGAGCGTTAGCGAGAAAGCGTTGCCGTAGGCAACGACCCGAAGGGTGAAGCGCGCAGCGCTGAGTAATCCTTCCCCCACCACCATCACTTCATAAAGCACCAACACAAAATCAATCTGCAATGCCCCAAATTCTTCCTATTCGGGAAGGATGAGAAGCTTCGAACAAGGTTCGATTCGAGCGTTAGCGAGAAAGCGTTGCCGCAGGCAACGACCCGAAGGGCGAAGCGCGCAGCGCTGAGTAATCCTTCCCCCACCACCATCACTTTATAAAGAATCAACACCCCAAACCAACTGCAATGCCCTTTATTTGCCTGATGCGCTGTGCTTATCAGAGCTACAAACTCGACACATGCCCACAAATTGCCTGATGCACTACGCAGGCCTACGGCGCTCGCTTAAACCTGCGTAGGCTGGATAAGGCGCTTGCGCCGCCATCCGGCAAACAGACATAAAAAAACCCCGCCGAAGCAGGGTTTATCTTTCACAGAAATACGATTAGTGACGTGCACGAACAATCTGGTATTTGCGTGTCAGATATTCGACAGGGACGCTCCAGATGTGTACCAGACGCGAGAATGGGAACAACAGGAACAGCGTCATACCCAGCACAAGGTGCACACGGAAAATAAATGCGACGCCATCCAGATACTGAGACGCTCCGCCATGGAAGGTCACCACTGTCTGCGCCCAGTTCACCAGCTTCATCATCTCGCTGCCGTCCATATGCTGGGCGGAGAACGGAATGGTCAGCAGACCCAGCGCACACTGGATAACCAACAGAGAGAGGATCAGAATATCCGCTCCGGTGGTGGTGGCCCGCACTCGTGGGCTGAACAAACGACGTTTCAACAGCAGTACACCGCCAATCAGACACATTACGCCACTGGCGCCACCCGCGAACATCGCCATCTTTTGTTTCACTTCAAGCGGCAGCCACGCTTCATACATCCAGTGCGGCGTTAACATACCCAAGAAGTGCCCGGCAAAAATCCCCAGGATCCCGATGTGAAACAGGTTTGACGCCAGGTTCATCCCTTTGCGATCCAGCATCTGACTGGAGGCCGCACGCCACGTATACTGCCCGTAGTCATAACGCAGCCAACTGCCGATCAGAAAGACAGAACCCGCGATGTACGGATAGATGTCAAAGAAGAACGTATTCAGGAAGTGCATTAGTGCTGTCCTCCGGTAGTGATATTCAGATACTGCGGCGCAACGGCCCCGGCAAAACGACGCTGGTGAGCGGAGATTTCCGACTCGCCACACCCCTGATCGGCGAAGAATTTTACCTGCTCTTCTTCCCAGACCGCATCCAGCGCTTGTGGGGTATCATCACGGGCTTCATCCGCAATTTTTTCAGCCACTTTATCGCTGTCGATAACGGTATTCGCCAGTTTTAACAGCAAATCGAACAGTACTGCATAACGGCTTCCACGCTGCTGCAAACGAGCGCTGAGCAAAGCCAGAATCGGCGCGATATCCTGCAAGCCACCTAGCGCTTCGCTTTTCGGCAGTTGCGCAAGATATTCCAGATACAACGGCAGATGATCGGGAAGTTCGCGGCTGTCGAGCTGCAAACCGTGCTGTTCATACTGTGCCATCAGGTCAACCATCGCCTGACCGCGATCGCGGGATTCACCGTGTACATGTTCAAACAGCAGCAGCGAGGTGGCACGGCCACGATCAAACAGTTCGCTGTAACTTGCCTGCACATCCAGCACGTCTTGCGCGATTAGATCGCGCAGGAAAACGCCCAGAGTCTGGGCATCCTCTTTATCCAGGTTCTCAGATGACGCGAGTGCATCGAAAAGCTCCTGCTGATGCTGCCACAGGGCAGCATCCGGGTACTCGAGCAAACGCGAAACAATGACGAGTTCAATCATTGGTGCGGCTCCGTTTTGCTGGTCACATCGACAGCGTCGATGCGGCGGCTGTTGAACAGATTGAATTTAGTATCAGAACCGTGGCAACCGTCACCGAAGGTAAAGCCACAACCGCTTTTCTCCGGGAACGCGTCACGCGCCAGTTCACGATGGCTGCTCGGTACCACGAAACGATCTTCGTAGTTCGCAATCGCCAGATAACGATACATTTCCTGTGCCTGCGCTTCGCTCAAGCCCACCTCTTCCAGCGCACGGGTATCGACTTTACCGTCAACGGTTTCCGTACGTTTGTAGTGACGCATTGCCAGCATACGTTTCAGCGCCAACAGTACCGGCTGAGTATCGCCTGCGGTCAGCAGGTTCGCCAGGTACTGAACCGGGATACGCAGACTGTCAACGTCCGGCAGTATACCGTTGCTGCCCAGCTCGCCCGCATCGGCGGCAGACTGAATCGGTGACAATGGCGGCACGTACCAAACCATCGGCAATGTGCGGTATTCCGGATGCAGCGGCAGCGCCAACTTCCAGTCCATCGCCATTTTATAAACCGGAGACTGCTGTGCCGCATCGATAACGCTCAGCGGAATACCATCTTTCAGCGCCTGTTCAATAACAGCCGGATCGTTCGGATCGAGGAACACGTCCAGTTGACGCTGGTACAGATCTTTCTCATGCTCGGTGCTTGCCGCGCTTTCAATCGCATCCGCGTCATACAGCAGTACGCCGAGGTAACGGATACGACCGACGCAGGTTTCGGAGCACACGGTCGGCTGACCGGCTTCGATACGTGGATAGCAGAAAATGCACTTCTCTGACTTACCGCTCTTCCAGTTGAAGTAGATTTTTTTATACGGGCAACCGGTGATGCACATACGCCAGCCGCGGCATTTGTCCTGATCGATCAGCACGATGCCATCTTCTTCACGCTTGTAAATGGCACCGCTCGGGCAAGTCGCCACGCACGCCGGATTAAGGCAGTGCTCGCACAGACGCGGCAAATACATCATGAAGGTGTTTTCGAACTGACCGTACATCGCCTTCTGCATGTTCTCGAAATTTTTGTCTTTCGCCAGCTTCTCGAACTCACCGCCGAGGTCATCTTCCCAGTTCGGACCTTTGGTGATTTTATCCATACGCTGACCGGTGATCAGCGAGCGCGGACGGGCAATCGGCTGTGCTTTGCTGTCTGCCGGGGTGTTGTGCAGAGTCTGGTAATCGAAGTCAAACGGTTCGTAGTAGTCATCAATACCTGGCAAATGCGGGTTAGCAAAAATTTTACCCAGCAGCAGCGCTTTGTTACCCATGCGCGGCACCAGTTTACCGTTGATCTTACGGATCCAACCGCCCTTCCATTTTTCCTGGTTTTCCCAATCAGTTGGGAAGCCAGTACCCGGTTTGGTTTCAACGTTGTTAAACCAGGCATACTCCGCACCTTCACGGCTGGTCCAGACGTTTTTACAGGTTACTGAACAGGTGTGGCAACCGATGCACTTATCGAGATTCAGCACCATGCCGACTTGTGAACGAATTTTCATTTTACGCTCTCCTGTACCTGGTCATTGCCTTCGCCATCCAACCAGTCAATGTTCTTCATCTTACGAACCACCACGAACTCATCACGGTTCGAACCTACGGTGCCGTAGTAGTTAAAGCCGTAGGCCAGGTGGGCATAACCACCAATCATGTGCGTCGGTTTCGGTGTGATACGGGTCACCGAGTTATGGATCCCGCCGCGCTGCTCGGTAATCTCCGACCCCGGAATATTCACAATACGTTCCTGGGCGTGGTACATCATGGTCATCCCGGCCGGGACACGTTGACTCACAACCGCACGGGCGGTAAGTGCCCCGTTACTGTTAAAGACTTCGATCCAGTCGTTATCCTCGATACCCAGTTCTTTCGCATCCGCTTCGCTCATCCACACGATCGGACCGCCGCGGCCTAACGTCAGCATCAGCAGGTTATCGCTGTAGGTGGAGTGGATACCCCACTTCTGGTGTGGCGTCAGGAAGTTGAGCGCTTTTTCAGGGTTACCATTTGATTTCTCGCCCATCACCTCTTTCACCGAACGAGTATCAATTGGTGGGCGGTAAACCAGCAGGCTTTCACCGAAGTCTCGCATCCACTGATGATCCTGATACAGCTGCTGGCGACCAGTCAGCGTACGCCATGGGATCAGCTCGTGAACGTTGGTGTAACCGGCGTTGTAAGAAACATGTTCATCTTCCAGTCCTGACCAGGTCGGGCTGGAGATAATTTTGCGCGGCTGCGCCTGAATATCGCGGAAGCGGATTTTCTCGTCTTCTTTATTCAGCGCCAGATGCGTATGGTCACGGCCGGTAAATTCACTCAGCGCCGCCCAGGCTTTCACCGCCACCTGACCGTTGGTTTCCGGTGCCAGGGTGAGGATCATCTCAGCGGCATCAATCGCCGTATTCAGCATCGGCTGGCCTTTTGCCGGGCCTTCAGCCTTGGTGTAGTTGAGCTTACGCAGCAGGTCCATTTCGCTCTGGGTGTTCCAGGCAATCCCTTTCCCGCCGTTACCGACTTTATCCATCAGTGGGCCGATGGACGTGAAGCGTTCGTAGGTTGCCGGATAATCACGCTCAACTGTCATGATGTGCGGCGCGGTAACGCCTGGAATCAGATCGCATTCGCCTTTCTTCCAGTCTTTAACATCCAACGGTTGCGCCAGTTCGGCGGCCGAGTCGTGCTGGATAGGCAACGTCACTACGTCGGTTTCTTTGCCAAGGTGGCCCACGCAAACTTCAGAGAATTTCTTGGCGATAGCCTTGTAGATTTCCCAGTCGCTCTTCGATTCCCAGGCTGGATCAACGGCGGCAGACAACGGGTGAATAAACGGATGCATATCCGAGGTATTCATATCATCTTTTTCATACCAGGTGGCGGTCGGCAGCACGATGTCGGAGTACAGACAGGTGCTCGACAGACGGAAGTCCAGGGTAACGACCAGATCCAGCTTGCCGTCCAGTCCGTTATCCTGCCATTCCACTTCTTCTGGCTTCACGCCCCCCTGTTTACCCAGATCCAGTCCCTGAATACCATGTTCAGTACCCAGCAGATACTTCAGCATGTACTCGTGGCCTTTACCGGAAGAGCCGAGCAGGTTAGAACGCCAGATAAACAGGTTACGCGGATGGTTTTTACCGTTCTCTGGTTGTTCAGCCGCAAAGCGAATAGAACCTTCCTTCAGAGATTTAACGGTGTAATCCACCGGTGTCATCCCGACTTTTTCTGCCTCACGCGCAATGTACAGCGGGTTAGTACCTAACTGCGGCGCAGATGGCAACCAGCCCATACGTTCAGCGCGAACGTTAAAGTCAATCAAATGACCACTGTAGCGGGATTTGTCTGCCATCGGAGACAGCAGTTCCTGTGCCGTAACCGTCTCATAGCGCCATTGGCTGGAGTGGTTATAGAAATAGGACGTACTGTTCATGTGACGCGCCGGACGCTGCCAGTCAAGGCCAAACGCCAGCGGCTGCCAACCGGTCTGCGGACGCAGTTTTTCCTGACCCACATAGTGTGCCCAACCGCCGCCGCTCTGGCCGACGCAACCACAGAACACCAACATGTTGATAAGCCCACGATAGTTCATATCGAGGTGATACCAGTGGTTCAGACCCGCGCCAACAATAATCATTGAGCGGCCGTGCGTTTTATCTGCGTTATCGGCAAATTCGCGGGCTATACGCACGATCTGAGCGCGCGATACGCCAGTGATTTTCTCTGCCCATGCCGGGGTATACGCTTTGATATCGTCGTAGCTGGAGGCGCAGTTTTCATCGTTCAGACCGCGTTCCAGACCGTAGTTGGCCATGGTCAGATCATAAACGGTAGTCACCAGCGCAGTAGAGCCATCTGCCAGTTGCAGGCGTTTTACCGGCAGTTTGTGCAGCAGAACATTTTCCAGTTCAACTTTGCTAAAGTGCTCGGTACCTTCGCCGCCAAAATACGGGAAGCCGACTTCAGCGATGTCGTCCTGGCTGCCCAACAGGCTGAGCTGCAGTTCGGTTTCGTTACCGGACGTGCCGTCGCGCTGTTCAAGGTTCCATTTACCTTTTTCACCCCAGCGGAAACCAATTGAACCGTTTGGCGCAACCATTTCGCCGTCGGTATTGATGGCAACGGTTTTCCACTCTGGATTATTTTCCTGACCCAGGGAGTCAACCAGATCGGCGGCACGCAGCATACGACCCGCCGCATAATACCCGTCACGCTCTTCGAGCATCACCAGCATCGGGAAGTCGGTGTAACGACGCACGTAGTCGGTGAAGTATTGGCTCGGGTTATCAAGGTGGAACTCGCGTAGCATGACGTGGCCCATTGCCAGCGCCATTGCGGCATCGGTACCCTGCTTCGGAGCCAGCCACAGATCGCAGAGTTTAGCGATTTCAGCGTAATCCGGGGTGATGGCGACCGTTTTAGTCCCTTTGTAGCGAACTTCCGTGAAGAAGTGCGCATCTGGGGTACGGGTCTGCGGAACGTTTGAACCCCAGGCGATAATGTAACTGGAGTTATACCAGTCGGCAGATTCCGGAACGTCAGTCTGCTCACCCCAGGTCTGCGGAGACGCAGGCGGCAAGTCACAGTACCAATCGTAGAAGCTCAGGCAGGTGCCGCCAATCAGCGACAGATATCGTGCACCGGAGGCGTAGGAAACCATCGACATCGCAGGGATCGGTGAGAAGCCCGCCACGCGGTCAGGACCGTAGGTTTTAACGGTGTAAACGTTAGAAGCGGCAATCAGCTCATTCACTTCCTGCCAGGAAGAACGCACGAAACCACCACGACCACGCGCTTGTTTGAAGCTTTTTGCTTTATCGGCGTCTTCGATGATGGAGGCCCATGCGTCTACCGGATCGCTGTGCAGTCTTTTCGCTTCACGCCACATTTTCATCAGGCGTTTGCGCATCAGCGGGTATTTCAGACGGTTAGCGCTGTAGAGATACCAGGAATAGCTTGCACCACGAGGGCAACCACGAGGCTCGTGGTTTGGCAGGTCCGGACGGGTACGCGGATAATCGGTTTGCTGGGTTTCCCAGGTCACCAGACCATTTTTCACATAGATTTTCCAGCTGCATGAGCCAGTGCAGTTTACCCCGTGGGTTGAACGCACGATTTTGTCATGCTGCCAACGCTGGCGGTATCCGTCCTCCCAGTCCCTGTTGGTATTGAGAAGCTGGCCATGCCCATCGGCAAAGGTTTCGCCCTTCTGCTTGAAGTAGCGAAACCGGTCCAGGAATTTACTCATCGGTTTTCTCCTGTAGGAGCCTGACGGCTCTCTGATAAATCGACATTGCTTGATTGAGAGCGAAGGTAACGCTCTGAAAGGGCGTGAGAATTGATAACGATCAAGGCAGGCAGGGATGAAAAATGAGGGTTGGTTTTTACATACCCCCAAAGTGGGATACTGACAATTAACGTAATAAATTGAATTTAAAGGTTTTTTAATAATTCAATTATCATGCAAATGTTAAATTCTTTATAAGTGGGTATTAAGGGGTATCCCCCCTGCTTAGCAGGTTGCGTACGCCGTTCTCACAGGCTGTTGTCATGCCACAATATAAAAGTATGTTGTAACTAATTACAGTAAAAAAAAAGCGCGGTCTAACACCGCGCAATGGATAATCAACTTACACTTCATCCTTCAAACTGCTTCGCGTTGGCTGCGTTCGTTCTCCCCAGTCACTTACTTCTGTTAGCTCCTGGGGATTTCTCACTTGCCGCCTTGATGCAGTTAGAATGATTTTGTGTATACCACTTTTTTACTTTTTAGAATGACGTCCGTATACCGCCCAGGTGATAACCACACAAGCGACATAGAAGATCAGAAATACTTTCATCGCACCGACCGGAGAACCGGTTAATGCCAGGGACGTGCCAAATGCTTTCGGGATAAAGAAGCCGCCGATCGCACCAATAGCAGAGATAAAGCCCAACGCTGCCGCCGTATCGGTTGCCGCCTCGCGCATCGCTTTCTCTTCTGAACCACCTTCAGCTTTCACTCTGTCCATCGTCAGTTTTCGGAAGATTACGGAGATCATCTGGAAGGTTGAACCACTCCCCAGTCCGGCCGTCAGGAACAACGCCAGGAACACAGCGAAGAAGGCAATGAAGTTGCCGCCGACACCGTTTGATGGCAGCGTCAGGAACAGTAAGGCACTGAAAATAGCCATCAGAATAAAGTTCACCAGCGTGACGCGGGTCCCGCCCAGACGGTCAGAGATTGCGCCGCCCGCAGAACGCGCCAACGCACCAATGAACGGGCCAAAGAAGGCGTAATGCAGGATCTGCACCTCAGGGAACTGCGTTTTCGACAGCATCGCGAAACCGGCAGAGAAACCGATAAAGGAACCGAAGGTCGCCAGATATAGCAGGCTCATAATCCACAAATGCCCGCGTTTCAGCACCGGCAATTGCTCTTTCAGCGAGGCTTTGGAGGTTGCCAGTTCGTTCATACCGAACCATGCGGCCAGCGTGAAAATAGCGAGGAACGGCACCCAAATCCATGCAGCGTTTGCCAGATACAGCTGCGTGCCATCCGGTTGTTCAACCCCGTGGCTACCAAATGCGGCAAAGATTGACAATGAAACCACCAGCGGCGCGACCAACTGCATCACGCTGACGCCCATGTTGCCCAGGCCACCATTCAGACCCAGCGCGCCGCCCTGTTTCTGTTTTGGAAAGAAGAAGCTGATGTTTGCCATACTGGACGCAAAGTTCGCACCAGCGAAGCCGCACAGCAGGGAGATAATAATAAAGGTACTAAACGGCGTGGAGGTATCCTGCACCGCAAAACCTAACCATACGCAAGGAATGATCAGGATGCCGGTGCTAAATGCCGTCCAGCGACGTCCACCAAACAGGGGGACCATAAAGGAGTACGGAATACGCAGCAGCGCGCCGGACACCGAAGGTAATGCCGTCAGCATGAACAGCTGTTCAGTGGTGAAATCAAATCCGACTTTCGGTAAGTTCACCGCCACGGCGCTAAATAACATCCACACGCAAAACGCCAGCAGCAAGCAAGGGACGGAAATCCACAGATTACGGCTGGCGATTCGTTGACCACGCTGCTGCCAGAAAGCGGGATCTTCCGGCCGCCATTCGGTAATTACAGCTCCAGATGCCCTTTCCGGGGCAGATGAGTGACTCATAGACACCTCTGATACTTGTTTCGATGCCTGCAACATTAGGGTTTACAGCTGGAGGTAAGTTGATATAAATCAAAGGAAAAGGTGTCATTATTCATGCCTAAAATTTATTATTACCCTTAATGAGTACATAACTTCGGTAAAAAAGATGTGGTTTTTCACGCTTCTGTCGCCCCCTACTCCCCCTCGCCCAGGATCTCTCCCTCCACTGGCAATTAAGAGGTAGCCCGTTTGAGGTATGGGTATACTCCAGTGTATCGCCGAGAATAACGCCACTGCCTGCAGCAGAATCGTCATTCAATAAGGTTTTCTGTTCGACGAAAACCCGAAGGAACAAGTCACCATGTTTAAACGTTGTCTCTCCCCGCTTACGCTGGTCAACCAGGTGGCGCTGATTGTTTTATTGTCCACAGCCATCGGCGTGGCGGGTATGGCTGTCTCCGGCTGGCTGGTTCAGGGCGTTCAGGGTAGCGCCCATGCAATCAACAAAGCGGGATCGCTGCGCATGCAGAGTTATCGCCTGCTGGCAGCCGTACCGCTGGACGCTAGCGATCAACCGCTGCTGGATGAAATGGAGCAAACGGCGTTTAGCCCGGAGTTGACGCGTGCCGCAAAACGAGACGGACAACAGGCGCAGTTAAAAGCATTACAGGATTACTGGCACACTGAACTTGCGCCGGGACTTGCGCATGCGCAAACGCCTGATGCGGTAGCGCAGGATGTGACGCGCTTTGTGGGCGGACTGGATAAATTGGTTACCGCCTTTGACCATACCACCGAATTACGCATTGAACGCGTCGTCCTGCTGCATCGCCTGATGGCCGTATTTATGGCATTGCTGCTGGTTTTCACCATTATCTGGCTGCGCGTGCGCCTGTTAGAGCCGTGGAAACAGCTGCTGGCGATGGCGCGAGCCGTCAGCCAACGTGATTTTACCCAACGCGCGCATATCAGCGGTCGTAATGAGATGGCGGCTTTGGGCTCGGCGCTAAATAATATGTCGGAAGAACTGGCCGAAAGTTACGCTGTGCTGGAACAGCGAGTACAGGAGAAAACGGCGGGGCTGGAGCACAAAAATCAGATTCTTTCTTTTCTGTGGCAAGCTAACCGCCGCCTGCATTCTCAGGTGCCGTTGTGCGAACGCCTCTCTCCGGTACTGAATGGTTTGCAAAATTTGACCTTGCTGCATGATATTGAGCTCCGGGTTTACGACCTGGAAGATGAAGACAATCATCAGGAATTTACCTGTCAGTCAAATGCCAGTTGTGATGAGAAAGGTTGCCATCTGTGTCCTCGCGGAACGCTGCCCGCGATTGACGGCGGGATTACATTGAAATGGCGGCTGACCGACGCACATACCCAGTATGGTATTCTGCTCGCCACCTTGCCGAACGGACGCCATCTCAGCCACGATCAGCAGCAGCTGGTTGATACTCTGGTTGAGCAACTGACCGCAACGCTTGCGCTCGACAGGCATCAGGAGCGTCAACAGCAGTTGATTGTGATGGAAGAGCGTGCCACCATTGCGCGCGAACTTCATGATTCTATTGCACAATCGCTCTCTTGTATGAAGATGCAGGTTAGCTGTTTACAGATGCAGGGCGATGCGCTTTCAGATAACTGTCGCGAGTTGCTCAGCCAGATTCGTAACGAGCTAAATGCTTCATGGGCACAACTGCGAGAACTGTTAACCACCTTCCGTTTACAGCTCACGGAACCTGGATTACGACCGGCGCTGGAAGCCAGCTGTCAGGAGTACAGCGCCCGTTTTGGATTTACGGTTAAGCTGGATTATCAGCTACCGCCACGCCTGGTCCCTTCGCATCAGGCGATTCACCTGCTACAAATTGCGCGCGAAGCCCTGAGCAACGCACTTAAACACTCTCAGGCCAATGAAGTGGTCGTGACGGTGGTGCAAAATGGCAAGCAGGTCAAACTGACAGTGCAAGATAACGGCTGCGGCGTACCGGAAAACGCCGAACGCAGTAACCACTACGGCATGATAATAATGCGCGACCGCGCGCAGAGCTTGCGCGGCGATTGCCGCGTACGCCGTCGCGAGACGGGCGGTACTGAAGTTGCTGTCACTTTTATTCCCGAAACAAACTTCACAGAAGTCCAAGGAGATACCCATGAGTAATCTGGAACCGGCAACTATCCTGTTGATCGACGATCATCCGATGCTGAGAACCGGTGTAAAACAGCTTGTCAGCATGGCGCCCGATATTACCGTTGTCGGCGAAGCCAGCAATGGTGAGCAGGGTATCGAGCTGGCTGAATCCCTTGATCCCGATCTGATCCTGCTTGATCTCAACATGCCCGGCATGAACGGTCTGGAAACCCTCGATAAGCTGCGTGAAAAATCACTGTCGGGCCGTATCGTTGTGTTTAGCGTATCCAATCATGAAGAAGATGTGGTTACCGCACTGAAGCGTGGTGCCGACGGTTACCTGCTGAAAGATATGGAGCCGGAAGATTTACTGAAAGCATTGCAGCAGGCTGCCGCTGGTGAAATGGTGCTGAGCGAAGCCTTAACCCCGGTTCTGGCCGCCAGCCTGCGCGCCAATCGCGCAACATCCGACCGTGATGTTACTCAACTGACGCCGCGCGAACGCGATATTCTTAAACTCATCGCCCAGGGTCTGCCTAATAAGATGATCGCCCGCCGCCTCGACATCACCGAAAGCACAGTAAAAGTTCACGTGAAGCATATGCTGAAGAAAATGAAGCTCAAATCACGCGTTGAAGCCGCGGTATGGGTGCACCAGGAACGCATTTTCTGATAACGCGCTCATGCGTCATTGTTAACGAGGATCATTTTCCGAAACGGTAATAAACGGTTCGGTCAGTGATAGCGTGATCTCATTGGAAGAGACACGCTGGCCCTGCTCATCTTCTACCACCACAGACAACCGCCAGCGGTTTGTCGCACCTTCTCTGTTGTCCCACTTCGGCATAATAATCGTCCAACCCTGAGCGCTTCGGCTATTGCTGCCCGCCGTTAAGCTCAACGCCTGAGTATCACCCTGCCATGCCAGACGACGGATCCCATGCAAACTACGCACCTGCACCTTCAACGCCACCGTCTCACCAGGCTTGAGATCCCAGGGGGGCGTGGCCAAAAATACCGACAGTGTTTTACGCTGGCGATACTCCAGCGTCGGCAGATTGTTACGTTGTGGATCGTCATAACGACTGCCGCGCAGCGATCGGCTGTTTGCCACCTCGCTTACCATCAGCTGTTTTTTTAGCGGCACACCAAAACGATAATTTAGCGTTAATCCGAGGTTATTCTGACTGACGCCATTTTCACCCTGCTTATGCTGTGCTGTCACGGTGATCAGCGGCACCGGCGTATAGCTCAATCCCAGATTCACCGCCACAGGATTGTGGTACCCGGTTCCGGAATGAAACAGATCCACCTGGTCACCAAAATACTGCTCCACGCTGACGCTGGTATTGAGATGTTGATAGAACGGCATGCGCATTTGCGCGGTCAGGTCGTATCCCCGGGCCATCCGTTGTTCTTGAGTTGCAAAACGATCCTGCCAGGAGGACAACGGTTGATAGTAATTAGCAGATAAACGGAGGTATTCACCCCACGCCTCTGCCCCCACGCCTCCCCGAGGCAGATTCTCATCCAGCAGGTTGTCATAAAAGGTGTTGTAACCCAGTAACCAACCGTCACGAACCCAGCGCTGCCCAATCCCCGCATTACTGACCAGGCCTCCGTCCTGTTGCGTCAGCCCCAACTGGCTCCATGTGAGATAACGTTGATTGTCCTGCCACGGGATAAACCAACTTCCCCGACTCCCGGTAAAGCTGCCTTCGTTATCCACCTGCAACCCGACGCTGGCGTTTCCCCAGGGAGAGAGCCAGGATTCCAATTGCTGATTCACCTGTTCGCTGACCCTGTCGCGCACCTGGCCAAACGCAAACTGCTTCGCCTGTTCACCTGTATCAAGCCCGTTATCGGTCATGCTGGCTTCACCAAACGCTTTGACCATTTCGGCAAAGTGCTTTTCGCCTGCCCGCGACTCCGGCGCCATACCAAGATCGGGCAAGCCATCACTATTGTTATCGAAAGGGTTTTCCGCCTGGTGAATAAATGACGATTGCGCGCTGGCAGTACCGCCTGCCAACGGCAAGAGTGCAAATACAGCGAGAGATAAATAAATAATACGGCTCAAATCGTTAGTGGTTTCTTATATCTATTAGCCACAGCGGCATACTTATCTTAAACCATAACGTCTTCAGTATTGATTTTCAGCCCTTCCTTCCTTTTTCGGCATTATCCTGGCATCTAGAAATAGGTGTAACATACGTGTCAGTTTTTAACGCTCACATGCAGCAAAAGGAGTAAAAATGCAAAAGATAGTGATCGTCGCGAACGGTGCAGCCTATGGAAGCGAATCGTTATTTAACAGCCTACGTCTGGCTATCGCCTTGCGCGAGCAGGAAGGGGATCTCGATCTGCGTTTGTTTTTAATGTCGGACGCGGTAACCGCGGGATTGCGTGGTCAAAAACCCGCGGAAGGATACAATATTCAGCAAATGCTGGAGATTCTGACGGCGCAAAATGTGCCGGTCAAACTGTGCAAAACCTGCACCGATGGCCGTGGAATCACCACGCTGCCGTTAATTGACGGAGTAGCCGTCGGCACGCTGGTTGAACTGGCTCAATGGACGCTGGCTGCAGATAAAGTGCTGACCTTCTGATACACCGCTTTCAGGCAAGCACACTGAAAGTGTCGATAATTTCCGGATTTAATCGTAGATGGGCGCGGTTGCGTTGAACGTTAGCACGCCCTTTCAATCCTTTTGAGGGATTTTGTCACTTTTGTTTAATCGTTATGCCATTTTTTGATCAAAATCAGCATCCCGTTGCTCCCCCTTTGGTGTTATGCAATGAGTGAAATGTGAACAACATCACGCAGCACTTTCGACAGAAAGTACGTTGTTTTCAAGAACGGGGTGAAAAATGGCATTAGTGAAGGCAAGTTTAAAGTTATTTGGTGGCGATACGGTGGTTGTGCGCTGTTCCGAGCGCTGTCACATCCATCTGATGAGCGAGAAAAATCACGTCAAAGACACGCAGTCCGACATCTTAAGCGTGCAGGATCGTGATAACGCATGGTTGACCGTGCCCTACACCGGCATCTGGAATGTGCTGATCGACAGCCACAGCCAGTCGCTAGAGCATTCAATAAGTTATATTGCAGCCTAAGCGTTAATTGCCCGAAAAGCGCTTGGCTTTCGGGCATTCAGTTCCCGGCTGGATTCAGGCAAACCCTGGCCGCATAACGCCTTCCGGCAGATTCTCTCCCAACAATCGTTTGACCGTGATCACCAGATCGTTAAGACAGTCATCCTGCATCCCCAACTTGACCAGCTCTTGTTCCAGCGAGAACAAATACTGGGCGTTGGTGCCTAAAGGTCCGCTCGCCGCAGCGATAAGCGGCGCAATCACCTGCGCGCGCGTGTCTGACTCAAACAGCGGGTGGCGAGGATCCATAATAAAGACCAGCGCGTTCACCGTCCGACCATCATCCAGCGCCAACTGGCACCAGGTGGGCAGATAGCATCCGGTGATCATTTCACGCTTCCACAGTAAAGAAAGCTCTTGTTCGAGCGATGCGTTAGGTAAGCGGTAGGCTACACCGGTAGTGCGTCCGCCCTCTTTCAAGGCCAACATGCGTCCTGGCTGACCCGCCGTTCCTCGCCCCGCCGTCAGGCGCAGGCAAAAAGCACGGTGCCAGCCAACTAACGTCCCGGTACAGGACTCATCAAACTCTAAGGCCGGATTCCACATCAACGATCCATAACCGAAGATCCACACCGGTCCATCATCGGGTCGGCAAGCAAGCGTGGCCGCCAGTGAGGCTGCCCGTTGTTCCGCTGACCAGAGTAGTGATTCTTCAATAGCACCAAATGCCGTCTTACAGTCGGCATTCAATAAAAAATCACGCGTTAACACCTTACACCTCCGCCACTGCTGCTTCCCTGCGACAACTTTTTTGACGCCTTCCGGGCTTTTTTACTGCTCATTTTGAAACCAATAGCTGGACAATAGGCAATTCGCCGCTAGCTTGCAAGGCAACAAAGCGTCAACGGCACTTTATATCCTCTCGCGTTGCTAAGCTCTGCACTATCATTTGTATCAGTAGTATCAGCAATTTTTGTTGACGTTAAAATCTAATGCTTTGTTATTTAAATACTCTATAAACAAGATATGCAATTTTATCCGCTTGGATGCAAAAATTGGTCCATGCCGTAAAATTACGTAAAACTAGATCGGAAATACCGAAAGATCTGTTATTTTTTACATTCTTTAATACTTTTATAATTATAAATACCTGCAGAGATGGAGAATTAGTTCAATGACACAAGTACATGAGGCGGTAAAAACCCGCCACAAGGAGACCTCTCTCGTCTTCCCGATTTTGGCGCTGGTAGTCCTGTTCTTCTGGGGGAGCAGTCAGTCACTACCAGTGGTCATCGGTATTAATGCGCTGGCCCTTATTGGTATATTAAGCAGCGCATTCAGCGTTGTCCGTCATGCGGATGTATTAGCACATCGACTTGGCGAACCCTACGGGTCACTGATCCTCAGCCTGTCCGTCGTTATTCTCGAAGTCAGCTTAATCTCCGCATTAATGGCGACCGGTGATGCTGCACCTACGCTCATGCGCGACACGTTGTACTCAATCATTATGATCGTCACCGGCGGTCTGGTCGGTTTTTCGTTACTATTGGGTGGCCGTAAATTTGCTACTCAGTATATGAATCTGTTTGGTATTAAACAGTATTTAATTGCCCTGTTCCCACTGGCCATTATTGTACTGGTGTTCCCAATGGCGTTACCGGGAGCGAATTTCACTACCGCCCAGGCGCTGCTGGTAGCATTAATTTCTGCAGCGATGTACGGCGTATTTTTACTGATTCAAACCAAAACGCACCAAAGCCTGTTCATTTACGAGCATGAAGATGAAGGCGACGATGACGACCCGCATCACGGCAAGCCATCAGCACACAGCAATATGTGGCACGCCGCCTGGCTTATCATTCATCTGATCGCCGTTATTGCCGTAACCAAGATGAACGCCAGCCCACTGGAGACCTTGCTGACTGAACTGAATGCCCCAGTGGCCTTTACCGGTTTCCTGGTTGCGTTACTCATCCTCTCTCCTGAAGGGCTGGGCGCGCTGAAAGCGGTTCTGAGCAATCAGGTACAGCGGGCGATGAATTTGTTCTTCGGTTCAGTATTAGCCACTATTTCACTAACCGTACCAGTGGTGACGCTGATCGCATGGGCAACCGGGAATGATTTGGTGTTTGCGCTGGGCGCGCCAGAGATGATTGTGATGGTTTCTTCACTGGTACTGTGCCATATCTCTTTTTCCACCGGACGCACCAATGTGCTTAACGGTGCGGCACATCTGGCGCTGTTTATCGCCTATCTGATGACGATATTTGCCTGATGAAAAAAGCCGGACACCGACATAACTTGTCGGGTCCGGCTTCTTATTTCCTTTCGTATACCTGATAAGCGCAAGCTCTATCAGGCACACAAAATGAATTAGTTCTCAGTATCCAGCTCGTCGAAGCTTTTCACCAGGTCATCAATCGCTTTAATCTGCGTCAGGAACTGTTCCAGTTTTGCCAGCGGCAGCGCGGATGGGCCATCGCATTTCGCATTGGCTGGATCCGGATGCGCTTCAATAAACAGACCCGCCAGACCTACCGCCATACCGGCGCGAGCCAGTTCGGTAACCTGCGCACGACGACCGCCGCTTGCTGCGCCAAACGGATCACGGCATTGCAGCGCATGGGTAACGTCAAAAATCACCGGTGAGTTGCCGGAGACTTTCTTCATCACGCTGAAGCCCAGCATGTCTACAACCAGGTTGTCATAACCAAAGTTCGCGCCACGGTCGCACAGAATAACCTTATCGTTACCACCTTCATGGAATTTATCCACGATATTGCCCATCTGGCCAGGGCTTACGAACTGCGGTTTCTTCACGTTGATAACGGCACCGGTTTTCGCCATCGCTTCCACCAGATCGGTCTGACGCGCGAGGAATGCCGGCAGCTGAATCACATCCACCACGTCAGCAACAGGCTGCGCCTGGCTGGCTTCGTGAACGTCGGTGATCACTTTTACGCCAAAAGTCTGCTTCAGTTCCTGGAAGATTTTCATCCCTTCTTCAAGGCCCGGTCCACGGTAAGAGTGGATGGAAGAACGGTTGGCTTTATCAAAGGAGGCTTTGAACACGTAAGGGATACCCAGCTTTTGAGTAACGGTTACGTAGTGCTCACAAATGCGCATCGCCAGATCGCGGGATTCCAGCACGTTCATTCCGCCAAACAGCACGAACGGCAGGTCATTTGCCACGTTGATGTCGCCAATGCTAACCACTTTTTGTTTCATAGGATCGCCTTAAACGGTAGGTAAAGTGTCATTAATCAATGCAATACAATTTGCTTGTGCGAAATAGTATTAATCTGCGCACGAATCATTTCGCTGATCGGGTCTTCCGGACACTGCTCAACGAAATAACTTAAATCGGTCAGCGCAACATGTTCACACTCGAGCTGCGCGTAGATTAATCCACGATCGCGTATTTCATACGGATCTTCAGGATTAAACTGTAATAGTGCTTCGCTGGCACGCAGCGCCAGCTCCATTTGCCGCTCTTCCATCAGCGATGATTTCAGCGTGTCGAGCAGCTTGCGGATTACTTCTGCATTATCCGCCTCATCCAGGTCTTCGTTAAACAGCTCCGCGACCGGGCTGATATTCCCCTTCAGCCACACTTCCAGCGTGTGCTCATTTAACGTTTCGCCATTGAACGGATTGATTAGCCACATTTCGCCATCGAGCGATTCAATACGCAGGATGAGTTGTGTCGGGAAAATCACCGGCACCAGCGGTAGCTCCAGTCGGTTGGCAATCCACAACAAGATAGCGCCCAGAGATACGGCGCTGCCCTGACGATTTTTCAGTACCTGGTCAAGCCATAATGCATCAGAAAGACGATAGACGCCGTGGGTATCCGTAAACCCCCATTCGCCGTAAAAAAGTGCCAGCAGTTTTTCCAGTTGCTCATCCTGAGACAGGAGCTGGCTAATTTCTTCTTGCGCCAGACTAACCAGACGTTCCAGTTCGTCATACACAGTTTGTGTTGGAAAATCCAGACGGATAGACTCCGACGCCAGGATCATCCCATCACACAATGGCGCTTTATTAAATTCGAAATCAGCTAACGACCTCATGCTTACCCCAGTAACGGTATTTTTGTGGTGGCGAGTTTAATGATGATGTACAGCACCACCAGTGCCAGCGGAAATGCGACTAATCGCGCCTGCTGACTGCGCGCCCGACGATAATCGAGCGCAATAAAACCCAAAACGATGTAAATGATAACCCCAAACAGCTTTTCAGTCAGCCATGTCCCGTGCTCAGTGAATGGCAGGATGTGCGCTTTAACCATTAACGCTATGCCGCTGAGTAATAAAACGGTATCGACAACCGGCGGCACGATGCGCGTCCAGCGCGCGCAGGCAAGGCGCGAATCGGTGTAACGCCACCAAAAACGCAGCGTTAACAGACCAACAGAAAGCGCAATGCTGATGAGATGGACGTTGAGTAACACGCTGAAGGTACTCATGATGGGATGCGTCCAAGCGTAATTCGCTCGTTGCCGCCATAGTCGCGGCAGGTTTCAACCGCCTGGTAACCAGCATGAGTATAGGCGTCGCGGACTGCCTGTCCCTGCTGCCAGCCGTGCTCCAGCAACAGATATCCGCCGGGCGTTAGCATGTGTCGAGACTGGTCAATGATATGCACGATATCCGCCATACCCTGCTCGCCCGCCACCAGTGCCGATAGCGGCTCAAAACGTACATCGCCAAGCGCCAGGTGCGGGTCCTGTTCGTCGATATACGGCGGATTGCTGACAATCATGTCAAACTGCTGCCCCTGCAAAGCGCTGAACCAGTCGCTTTGCAGCACGCAAACATTGTCGATGGCCAGATGCTGTTTGTTGCGAGTTGCCAGCGCCACGGCATCGGGCATGCGGTCAACCGCGGTCACCGCGCAATCCGGACGCTCAGTTGCCAGCGCCAGCGCGATGGCGCCCGTACCGGTTCCCAAATCGAGAATACGACACGCAGAGGCAGGCAGACGAGCCAGCGCCTGCTCAACAAGACACTCAGTATCCGGGCGTGGAATAAGCGTAGCCGGAGAGACAAACAGCGGCAGCGACCAGAACTCGCGCACGCCGGTCAGATGTGCCACCGGCTCACCCCGCTGACGGCGTTCCAGTAATGTATCGAGCCGTTGACGCTGCGCCTCGGTTAACACCGTTTCGCCGAACGCCAGAATAAAGGTGCGCCCCTTACCGGTGACAAACTCGAGTAAAATCTCGGCGTCACGTCGCGGGCTTTCGCTTGCCTGTAATTGGCTTATCGCTTCACGCAGCCAGTGCTGATAATCCATTAATCCTGCTCGGACAACGCCGCCAGTTGGTCGGCCTGGTATTCCTGGACAATCGGCTCAATCAGCATATCCAGTTTGCCTTCCATCGCTTCATCCAGACGGTAGAGTGTCAGGTTAATGCGGTGATCGGTCACACGACCCTGCGGGAAGTTATAGGTGCGGTTACGATCGCTGCGATCGCCGCTGCCCAACAGGTTACGACGTTCAGAGGCTTCTGCCTGTTGACGTCTTGCCACTTCGGCGGCACGAATTCGCGCCCCCAGCACCGACATCGCTTTGGCTTTGTTTTTATGCTGTGAACGTTCGTCCTGGCATTCCACCACGATACCGGTCGGTAAGTGGGTAATACGGATTGCGGAGTCGGTGGTGTTAACGTGCTGACCGCCCGCGCCTGATGAACGGAAGGTATCAATACGCAGATCGGCCGGGTTGATGTCCGGCAGTTCGGCATCCGGCAGTTCCGGCATGACAGCGACCGTACAGGCAGAAGTATGAATACGCCCCTGCGATTCCGTCGCAGGTACGCGCTGCACGCGATGGCCGCCGGACTCAAATTTCAGTCGCCCGTAAACGCCTTCGCCGCTAATCTTGGCAATAACTTCTTTAAACCCGCCATGTTCGCCTTCGCTGGCGCTCATGATCTCTACCCGCCAGCGACGCGATTCAGCGTAACGGCTGTACATGCGGAACAGATCGCCGGCAAACAGCGCCGCTTCATCACCACCGGTTCCCGCACGCACTTCGAGGAAGGCGTTACGTTCGTCATCGGGGTCTTTAGGTAACAGCAGGACCTGCAGATGCTGTTCCAGCTGCTCGCATTTCTCTTTTGCTTCGCGCAGTTCATCCTGCGCCATTTCACGCATTTCAGGATCGTCGAGCATCATCTGAGCCGTCTCGATATCTTCCTGAACCTGTTGCCAGTCCGTAAAACAGCGAGAGACATCGCTTAATTGCGCATATTCGCGCGACAGCGCACGAAAGCGATCCTGATCTGCGATAGTACCCGCATCACCGAGCAGCGCCTGAACTTCTTCATGGCGTTCATGCAGGGCTTCCAGTTTGGCAACGATAGAAGGCTTCATAGGCGTAAATGCACCCTGTAAAAAATAAGATTGGTGTGCTGCTACTCCAGCCCGAGGCTGTCGCGCAGAATATTCAGGCGTTCACTATCCCCGTCACGGGCGGCCTGTTGAAGTGATTTGGTTGGTGCATGGATCAGGCGGTTGGTCAGTTTCCAGGCCAAATCCTGCATAATGGCTTGCGCATCACCGCCCTGCTGAAGAGCGGCCAACGCTTTAGCGGTCAGTTCATCACGGATCTGTTCTGACTGACTGCGATACTCGCGGATAGTGTCGCTTGCGCCCTGGGCGCGTAGCCAGGCCATAAACTCGCTGGCTTCCTGCTCCACAATCGTTTCGGCTTCCACCGCCGCCGCTTTGCGCTGGGCCAGGTTATGCGAAATGATGCTTTGCAGGTCATCAACGCTGTACAGATAGGCGTTAGACAATTTACCCACTTCCGGCTCGACATCGCGCGGTACGGCGATATCCACCAGTAGCATAGGCTGATTGCGACGGTTTTTAAGCGCGCGTTCCACCATTCCTTTACCGATAATCGGCAGCGGACTGGCAGTAGAACTGATAATGATATCGGCATCCTGCAAACGCGCGTCGATATCACTCAGTGAAATCACCTCGGCGCCGACTTCATCCGCCAGCACCTGCGCACGCTCGCGCGTACGGTTGGCGATGATCATCTTCTTCACTTTATGCTCGCGCAAGTGTCGCGCTACCAGCTCGATGGTTTCGCCCGCACCGACTAACAGCACGGTTACCGTTGAGAGCGATTCAAATATCTGCCGCGCCAGAGTACAGGCGGCAAACGCCACCGACACGGCGCTGGCACCGATGTCAGTTTCTGTACGTACACGTTTAGCAACAGAGAATGATTTCTGGAACATGCGCTCCAGCGCACTGGCGTTCTGGTGGCCTTTTTGCGAATCCGCAAATGCTTTTTTCACCTGCCCCAAAATTTGCGGTTCACCGAGCACCAGTGAATCCAGACCACTGGCAACGCGCATCAAATGACTGACGGCGTCGTTGTCCTGGTGCCAGTACAGGCTATTACGTAGGTCTTCTTCATTGAGGTTATGGTATTCGCACAGCCAGCGAATCAGCGCTTCTCGCAGGTTATCCTGCTCTTCCACGCTGAGGTAAATCTCTGTGCGGTTACACGTCGACAGCACTACCCCGCCCTGCACCATTGGCAGCGCTTGCAGGCTGTCCAGCGCCTGATCGAGCGTATCCGGCGAAAACGTTACGCGTTCTCGCAGCGATACAGGTGCCGTTTTATGGTTAATACCAAGCGCTAAAAGGGTCATGTGTGCGGGAATAGTACCAGCGTTGATAAGGTTAGACTGGGTGCATCATACAGGATGCGTGCGGTCAATAAAAGAGACTGACCCCTTTTGGAGTAATAGCTTAGTGCACAAATTTAAGCGATTTAAGATAACTTGAACGTAGACGATGTCAGATGGTGGCGCTAGCATTGAGAGTTATAACTGCAACGTATCTCAAGGATTTGTCATCATTATGACCCTGCCTGATTTTCGCCTGATTCGCCTGCTGCCCCTTGCGGCCCTGGTTCTTAGTGCCTGTACCCTCAACGCGCCGAAAGGTCCCGGCAAAAGCCCCGATTCCCCGCAGTGGCGCCAGCACCAGCAGGAAGTACGCGCCCTGAACCAATATCAGACGCGCGGTGCGTTTGCCTATATTTCCGATCAACAGAAAGTGTATGCCCGCTTTTTCTGGCAGCAAACCGGTCAGGATCGCTATCGTCTCCTGCTGACCAACCCACTGGGCAGCACTGAACTGGAACTCAATGCGCAGCCGGGCAACGTCGAACTGGTCGATAACAAAGGCAAGCACTACACTGCCGACGACGCTGAAGAGATGATCGGCAAACTGACTGGCATGCCTATCCCATTGAATAGCCTGCGCCAGTGGATCCTTGGTCTGCCGGGAGATGCCACCGATTACAAACTCGATGATCAATACCGTCTAAGTGAAGTGAATTACAGCAAAGACGGTAAAAACTGGAAAGTGGTCTATAGCGGCTACGACAGCAAAACCCAGCCAGCGATGCCGGCAAACATGGAGCTGTCGGACGGCTCCCAGCGTATTAAGCTGAAAATGGACAACTGGATTGTGAAATGATGACTCATTGGCCCTCTCCGGCAAAACTGAATCTGTTTTTATACATCACCGGGCAACGTGCGGACGGTTACCACTCGCTGCAAACGCTATTTCAGTTTCTTGATTATGGCGACACGATAGATATTGCGCTGCGTGGCGACGGCGAAATTCGCCTGTTAACCCCGGTGGAAGGCGTTGCGCACGAAGACAACCTGATCGTCCGTGCGGCACGTTTGCTGATGAAGGTAGCATCTGAAAGCAATCGCCTTCCCAAAGGGAGCGGTGCGGACATCAGTATCGACAAACGCCTGCCGATGGGCGGCGGCCTCGGCGGTGGTTCATCAAATGCGGCAACCGTTCTGGTGGCGCTTAACCATCTCTGGCAGTGTGGACTTTCGATTGATGAACTGGCGGCACTCGGTTTAACCCTAGGGGCGGATGTTCCCGTGTTCGTGCGCGGCCATGCGGCCTTTGCCGAAGGTGTTGGAGAAATTCTGACGCCGGTCGAGCCTGAAGAAAAGTGGTATCTGGTTGCTCACCCGGGAGTCAGCATTCCGACACCGGTGATTTTTAACGATCCCGACCTCCCGCGCAACACGCCAAAAAGGTCAATAAAAACGTTACTAAAATGTGAATTCGGCAATGATTGCGAGGTTATCGCAAGAAAACGTTTTCGCGAGGTTGATGCGGCGCTTTCCTGGCTGTTAGAATACGCGCCGTCGCGCCTGACTGGTACAGGGGCTTGTGTCTTTGCTGAATTTGACACTGAGTCTCGTGCTCGCCAGGTGCTTGAGCAAGCCCCGGAATGGCTCAAAGGCTTTGTGGCGAAAGGCGTCAACCTCTCCCCATTGCACAGAGCGTTACTCTAAATCCTTCTGGTTTCAGGAAGATGGCGAAATGACAAACCGCCAGGAGCATACAAAAGTATGTGACTGGTGTGAGGAATTGATGCCAGCGAACATGAAACACGAAGGATAAGGAGTAAGCCGGGCAAGCTGAGTTGCGGTGACAACGTCACCCTGTTCCAGACGTTGCATCGCGCTCTTTAATACACCGCATGGAGAGGATACTGCCTGGCCCGCACAGTTTTCGGCAGATTCTTTCCACCAATGGACGCATGCCTGAGGTTCTTCTCGTGCCTGATATGAAGCTTTTTGCTGGTAACGCCACCCCGGAACTAGCACAACGTATTGCCAACCGCCTGTACACTTCACTCGGCGACGCCGCTGTAGGTCGCTTTAGCGACGGCGAAGTCAGCGTACAAATTAATGAAAATGTACGCGGTGGTGATATTTTCATCATCCAGTCCACTTGTGCCCCTACTAACGACAACCTGATGGAATTGGTCGTTATGGTTGATGCGCTGCGCCGTGCTTCCGCAGGCCGTATCACCGCCGTTATTCCTTACTTCGGCTATGCACGTCAGGATCGTCGCGTACGTTCCGCTCGTGTACCGATTACCGCTAAAGTCGTCGCTGATTTCCTGTCCAGCGTTGGCGTTGACCGCGTCCTCACCGTTGACCTGCATGCTGAACAGATCCAGGGCTTCTTCGATGTACCGGTTGATAACGTATTCGGTAGCCCGATCCTGTTAGAAGACATGCTGCAGCTGAACCTGGACAACCCAATTGTGGTTTCTCCAGATATCGGTGGCGTCGTGCGTGCCCGCGCTATCGCTAAACTGCTGAACGATACCGATATGGCTATCATCGACAAACGTCGCCCGCGTGCGAACGTTTCTCAGGTGATGCACATTATTGGTGACGTTGCAGGTCGTGACTGCGTGCTGGTTGATGACATGATCGATACCGGCGGTACGCTGTGCAAAGCAGCAGAAGCACTGAAAGAACGTGGTGCAAAACGCGTATTTGCTTACGCAACCCACCCGATCTTCTCAGGTAATGCGGCAAACAACCTGCGCAACTCTGTTATTGATGAAGTCGTTGTCTGTGACACTATTCCACTGACTGACGAAATCAAAGCACTGCCAAACGTGCGTACATTGACCCTGTCGGGTATGCTGGCCGAAGCGATTCGTCGTATCAGCAACGAAGAATCCATCTCTGCTATGTTCGAGCATTAATCGAGCCCGGCTCAAAAACCCGCTGCGGCGGGTTTTTTTATCTGTAATATTTATTTGTATGACTTTTGCCTCCTTCACCTGCCATTCAGTTGACAGATGATGCGCCCATGGATGAAACATTATTGTGAACAGATTATTTTCCTCACATGTGATGCCTTTCCGCGCCCTCATCGACGCTTGTTGGAAAGAAAAATATACTGCTTCCCGCTTCACCCGCGACCTGATCGCCGGGATAACGGTTGGGATCATTGCCATTCCACTGGCGATGGCGCTGGCAATAGGCAGTGGCGTTGCTCCGCAGTACGGTCTGTATACCTCAGCCGTTGCTGGGATTGTTATCGCCCTTACCGGGGGCTCGCGCTTTAGCGTATCTGGCCCAACCGCCGCCTTCGTGGTGATTCTGTATCCGGTGTCGCAACAGTTTGGGCTGGCAGGCCTGCTGGTTGCCACACTCATGTCCGGGATATTCCTGATCCTTTTCGGCCTCGCCCGCTTTGGTCGTTTGATCGAATATATTCCGGTCTCCGTGACGTTAGGTTTTACCTCAGGTATCGGTATCACCATCGGTACTATGCAGATTAAAGATTTTCTCGGCCTGCAAATGACCCACGTGCCAGAGCACTATTTGCAGAAGGTGGGCGCGCTATTTATGGCTTTGCCGACCATCAACGTGGGTGATGCCGCGATTGGCGTGGTGACACTGGGGATCCTGATTTTCTGGCCGCGTTTGGGTATCCGATTACCGGGCCACCTTCCCGCACTCCTGGCAGGCTGTGCGGTAATGGGTATCGTGAACCTGACCGGCGGCCATGTCGCCACCATCGGATCTCAGTTCCACTATATTCTGGCTGACGGCTCGCAGGGCAATGGTATCCCACAGTTGCTGCCGCAACTGGTATTACCGTGGAATATGCCAGAGTCAAACTTTACGCTGAGCTGGAGCTCGTTACAGGCGCTGTTACCGGCAGCATTCTCGATGGCAATGCTCGGGGCGATCGAATCTCTGCTGTGCGCCGTCGTACTCGATGGGATGACCGGCACCAAACACAAAGCTAACAGTGAGCTGATTGGTCAGGGACTGGGCAACATCGTCGCACCGTTCTTTGGCGGTATCACCGCCACGGCGGCAATTGCCCGTTCTGCGGCAAACGTCCGCGCGGGTGCAACATCGCCAATCTCAGCGGTTATCCATGCGATTCTGGTGATCCTAGCCCTGTTGGTGCTTGCACCGCTGCTTTCCTGGTTACCGCTTTCCGCCATGGCCGCCCTGCTGCTAATGGTGGCATGGAACATGAGTGAAGCGCATAAAGTGGTGGATTTGCTGCGTCATGCGCCGAAAGACGACATCATCGTCATGCTGATGTGTATGTCGCTGACGGTGCTGTTCGATATGGTTATCGCCATCAGCGTCGGTATCGTTCTTGCATCTCTACTGTTTATGCGTCGTATTGCGCGCATGACGCGTCTGGCGCCGGTCAACGTAGACGTACCGGACGATGTGCTGGTGTTGCGCGTCATTGGCCCGCTATTCTTTGCCGCGGCGGAAGGATTATTTACCGATCTCGAGTCGCGTATTGAAGGTAAACGCATCGTAGTCTTGAAGTGGGACGCGGTCCCGGTACTGGATGCCGGTGGTCTGGACGCTTTCCAGCGTTTTGTGAAAAAACTGCCTGAAGGCTGCGAGCTGCGGGTATCTAACCTGGAATTTCAGCCGCTGCGCACCATGGCGCGCGCGGGTATTCAGCCGATCCCCGGTCGTCTGGCATTCTTCCCGAATAAAGACGCCGCTTTAGCGGATATTAAATAGCAAAAAGGCTCCCGTGAACGGGAGCCTTTTTATTGCCGGATGAGGTTCGCTTATCCGGCCCACAAAACCCAAACATTGCACCGAACCCGTAGGCCCGGTAAACGCAGTGCCACCAGGCAATTACGCGTTTAAAATGCTCAATGCCGTTGCCTTAACGCTGGCCAGCAGGACTTTCACATCCTCCAGGCACACCGTCGGGTTCAGCAGCGTCAGCTTCAGGCAGGTGATGCCATCCGCTTCGGTCACGCCGACGTTGGCGCTACCGGAAGCCAGCAGCACGTCGCCAATACGCTGGTTCAGCAGCGCAACGAACGCCATATCATCGCTTTCAGGACGGAAGCGGAACAGCACGCTTGCCAGCTGTGGTTCCATCACCAGTTCAAGATGCGACTGGGTTTTGACAAACTCAGCAACATCACGCGCCAGCGTTACGCCATTATCAATGATTTCGGCATACTGCTTTTTGCCCAGCGCTTCGAGGCCCATCCACAGCTTCAGCGCATCGAAACGACGCGTGGTCTGCAGCGACTTCGATACCAGGTTTGGTACGCCAGCCTCTTCATCGAAATCAGAGTTCAGGTACGCCGCCTGGTAACGCATCAGCTCGTAGTGGCGCGCATCTTTTAACAGGAACGCACCGCAGCTGATGGTCTGGAAGAACTGCTTGTGGAAATCCAGCGTCACGGAATCTGCCAGCTCAAGGCCGTTGAGGAAGTGACGATACTGCTCAGAAAGCAGTAACGCCCCGCCCCATGCCGCATCCACGTGCATCCAGATCTGATGTTCTGCCGCCAGCGTCGCAATATCCGCTAACGGATCGATGGCGCCCGCATCTGTCGTGCCAGCCGTCGCGACAATGGCCATCACCTGCTCGCCGTTGGCTTTCGCCTGGACCAGCTTGTCTTTCAGGTCAGCCAGATCCATGCGTGAAAACGCATCGGTCTTCACCTGGGTGACGGAGCGGTAACCCAGCCCCATTAACGCCATGTTCTTCTGCACGGAAAAGTGCGCGCTTTCAGAGCAGAACACTTTAATTTTGCTCAGATCACCGGTCAGACCATCTTGCTGAATGGAATGTCCCTGGCGAGCAAAGAAGGCGTCGCGCGCCAGCATCAGGCCCATCAGGTTACTCTGGGTGCCGCCGCTGGTGAATACGCCCGCATCGCCTGCCGCATACCCCACCTGCTCACGAAGCCATTCGATCAGTTTGATCTCAATGATCGTGGCCGACGGGCTTTGGTCCCAGGAGTCCATACTCTGGTTAGTGGCGTTGATCAGCACTTCCGCCGCCTGGCTAATCACCAGACTTGGGCAGTGCAGGTGCGCCACGCACTGAGCATGGTGAACCAACAGGCTGTCTTTGAGAAAGTATTCAACCGCACGCTCAATAGCGGCCTGGTTGCCCAGGCCCTGAGACGTAAAATTCAGGTTGATACGTTCACGCAGTTGCTCAACGGTTTTGCCCTGATACATCTCAGGCTGCTTCAACCATTCAACGACCGCTTGCGTACTCTGCTCGATAGCGTCCTGATAGGCGGCGATGCTTTGCGCCGAGCCGGACAGAATCGGGTTTACGTCTGACATTCGATCCAACTCCGTTTAAACCGGCTTCACGCCAGCGCCCAGCAGGGCGTTTTCGAATTTATCGAGGAAAATTTCCAGCTCAGCGTTGGTGATCAGCAGAGACGGCAGCAGACGCAGCACGCAGCCGTTGCGGCCACCACGCTCCAGAATCAGCCCGTTTTCGAAGCATTTCTTCTGCAGCAACGCAGACAGCTCGCCATCAGCCGGGTAGCAACCCATATGATCCTGCGCTTCGTTCGGCTTCACGATTTCCAGGCCGATCATCAGGCCCAGACCACGCACCTGACCGATAACCGGGTAGCGTTTCTGCAGGTCAGTCAGTTTGCCTTTCAGCCATTCGCCCTGGGCGGCAACTTTATCGGCAATCTTGTCGTCTTTGAGGATCTTCAGCGTTGTCAGACCGGTCGCCATCGCCAGTTGGTTGCCGCGGAAGGTGCCAGTGTGGTGGCCCGGAGCCCACGCATCGAATTGCTTTTTAATGCCCAGTACCGCCAGTGGCAGACCGCCGCCAACCGCTTTGGACATCACGATGATATCAGGTTCAATACCGGCGTGTTCGAAGGCGAACAGTTTACCGGTACGTGCAAATCCAGCCTGAACTTCATCGATGATCAGCAGAATGCCGTGTTCCTGAGTCACTTTACGAATGCGTTGCAGCCATTCGACCGGAGCCGGATTCACGCCACCTTCGCCCTGCACCGCTTCGAGGATTACGGCAGCCGGTTTACGCACGCCGCTTTCAACGTCGTTGATCAGGTTTTCGAAGTAGTAAGTTAATGCTTTGACGCCAGCGTCGCCGCCGATACCCAGCGGGCAACGGTACTGATGTGGATACGGCATAAACTGCACTTCCGCCATCATATTGCTGACCGCTTCTTTCGGCGACAGGTTGCCGGTCACGGACAGTGCGCCGTGGGTCATCCCGTGGTAGCCGCCGGAGAAACTGATGATGCTGGAACGGCCGGTCACTTTCTTCGCCAGCTTCAGCGCCGCTTCAACAGCATCTGCACCAGACGGACCGGTGAACTGCAGGCAATATTCTTTGCCCTGGCCCGGTAATAAAGAAAGTAAATATGATGAGAATTCATCTTTTAACGGCGTGGTAAGGTCAAGCGTATGTAACGGTAAGCCGCTTGTGATGACACTTTGAATGCTCTGCAGCACTTCAGGATGGTTATGACCAAGCGCCAGGGTTCCGGCACCTGCCAGGCAATCAAGATATTGATTATTTTCTACATCAGTAATCCAGACGCCCTGCGCTTTAGCGATCGCTAATGGCAGTTTACGTGGATAGCTGCGGACATTAGATTCAAACTCAGCCTGTCTTGCTAAAAAGGTATCATTGCTCTGTGGTAATGAATTAGCACTTAAAGTATCAATACGGACTTTATCCGTCATCATATCACTCCTACAACCAGGTGTAGATTAACGCCTGATTGAATAAATGGTTATAAGGATTACCTGTAAAAAAGCGCGGCTAATATATGTTGTTTTAGCTTAGGACTCAATCATTTATTTTTCTGCATCGGAAATAACAACTTTCCCCTTAAAAATCAAAGCACAAAGACCATCCGCCATTACTAAACCCTAAAGAAATATAGCTATTTAATTAACAATGTTGTCGCTAATTGCAACGCAGACAATGTAATAAAAACCATGAGATTTTCATGTTTTTATTATTTTTTTTACACGTTTTTACCATTAATAATGTAGGCACTTTCTTGTTACGACATGATTTTTCACTTATTTGCCTATAAATCGAATAAAAAAGTCGATCCCTTAATATAAATCACTTAGTATGGCGCGCTTATTTGCAGGCTTTGTAAATAAAATTAATGCGCAGCACCCGGTAACGCGTACAGGCGACACTCGTTATCGACAACAGGTATACCCTGGGTTGTCAGCAGAAATGTTCGCGGGCGGACATTTCGTAAGGCGAACTTTGTTCCCTTATGCCGAGAATGAAAATTTTCTAGCCATACTTTTATGGCGCCCTGATATGAGATTGTTATGACTCGCATTTATCCACCATCCGTCGTTGCCAAATTTGGCGGCACCAGCGTCGCTGATTTTGATGCGATGAACCGAAGCGCCAGCATTGTCCTTGCTGATCAAGATGTCCGTTTAGTCGTTTTGTCTGCTTCAGCAGGCGTGACAAACTTACTGGTCGAGCTTTCTGAAGGTCTGGAAACGCATCAACAATTAGATAAGCTTGAGACTTTACGCGCCATCCAATACAACATTATTTCCCGCCTGAAGCAGCCTTCCGTTATCAGCACGGAAATCGATAATCTTCTCAACAACATACATCGTCTTGCACAAATGGCGATGGTTTCACCGTCTGATGCGTTAAGCGATGAATTAGTCAGCCATGGCGAGCTGATGTCCTCACTACTGTTTACTGAAGTCTTACGTGAACGGCAGGCCGAGGCCGGGTGGTTTGACGCCCGCAGCGTGATGCGTACTAACGCGAACTTCGGCTGCGCCGAACCCGAGCTTGGCACACTGCACCACCAGGTGGAGACTCACCTGCGCCCTCGTCTTGAGCAAGCGATTATGGTGACTCAGGGATTTATCGGGCGAGATGCCGCAGGACACACCACAACGCTTGGACGCGGCGGTAGTGATTACACGGCTACGCTTCTCGGTGAGGCACTTCACGCCACACGCGTTGACATCTGGACCGACGTCGCAGGGATCTACACCACCGACCCACGCATTGCACCGCGGGCCAAACGAATCGACCATATCTCATTTTCCGAGGCCAGCGATATGGCCGCCTACGGTGCGAAGGTCCTCCACCCGGCTACGCTACTCCCGGCAATGCGTAAAAGCATTCCGGTCTTTGTTGGCTCAAGTAAGGATACTGCCGCCGGAGGTACGTTGGTGCACAACACCACCGATAATCCACCTCGCTATCGTGCGATCGCCGTGCGTCGTAAACAGACGCTGTTGCGGTTACACAGTCTGGAGAAGCAACCTTCCTGCTCTTTCCTGGCGCAGTCCTTCGCCATTTTAGCTCGCCACGCGGTTACGGTGGATTTGGTTACAACCTCAGAGAATAGTATTGCGCTGGTGCTGGACGCCACTCATGCAACCTCAGGTGAAGACCATGTGCTGACCACCGCATTGTTTACCGCATTATCCTCCCACTGTCGTGTAGAAGTGGAAACCGGGCTGGCGTTGGTCACTTTGGTGGGGAATCAACTCACACAGGCTGCGGGAGTTTGCAAAGACGTTTTTGCCTGGCTTGAAGAGCATACGGTACGAATGATTTGCCATGGAGCATCGAACGACAACCTGTGCATCCTGTTACCGGCTGACGATGCAGATAGCGCGGTTAGAGCATTACATTACCGGTTATTCGAATAATTCTTCTCTTATTCTGTCGCATCCAGTTTAAGCAATGATCATGAACAAGCAGAGCCCTGGTTTTATAACCAAGGCTCTTCATTCTGACCCCCGCCCTTTCAACAGAGGGAGGATTTAGTTATGACGGTGATTGGTGTCACCACGACGACAGCGTTTGTCATAATGACGTACCCACCAGTAACGGTCACTGATTTGTTCGTGTCCACCCACTCTGGCACCTGCTAACCAGAGAATACCGCCAACAAAAATACTGAGCACCGCACCATGTGCGAAAAACTGCGGCAGATTAAATTGCGGCAACTGGTTTAAAATTGAATAACCCACACCCACAACCATTACCACCAACCCTAAAGCCATGAGCACGTTACCGAGTAACGAAGCGTTTTTGCGTTTCATGTGTCACCTCCGGAACTTTGGGTTGTTACAGGGAATACCCCTAATCCTTATGTGTAAAGTATAGACAACACTGCCGTTCGCAAGTGCGGGAGCGATCACAATTACAAACACTCACGCAACAAAACTTTACAAATAAGCCACTGAACATACTCATTTTCTAATAGTCCATTTGTGCAATTATTCAGCTTTTGGCGATAAGCACGCAGTTTTTTGTCAAGCGCACCGTCAGACAGTAAACTACACGTCGTTTATCGAAACACTCAGGACAAAACAAGTGGCGATTAAATTGATTGTCGGCCTGGCGAACCCCGGCGCAGAGTATGCGGCAACGCGACACAACGCAGGCGCATGGTATGTCGATCTACTGGCAGAGAGATTACGCGCCCCCCTGCGCGATGAGCCGAAATTCTTCGGTTACACCTCCCGAGTAACGCTTGAAGGTGAAGATGTCCGTCTGCTGGTACCGACCACATTTATGAATCTTAGCGGCAAGGCCGTCGGTGCGATGGCCAGTTTTTATCGTATCAACCCCGATGAAATTTTGGTCGCGCACGATGAATTAGACCTGCCTCCTGGCGTGGCCAAATTTAAGCTTGGCGGAGGTCATGGCGGACATAATGGCCTGAAAGACATCATTAGCAAGTTAGGTAATAACCCCAACTTTCATCGTTTACGCGTTGGAATTGGCCATCCGGGCGATAAAAACAAAGTTGTCGGATTTGTTTTAGGCAAACCGCCTGTTTCAGAACAGAAGTTAATTGATGAAGCGATTGACGAAGCGGCACGTTGTACCGAGATTTTGTTCAAAGATGGCCTGACCAAAGCTACGAGCCGGTTACACACCTTTAAAGCGCAATAAGCAGTGATGTGCGGCATTTTTCTCGCGTGCTGTGTATAATAGGCAAAGTTATTTACATTTCTACAATCTGTTTTCCATAACAGGTTGAATATCAAAAGATTAAGGTGATTTAAACATGGGATTCAAATGCGGTATCGTCGGTTTGCCAAACGTAGGCAAATCCACCCTGTTCAACGCGCTCACAAAAGCGGGTATTGAAGCGGCAAACTTCCCGTTCTGTACTATCGAGCCGAACACGGGTGTTGTCCCGATGCCCGATCCGCGTCTGGATCAGTTGGCCGAAATCGTCAAACCACAGCGTATCCTGCCTACAACGATGGAATTCGTCGACATTGCCGGTCTGGTAAAAGGCGCGTCCAAAGGTGAAGGTCTGGGTAACCAGTTTCTGACGAACATCCGTGAAACCGAAGCTATCGGCCACGTGGTGCGTTGCTTTGAAAACGACAACATCATCCACGTTAATAACAAAGTGGATCCGGCTGACGACATTGAAGTTATCAATACCGAGCTGGCGTTGTCCGACCTCGACACCTGTGAGCGCGCTATCCATCGTGTGCAGAAGAAGGCAAAAGGTGGCGACAAAGACGCTAAAGCAGAACTGGCTGCGCTGGAAAAATGCCTGCCACAGCTGGAAAACGCCGGCATGCTGCGCGCGCTGAAAACGCTGACTGACGAAGACAAAGCGGCCATCAAATACCTGAGCTTCCTGACCCTGAAGCCAACCATGTATATCGCTAACGTCAACGAAGACGGTTTTGAGAACAACCCGTACCTCGACAAAGTGCGCGAAATCGCGGCTGCCGAAGGTTCTGTTGTGGTTGCCGTTTGTGCTGCCGTTGAAGCTGATATTGCAGAACTCGATGATGCTGACCGTGAAGAATTCATGGCTGAAATGGGTCTGGAAGAGCCGGGCCTGAACCGCGTTATCCGTGCTGGTTACGAATTGCTGAACCTGCAGACCTACTTCACCGCTGGCGTGAAAGAAGTCCGTGCATGGACCATTCCTGTCGGTGCCACGGCTCCGCAGGCAGCCGGTAAAATCCATACCGACTTCGAGAAAGGCTTTATCCGCGCACAAACCATCGCGTTTGAAGATTTCATCACCTATAAAGGTGAGCAAGGTGCGAAAGAAGCTGGGAAAATGCGTGCCGAAGGTAAGGACTATATCGTCAAAGATGGCGATATCATGAACTTCCTGTTCAACGTCTAAATAGAATTTGTTGTCTCATGAGGTTTCACTGAATCTCATAAGAATCGAAAAAATTTATAAAATCCACGCAATTGCGTGGATTTTTCACATAGAATGATATTAAAACCGATTACGCTTTTAGCTTGTTTTCAAACAACGTCATAAAATAAGATGTATCGCTAACCGTATCTTGGTTCTTACTGTGATCGGCTTCATCAACAAGCTTCATATAGTCAAGAAAGTGGGACTCATCGAATTCTATATTTATTTGTTCCCGAAAAAGATTCAATTCATCGAAACGTTCTAACCTTCTAATATAAAGTTTAAAACGCTCATTTTGTCGAGTTAATCCTAAAGTGCGGTCAATAAGCAAAGGGCAAAGTGTTAGAACGAGAAATGTAAGAAATCCATAAAAAACCTTATATTCAGTATTATAAATATACAAAAACAAAAAAACAAAAGGAATAACTAGTACAATCTGAGCAACGAACTTGTAATTGTTTTTAGGAATCTCAATCACATTATTAGCAGACTGTAAACTGTATTCTCTGTTAAAATACCACCATTGTGCAAACAACACCGCAGTAAAAAAGCCAACAATCAGGAGTAGATAACCTTTAGCTGGTACGTGTTGAGCTCCGAGCATAGCATTAACTCTGTCCAACCCCACTTTCTTCGTCAAACTTAAGCAAAAGAAAAAAGTGAAGAACATAAGAAACGGAATAGCATAAAGCGAAATTCTACGTATCATAAAGCGAGGCCAATACGACATATGCTCTTTTTGCCGTAAAATTTTCAACTCGTCTTGGAGCTTAGGTTGTAACCCCTTGGTATCCGTATATTTTAAGTCAGGCGACGTACCACTCACGATAAAATCCTCTAGTCAATAACTTCAAATACATTTAAATGATTACGCTGAAACTGCTCCAGCCCGTACAGGCGAAGTCTCTCCAGCCAATATTCTGCCATCGTACGGCTGACACCACGCTCAATAGCAGCCTCTCGCAGTAGTAAAAATTCCGTCCGTAATGTCGTAGGCATTATCCCTGGATCGTCGGTATTGATCAGAACCCTGACAGGTCCACGTCGCAATCCATAGCGATTAAATTCAGCACCAGGTTTCAAAAGTTCTTCATCCGGAGGATTCCAACGAAAAATAGGATGCTCTACGTGCTTTTTAAATCGCGCGATATATACGTTTGATGTTGGGTTAGTTTCGATAATTAACCCTTTGCGATCATAGCGATCAAGCAAATAGTCCTGCAATGCATGCATAAACTGTAGTTCTACTGGTGTATCAATATCCTGGATAATGTCTTTAACGCTACTCATCCGCTGACGCAGTTTGCCGGGAGTTCCCAGGCCAATCAACTCCTGTGTACTCCATTCATCCGCGACCCGCACAACCACCAGTTGTGGAGGGAGATCGTCAAGCAGTCTGGAGTGTCGTTGCTGATAAAGCTTCGCCGCCACACTGTCTTTATCACTTAATGTTGACCAGTCTGGTAGTGCGCATTTCTCCTGCGAGGTTAACGGCGCTCCACCGTGGAGTTGTCGGAGACGATACGAGCAATTACGCCGCAGAAGCCAAGCCCGGTAGAGTGTATCAGTCGTGATATTTTTTAGAGATGGTTCATCACCGTTAGCTCGTTTATCCGCCACGCTACAATCTATTTGAGGTAGTCTCTCCTTGCACCAATCACAACGCGCGACAAAACGTGCAATGCGCCGCTCAAGCAGCGGTAATACCGCCTGTGCAAGTGGCAATGAACTCGACAAAACCGTGGCATAGTGCCACTGCCAGACAAGATTATCTAAATGCTCATCCAGCGGAAGTATCATCTCTCCATGCCGCTTCGCCCAGAGCGCAGGTTCAATTCCCAACGCGAGCGCATGGCCCAATCGGTCCCCCTCTCGCATCTCACAAAAGCGCACCGTTTCATCGATATGACGCAACCCCGACGCTGGATGCGCATAATCCTCCCCGGCATGGATGCTGAAATGAAAGCCCGTACTGGCGCGAAGCCCATCGGGCACCGGATAAAGCCCGCTGCGCAGCCATCGTAGCATCGGTGCAAAACCCGCAATTTTCAGGGCATTTTCATCCCCTGCAATATCCAAACCCCGAAACCAGTTCGACGGCTGAAAATGAAAGTGCGGGTTGCGTTTCCCTCCTAAAAATATCGGATGATTCCAGCCATTGTGGCTGTAGAGCTTCTGCAGCAATCGCTCTGCCTCCTTCCAGTTGGCCTGCAAATCAGCCTTTGGTCGCTTACCGCGGCCTGCCGTTTTAGAGCGTGAAAAATGCCCACAAAATTGCCAGTGCTCAAGCACTTCAATGTAGCGCAGCGCGCGTTCGTCTGGCTTAATTTCATGTTCACCAAAAACATACGGTGGAGAAACGAGCGGTACACCAAGGGTCTTGAGCAGCGACGAGGAAAAACCTGCCACCATTTCATGGCCAAAAGCAGTCGGGGATGCCTTTACTTCGGCCATATCGTCTTTGCCGGCAAACAGATAACGCATATTGCTGCTGTCAGTTTTCTTGCCCGAGCGCAGCGCACCGCCGAAATAGCGTTCGGTAAAACGCGTAAGCCCCTGCCCGTCCATAATAATGCGACGTCGAAGCGCATTAACCGTAAGCCAAAAGCAGAGTATGGCCGTGCGCTCAAGCGGATGGGTGTCTTTCAGCTGGTAAGTGTGGCAAAGATAAAGCTGAAGCCACAGCCAGCGTGAAGGATGCTTTCGGTCAGAGGCATGCGCCAGCTGGCCTAACAGCCAGCCGGGACTGACGTTTTCTGTTCCTCGGTTCTTTTTAGCGAGGATTAGCCAGTCCGGGAGACTCAGGCTTTTCGTCATCGGGTTACTCAAGGTTGCATACTTCTTGAAAACCGTTTCAAACCGATCGGAGAGTAATAAGGAAAGCAGTGACTTTGCCCGAACCAACAGAGGCGTTAAATCATCGCGCTCTTCAAGTGCCCACAGCGATGCTTTCTTGCTTTTTGGCAGTTCAAGATCTTCAAAAAGATAACCATCCAGGATGGTATCTCCCGCCGTCACCCCGCCCAGATGGACGTGCCCCTCCGCAAAAGGTTTGCCCGCGCTGGCAGGCGGTGCGAAGAACGGATTCTGCGCCATCACCACCCGGGTGATGTCTGACAATCGCGGAGGAGGACTTTGCTGTAGCCAGTCGCCAAGACGCCAGCCCGCAAGCAGAGCCGGGTCCAGTTCTGCCGCTATCCGCACATAGTCTTGTACCTTATTCTCGCGGTAGTAGAGCAAATCACCATTACGTAGCAGCAGCTGTTCTGCAATGACATCCAGCCAAGGCAGTGCCGGGCTGGTCAACAAGCCATTATCACAGATATTCCCCATTAGCTGGCGCACGTCGGTCAACCGATAAGTGCGCGGATAACGGTTATCAATACTCTCAACGAGCAGTTGGTAGCACTCCTCCTGCAATGACGACCACGTCGTAAAATCATCCGGCGGCGATAACAGGATCGCCCAAAAGCGCTTTGACAGGCGCTCGTCGGTGAAGAAACACCCTGTTGCATGTTCACTCAACGACCGGGTTAACATTATTTGTCACCACTTAGGTTAATTTCACTGTATGCCTCTAACAGAATTCTCACTGCTGGATCTCTATGAGAGAACTCACTGATTACAGAATTGATAAATTGATCGGCTTCTTTTAGAGGTTTGTACAATGCCGTTAGCCGCTCTTTAATGATTTTTTTTGTTAACTTTTCATTCTCATCGATGCCTAATCTGTCAATAATGAATCGCCGAGCTTTCGTTAGTTTTCTCTGGTTTATTATTTTTCTCGTATCATCCTGATTTTTTGATGGCTGTTTTAAATCTGCTAATAATACTTCATCGATCCATCTTTTGAGAGGATGTGAACTCAGAACATAACTGACTGTTCTACTCATCTGACCAAAAGCTTGTCGATTCATAGCACTCCGACTTGACGGTCCTTGCTGTAGATTCTGTTCAGGGGTAAATGGTCCGAGGTTGGTACGGAAATTAGCATGTTGATAGAAATTTTTTGAGGAGTTAATATTAGTCGTCACTACCACGTCTGGTAACCCGAACAACTCGCCTTTTTCAAAACTACCAAATGCCGACCAAGTTGAATAAAATACTCGACCTACAATATTTATTGCCTTAGTAATATCCTGCATACCCTTTTGGTCAATAGCATTACTTGCGACCTGACTGTATACTTTGTTAAAAACCTTATATACCATCCAAGGCGATATTTTTAATCTATCAACATTATTTTCTTTTCGCCATAGTTTAATATCTTCATACAAATACTCCAATGAACTTTCTAATCTATCTTCACGATCATAGGATTCTTCTTTCTCGAGATCATCCACATTCCCTCCAGAATCTTCACCCTCAGCCTCATTGATTTTTAATTTTTTAGTTGGCGCAAGAGCGCTGGCAGAATAAAATGGTGAGCGTTGTAAGATTCGTTGCAGATCTGATAAATCCAGATCTGAGATCAAGCTGGCAATGATAATTTCAAAAATTCGACCAATATTAAGAACAATCGACTGCTTTGCATTTGTATAAAAATTCCTTTGTGTTAAAGCACTAATAAGAAAAATTGCCTTATCATTCAATTCTTCACTAGCGTTATTGCTCTCAACGTCCTCCCAATACTTCCATCTCAACCCCGAGTTAATACCTGTTTCTGCAATAGGATAAGGCAAAATTGTCATTTTTCCCTTGATTACCGAAAGCCAGCCTTCTGGTAAGCTTTTAGATAATTGCGACTCCCAATCGGTCAAGCTTTCTCCTGCATTAAAAATGACGTATTCAGGGCGATCCTGAAGCAAGGGCTGGAAAAGTACGGTATCAAATATCGAATTGTTACGATTCTTACTATTTTTCCATTCAGCCCAATTTAGCTGAGCCTTAAGGGTTAAATAGACTGCTCCAGCTTTTGGTTCGAACTGAAAATAACTCAGCAACTTGTTGATCCAACACATATCATCAACTAATTTACCGTTTTCGTTATTTTTCATTCCTACTGGAGAATGTTGATAATTCCATGCTAGATATTTTTCATTGAAGACTTTATAGGCATCAGCATACTCCCGCTTAGCTTCTTTACTGAGCTCCCGGTGTTTCAACGCAAAAGCTTCAAGTACTGGGCGTGGAACATCAGGCATCTGCCACCAACGGCGAACAGTAAGAGGAGTATCCATACTTTTAAGTTCTGGTGGAAGTTCTATTATTAAATCACCACAGTGATTAATAAACTGTGTTAGGGCACGTATCGACGGGATCGGTAACGGTAAATCGCTGCCCTCAAGGCCGTTCACCGGGCCGGTGATAAATATCTTCAACCACGCCATAAAGTTACGCAGAGGGATACCGTCTTTGTCCAGAGTGACATCAATACCGTCTTGCTGCCAGTAATCACTCACAGCGGGCATACACAGCCTACGCGGTAGTGGTAAAATTTTACGCTGATACTCAATAGCCAATTCCTTGGCGATATCATAAGACTTTTTACGTTCATAAGATGAGTCTTTATTCAACCGTCCATGAAAATCTCGCCAGCATACTTCGTCATACAGGCGACGATCGCCACTCACAATCGGCAATACGTACGGAGATGTAAGATAACGACGCAATATTTCCAGATTTTCAAACGCCCGGTTAAGCGAAGTGTCCACATCATCAATCGGCAGTATTAATAATTTTCTCCCAATTAAATCTAGGGTGGATTTTAAAAATGCTTCAACGCAATTTGCCAGATGCTTGCTGCCATAAAGGGAACGGATTTTATCCATCCCTCGCTGACTGTGTTGCAGGTCAATGGATTCAAGGCCATTGGCTAAATTTTCAAGTTTCTGGATAAAGAGTCTCGATTTATCAAGGTCTTTACTTTGCGCCTCTTTAATTTTTTTATCCTGAAGTACTGCAGCAACAATGATATGTAAAAACAGCGATTCACCATCTTCAAGCAGAGTCGGGTCGATGGGATCGAGAATATGAATATCTCCCGCAAACTCTTTATGATTACTTTCCAGGTAATCTCTTAAATTCACTAGTACCGATGTTTTACCCGTTCCTCTTTCACCGTCAATCGATATTGCCTTATGACTGCGCGTTTCGTTAAACGATTCTGAATTTTTCGGTACTTCATCAACATCCTTAACAGCCTTTCCAATGAACTGGGCGAGTTGCTCATAAATTTTACGAGGAAGTAAGGTATCTGGATCCTTGAGGACCGCAGACTCTCCGCTGTCTAATGGTATGTATATCGTGTTCACAGTAATCCCTTTACGGTCGTTTTTGATGGGGAACAGAAGGTGAAACTGTGAATTTTGATGCAAAAACAAATAAAATCAAGATGGCAATTAGAATAATCTCAAAACAATTCAAATTCTAATTATCTTAGTTCGTAACAATATTCTGCTAAAGAAGAGTGAATTTGGCCTGCTCTCCTGCAATTGACATATCACCATTGACAAACAAAAAATAGTGCACCACTCCTAATGAATAAAAATTGTTCGGAGTTGATGTAACTAGCCCCAGATATCAACATCAATATAAATGAGTACTTTTATGAGTATAAAAACATCAAATAAGAATTAAAGCATTAAATAACATATAATTAGCTTGTTAATCACAGCTCAACGTCTAAATAAAATTTGTTGTCTCATGAGATCTCAACACATCTCATAAGAATCACAAAAACCTATAAAATCCACGCCATTGCGTGGATTTTTTATTTCATAGCATCTCAGTGGTTCCCGCTGTTGTGCATCTGAAAGTTGGCACCAAACACGATGACCAAAAAGGCTGAGCTACTTTGGCAAAGCAGCAGTTGCCACGTGAACGTACTCATATTGAGGCGCGCGGAAGCCAGGGGCTGTCTACCCGCACGGTATCGCGGTGATCGAGCCCCTGGATAAGATGCAGTGCACTGAGACGGCCAATTTCATAATGCGGCAGCTGTACTGTGGATAGCGGCGGCAAAAACAGCTCGCCGGTGCCTACCATGTTGTCATAGCCTAGTACGGCAACATCCTGCGGAATGCGCAGCCCTCGCCCCAGCAAGACCTGGTAGATAACAAAAGCCACGCGGTCGTTACCGCATACCACCGCATCAAACATCGGACGCGTGCCACTCAGGTAATGCCCGGCAATCTCCGCCGCATCAATATGGTGACTCTCGCCAGCCGGAAGATAGTGGTGGAACATGGCATCAGGGTCGACACCCGCTTCACGACAGGCGCGCTCCATTCCCGCCCGGCGGCGATCGGTGGCCACAATCCCTTTTGGCAGGTGGATGCACAGCAGCCGACGGTAGCCTGCGGCCAACAGCGCTTTCACGCCAAGGTATTGCCCTTGCTCATCATCAGGAATATAGGTGGGAAAAGGGCCACTGATGCTTTCGCAGTTCGCCAGCACGCAGCGATACTTATGCAGCTTTTCCGGCACGGGAACCTGACGCAGCCCCATCGCGGTGTAGATAATGCCGTCAGGGCGATGCGCCAACAGCAGATCAACCATTTTCTCTGGCTGGTCATTGCTGAACATATTCACCACAAAGCTATTCCAACCGTGCGCCCGCGCGGTCTCTTCGATAGAGAGCGTTATCTCCACGGAAAACGGCGTGGTCATGGTGTCCAGCGCTAACACCCCAATAGTGTTAGCCGTGGTTTTCGCGCCACGAATTTTTTTCGCGGAGAGATCGGAGACATACCCCAGCGCATCTACCGCTTCCATCACCTTTTTATAGGTTTCTGGCCGCAGTCGTTCGGGCTCGTTAATCGCTCGCGATACGGTCATTAACGAGACGTTAGCCCGTTGCGCCACATCCTTTAAAGATGCCATACCCTCTCCTTTGACGGCGTTCATCCTGCCGGGTCTGAAAATGCGATCTTGATAACACTCGCAAAATGTTAACGTTAACCTTTGTGATTAACATCGATGTTACCATCAAATTCGCGAGAAAACCGAGAATGTTAACGTTATCTTTTGCTCAATTCACTTACAGGGACCAGCAAATGACGTCACTACTTTCCAAAGCCAACGAAGCCTTAAACCAGCAGAAAGACCTTGTAAACCCGCGCTGGTATCCGCGCTATCACCTCGCCCCTCCGGCGGGTTGGATGAATGACCCTAACGGCCTGTCCTGGTTTGATGGTTACTACCATGCGTTCTATCAGCACTATCCGTGGCAGCCGGTCTGGGGACCAATGCACTGGGGTCATGCGCGCAGCCGCGATATGGTGAACTGGGAACACTTACCCATCGCACTGGCACCAGAAGGGCCGGAAGATAAAGACGGCTGTTTTTCCGGTTCAGCGGTGGTTGAAGGCAATAAGCTGGCCCTTATCTACACCGGACACAAGTTTGACGGCGAGGCGAAAGAGGAAAACCTGTATCAGGTACAGTGCCTGGCCACCAGCACCGACGGGATTCACTTTGAACGCCAGGGCATGATTCTGGATACCCCGCGAGGCGTACACCATTTTCGCGATCCGAAAGTCTGGCAAGAGGGAGACAGCTGGTACATGGTGGTGGGTGCCCGGGTCGATGACGTGGGCGAAGTACAGCTCTATTGCTCGCAGGATCTACAGCACTGGCAGTTTGCCAGCACGCTCGGCAGGGCCGATGACGGCATGGGCTACATGTGGGAGTGCCCGGACCTCTTCCCGCTGGACAATAAACTCGTCTTCATGTTCTCGCCGCAGGGCATCGCCGCGGACGGATACGATTACCGTAACCTGTTCCAGAGCGGCTATATGGTCGGCGAATGGCAGGATAACCATCAGTTCCACGTTACCCAACCCTTCCAGGAGATGGACCACGGGCATGATTTTTACGCCCCTCAGTCATTTATCACTCCGGACGGTCGCCGCGTGGTGATCGGTTGGCTATCCATGTGGGAGTCGCCGATGCCAGAACAGGCCGACGGCTGGGCGGGCATGCTTACTCTTCCCCGGGAAGTGACGCTCGATGCAGATCTGCGGCTGCGCATGAACCCGGTCAAAGAGCTGGAGACATTACGCGGTCAGCTTCATGTCTGGCCGGTCAGTGACCTGAACAATCGCACCCTGATGATAGAAGAACAGGCGCATGCTCTCGAAGTCGAACTGAGCCTCGATATCGCCCGCAGCCATGCTGAACAGTATGGCATCGCGCTGGGTGACGGGCTACGCGTCTTCGTCGATACCCAGGCACAGCGTCTGGTGCTGGAACGCCGCTATCCGCAACACGGCCTGTCGGGCTGCCGTAGCGTACCGCTGCCCGCCAATGATGTGCTGGACCTACGTCTATTTATCGATAGTTCGTCGGTAGAAGTCTTTGTTAATCACGGCGAGTACACCCTTAGCAGTCGTATTTATCCTGAACCGGACGATCGCCAACTGACCTTATTTAGCCAGAACGGACATGCCATTTTTAATAACGGGCATGCCTGGCCGCTCGCCGCCAATTAACCACCCGTCTCATTGCTTTGGGGAAAAATAATGACAATCTGGACGCTCGGAGATGCCGTGGTGGATTTGCTACCGCGCGACAATATGCAGTTTGAAGCCTGTGCGGGAGGCGCGCCCTTCAATGTGGCCATCGGCGTCGCCCGCCTCGGCCATGACAGCGGCTTTATCGGCCGTGTGGGCAATGACACTTTTGGCCGCTTTCTGCATCAGACGCTGGTAACAGCGCAGGTGGATACAGGAAGTCTGGAGTTTGATGCACAACAGCACACCAGTACCGTACTGGTTTCACTGGCTCCCAACGGTGAGCGGCAGTTTGAGTTTTTGGTTAATCCGTCTGCCGATCAATTTCTCAGCCCGGCGAGCCTGCCCGACTTTGGTGCCGATAATCTGCACTTCTGCTCGCTGGCGCTGGTCGCCCCTGAGTGCCGCGCCACCCTCACCCAGGCAATGGCCACATTGCGACAGGCCGGCGGTACGCTGAGCTTTGACATCAATCTGCGTCCGCAGATGTGGAGCAACGAGATGCAGATGTTTGACCTTGTCAGCGAGTTTGCCCGGCAGAGCGACATTCTGAAGATGTCAGAGGAAGAACTGCTTTGGCTAACACAGACCGAGGATTTAAGCAGCGCCTGCGAACGCCTGGCTGATTTTCCCGCACGCCTGAAAATCATCACCCGCGGTGCCGACGGCGCTATCGTTTTCTGGCAGAACAACAGGCTGACTTTAAGCGGCTATCACGTCGACAGCATCGATACCACCGGCGCCGGTGATGCCTTTATGGCCGGGCTGCTGGCGGCACTCGCCGGAGAAGGCTGGCCCACATCGACGTCAACGCTACTTCCGCTTATCGAGCAGGCCAGCGCTTGTGGTGCTCTGGCGACTACCCGGCGTGGCGCGCTAAGCGCGTTTCCCGACAGCCAACACCTGAGCAGCTTTATTCAGTCGCAACCGTCGCTACGGAGAACGATTACCTCGTAATAAAGCGCACTCGTTACGTCGTATCAGAAAGACCTTACAATGACCTGATCTGGATTGGAAAAATCATGAAGATAAATATGCCGTTCAGTAATGATAAATATCGATACTCATCCGGGTATCTGCTCTTTTTCTTTGCCGCCTGGTCGTTGTGGTGGTCTTTTTATGCAATATGGCTAAAAAATAAACTTGGCCTGTCCGGAACGGAGCTGGGAATGCTGTATGCCGTAAACCAGTTTTTCAGCATGCTGTTTATGCTGGGCTACGGTTTTCTGCAGGATAAGCTCGGTACCCGCAAACCCCTTATCTGGATGATGGGGACTGTCATCACGCTCAGCGGTCCGTTCCTGATTTATGTTTATGAACCGCTGCTGGTCTCCAACTTCAAGCTTGGCATGGTGCTAGGCGCCATTTTCTTTGGCCTTGGCTATCTCGCCGGTTGCGGTCTGGTGGAAAGCTTCGTCGAGAAAGTGAGCCGTAAATTCAACTTTGAATTCGGCACTGCTCGTTTCTGGGGATCGCTTGGCTACGCCGCAGGGACTTTTGTTGGCGGTATCTTCTTCAGCATCAACCCACACATTAACTTCTGGTGCGTGTCGGTCATGGGGGTGTTATTCCTGGTGATTAACGTGTTGTTCAAAACCGACGCACCGGCCCCGGCATCCACGGATACACGTTCGCCCGAGCCAGACGCGCTGACCCGAAAGGATTTTCTCACCATCTTTAAAGATTCGCAGTTCTGGTTTTTCGTTATCTTTGTCGTCGGCACCTGGTCGTTCTATAGCATCTACGATCAGCAGATGTTCCCGGTGTTTTACGCCAGCTTATTTGACGATCCCGAACTGGCACCACGCGTATACGGCTACCTCAACTCGGTACAAGTCTTTATGGAGGCCGTCGGTATGGCGCTGGTTCCGTTCCTGATTAACCGCATCGGGCCTAAATCCGCATTGCTGCTGGGTGGAACAATCATGACCTGTCGAATCCTGGGTTCAGCACTGTTCACCGATATATATATTATCTCCTTGATTAAAATGCTCCATGCGCTGGAGGTCCCACTGTTTGTTATTTCAGTGTTTAAATTCAGCGTAGCGAATTTTGATAAGCGCCTGTCGTCAACGATATATCTTATTGGCTTCAATATCGCCAGTTCCATTGGCATCATCGTGCTGTCACTGCCTGTCGGTAAGTTGTTTGATAAAGTGGGCTATCAGGAAATCTTCCTGATTATGGCGAGCATCGTGGTAATAACACTAATATTTGGCTACTTCTCGCTGAGTAAAAAGCATCATCAGCAGAAGGGTATCAATGAACTGGTGACAGAATAGCGAAGTTTTATTAATATCGCGACAGGGCCATTAGCCCTGTCGTACCCTTCAACAGTAAGTACGAACTGTCGATTTACTCAGGCATGTTCCAGCCAGTTGCGGAATATTTGCGCTCGCAGTATTCCCTGAAAATCAATCAGCCCAGAACAACCAAGCTTCTTGATCAGATTCTGCCGGGCCTGGTAAATCGTTTTTAAGTGTAGATTTAACAATGCGGATATCTCAAAAATAGTTCGACCTTCTCCTAACTGCGTTAAAATATATTTATCTCTCGCGGTTAATGAGATATTTGAATCAGATTGATTCTCGTGATTACCACCAGCACGAGTAATATCAATAATAAATTGTTTGATTGAGGCAACTCCGATATCTACTGGTAGTCTGTAAAGCGAAACATCATTAAGATACTGATACAAATGACCATCAATCAGCAATACCAGACGATGCGTTTTCAGATTGTAATTTTGCTTTTTTACCGCCTCAAAGTGATTCGCGGTAAAGAATACAAGTCGCGCCTTGTCATCTTCAAAAACGATATCTGCAAGAATATTCTTTAACCCTTGCCTGATAAAAATATCATCAATCCATAACTCTGCGTTTAGAGTATGTTCCTGAACGATGTTCATCATTATGGCCTCAATGAAAAATCATAATTGATTTAGAGGGGTGCTATGTATAGTCTTAATCCAAAAAATGCTTAGCATAAGGGCTTTCAGCATATAACAAGGGTACTGTACATATTTTGTTAATATGAAGACTTATTAAACATCGTCAGCTGTGTAGCGCAATACTATTTCCAGGGTTTTTCTGATAACATCTGCCTGGACAACGTCAACCGTTGACTCCAGAGAACCAATCAGGCTTAAAATGATGTTTTTATTATTAACATTATCACCTGCAAGAATTACATTTGTTACCGCCTGCCCCAATACCACAGACTCATCTGCTAATAGCTCACCTGCATTATGGAAGTAACTTGATAAAGCTTTATCCGTCATTACGTTGTGGACATTAATTTCATGGAGCATGGTAACCTCGCTTGTATAGTCTGGAAGATTATCTTTAATGTAATTTAGGGTTTTTGCTGGCACTGAATGCACTCTCATCTCTGGTTTTATCCGGTTTTCTGCTTATTTTCTCCGGATTAATGTTTGTAAAATCATTGATAACGCTGTCAATTAATTGCTTGCGTGTGCCATCCATTTCACTGGCCTGCATAAGTCGCAATTGCTTAATCACTGCAGCTAACGAAACGTCTCTATGCATTCGCAGAATTTCCAGCACAGCCAAACCTGTAATTTCATGTTTCAAGCGTTCACTATCAGTTTTCTTCATAACGCCTTCACTACTTACCCCTATCATATAAGGGGTTTATTTTATTCAAAGAGCAGGCCAATTAACGCATTGTAATGTTTTTGTTCTTTCTCCCCTGATGCTTTTTCAAGACGACACAGAAGCTTAGTGCAAAGTGATTTGCGGTTCAGATTACGTCCATCTTTGAGTATCTCAGTGACAATTTCTCCCAATGTTTCCTGTTGAGTTGGCAGATGCGCCTTTGCAAAGTAACGAGAAATCGCGCTTGCAGTATCAGTGCGAACGTTATGCTGCTGCATGTCATGCTCCTGTATCAAAATGCTGGTGAATATTAAGTTTTATAACAGTAGCAAAGTTGTACCAAAAATGTGTACAACAAGATTAATTTGTTTTTACCAAAATGTGCTAAATAATATAAATCAATTACTTACAGTTGTCTCAATTGATATAAACATTAGGATCACTGTACAAACCACGCCGTAACATGGCTAAATTTCATCTTAATCAGACCGTTCAATTGTGAAGTTAAAGTTAGAATAATGTATTAAAATCAGGACATAACCTGGGTTGTCTGATACTGTCATATACCTTCCTCTCCCTTATTCCCGGACTGTCCATGCTCACGACCATTATTTACCGCAGCCATCTACGTGATGACGCCCCCATCAAAGCGCTTGAGGATATGGTGACAGCCGCAAATATCAAAAACAGGCGATCTGATGTTACGGGAATCTTACTCTTTAACGGTCACCACTTTTTCCAACTGCTTGAAGGCCCTGAGGAGCAGGTAAAAGAGATTTATTGTTGTATTTGTAACGATCCACGGCACCACAATATCGTTGAGCTGATGTGTGATTACGCTCCTGCGAGAAGATTCGGAAAAGTGGGAATGGAGTTATTTGATCTACAAAAACATGAACGCAATGACGTTCTGCAAGCTGTGCTGAATAAGGGAACATCAAAATTTCAGCTCACCTATGATGACAGGGCGTTACAGTTTTTCCGCACATTTGTCCTTGCGACGGAAAAATCGAGCTATTTTGAAATACCAGCGCCGGATTGCTGGAGTTTTATTGCCGACAACTCTTGTACTCTCCTGGATGAAAACACACTCCCATCCGATATAGATTTCAGCTTTGCTTTTCAACCAATTATCGATCCTATGTCGCAACGCGTCATTGCTCTGGAAGCACTTATTCGTGGTAGAGACGGTGAAACGCCCGCAACTTATTTTGACAACTTAAATCCTGAGGAACTGTATACCGCGGATCTGCAGAGCAAAAAGACTGCTTTTGCAATGGCAAGCGCGCTGGGACTTAACGACAAAATGCTGTCAGTCAATCTGCTCCCCATGACCCTGGTAAACAAACCCAATGCAGTCAGCTTTCTTATAAACGAAATCGCTGCGCACAGGCTGGTGCCTGAACAAATCATTGTAGAGTTTACCGAAAGTGAAGTTATTTCTCGCTTTGATACGTTCGCGCAGGCCGTGAAGTCACTCAAGGCAACGGGGATCTGTGTGGCGATAGATCATTTTGGGGCTGGTTTTGCCGGGCTTCAGCTTCTGTCTCGTTTTCAACCCGACCGAATTAAGATAAGCCGCGAGCTGATCACGGATGTGCATAAAAGTGGACCGCAGCAGGCTATCATTCAGGCAATTATCAAATGCTGCGCGTCACTGGAAATTATGATTTCCGCAGTCGGCGTTGAAAAACCCGAAGAGTGGATGTGGCTTGAATCCGCGGGCATTGAAATCTTCCAGGGTAACCTTTTTGCACAAGCCTGCCTGAATGGTATTCCATCTGTTGCATGGCCAGAGAAAAATGATTTCTCAGCGTCAAAATAACTAACGCATTGTTATAAATCAACAATCACCACAACCGCCCTCATGCTGAACATAAAAAAACAGCATTTACTCCTTGCATGATAGTAAAGTAAATCTTAATTTTGCTAGAATCTTATATATGTTTTGTACAATTTGATGAATGTTGTACAAAGTAGCAGGAGCCGCATATCGGTGACGGAGAATCAGGAGTGTCCGGGGGAACTATGGCTTATTACAGCATTGGGGATGTCGCAGAACGTTGCGGGATAAATCCTGTCACCCTTCGGGCATGGCAACGACGTTACGGTTTACTCAAACCTCAACGCAGTGAAGGTGGCCACCGACTCTTTGATGAAGAAGATATTCAGCGTATTGAAGAAATAAAACGTTGGATTAGCAATGGCATACCTGTTGGCAAAGTTAAGGCGTTGCTGGAAACCAGTACCCGTCAAGCTGACGACGACTGGAATCAATTACAAGAAGAGATGATGAGCATTCTTCGCATGGCGCATCCACCGAAGCTGCGAGCCAAAATTACCGCACTCGGTCGGGTTCACCCCGTAGATGCGCTGATTGATCACGTTTATCTTCCCGTACGTCAACGGCTGATACTTGACCATAATACATCCCGCATAATGAACAGCATGCTTGATGGCGCATTGATTGAATATGTTGCAACACTGCTGTCTGAAACGCGGCGCAAGTCAGGAAAGGATGCTCTCCTGATGGCCTGGGATGTTGAAGACAGAACCCGTCTGTGGCTCGAAGCCTGGCGTTTATCGCAATCTGGTTGGCATATTGCCGTTCTGGCTGAACCCATTGAATCGCCAAGACCTGAACTTTTCCCTGGGCAAACGCTTTTTGTCTGGACCGGTATCGCGCCAACCCGCAGACAAAATGAACTGCTACAACACTGGAATGAGCAAGGTTATAAGGTCATTTTCCACAGCCCGTAGCCAATACGTAATACGTGTAAGATAAATCATACGACTCTCATTTTTTGGGTGGTTATTTTGAGTACCATCCAAGGAATATGTTGCCCCCTATTCTCCTGACTTAACACCCGCCATAGCATAAAAACAAAACAACATACTCACCCGTTGGTATTATTTTTTTGTCGACGACATCACCTTTTTCCTAAGTAAAATTCATTAGATCAACTGGCGTACACCTAATACTTATTCTAGGGTTAAATTATGTCTTCTTGTGCCACATTATTGTTTTTCTAAAGTAATAAATGTGGTTATTTGAAAAAGGTAAAGGATATGGCTCTAGTCTTAGACAAACGCTTAATTCTTTGTTGCTGCGCCTTTTCCATTATCTCTGTGGCAAATGCAGCAACCGTTAACGGAACATTTCAGGTGCTGATGACAATTCAAAAGGCCTGTACCGTGACTGCGGGTTCGGCTTCAAATATCACACTTGGTCCGGTGAATACCACGGCGACAAATACCAGTGCAAGCAACACTATTTCAATTAATTGCTCAAAAACCACGCCCTATTTTATCGGCCTGGCGCCGTCGGCTGCCAATGGAGGGACGACGACGGGCTCGGGCGCTATGTCCTCTGTGGCTAACGCTGCCACCAATACCGATAAAGTGCCCTATCAGCTAAATCGCACGTCAGCAACAGGTCCGGTATGGGGAAATACCGCCACCGACACCGCACCTGGGAATGGCGTAGCAGCGACAGGGACCGGTCTGGTGCAAACTTTTACTGTTTATGCCACCGCACCGAGCGCCAACTTCACTCCTGACGACTATGCCGACACGGTAACGGTTAACGTTAACTACTAACTTCAGGAAGCTAAATGAAAGTAAAACTGCCTGTTAAGCAGTGTGCCTGCGCATGCCTGCTAGGGATGGTTGCGAGCGCCAACCTTGCCACCGCCAGTGGGCTGCAAATAGCCCCGGTCACGTTAACGTTGCAAGCGACGCAAAATGCCGATGGTATCTGGCTGAGTAACGCAGGTGAAAATGTGCTCAATGCCCAGGTTCGGGTTTTTCGCTGGAGTCAAAGTGCTTATGACAACAAACTTTCCCCCTCTCAGGGGCTGGTGATAAGCCCGCCGATGTTGGCATTAGCCCCTGGAGAACGTCAGTTGATTCGAGTTATTCGCACAAGCCCTCCCTCGGCACATGCCGAAGACGCTTATCGTTTGTCGATAGATGAGTTACCGCCTGCAAAAGTTGAAAAAAATAAGCTTCAGTTTGTGCTGCATTATTCCGTTCCCGTTTTCATTCAACCAACATCAGCGGCACAAACGCAGGCAAAACTGCAATGGAAATTACAACAACTGGATGGCAAAAAATTTATTGAAGTCAGTAATCAGGGAAATGGGCATGCACAGTTATCTGCTGCAACATTTATAAGCCCTGACGGTACTAAAAAAGTCATTACACCCGGACTATTAGGCTACGTTTTACCAGGCTCAACAATGCGCTGGATAGTCTCCCCGTCGGCCAGTAATAACCATTATGGCGGGAAAATTGAAGTCACAATCAATGGCCAAAAAACAGTACAAGATCTGTAACAGACTCTGGCTTCTGGTGAAATATTGCTTTCTCAATGGAGTATTAATATCGGGAATGGTTTGCGCACAAACGCTGAATAATAACCAGAGTGAGAATGGTGTTATTAATAGCACCTCACAAATTACGGGAGTCGATTTGTATCTCGATGTCACCTTGAATGGGAATCCCGTTGGGCTGGTACATTTTGCCTACGATAATGGAAAGCTTTATGCGGGAGCTAATACCCTGAGTAAAATGGGCTTTCGCTTTGCTCCAGACGCCACTAACGCCGTCTGCCTGAACGATATCCCCCAGCTAACCATTGACTACAACGTTCAGTTGCAAACGCTCTCGCTTACTGCGCCACTTAGTTCACTCGATCTTGCAACCATGCAGCTTAACTCGCCTACCGAAACCGCGCCAACGGCAACAACATCACGCGGAGCGCTGCTCAATTATGATATCTATACCCAGCAGGGGGATGAGAGCGCAATAAATACCTTCAGTGAACTTCGCGCCTTCAATGCTGCCGGCGTGCTCAGCACCACCCAGTTGACGCAGTACTCCACCGAGGGATACGCCGATAACAGCTTTGAGCGCCTTGATACCAGCTGGCGTACCTCATTTCCTGATACGATGTTGGCGTTAACCGTTGGCGATACCCTGACAAGCTCACTCATCTGGTCCCGACCAACGCGTATCGGTGGCATTCAGATAGGCACCGATTTTGGTTTACAGCCCTATATGCCAACCACCCCGCTCCCTGCATATCTGGGATCCGCGACGTTGCCATCAAACGTTGAGCTGTACGTGGACGGTGTCAGGTACTACAACGGAGAAGTCCCCGCAGGTAGTTTTCAGATCAACACCATGCCTAACATCAGCGGCGCGGGAACGGGTCAGGTGATGATGACAGACGCGCTGGGCAGAACGAGCGTACAAAATTTCTCGTTCTACAACGATCAACAACTCCTGCGGGAAGGATTAACCGCCTGGTCGGCAGAATTGGGCACGGTACGCGAAAATTATGGTTATTCCTCTTTTGACTATGCCAGCGCACCGGTATTGAGCGCTACGTGGCGTCGCGGGTTTAGCAATACGTTGACCGCCGGGGCTCACGCAGAAACCAGCGATGGACTAATTAACGCAGGCTTCAGTAACGACTGGATCCCGGGAACCCGCAGCGGCACATTTTCGACATCACTTGCCGCAAGTAGCGATTCAGGGCAGAACGGATTTCTGTATAGCTTTGGTTATCGTTGGTCCGGCGAACGGTTTAATTTCAGCACCAGTACCACGGCAACTTCTGGCGATTACCGCGATGTCGCCACCCATTATGGTGAGCCGCCCCCAACGCTTAACAGCAACACGGTCATTGGCTATTCGCTGGAATCTGCCGGAAATGTCAGCCTGAGTTACCTGCAGTTTCGTTATCCACACGAAAATGCGGTGCGCTACGCCAACGCCAGCTGGTTCAAATCCGTTACAGACAACATCTCACTGAATGCCGGACTCAACCAGAACATTGACGATAACCGCGATCGCAGTCTCTATCTGATGGTAACGATTACCACTGATAACAATCTTAGCGCCAGCAGCACGCTACAACGCACCAACGATGAAACCGGCTATCAGCTCAACGCCAGCAAGACGCCGCCTGCCGACGGCGGTTGGGGCTGGAATCTGGCCGCCAGTCAGCAGGCTTCCCGACAAAGTGGCCAGGGAGAAGTAGGATATCTGGGGCGTTATGGTAAAGCGTACGCGGGATTCAGCCGTTTACCAGATAACCATTACGGCTACGCAGGCGCAACCGGATCGCTGGTGACCATGGGAGGGGGCTTGTTTGCAGCAAGGGAAATCAACAATGGTTTTGCCGTCGTCTCAACTGACGGCGTGCCAGATGTTCCAGTCAAATTGCAAAATAACCTGATTGGTCGCAGCGATGACCAGGGACTACTGCTGGTCACGCCGCTCAACAGTTATCAAAAAAACCTGATCAGTATTGACCCGATGGATCTCCCCACCAATATGCGGATCGCACGCGTTGAGACGAATGCCACGCCTGCCGATCGTTCCGGCACTTTGGTTAGTTTTGGCATCACCCCCGTACGCGCCGCGCAGATCCTTCTCGTCGACAATCAGGGTAAGCCAATTCCTGAAGGCAGCATGGCTTACGCCATCAACGGAAAAGGACAGTCGTCTGTCGTTGGTTTTGATGGGATGACCTGGTTCGACACCCTGGAACAGCACAACACGCTGCGCGTTGAGACGGACACCGGTAGTTGTCGCGTGCAATTTGACTATCCTGTGTCAGCAAAGGGGATTGTACAAATAGGCCCGCTGGTTTGTCGCCCACACTAACAGGAGTGCGCTCATGAGGTTAAGACATCTGCTACTCATCGCTGCCGTACTTTTTTGTCCGGCAATTAGCCATGCGGTAACCTGTTCGGTGAGCAATGTGCAACCCATAAATTTAGGTTCGGTCAATCCACTGTCTGCGACAGGCGCAACGTCATCAATGACGTTCAGTTACACCTGCACCAAAGAGCTTGGTGACGCGCTGGCAGGGATCAATCTCTGTTTTAATATTGGCGCCTCGGCCGTCAGTGGCCAGGTGACACCGCGAAATATGTCATTAAGCGGAACGCCTGCCAGAACGCTGGCATACCAGCTTTACCAGGATAGCGGGCGCACCAAAGTCTGGGGCAGCCAGTATCAGTCGGGAACCACTTTTCCCATGGTACAGCTTAACCTGCTGAATCTGACGCCAGTGACGGGTTCACTCACGGTATCGGCGCAGATCGTCACGCCACAAACCGCAGCCGTCCCCGGAAATTATCAGGATAGCTATACGACGGCCACAGCCCTTGTCACTCTCAATCCCGGATTGCTTTTCCCGCCAACAACCTGTGGCGATACGGTTGCCGCCAGGCTGCCTTTCACCGTATCGGCGACCGTAAGCAAACAGTGCAATATCACCTCTGCAACCGATATTAGCTTTGCGCCAGCCAGGGCAACCGGGCGGAACCTTACGGCTTCAAATACCGTGGGCGTAGCATGTTCCAATAACACGCCTTACACCATCGGGCTTCAGCCCTCCAACGGTAATACGGCAGGCAGCGGCGTGATGGCGGGCACGGGGTCAAATACGGATAAAGTCCCCTACCAGCTTAGTTCGACGCCAGGTCCTTCCGGTACGGTCTGGGGCAATACATCACTCAATACCGTCGCGGGCAACGGTACGGGAACAACAACTACCTACCCGGTTTACGCCACCGTCCCCAGCGCGAACTACACGCCAGACAACTATGCCGATACCGTTACCATCGCCGTAACCTACTGACCTCATCTTAACCGCAATAAAGCAAATACATTTTGTTATCAAATTATTTACTTTTAGAGGTGCGTCATAAATCTAACAAATTACGATTTTTATATATTCTGCATATTAAATTACGCACCCTGCAAAACAACCCAGATACAAGCAAAAAAAAGAATAACTATTCAATCGCAAGTTAAAGCCCATACTAATCATGGCGATAATTCGTGCTGGCCGGGCAGGCCCTTCTATGAAAAAAATGTTAAATTTAGGTTTATATGGTGAGATTCACTGTATACCACGGCCAAATTAAGAACATATTACTTTTATAACTAAGGTTTATCATGGATAAGTTATCTTACGCTTCAGATAGCAGCACATCTGCCTGGAATACCTACCTGCAACAAATCGAGCGTGTGGCCCCTTACCTGGGCGAACTTTCCCATTGGGTGGATACCCTGCGCCACCCAAAACGCGCGCTGATTGTCGACATCCCGGTGCAGATGGATGACGGCACTATCCGTCATTTTGAAGGGTATCGCGTGCAACATAACCTCTCCCGCGGGCCGGGCAAAGGCGGTGTGCGTTATCATCCTGATGTTGATCTTAATGAAGTGATGGCCCTGTCCGCATGGATGACCATCAAATGCGCAGCGTTGAACCTGCCGTACGGCGGTGCCAAAGGTGGAGTGCGCGTCGATCCGTTCTCGCTGTCTGAAGGCGAACTGGAGCGTTTAACGCGTCGTTATACCAGCGAAATCGGCATTATCATTGGGCCGCAGAAAGACATTCCTGCGCCGGATGTAGGTACTAACGGAAAAGTCATGGCCTGGATGATGGATACCTACTCCATGAACCACGGCACCACCGTGACCAGCGTGGTCACCGGTAAACCTATTCACCTTGGCGGTTCATTAGGTCGTGATAAAGCCACCGGTCGCGGCGTTTTCGTCAGCGGTCTGGAAGTCGCGCGCCGTGCCAACATCGAAGTTGAAGGTGCTCGCGTTGCAGTGCAAGGTTTTGGTAATGTCGGCAGCGAAGCAGCCCGACTGTTCGCGGCAGCTGGTGCACGCGTAGTCGCGATTCAGGATCACACCGCTACGCTGTTTAACTCCACAGGTATCGACATGACCGCGTTGTCTGCCTGGCAGTTAGAGCACAAACAGATTGCCGGTTTCCCGGGCGCTGAAACCATCGCCAGCGAGGCCTTCTGGAGCCTGGATATGGATATTCTTATTCCGGCCGCGCTCGAGGGTCAGATCACCCGTCACCGTGCGGAAACCTTGACCTGTAAACTGGTACTTGAAGGCGCTAACGGCCCAACCTATCCGGATGCCGATGATGTGCTGGCAAGCCGTGGTATCGTGGTTGTGCCTGACGTGGTCTGTAACGCCGGCGGCGTAACCGTCAGCTACTTCGAATGGGTTCAGGATATGGCAAGCTTCTTCTGGAGTGAAGAAGAGATCAACAATCGCATGGACAAAATTATGACTGATGCGATGGTGCATGTTTGGGAAAAAGCAGCTGAGAAATCCTGCTCCCTGCGTACCGCAGCCTACATCGTTGCCTGCGAACGCATTCTGCTGGCACGAAAAGATCGCGGAATTTATCCGGGCTAACGCCGAAATCGACCATGCCTACAAACCACCTGTTCTGCAGGTGGTTTGTTTTCCATAAAAAATCGTTCAAAAACTTTCCGCACAAATACCGCCCGACCTCTCACTTTCGCTGTTTTATGCACCATGACGTTCCAATACGGAACATTATTATGCTGCTATGTTTCGTATTGAAACGCTCTTCACAGCAATTTTCTTTTGCAAACCCGTGTGCAAAATTACCTTATCGGCAGCGAGCGGTCGCCGTGGCGTTGTACAAACCGATACCCTACATCAGATGCCTGCCCAAATTTGGCAGCCATCCAGGACTGTCTGCGGAGCATAAATAATGAAAAAATTGATCAACCGTGTTGAAGACGTACTGAATGAACAACTCGCCGGACTGGCGAAAGCGTATCCTTCCCTGGCACTGCATCAGGACCCAGTGTATGTCACCCGCGCAGATGCACCGGTGATGGGCAAAGTGGCGCTGCTTTCCGGCGGCGGCAGCGGGCACGAGCCTATGCATTGCGGCTACATTGGTCAGGGCATGCTCTCCGGCGCCTGCCCGGGTGAGATTTTTACCTCCCCCACGCCGGATAAAATGTTCGAATGCGCCATGCAAATTGATGGCGGGGAAGGCGTGCTGCTGATAATCAAAAATTACACCGGCGACATTCTTAATTTCGAAACCGCTACCGAGCTGCTGCACGAAAGCGGCGTCAAAGTCACCACCATGGTGGTGGATGACGATGTGGCGGTGAAAGACAGTTTGTATACCGCCGGACGTCGTGGTGTGGCTAATACCGTATTGATCGAAAAACTGGTCGGCGCGGCCGCCGAACGCGGTGACTCGCTGGAAGCCTGTGCGGCGCTGGGTCGTAAGCTGAATAACCAGGGCCACTCCATTGGCATAGCCATTGGCGCCTGTACCGTTCCGGCAGCCGGACAACCGTCGTTCACGTTACAGGATAACGAGATGGAGTTTGGCGTAGGTATCCACGGGGAACCGGGCATTGACCGCCGCACCTTCACCTCTCTCGATCAGACCGTTGATGAAATGTTCGATACCCTGCTGGAAAACGGTAACTACAACCGTACGCTCCGCCACTGGGACAACGTCCAGGGCGCGTGGCATGAAGGTAAAGAAAGCAAGCGTGCGTTACAAAGTGGCGATCGGGTTATTGCGCTGGTCAATAATCTCGGTGCGACGCCGTTGTCTGAACTCTTCGGCGTGTATAACCGCCTCGAAAGCCGTTGCCAGGATGCAGGCATCGTCATTGAGCGCAACCTGATCGGTTCTTACTGTACCTCTCTGGATATGACCGGCTTCTCCATCACCCTGTTACAGGTGGATGACGAAACGCTGAACTTATGGGATGCACCGGTTCACACCCCTGCTCTCAACTGGGGTAAATAAGGAGATTCATGATGTCCCTCAACAGAACACAGATTGTTAACTGGCTCTATCGCTGCGGTGAAATATTCACCACTGAAAGTGATTTTCTCACCGGACTTGACCGGGAGATCGGCGATGCCGACCACGGTCTGAACATGCATCGTGGTTTCAGCAAAGTCGTTGAAAAGCTGCCGTCCATCGCGGACAAAGACATCGGCTTTATTTTGAAAAACACCGGTATGGTGCTGCTCTCAAGCGTCGGCGGGGCCAGTGGACCGCTGTTTGGCACGTTTTTTATCCGCGCCGCCCAGGTGACTCAGGCTCATCAAAGCCTGACGCTTGAAGAGCTGTATCAAATGATTCGTGATGGCGCAGAAGGTGTGATTAGCCGCGGTAAGGCTGAACCTGGCGATAAAACCATGTGCGATGTCTGGCTGCCGGTAGTGGAGTCTTTACGCCAGTCATGCGAACAGAAGCTGAGCGTCCAGGCAGCTCTGGAAGCGGCAAGCCAACAAGCGGAAGTCGCAGCGCAAAGCACCATCACCATGCAGGCTCGCAAAGGCCGCGCCAGCTATCTAGGTGAGCGCAGCATTGGGCATCAGGATCCCGGCGCAACGTCGGTCATGTTTATGATGCAAATGCTGGCTCAGGCGTCCAGAGAGTAAGGATAAAGCGATGGTAAACCTGGTTATTGTTTCTCACAGCGCCCAACTGGGCGAAGGCGTCGGCGTGCTGGCCCGGCAGATGTTAATGGGTGATGGTTGCAAAATCGCCATTGCCGCAGGCATTGACGATCCTGAGAATCCGATTGGCACCGATCCGATTAAGGTGATGGAAGCCATCGAGTCCGTGGCCGATACGGACCACGTGCTGGTGATGATGGATATCGGTAGTGCATTACTGAGTGCGGAAACCGCGCTGGAACTGCTCGACCCTAACATTGCCGCCAAAGTGCGTTTGTGCGCAGCACCACTGGTTGAAGGCACACTGGCCGCGACGGTTAGCGCCGCCGCAGGTGCTGATATCGATCGGGTCATCCGTGATGCCATGAACGCCCTCGACGCCAAATGTGAACAACTGGGTTTACCTTCGCCATCCGCAGCGAAACCCGCATCCGCAGAACTGTCTCCCGACGCTGATGCCCGTTCTGTTGCCATTGTGGTGAAAAACCCTAACGGCATCCACGTCCGCCCGGCTTCGCGGCTGGTTTCTGCGTTGTCTGGTTTTAACGCCGACATGTGGCTGGAGAAAAACGGCAAGTGTGTGGTCCCTGATAGCCTGAATCAAATAGCCCTGCTGCAGGTACGCTGTAATGACACGCTACGCCTGATTGCTAAGGGCGAACAGGCAGAGGATGCGCTGGCCGCATTTAAACAGTTGGCGGCAGAGAATTTTGGTGAATCGCTCGAGCCCGCGCATACTGATAACAAGGCAACTCTGGCTCCCTCAAAAGTCACGGGGACGGCATTTTGTCACACGCCATTCTCGCCAAAGGTAAACCCGCAGTCCGCCGCATCACTGCAGGCTGAGCAGCAGCGATTACAGACCGCCATCCAAAGTACGCTGAACGATCTGAGCGAACTCACCGCTCTTGCTGAAGAACGATATTCCGCAGATATCGCCGCCATCTTCTCCGGTCACCACACGCTGTTGGACGATCCTGAACTGTTTGAAATGGCCTGCGATGTAATGCGTGAAAAACAATGCAGCGCCGCCTGGGCCTGGCATCAGGTGCTGAGCGATCTCAGCCAGCAGTATTTACAGCTCGATGATCCTTATCTGCAGGCGCGATACATTGATATTGAAGATTTACTGTCTCGTTCACTGCAACATTTGACGGGAGAGAGCGCACAAATTCCCGCGTTCTTGCGCCCCACTATCCTGGTCGCTGATGTCATTTATCCGTCTACGGTACTGCAACTCGATCCGAAGACCATCAAAGGTATCTGCCTGCGGGACGGCAGCGAAGCCTCTCATCCGGCGATTATCGCTCGTGAAATGGGTCTGTGCTGGATGTGTCAGCAAGGCGCTGCTCTCGATAGCATAAAGATGGGCGATACTCTGACCATTGACTGTGTCACACAGCGGATAACCCGCGCAAACTGATACCGAAGTACACCCTTTCCGACAAAGGGTGTGCTTCTTCTCTATTCGCGTCGGGAAATGTCTGTTTGTTCGCAAAATGGGGTGTCGATCACGCGCAACGGTCGATCCTGAACTAAGGTTTTCTCATGGTAAATGCCGCTACTTCGGCACACCGCTAAGGAGATTAACCGATGATAACGCCTGCAACTCGCCATCCAGGCCTGCTTTCTGTTGCAATAAAACTGACTCTCGCCAGTACCTTTTTTGCCCTTTCCTCTTTTGCCGTCAATGCAGAAGACGCGCCAGCCGCTACACCGCAGCCGCCAGATATCCTGCTTGGACCTCTGTTTAACGATGTACAAACGGCTAAACTGTTTCCAGACCAGAAAACCTTTGCTGACGCAGTTCCTAACAGCGATCCTCTCATGATCCTTGCCGATTACCGGATGCAGAAAAATCAGTCCGGATTCGACTTACGCCATTTTGTGGAGGTGAATTTCACCTTGCCGAAAGAAGGCGAGAAATACGTTCCCCCGGCAGGGCAATCATTACGCGAACATATTGACGGACTGTGGCCGGTCCTCACCCGCTCGACAACTGACGCTGAAAAATGGGACTCGCTACTGCCACTTCCAGAGCCGTATGTGGTGCCTGGCGGGCGTTTTCGCGAAATATATTATTGGGACAGCTATTTCACCATGCTGGGGCTTGCCGAAAGCAATCACTGGGATAAGGTCTCGGACATGGTGGCAAACTTCGCTTACGAGATTGACTCCTGGGGACACATTCCTAACGGCAACCGCACCTACTACCTGAGCCGTTCGCAACCGCCGTTCTTTGCCTTTATGGTTGAACTGCTGGCGCAGCACGACGGGAATGACGCGCTGAAAAAATACCTCCCGCAGATGCTCAAAGAGTACAGTTACTGGATGGAAGGTGTCGAAACACTCCAGCCCGGTCAGCAAAATAAGCGTGTGGTTAAACTGGATGACGGTACCATTTTGAACCGCTACTGGGATGACCGCGATACGCCGAGGCCAGAGTCCTGGGTAGAGGATATCGCCACCGCTAAAAGCAACCCAAATCGCCCTGCCACAGAAATCTACCGCGACCTGCGTTCAGCGGCTGCGTCCGGCTGGGATTTTAGCTCCCGCTGGATGGACAATCCTAATCAGCTGGGCACTCTGCGCACCACCAGCATCGTTCCGGTCGATCTCAATGCGTTGATGTACAAAATGGAAAAAATGATCGCCCTCGCCAGCAAGGCTGCCGGTGATGATGCCAAAGCGGCGCAGTACGATGGCTTCGCTAATGCCCGACAAAAAGGGATCGAAAAGTACCTGTGGAACGACAAAGAAGGCTGGTATGCCGACTACGATCTGAAAAGCCATAAAGTACGCAACCAGCTCACGGCTGCCGCCCTGTTCCCGCTGTATGTCAATGCGGCGGCAAAAGATCGCGCCGGTAAAGTCGCCATAGCCACCCAGGCACATCTGCTGCAACCGGGCGGCCTTGCTACCACGTCGGTTAAAAGCGGCCAGCAGTGGGATGCCCCCAACGGCTGGGCCCCGCTCCAGTGGGTCGCAGCATCCGGGTTACAGAATTACGGTCAGGATAACGTTGCGATGGATGTGACCTGGCGATTCCTTACCAATGTGCAGCACACCTACGATCGAGAGAAAAAGCTGGTTGAAAAATATGACGTGAGCACCACCGGCACCGGCGGTGGTGGCGGGGAATATCCATTGCAGGATGGTTTTGGCTGGACCAACGGCGTCACGCTAAAAATGCTTGACCTGATCTGCGCCAAAGAGAAGCCCTGTGACAGCGTACCCGCATCGCGACCAACACCGACAAGTACACCACCAGCCGAGCCTAAAAAACAGACTCAACCGACGCCATAACGTCATTACCTGAGCCGTTTTACTCCCCGAATCCGCGCTTCGTCGCGGATTTTTCTGTCATATTTTTCGCTATTTAAGCTGCCTCTATCCCCTCTAGCCCTTATGGGGTATCCGGTGTTTTCATCCGTGAGAATTTGATTCTGAACATGTTTTTATTCGCTGTATATGTAAATATATAGCGAATTTGTAACCTTCAGGATACTGATAATGGCAATGACAAGACGGATGTTTGCCCAACTCGTGGCATCTGCACTGCTGCTACGCCATCTTCCCGCATTGGCGCAAACGCCGCTAACCGTTGCCGTTGGAGGCTCGCCAGGGCCGAATATAACCCAACGCGTGGTCAGTGCTGGCGCGCCCGCTGACATGTTACTACTGGCTGTTGCGCCAGAAAAAGTGGTGGGTTTTTCCTCCTTTGATTTCTCTCGCCAGACCGCCATCCCGTTTCACGATGATATTCGGAGTTTACCGAAACTGGGCAGGCTGGCGGGCCGCGCCAGCACGCTCTCGCTTGAAGCACTCCTGGCGCTTAAACCTGACCTGGTTATTGACTGCGGTAATGCCGATGAAACCTGGCTTTCTCAGGCCAGACAAGTGAGCGCACAAACTCACATTCCCTGGCTGCTGATTAACGGCGAACTGCGCCATACCCCAGAGCAGTTGCACGCAGCCGGTGAAGCATTGGGCGTCGTCTCGCGTACCGCAATGCAGGCCGCGCTGGCCCGTCGATTTATCGATAATGCAATAGCTTTCTCGCATACAGCTGCGGCGAATCTGCGTTTTTATGCCGCGCGCGGTGCCAGAGGACTGGAGACAGGTTTACAAGGTTCTCTGCATACCGAAGCGGCAGAACTGCTGGGGCTACACAATGTGGCGCACATCCCCGGACGACAGGGGCTCACACAGGTTTCAATGGAAAATCTGCTCAGTTGGCAGCCCGATATTATTTTGGTGCAGGATGCGATGACAGCGCAGCACCTACGAGAAGATCCGGTCTGGCAAGGAGTCAAAGCGGTTGCTGACCGGCGTATTCTGTTTCTCAGCGGTCTGCCGTTTGGCTGGTTGGATGCACCTCCTGGCATCAACCGCTTACTGGGATTACGCCGCCTGCACGCCTGGCTTGATCCGCAGGTTAACGCGAGCTTTAAAGCCGATATGCAGCGCTACAGCGAACTGTTCTGGCATACCACGCTAAGCGATGCACAGTATCAACGTCTGGTGGCAGTCTGATGAAAACATCTACCCTCGGTTTTCTGATGATTGCTGCGGTGGTGCTTTGCGCGAGCGTCGCCGCGGTATCGGGCGCATACCGCCTGGATGCACAACAGGTTGTGAATCTTATTACAGGTACTGATGACGTCCCGATGCAGGACAAAATCGTCTTCTGGCAAATCCGCCTGCCGCGCATTCTGGCCGCATTGCTACTTGGCGCGGCGCTGGCAAGCGCAGGAACCACCTATCAGGGTATGTTCCGCAACCCGCTAGTCTCGCCGGATATCCTCGGCGTGGCGGCGGGTGCCGGTTTAGGTGCCTGTACGGCAATACTTTTCGGATTACCGATCCTGTTCATTCAGCTGTATGCGTTCACCGGCGGTTTATTCGTGGTCGCCGGTGTCTGGTTGATTACCCGGCGAGTTAAGCGTCACGACCCGGTGTTAACGCTGGTGCTGGTCGGGATTGCGCTGGGCACGGTATGCGGCGCGGGAATTTCACTCATCAAAACGCTGGCCGACCCGTATACCCAACTTCCCTCCATCACTTTCTGGCTGCTCGGCGGTTTATCAACGATTACGCTGCACGATCTGTGGTTCTCGGCACCGCTGATCTTGGCAGGACTGGTCCCGCTATTGCTGCTGCGCTGGCGCATGAACCTGCTTACCCTTTCGGATGATGAAGCACGATCGCTTGGCATCAACGTCGCCCGACTACGGCTGGGGCTGATCGTCTGCGCAACGTTAATCACCGCCTGCACCGTCGCCATCGCGGGCATCATCGGCTGGATTGGGCTGGTTGTGCCACATATCGGCCGACTCCTCAGTGGCAATAACCACCAGCAGCTACTGCCGGTTTCCATGGGGGTCGGCGCCATTTTGCTGCTGCTCACCGATACCCTCGCCCGTACGCTGAGCAGCACGGAAATTCCGCTAGGGATCCTGACTGCATTTATTGGCGCACCGTTCTTTTTGCTGCTTTTGCTGCGGGGAAATCGACCATGACGCTATTAATCGTGCGCCGGGCGTCGCTGGGATACCACAGTCAACAGCCCGTGCTACGCGATGTCTCCTTTCAGGTTCCGCCCGGCTCCGTCTGTTGTCTGCTTGGTGCCAACGGTAGCGGAAAAACCACCCTGATGCGCACCATTCTCGGCGTTCTTTCGCCGCTTCACGGTGACATTCTTCTTGATGGCATCGCCATAAATCATCTCAACGATCGGCAACGCGCCGCCGCTATCGCCTGGGTTCCTCAGGCGCATGACGGCGCGTTTGCCTTCACTGCGCTGGACATGGTGATGATGGGGCTGGCCCCGCAACTGGCGGCATTTGCGGTTCCCGGGGCTAAAGAACACGACATTGCTCATCAACAACTGGCGATGCTGGGGATCTCTCACCTGGCGCCCCGGCGCTGGAACACTCTGAGCGGCGGAGAGCGGCAACTGGTATTGATTGCCCGCGCTCTGGCGCAACGTCCGCGCCTTTTGTTGCTGGATGAACCCGCTTCCAGCCTGGATTTTGGGCATCAGATCCGTCTGCTCGACACGCTGGTGACGCTGAAAAATTCGGGTATGGCCCTGCTGATGTCGACGCATCATCCGTTGCACGCCCGGGCAATCGCCGACAGCGTGGTACGCGTTGAACCGAACGGTGAGGTTTCGCAGGGGCTTCCTGAACACCAACTCGCCACCGATCGCCTGGCTGCACTGTATCACGTTACACCGTCACAAATTGCCCGCCACCTCTTTGGCTCTCACAATTAAGGAATAAGAATGCTCATTGACGACATTGATTTTGCCGATCTTTACCGTAAACAGTTACAACTGGCGAACAGAACCGAGAAAAAGCCGGAGCACTGGGATAAACGTGCGGAAAAAATGGCGGAGAATTGCGCCTCATTAACCGACAGCTATTTGCTACAGCTGTTGGGGAAAATCGACCTGCAAGGAGCGGAGTCGCTGTTTGATATGGGCTGCGGTCCCGGTACGGTCTCGCTGGCGCTGGCTAAAAAGATACCAATAATTTACGGCGTAGATTACAGCCAGGGAATGCTGAGCGTTGCTGCCCGCCGTGCTGTGCAAATGAACGCCCGTCACGTACAGTGGGTGCAGCGGGCCTGGGAAGAACACTGGGATGATTTACCCCAGTGCGATATCGCCGTCGCCTCGCGCTCTACGCTGGTTGCCGATATGCGCCAGGCGATGACCAAACTGAATAATCAGGCCCGGCTGCGGGTTTACACCACCCATCTCGTCAGTTCATCTTTCGTTTCCCCCACCATTCAACGTGCGCTGGGCCGCGAGGTGATTGAGCTTCCCAACTATATCTATGCGCTTAATGTCCTGTATCAGATGGGGATCCACGCGCACGTTGATTTTATCCGCGGCCCCAACTGTCAGCAGGACAACAGTACCTGGACGCGCTTTCTGGAAAACGTGCGCTGGTGTATGGGCGAACTAAGCGCCGACGAGGTCGAACGTCTGGAAACCTGGTATCAGCAGCAGGATCCACGCGCGATTGCCCCCGCCAGCCGTGACTGGGCGCTTATCTGGTGGGACAGTGTGCCGCGGGAGGTGCTGCGATGATCTACTTTTCGCAGGCGCAAACCGACGCGCTGCTGCAGGAAGATATTCAGGGCGGCGATCTGACTACCCGCGCGTTGGGAATTGGCGCACAGCCCGGCGTTATGGAGTTTTACCATCGCCAGGGCGGGTGCGTGAGCGGCACCGCTGTTGCCAGACAAATGCTGACGTCATTGGGCATAACCGTCAGCGATATTATGGCCGACGGCGAACGAGCGAGCGCGGGACAGAGAATAATTTGTGCGCACGGAAATGCGGCGGCACTACACCAGGGCTGGAAAGCGGTACAAAACGTTCTGGAGTGGAGCTGCGGAGTTTCGGGCTATCTTGAGAGCATGTTGAGTCAACTGCGCCAAGGCTATCCTGATGGACAGATTGCCTGCACCCGCAAAGCCATTCCCGGCACGCGTTCGTTGGCGACTCAGGCAATACTCGCTGCCGGGGGCATTATTCATCGCGGAGGATGCGCCGAAACGGTGCTGCTGTTCGCTAATCACCGCCGTTTTCTTACCAACCCAAACGACTGGACAAACGCGGTTGCGCGCTTACGCAGCCATGCGCCAGAAAAAAAGATCGTCGTCGAAGCGGATACGCCAGATGAAGCATTAGCCGCGCTACGCGCCACGCCCGATGTTCTGCAACTCGACAAATTCACCCCTGAGCAGGCGACAGACATTGCCCGTCTGGCACCTTCACTGGCCCCTCACTGCACGCTGGCGCTGACTGGCGGCATTACCCTCGCCTCGCTGGCGAGTTATCTCGACTGTGGCATCAGGCTGTTTATCACTTCCGCACCTTATTACGCTCCACCTGCGGATATCAAAGTTAGCCTGAACCCGGACGCACGTGGCATATAACATTAAAAAATGGACTAACAATAATGAATTTCAACAAAAGTTGTCTTTACACAGCCCTGTCGTTTGCTTTCGCGCACAGTGCTTTTGCTGGGCAAGAAAGCGAAACCATCACCGTCTGGTCAAGTCCGGCCTCTGCGGCAACCACTACGGTTCTCGGCCTGGAAACGATCCAACAGTTGGATAAACAAAACGTGGCGCAGGCGCTAAGCGTCGTCCCCGGCGTGGTGCTGCAAAAGTCGGGCAACCGCAATGAGCAGCAGGTGAAAGTGCGCGGTTTTGACAGCCGTCAGGTTCCCGTCTTTTTTGACGGTGTGCCGGTGTACATCCCCTATGACGGCAACCTCGATTTAGGCCGTTTTCTGACATCCGATATCGCTTCAGTTGAAGTATCCAAAGGCTACTCATCTCTGCTACAAGGGCCTAACCAGATGGGCGGTGCCATTAATATCACCACCAAAAAGCCCACCAAACCAATTGAAGGCAGCATCGGTTATCGCCAGGGCTGGAGTCGTAGCAAAGACAACGCTCACGATATGCACGCTTCATTTGGCGCCAGTAACGATCTGGGTTACATTCAGCTCAGCGGCAGCCAGTTGAAGCAGGATTTCCTTGGCTTACCGCACGGCGTGGACAATCCGGTTGCGGGTAGTCACGGCAAGATTGCCAACTCGTCCGCCGATGATAAACGCGGCATCGTGAAGCTGGGCTTTACCCCTCGCGGCGATGATGAATATGTCCTGACCTATATTAATCAGGACGGTGAAAAAGATAACCCACCATATGCCGGAACCAGCAGTCAGAAATCACGCTACTGGCAATGGCCACAGTACGATAAAGAGAGCTATTACTATCAGGGCACCACCCATCTGGGCGATCGTTTCACTCTGAAAAGCCGTCTGTATCGCGATACCTTTGAAAATACGTTGATGATGTACAACTCGCTTGCCGATCTGAAAAACAAAAAAGGCAACTACAGTCATTATTCAGACTATAGCGATGGAGCTGGCCTGCAGCTCGCTGCGGATATGCGTGAAAACGACCTGCTCTCTTTCGCCGTAAACTGGAAGGATGATGTTCACCGCGAGAAAGGCGCACCGAATGCGGCTTACGACCGTTACGAAGACCGCACCTGGTCTGTTGCCAGTGAATATCAGTGGGCGGCGGCGGATAATGTCGATGTAGTGGCGGGAATAAGCTATGACTGGCGCGACAGTCTGGAAGGCATGAAGCACGAAAAAAATGGTAGCGTCACCCACTATGATGACAACAATCAGTCGGCCTTCAACTGGCAGATGATGACCAAATATCACTTCGAAAATGCAGACACATTAGCGCTGTCCTATTCTGACAGAACGCGTTTCCCTACGTTGAAAGAACGCTACACGACCTCAAAACCGGCCTATAACCAGGTGGCGCTGGTCAATCCGCAGCTTAAACCTGAACGCGCCCGCAGCGTGGATCTGACCTGGAATGGGTCACTTAGTCAGAACTGGGGATTCGAAGCCAGCGTGTATTACAACCGCATCAGCGACGCCATCCTTTCACACAATATTGATGCCGACACCATTCAGAATCAGAACAGCGGCCGGGTGGATTACACCGGTCTGGATGCAGGCGTTAAAGGTAAAGTCTTTGATATACTGGATGTCGGTCTGAGCTACGGCCTTATTCATGCAGACGTCAAACGCAGCGACATCGGCAAGATTACCGACCTGCCAACGCAAACCCTGACTGCCTGGATGACGCTGAAGCCATGGGATCCGCTCAGCATTACGCTGTCAGAAGAGGCCCGTTCGCCGAGCTATAGCAATAGCGACGGCTCACAGAAAGCCGCTGGTTTCGCCATTACCCATTTACGCGCTGACTACGCCATCGGTCACGGATTCAGCGTTAACGCGTCGGTCAATAACCTGTTCGATACGCAGTACGTTTATAGTGAAGGATTTATTGAAGAAGGCCGTAATTACTGGGCGGGGATTGAGTATCAGTTCTGACTTAGCAATACAGAGAAACGGCCCCCGCGGGGGCCGTTCGATTAATCTCGCCGCACCAGTCGGAAGACACCCAGCACAACAATCGCGCCGACCACGGCCACCAGGAAGCTGTGGAGATTAAACCCGCTGACATCGCCACCGATACCAAACATCGTTGCCAGCCATCCACCGACCACAGCACCGACAACACCGAGAATACAGGTCAGGATAAATCCACCGCCATCGCGCCCCGGCATAATCAGTTTGGCGATAACCCCCGCAATCAGACCAAAAATAATCCAGGCAATAATTCCCATTTTCAGGCCCTCTTTCCAGTGAACGCACGCGCAAGACATTCTTGCGCCAGCCTTTAAAGTATAGGCAAACCATCGCTATATGCTGTTTTCACGCAGACTTAATTCATTGGCGTTGGTAAAAAATTTCATCCATTTGTATTAAGTTCCGTTGATTGATGCCGATAATCCAACGACAAACCAGGCATCCGGGAGTCATTAGGTGTGAGTAACTACAATGAGCAGTTCCTGAAGCAAAATCCGTTAGCGGTGTTAGGTGTACTTCGGGACTTAAAATCGCAGCAGGTTCCACTGCGTATCTCCTGGTCGGGCGGCCAGTTCATCAGTAAAGTTCTGGCCGTCAGCCCGGACGAGCTGGTCATGGATTTTGGTAGCCAGGAATATGAAAACCAGGCCGTACAGCGGGCCAGTCAGATCTCGATTATCGCCGAAACGCAGGGAGCCAAAGTAGAATTCACCCTGCCACAGTTAAAAAAAGGTGAGTATCAGCAACTGCCAGCGTTTATTTCATCCTTGCCGCCTTCCCTGTGGTTTGTTCAGCGTCGGGAATATTTCCGCATCGGCGCTCCGCTGCATCCTCCCTATCGCTGCACGGCAAAAATGCCGGACAACAGCACGCTGTGCTTTCGCTTATTCGATTTGTCGCTTGGCGGTATGGGCGGGCTGTTAGAAACGGCAAAACCAGAAGGACTGGTAGAAGGTATACGCTTCGCGCAGGTTGAACTGAACATGGAACAATGGGGGGTGTATCACGTTGACGCCCAGCTTATTTCCATTAGCGAACGCAAAGTTATCGACAGTAAAAACGAAACCATTACCACTCCCCGCCTGAGCTTTCGTTTTCTCAACGTCGGCCCGGCGGTGGAGCGGAACTTACAGCGGATTATTTTTTCCCTTGAGCGCGAGGCCCGGGAAAAGTCGAACAAAGTGCGCGATTAACATCACCTGAATTACATTACATCCAGCGCTTGCTGAAGCTTCCAGATATAGCGCGGAGCTTGCGGCGCCGGATGATTGTCCGCAACATGTTCAATAAATTCATCCGGGCTGAGATCGTTGATCTTATTGATGGCTTTCTTCCTGTCGGAAGAGAACGTTCGCAGCAATGCTCCCGCTCCGTTAGCGTACGATACTACCAGCGCATACTGCATCACCTGCGGATCCTCGATCCCTGCCAGCGGCCCGGTCTCCAGAATACTCAGGTATGCGGCCCCCATGGAGATATTGCGTTCGGGGTTTTTCAACTCGCTGGTCGACGGCTCTCCGCTCCATCCCATGCGACGATAAACATCGCGGCCTGAAGTCGAGGCTTTTAACTGCATCAGACCAATCGCATTAGACTTACTGACCGCATTCGGATTACCGCCTGATTCAATGGCAATAATAGCAGTAATCAATTGTGGACTGACACCCCAGGCCGCACCGGCTTTTTCACTGATCGGCATCCATTGCATTGCGCGTTTAACCGGAACTTCAGCATTCCACGGCGGGTTTTTGTAATCATGTTTTGAACTACAGCCCGCAAGTAATACAACCAAAAAAGCAAACCATCTCAATTTCACGTCATCTATCCTTATAGCCGGAACCTGTCGCTGAGGTGACAACGACATACCTACGCGGCATGATATACATTTGGTTTTAGTTGTAGCAAGGAAATGCCATGTCCCGGTTTCACTTAATTGCCCCGTCGGGCTACTGTATCAATCAGCAGGCTGCGTTACGTGGGCTTGCACGTCTTACTGAGGCCGGTCATCAGGTCGATAATTCAGCGGTCATTGCGCGCCGCTGCCAGCGTTTTGCGGGTACAGAGGCAGAAAGGCTTGCTGATGTGAACTCGCTCGTTAATCTGAAAACCCCCAATACCATTGTGATGGCGGTACGTGGCGGCTATGGCGCGAGCCGTTTACTGGAAGATATTGACTGGCAAGGGCTGGCAGCCCGCCAGCAACAAGATCCGCTGCTGCTGTGCGGGCACAGCGATTTTACGGCGATCCAGTGTGGTCTACTGGCTCAAGGGAATGTGATTAGCTTCAGCGGCCCGATGCTGGCGGCCAACTTCGGTGCCGAGGAGATGAACACATTCACCGAGCACCATTTCTGGCAAGCATTGCGTAATGCCCAATTTACCCTCGAATGGCAGGGTGACGGTCCGCAGTGCGCGACTGAAGGTACACTGTGGGGCGGAAATCTGGCGATGATCATTTCGCTGATGGGTACACCGTGGATGCCGGCCATCAAAAACGGCATTTTGGTGCTGGAAGACATTAACGAGCATCCATTCCGTGTCGAGCGCATGCTGCTGCAACTGTACCACGCGGGAATACTGGCCCAGCAAAACGCCATTATCCTCGGCAGTTTTAGCGGCAGCGCGCCGAATGATTACGACGCTGGTTACAATCTTGATTCAGTTTGTGATTTTCTGCGCACCAGGCTGTCCGTTCCGTTGATCGGCGGCCTCGATTTTGGCCATGAACAACGCACCGTCACCCTGCCGCTGGGAGCCAAAGCGGTGCTGAAAAACGATAAAAACAGCACTCAGCTCACCTTAAGTGGGCATCCGGTACTAAAATCGTAAAAAAAGCGGCTAATGGGGCTAAGTAAAACGCTGTTTCTGTCGTTATTATGGTAGGGTTTATTAATACGAAACAGCGTAATTCAGGAGTAACCGAACGTTGGATGCCGCAGCAATTATTAGCCTTTTTATTTTGGGTTCCGTTCTCGTCACCTGCAGTATCTTACTCAGTTCATTCTCATCACGTCTCGGTATCCCAATTCTGGTGATATTTCTCGCTATCGGTATGTTAGCGGGTGTGGATGGTATTGGCGGCATACCTTTCGATAACTATCCTTTCGCCTACATGGTGAGCAACCTGGCACTGGCGGTTATCCTACTCGACGGTGGCATGCGCACTCAGGCCAGCTCTTTTCGCGTTGCGTTAGGCCCGGCGCTATCGTTGGCGACGGTCGGTGTGCTGATTACTTCCGGACTCACTGGCATGATGGCCGCGTGGCTGTTTCATCTGGATCTTATCGAAGGGCTGCTGATTGGCGCGATTGTTGGTTCAACTGACGCCGCGGCGGTCTTTTCCCTGCTTGGCGGTAAGGGACTTAACGAACGCGTTGGCTCTACGCTGGAAATTGAATCCGGTAGTAATGACCCGATGGCCGTGTTTTTGACCATCACACTCATCGCCATGATCCAAAATCACGAGACCGGCTTAAGCTGGATGTTCGCGGTGCACATTATCCAGCAGTTTGGCTTAGGAATCGCTATCGGTCTTGGCGGTGGATATATGCTCCAGCAGATGATTAACCGCATTTCTCTGCCTGCCGGACTGTATCCACTCTTGGCGTTAAGCGGTGGGATCCTGATTTTTGCCCTGACCACTGCGCTGGAAGGCAGCGGTATTCTGGCGGTTTATCTGTGTGGTTTCCTGCTGGGGAATCGCCCCATCCGCAACCGATTTGGTATCCTGCAAAACTTCGACGGTCTGGCCTGGCTGGCGCAAATCGCCATGTTCCTGGTGCTTGGACTGCTGGTTACGCCGTCCGACCTGCTGCCTATCGCAATCCCTGCGCTGATTTTGTCTGCGTGGATGATATTCATTGCCCGCCCGCTTTCGGTCTTCGCCGGACTGCTGCCGTTTCGTGGCTTTAATCTGCGCGAGCGTATTTTCATCAGTTGGGTGGGTTTGCGCGGCGCGGTGCCGATCATCCTCGCCGTCTTCCCAATGATGGCGGGCCTGGAGAACGCGCGCCTGTTCTTTAACGTCGCCTTCTTCGTGGTACTGATCTCGTTGCTGTTTCAGGGAACGTCACTTTCATGGGCCGCGAAAAAAGCCAAGGTGGTGGTCCCTCCCGTCGGCTGGCCCGTTTCGCGCATTGGTCTCGATATTCACCCAGATAACCCGTGGGAGCAGTTTGTTTATCAGCTCAGCGCAGATAAGTGGTGTGTGGGTGCCGCGCTGCGCGACCTGCATATGCCGGAAGAAACGCGAATAGCCGCCCTGTTTCGTGACAACGTGCTGTTTCACCCCTCCGGCAGCACGCGTCTGCGCGAAGGCGACGTATTGTGTGTTATTGGTCGCGAGCGCGATCTCCCAGCTCTCGGCAAGCTATTCAGCCAGTCGCCACCGGTGTCGTTAGACCAGCGCTTCTTCGGTGATTTTATTCTGGAAGCCAGCGCGAAATATGCCGATGTGGCGCTGATTTATGGCCTGGATGATGGCACAGAGTATCGTGATAAGCAGCAAACGCTGGGTGAAATTGTCCAGCATCTGCTTGGTGCCGCGCCGGTCGTCGGTGACCAGGTGGAATTCGCTGGCATGATCTGGACGGTGGCCGAGAAGGAAGATAATGCAGTGCTGAAGGTCGGTGTTCGCGTTGCTGAAGACGAGGATGAGTAAAGAGGATGTTGTTTGCCGGGTGGCGGCAGCGCCCTACCCGGCAAACAAAAGTTACACCGTCACAACCGGTACGCGCAGCGCCAAAGAACACATCAACTCGTAGCCCACCGTTCCTGCTGAGGTAGCTACATCGTCAATTTTAATCTCTTTGCCCCACAGCTCTACCGGTGTCCCGATCCCTGCCTGCGGGCACGGTGTCAGATCTACCGCCAGCATATCCATTGAGACTGTCCCCACCGTCCCGGTACGTACACCGTCCACCAGCACAGGCGTTCCGCTTGGCGCATGGCGCGGATAACCGTCTGCATAGCCGGTCGCCACTATTCCAATGCGCTGCTCGCCGCTGGCGGTGTAACGGCCACCGTAACCCACCCGATCGCCAGCTTTCAGCGTTTGTATGCCGATTATCTCGCTGCTCAGAGTCATCACTGGCTTCAGGCCGGTGTTGGCGATGTCCCGCCATTGTCCCGAAGGCGACGCGCCATACAAAATAATGCCCGGACGAACCCAGTCATAATGCGCTTCAGGGTGCCACAGCGTGGCGGCCGAATTCGACAGTGACCGTCTGCACTCCAGTCCTTCTGTTGCCAGCGCAATACGCGCCATTGCTTCCTGGATACCTTCCGGGTGCTCTGCATCTGCAAAATGCGACATCAGCGTCATTTCGCCGACGTTGGGCATCGCCCGCAGCTGTTGCCAGACCGTTGGAACTCTTTCCGGTAAAAACCCAAGCCGGTTCATACCGCTGTTCACCTTCAGGTAAACATCGAGCGGTGCTTTGAGGCGGGCATTCTGCAATGCTTTTAGCTGCCAGTTACTGTGTACACAGGTGGTCAGTCGATAATTGTCATATACCGTCAGGTCTTCAGCGTGGAAAAAACCCTCCAGCATGAGTATCGGGCCTTTCCATCCGCGCTCGCGCAGGGTTATCGCCTCTTCAAGATTGAGCATGGCAAAACCATCGGTTGTGCCCAGCGCATTCCAGACGCGTTCAATGCCGTGTCCATATGCATTGGCTTTCACCACCGACCAGACGCGAGCGTCCGGCGCTGCCTGGCGGGTAATGGTCAGATTTTGTTTCAACGCCTGCAGGTCAATGCTGGCCAGTATCGGGCGGGTCATCTCACGTCCTTATCAGTTATGTGCGCCATGTAAATGTCGTGGACGAGAGGGGGTAAACCCCGGACTGTAACGCGCCACGCTCAGATCGTCATAAGGTATGGCTGGCGTACGGCCAGAAAGGATATCGCTCAGCAACTGACCGGAACCGCAGGCCATGGTCCAGCCCAGCGTGCCGTGGCCGGTATTGAGCAGCAGATTCTTAAAGCGGGTGCGCCCCACCACCGGCGTACCGTCCGGCGTCATCGGACGCAGTCCGGTCCAGAAGGTTGCCTGCTCCACATGACCACCGCGCGGGAAGAGATCGCGTACGACCATTTCCAGCGTTTCACGACGAGGTTGTAGCAGCTCTGTATTAAAACCGACAATCTCCGCCATGCCGCCAACCCGAATACGATTGTCAAAGCGGGTAATAGCGATTTTGTAAGTTTCATCAAGGATAGTAGAAACCGGCGCACCGTCGTCTTGCGCTACCGGAATAGTCAACGAATAGCCTTTGAGCGGATAGACCGGGATATCAACGATCCCTTTCAGCATCGCCGTGGAATACGAACCAAACGCCATCACATAGGCATCGGCTTTGATAATCTCTTCGCCGCACTGGACGCCATAAATCTGCTCACCATCGCTCAGCAGCTTATCGACCGGGGTGTTAAAGCGAAACTTAACGCCCGCCTGCTCCGCCATCTGCGCCAGACGCTGGGTAAACAACTGGCAGTCGCCGGTTTCATCATTCGGTAAACGCAGACCGCCGGTCAGTTTGTGCGCTACTTCTGCCAGTGCCGGTTCGACTTCCGCCAGACGATTTGCTTCCAGGAGCTGATATGGCACGCCAGCGTCTTCGAGCACGGCGATGTCGCGAGTGGCGTTCTCATACTGTTGAGCGGTACGGAACAGTTGCAGGGTTCCGCCCTGACGTCCTTCATACTCAATACCGGTAGAGGCGCGCAGCGCTTTCAGACAATCACGGCTGTATTCCGCCAGTCGCACCATGCGTCCTTTATTTTCCATGTAGTGGCTGGTGTCGCAGTTGCGCAGCATCTGCCACATCCATTTCAACTGGAACTGGGTTCCGTCAAGACGAACGGCCAGCGGAGCGTGGCGCTGAAACATCCATTTGATTGCTTTAAGCGGTACGCCTGGTGCCGCCCATGGTGCCGCATAACCTGGAGATATTTGCCCCGCGTTCGCCGCACTGGTTTCCAGTGCCGGACCGGGCTCACGATCAATGACGGTGACATCGTGTCCAGCCTGACTTAAGTACCAGGCGCTGGTCACGCCAACGACACCACTTCCCAGTATGACAACTCGCATAGCCACTCCGTTAACAGTAAAAGAACAATCATCTAATTACATCTTGATAACTCAGTTGAAAATATTATTCAACATATGGCTTTTTTATGGTGACTTATCTCACATATAGCGGTGATGGCGGGGAACTCTCTGCTTTGGCATCTCCTGCTGTGCGTTATTTTTATCCAGCATAAAATTTTGCGGCAATGCCGTTTTTCAACGCCTCGCTAACGAGAAATCGCAAAGAAAAAATTTCTGCCGCAGCACGTTTTTTAACACCATGATCTATGCTTGAAATGAGGTACTCCAGACAGAGAGTGCCGCCAACAATGAGGGTGCGCGAATGGCTACGATTGATTCCATGAACAAGGACAGCACACGGTTAAGCGATGGACCCGACTGGACGTTTGATCTGCTGGATGTCTATCTGGCAGAGATAGACCGCGTGGCGAAACTCTACAGACTGGATACCTACCCGCACCAAATCGAGGTGATCACCTCCGAACAGATGATGGACGCTTACTCCAGCGTCGGGATGCCGATCAACTATCCTCACTGGTCGTTTGGTAAAAAGTTTATTGAAACCGAGCGCTTGTATAAGCATGGTCAGCAGGGACTGGCCTATGAGATTGTTATCAACTCCAATCCGTGTATCGCGTATCTGATGGAGGAGAACACCATCACCATGCAGGCGCTGGTGATGGCGCATGCCTGCTACGGACACAACTCCTTCTTCAAAAACAACTACCTGTTTCGTAGCTGGACGGATGCCAGTTCCATCGTCGATTACCTAATCTTCGCACGAAACTATATAACCCAGTGTGAAGAACGCTACGGGGTGGATGAAGTCGAAAAGCTCCTCGACTCCTGCCATGCGCTGATGAACTACGGCGTTGACCGTTACAAACGCCCGCAAAAAATCTCCCTACAGGAAGAGAAAGCCCGGCAGAAAAGTCGTGAAGAGTATCTGCAAAGTCAGGTCAATATGTTGTGGCGCACGCTGCCGAAGAAAGAGGAAGAGAAAACCATTTCCGAAGCGCGGCGATATCCTTCCGAGCCGCAAGAAAACCTGCTGTATTTTATGGAAAAAAACGCGCCGCTACTGGAGTCCTGGCAGCGTGAGGTGTTACGCATTGTACGCAAGGTCAGCCAGTATTTTTATCCGCAGAAACAGACGCAGGTGATGAACGAGGGCTGGGCCACTTTCTGGCATTACACCATCCTGAACCACCTTTATGATGAAGGTAAAGTCACCGAACGGTTTATGCTGGAGTTTCTGCATAGCCATACCAATGTGGTATTTCAGCCACCCTACAACAGCCCGTGGTATAGCGGGATAAACCCTTATGCCCTGGGGTTTGCCATGTTCCAGGATATCAAACGTATTTGTCAGTCGCCGACCGAGGAGGACAAATACTGGTTCCCGGATATAGCGGGTTCCGACTGGCTGGAAACCCTGCATTTCGCGATGCGCGATTTCAAAGATGAGAGTTTTATCAGCCAGTTCCTGTCACCGAAGGTAATGCGCGATTTCCGCCTGTTCACCGTGCTGGAGGACGATCGTCACAACTATCTGGAGATTTCTGCGATTCATAACGAGGAAGGATATCGTGAGATCCGCAACAGGTTGTCGTCGCAATACAACCTGAGCAACCTGGAGCCGAATATTCAAATCTGGAATGTCGATCTGCGTGGCGACCGTTCGCTCACCTTGCGCTATATTCCGCATAACCGCGCACCGTTGGATAAAGGACGCAAAGAAGTGCTCAAGCATGTACACCGGCTTTGGGGTTTTGATGTGATGCTGGAGCAGCAGAATGAAGATGGTAGCGTGGAGCTGTTGGAGCGTTGTCCGCCAAGGATGAACGGTCTGTAAATCTTATTGCCGGAGGCGGTGTAAACACCTTATCCGGCCTACGAAGTGCATGCATTCCAGGCCGGATAAGACGCTTTGGCGTCGCCATCCGGCTTTGAGCGTTTAACGGCCCTGAATCGCCAAATCGCCCGGCAGATTCTTCTGCATACGATGCCAAATCTCGCCACTGTCGTGACCGTAGCGGCGCACCGTTTCATACACCTGCTCATGAGCACCCTGCTCGCAGAGTTCTGACAGCTTGTGGTAGAAGCTCAGCGCCAGCGCGCGCGCTTCCGGGTTGGCAAAATAATGGCGGCCAATGCGGGTATATAATCCTTTCATACCGTTAAGGATTAAACCGTAAATCGGATTGCCGGAGGCAAATGCCAGACCGCGGAAAATGTTATAGTCCAGATCGGCAAATGCGTCAGCGTGGTCAGCCACCTGATTTGCCGTCGCCAGAACCTCCTGTGCTTTATCAGGATGCTGGCGAAACGCAGTACGAACAAAGATCGTCGAAATATTGGTACGCACAGACAGCAGATTATCAATCAGTTGCGGGACACTCTCGTGATCGAGGCGCGCCAGCGTTTCAAGAATATTCAGCCCGGAGGTTTCCCAGAAGTTATTCACCTTCGTCGGTTTGCCGTGTTGAATGGTCAACCAGCCATCTCGCGCCAGACGCTGCAATACTTCGCGTAGCGTGGTACGTGTCACCCCAATAAGTTCGGAGAGTTCACGTTCAGCGGGCAAAATAGTGCCAGGTGGGAAGCGGTTATTCCAGATACTTTCAATGATGTACTCTTCCGCGAACCCAGCCGGGCTTTGCGCCTTAATGACCATAGTAAAAATTCCATTACACAGCAAAACATAGTTACACACATCATACCAGATGGGTATCTTAGCTGATAGCTGACGCAATGAAGAAAAAGTGGATCAAGGCTTCATTTTCCAAATAACGCTACAATACAGCCAACCTTGCCAGTCTTGTGAATAGCTTGCCTGTACTCCCTCCTCCCGCTAAGCTTTGCGGTCAAACATAAAAATATGATTTCATTTTTAAAGGTAGGGAAATCACCATGGAGCTATCATGGGGCCGCGCGATGTGGCGCAATTTTTTAGGTCAATCACCAGACTGGTACAAACTTGCACTGCTTGTCTTCTTAGTCGTTAACCCGATTATTTTTTTCATCAACCCTTTTATCGCCGGCTGGTTGCTGGTGGCCGAGTTCATTTTCACGCTGGCGATGGCGTTAAAATGCTACCCACTGCTGCCTGGCGGGCTGTTGGCTATCGAAGCTGTCATTATTGGTATGACCAGCGCCACGCATGTTCGTGAAGAGGTTGCCGCAAACCTTGAGGTGTTATTGCTGCTGATGTTTATGGTGGCAGGCATCTACTTTATGAAGCAGCTGCTGCTGTTTATTTTCACGCGTCTGCTACTCACTATTCGCTCCAAAACGCTGCTGTCGCTGGCATTTTGTGTTGCGGCCGCTTTCCTCTCGGCGTTCCTTGATGCGCTGACCGTCGTGGCCGTGGTAATCAGCGTTGCGGTCGGTTTTTATGGCATCTACCATCGCGTTGCCTCTTCCCGCGCGGAAGACAACAACATGCTCGATGACAGCCATATCGATCAGCACAATAAGGTCGTTCTTGAGCAGTTCCGTGGTTTTCTGCGTAGCCTGATGATGCACGCGGGTGTCGGTACGGCGTTAGGCGGCGTGATGACCATGGTGGGCGAGCCACAAAACCTGATTATCGCCAAAGCGGCTGGCTGGCATTTTGGCGACTTCTTCCTGCGCATGTCGCCGGTTACCGTTCCGGTACTGATTTGCGGCCTGTTAACCTGTGTACTGGTCGAGAAATTGCGCTGGTTTGGCTATGGCGAAACGCTGCCGGAGACCGTCCGAGATGTCCTGCAACAGTTTGACGATCAGAGCCGCCAGCAACGTACCCGCCAGGACAAAATCAAACTGATTGTCCAGGCGATTATTGGCGTCTGGCTGGTAGTTGCGTTGGCCCTGCATCTGGCTGAAGTAGGATTGATCGGTTTGTCGGTCATCATTCTGGCAACCTCCTTGACGGGAGTCACCGACGAACATGCGATAGGTAAAGCCTTTACCGAGTCGCTGCCCTTCACCGCCCTGCTGACCGTGTTCTTCTCTGTTGTTGCGGTGATTATCGATCAACAGCTCTTTTCGCCGATCATTCAGTTTGTATTGCAATCCTCCGAACATGCCCAACTGACGCTGTTCTACCTCTTCAATGGCCTGCTGTCTTCTATTTCTGATAACGTATTTGTCGGCACCATTTACATTAACGAGGCCAAAGCCGCGCTGGAACAGGGGACCATCAGCCTCAATCAGTATGAGCTGTTAGCGGTGGCGATCAATACCGGGACCAACCTGCCTTCGGTGGCAACTCCGAACGGCCAGGCTGCATTCCTGTTCCTGCTGACCTCTGCACTGGCGCCGTTAATTCGCCTCTCGTATGGTCGCATGGTGTGGATGGCTCTGCCTTATACTCTCGTCCTGACGCTCGTCGGTCTGCTTTGCGTCGAGTTCACGCTTGTCCCGGTGACCGAGTGGATGACCCAAACGGGCTGGTTAGCTACACTTTCATAACAATTAACCGGGCAAATCACTGCCCGGTTTGACTTTTTGCATGATAATTATCCGATTACGCAAATTTTCAATTCCCGCTAGTGGCGCATAAAGTGAATTGGTTTAAACTGCGGTCTCTACGCATGTTGCAGGGAAATGATTATGTTGCGATTTTTAAACCAGTGCTCCCGAGGTCGTGGGGCATGGTTATTGTTGGCGTTAACCGCCTTTGCGCTGGAGCTCGTTGCGCTGTGGTTCCAGCACGTCATGCTGCTAAAACCTTGCGTGTTGTGTATTTACGAACGTAGCGCATTATTTGGCGTGATGGGTGCAGGGCTGGTGGGTGCTATTGCACCAAAAACACCGCTGCGCTATGCGGCGATGATAATCTGGATTTACAGTGCCTGGCGTGGACTTCAGTTAGCATATGAGCACACCATGATTCAGCTGCACCCGTCTCCGTTTATGACCTGTGATTTTGCCGCACGCTTCCCAAGCTGGCTGCCACTGGACAAATGGCTGCCGCAGGTGTTTTTAGCGTCCGGTGACTGTGCTGAGCGCCAGTGGTCTTTTTTAACCCTGGAAATGCCGCAGTGGCTGTTGGGGATCTTCGCCGCCTACCTGGTAGTCGCCGTGCTGGTGGTGATAGCACAGCCGTTCAAACCGAAAAAACGTGACCTCTTCGGTCGCTAATAGAGACGCTCCTTCGGGAGCGTTTTTTTTGGCTTAAATTCATTGCCTGCTGGCATCTATAAGATGTATATTAAATACATCTTATAGATGCCACACCAAGGAGATGTCTTATGTCCCATTTACGCATCCCGGCAAACTGGAAAGTTAAACGCTCTACTCCCTTCTTTACCAAAGACAATGTCCCCGCAGCACTTCTTTCTCACCATAACACTGCAGCAGGCGTTTTTGGCCAGCTTTGTGTGATGGAAGGTACGGTAACGTATTACGGTTTTGCCAATGAAGACGCAAAAGAGCCTGAAGTAAAAGTGGTAATTAATGCCGGTCAGTTCGCGACCAGCCCGCCGCAGTACTGGCATCGCGTTGAATTAAGCGACGACGCCCAATTCAACATCAATTTCTGGGTTGAAGATGACAACCATGGAGATGAGATGTATCAGGCGAAAAAGTCTTAAGCCCTTACGCCTGCTAATCGATGGGCGGCTTAGTCCGCCCATGAAGGTTTGTTCAAAATATGATCCTGCCAGTCACGCACTTCCGATTCTTTCACCGCAATATGACGTACTGAAATACGCTCGCCGTGCATTGCCGCTTTGGACCCCGTCAGCAGTGGATGCCACTCCGGCAGCCCTTTACCTTCCGCTAACAGACGATAAGCACAGGTCATCGGAAGCCATTCAAAGGTAGGCAGATTATCGCGCGTCAGTTTGATACAGTCAGGCTCGTATTCGAATCGGCGTTCGTAATTACGGCATTGACAGGTTTTGATATTGAGCTGCTTACACGCGACGTTGGTAAAATAAATTTCGTCGGTGTCTTCATCCATCAGCTTATGCAGGCAGCATTGACCACACCCATCACATAATGACTCCCACTCGGCATCGGTCATTTCATCCAGGGTTTTACTTTGCCAGAAAGGTATGTCGCTCATCAGGGTATCCGCTATTGCAATAAAGCTGCACCTTATAACCAGTCTGGCACGCTGATGCAAGTTTTGCCGCCCGAAAAGGCGGCAAGAAGAGATTACAGCACGCGTGTCGTCAGCGTTTGACCATGAAAACTGATGGCCAGCTCATCACCGCTGTTTAACGGCCCAACACCTGCTGGCGTCCCCGTCAACACAACATCGCCCGCTTTGAGGGTAAAGAAACGACTCATATAGGCAATCAAAGGAACGATTTGATGGATCATATCCGCCGTGGAGCCGTGCTGGCGTGTTTCACCGTTGACCGTTAACCCCAGCATCGTATCCTGCGGATCGCCGTTAAACTCGGCCACCGGAATAAAACCCGACAGCGGACAAGAGTTATCAAAACCCTTCGCTTTTTCCCACGGCTGCCCCGCTTTCTTCATTTTGCCCTGAATATCACGCAAGGTCAGATCCAACGCGACGCCATAGCCCGCGATGGCTTTGCGCACATGTTCTTCCGTCGCCTGACGTAGGGTCGCGCCAATCAGTACCGCCAGCTCAACTTCATGATGAACTGAACCCATATCAGATGGGATCACCAGCGGCTGGCGCAAATCGCACAGCGCAGTTTCCGGTTTGATAAACAACACCGGCTCTTCCGGAGGGGTTCCGCCCATCTCTTTAATATGGTTGGCATAGTTACTCCCTACGCAAACCACCTTACTCACCGGATAATCCAGCAGAGCACCATGCCAGTTATGATGTTGATACATTATTTTCCCCTAACGTTTTTATCGATTTCAGGTACTGCATCGATGGGGCGTGCTGCTGCCGGATGCAGTTTAACGTTTAGCGTCTGGTGTATTTTGTTTCGCCGCAGCCAGATGCTGTTTAAGTAAATCTTCTGGCGGTGGTGGTATTTGTAAATAATAGCCCTGCTCGGTGAGTGCCTGTTTTACTTTTTCCAGATCGGCATTAACGAGCTTTTTACGGCCATCAAGCGGCAACATCATTGCCAGCGTCGGCTGACCAAATCCTTTCATCAGTTCTTCAGGAACTCGCGAGAAATCGTCTTTTTTTTCGACATATAAATAGGTCTGGTCACGTTTACTGCTTCGGTAGATCACACAAAACATATCTTTTACTCTGAATTCACGGAATGGTGGCTTGCCTCAATATAATACTGACTATAACATGCCTTATAGTCTTCGGAATATCACCCCGCGCTGGGGATGATAAATAGCAAATTGAGTAAGGCCAGGATGTCAAACACGCCAATCGAGCTTAAAGGCAGTAGCTTCACCTTATCAGTGGTTCACTTACATGAAGCAGAACCCGAGGTTATTCGTCAGGCGTTGGAAGACAAAATCGCGCAGGCACCTGCTTTTTTAAAACATGCTCCCGTCGTGGTTAACGTGAGTGGTCTTGAAAGCCCGGTAAACTGGTCAGCGTTGCAGAAAGTTGTCGCGTCTACTGGATTGCGCATTATCGGCGTTAGCGGATGCAAAGACGCCAGACTCAAGGCTGAAATCGACGAAATGGGTCTTCCTTTACTGACTGAAGGTAAAGAAAAAGCTATTCGTCCTGCGCCCGTTGAGGCCCCGGCTCACGTCGCTCCGCCGCAAAACGTTACTCCCATCACAAAAACACGATTAATAAATGTGCCGGTTCGTTCCGGTCAGCGCATTTATGCACCACAATGTGATCTGATTGTTACAAGCCACGTCAGTGCAGGCGCAGAGCTTATCGCTGATGGCAATATTCATGTTTATGGAATGATGAGAGGCCGTGCGTTGGCAGGCGCTAGCGGTGATCGGGAAGCGCAAATTTTTTGTACCCATCTGACGGCAGAACTGGTGTCTATCGCAGGTGTTTATTGGCTGAGTGATAAAATCCCAGCAGAATTTTATGGCAAAGCGGCACGTCTGCAATTAGCAGAGAACGCTTTGACAGTTCAACCGTTGAATTGATCCCTTTTTAACAAGGAATTTCTATGGCACGCATTATTGTTGTTACTTCGGGTAAAGGGGGCGTTGGCAAAACCACCTCCAGCGCGGCCATCGCTACAGGTTTGGCCCAGAAGGGAAAGAAAACTGTCGTTATTGATTTTGATATCGGCCTGCGTAACCTCGATCTGATTATGGGTTGTGAACGCCGCGTCGTTTATGACTTCGTCAACGTTATTCAGGGCGATGCGTCGTTAAATCAGGCGTTAATCAAAGATAAGCGTACCGAAAATCTCTTTATTCTTCCGGCCTCACAGACTCGCGATAAAGACGCGCTGACGCGCGAAGGCGTCGCGAAAGTTCTGGACGATCTGAAAACGATGGAATTCGACTTCATTGTCTGCGACTCTCCGGCGGGTATTGAAACCGGTGCGCTGATGGCCCTGTATTTTGCCGATGAAGCGATAATCACCACTAACCCGGAAGTTTCCTCTGTACGTGACTCTGACCGTATTCTGGGTATTCTGGCGTCGAAATCTCGTCGTGCGGAAAACGGTGAAGATCCGATTAAAGAGCATTTGTTGCTGACGCGCTACAACCCTGGCCGCGTAAATAAAGGTGACATGCTGAGCATGGAAGACGTACTGGAAATTCTGCGAATCAAGCTGGTTGGCGTGATTCCTGAAGATCAGTCAGTCCTGCGCGCGTCTAACCAGGGTGAGCCGGTTATTCTCGACATCAATGCCGATGCCGGTAAAGCCTATGCTGATACCGTAGACCGTCTGTTGGGAGAAGAACGTCCTTTCCGCTTCATTGAAGAAGAGAAGAAAGGTTTCCTCAAACGCCTGTTCGGAGGATAAGTTATGGCATTACTGGATTTTTTTCTCTCGCGGAAAAAGAGCACAGCGAACATCGCTAAAGAGCGACTGCAGATTATTGTTGCGGAACGCCGTCGTAGTGACGCCGAGCCACATTATTTACCGCAGTTGAGGAAAGATATTCTCGAGGTTATCTGCAAGTATGTACAAATTGATCCTGAAATGGTCACCGTACAGCTTGAGCAAAAAGACGGCGATATTTCTATCCTCGAACTTAACGTGACATTACCTGAAGCCGAAGAATCTAAATAACGGCTTTGCTCAGAGAGTCATCGTTACAAAAAAGGCAGATTATTCTGCCTTTTTTATTTTCTGTTTCTTGCCAGGCTGCTGCACCTTTATTCCAAAGTAAACTTTGGATAGTTTTCGGTAAAATAGCGGCGCAAATACTCAACCGTAATACGGATTTTTGCCGACGTCGCCAGCCGGGAAACATAAACCGCCCAAATATTTGCTGGTTGATAATACTCGGGCAATATGTGTATCAGGTTGCCGCTGGCAATGTTGTCGCAAACGTCCCACCATGACCGCAGAGCTATTCCCTGCCCATCAAGGCACCACTGATGTACCACTTCGCCATGATTAGACGACAAAGGCCCCGTAACTTTAATCGAATGCGCGCCCTCTTTATTGCGCATTTGCCAGATACCAAACGGATGGTCGCGCTCTTTGATGACCAGACAAGGAAAAGTGGAGAGATCGTTGAGTTGCTTCGGCGTCCCATGCTGCCTCACAAATTCCGGCGAGGCGCACAGAATACGGTAGTTAGTCGCCAGCTTGCGGGCAATCAGGTTCGGCGCGATATCATCCCCGATACGAATATCAAGATCGACGCCCTCATTCACCATATCCACCAGGCGGTCTTCAACATCGAACCGCAGTTCTAATTGCGGATACTCTTTTGCCAGCGCAGACAGCGCCGGAGCCACCACCCGGCGGCCAAAACCAAAGCTACTAATAATACGTAGCATCCCCTGCGGGATCTGCCTGGCATCTGATAGCTCGTCCATCATCTGATCGACATCCTGCAGGATCCGCTGCGCCCATTCGTAGATCCGCTCCCCCTCTTCCGTGATGGTTACGCGACGCGTTGTCCGGTGCAGCAGCACTACATTCAGCGTTTGCTCCAGCAGGGCAACGCGCTTACTGATAAAAGCCGGTGATACGCCCAGCTCTTCGGCAACGGCGGCAAATCCTGCACGACGGGCAACCAGCATAAAGACGCGTAAATCATTTAGCAGCGGCAGATTATTCATGATCTGTGTTTTATGTTTCACCAGTTAGGGGGATTAACTATTAATCAGTCAATTATAGGATAAGGGGAAAGTCAATTTTGATGGCGCACAAGTGAGAGCTGCTATGAAGAAAACCTGGCGTATCGCCGCTATCCCCGGAGATGGCATTGGTAAAGAAGTCCTGCCTGAGGGCATTCATGTTTTGCAGGCAGCCGCCGAGCGTTGGGGGTTGTCGCTCAGCTTTGAGCAAATGGAATGGGCCAGCTGCGAATACTACGCCCATCACGGCAAAATGATGCCCGATGACTGGCATGAGCAGTTGCAATCCTTCGATGCTATCTATTTTGGCGCGGTTGGCTGGCCGGACACCGTGCCTGACCACATCTCATTATGGGGTTCGCTGCTTAAGTTTCGCCGCGAATTCGACCAGTACGTCAACCTGCGCCCGGTGCGCCTGTTTCCGGGAGTTCCTTGCCCACTGGTTGGCAAGCAGCCTGGCGACATTGATTTCTACGTCGTACGCGAAAACACCGAGGGAGAATACTCTGCCCTCGGCGGACGCGTGAGCGAAGGTACTGAACACGAGATGGTGATCCAGGAGTCAGTCTTCACCCGCCGTGGCGTCGACCGAATTTTGCGTTATGCCTTTGAACTGGCACAAAGTCGACCACGCAAAACGTTGACTTCGGCGACCAAATCCAATGGGCTGGCCATCAGCATGCCCTACTGGGATGAACGCGTCGAAGCGATGGCGTCACACTATCCTGAGATCCGCTGGGATAAACAGCATATTGATATTCTGTGCGCCCGCTTTGTCATGCAGCCTGAGCGATTTGACGTCGTGGTTGCTTCCAACCTGTTTGGTGACATCCTCTCCGATCTCGGTCCAGCCTGTACCGGAACGATTGGCATTGCGCCTTCTGCCAACTTAAATCCGGAACGCACCTTCCCGTCCCTGTTCGAGCCGGTACACGGTTCGGCCCCGGATATCTACGGTCAGAATATCGCCAACCCTATAGCGACTATCTGGGCTGGAGCCATGATGCTCGACTTCCTTGGCAACGGTGATGCCAACTATAAAGCCGCCCACGACGGTATTCTGGCGGCAATTGAGCAGGTCATTGCCAGCGGCCCGAAAACGCCAGATATGAAAGGCTTCGCCACCACCCAACAGGTAGGTGAAGCCATTCGTCAGGCACTGTGTCGCTAACGCCAATCCGATTAAAAACGGGAGCGCCAGCTCCCGTTTTTTTAGGTTTTCTACTGTGGGTATTCTTGCAGCAGCGCGTTGAGTCGTTCTGCCATCAACTCGCCACGCCAACCGGAAATCAGCTCCGGCAGAGTCTGCTGCGGCTTTAATTTCCAGTGCCAGTTGAGCAACTGGTTAATCTGACGACGCGAAGCAAGCAGCTCGACGCTAAGATTATGTTCCGCACTCACTTCAGCAACCAGCGTCTTAATGGCTTTGAACGCCTTGCGATAGCCTGGCATATCCATCAAATTCAGCAGCGGCTGCGGCAGCGACTCTTCCGGTAAGGCCTGTGCCTTTTCTACCAGGGAGATCAGCGTCTTGCCGTGGAAGCGAATTTCACTGCCGGAAAGTCCCAGACTATCCAGCTCACCCATACTGCCCGGCATATAACGAGCGACCGACCACAGGTGTTCTTCACGCACCACAAAGTTCACCGCCAGATCGCGCTCACGAGCTTTACGCAGTCGCCAGTCGGCAAGCAGCTGCAGGCAGGCCAACTGACGGGTACGCAGTTGCCAGGCGTTGGTGATGTCGCGCCATGCGTCTTCAGGCGCCAGAACCTCCTGGCGACGCTGCTGCATTAAGCGACATTCGTCCAGTGCGGCTGGCAGCCAGCCGCTGGCTTCAGTTTCGACCATCAGTTTTGTGGTGATCGGTAATAGATACCAGACATCAGCCGCCGCGTACTCACACTGACGCTCGGTCAGCGGTCTGGCCAGCCAGTCGGTACGCGACTCGCTTTTGTCGAGCGCCACGCCCGTAAACTCTTCCACCATCGCGGCAAAACCCCACGACAGCGGACGACCGCAAAAAGCAGCCAGAATTTGTGTATCAATCAACGGCTGCGGCAGTTCGCCAAAAGTGTTGAGAAATACTTCCAGATCTTCGCTACCTGCATGTAGGAATTTGGTGATGGCAGTATCACGCAGAATATCACGCAGCGGCGACCAGTCGGTGATCCCCTGCGGATCAATCAGAGCAACGTGTTTGCCATCAAACAGCTGGATCAGCCCCAACTGCGGATAATAGGTACGCGTGCGAACAAATTCTGTATCCAGGGCTATCGCCGGAAATTCACGGACGGCTTCGCACAGCGTGGCCAACGCGTCGTCCGTGGTGATCATTTGATAATTCAAATCGTGCTCTCTTAGGTTTGCGCCAAAAAAAACGCCGGATTACCCGGCGTTTTCTGCTGGCTGACTTAACGCTCAGCCTTTATTGTCCACTTTGGTGCGCGCTTCGTCACGTAATTCTCGTCGCAAAATTTTACCGACGTTAGATTTCGGCAACTCATCGCGAAACTCCACCAGCTTAGGTACTTTATAGCCCGTCAGGTGACGACGACAGAAAGTGACCAGCGCTTCATCGGTTAACGAGGCGTCTTTCTTCACCACGAAAATTTTCACCGCTTCACCGCTGCTGCCGGACGGAACACCAACCGCAGCCACTTCCTGCACGCCAGGATGTTGCATAACCACGTCTTCAATTTCGTTCGGATAGACGTTAAAGCCGGACACGAGGATCATGTCCTTCTTACGATCGACAATACGCAGGAAACCTTCATCATCCATCACTGCAATATCGCCGGTGTGCAGCCAGCCGTCTTTGACGATTTCGTCAGTGGCGTCTGGTCGCTGCCAGTAGCCCAGCATCACCTGCGGGCCTTTCACGCAGAGCTCCCCCGGTTCTCCCGGCGGCACTTCGTTGTCGTCGTCGTCCACCAGCTTGACCTCGGTGGAAGGCACCGGTAACCCGATACTGCCGCTGTGGTAGTCGATATCGTGAGGGTTGACGCTTACCAACGGCGCGCACTCCGTCAGGCCGTAGCCTTCCAGCAGATACTGACCTGTCAGCTTCACCCAACGTTCAGCTACCGCCTGTTGAACCGGCATTCCGCCGCCTGCCGAGAGGTGGAGTGAAGAGAAATCCAGTTGCTGGAACTCTTTGTTATTCAGCAGCGCGTTAAACAACGTATTGACACCGGTCATCGCGGTAAATGGATACTTCGCCAGCTCTTTTACCAGCCCCGGAATATCACGCGGGTTAGTAATCAGCAGGTTTTGACCACCTAGCTCAATAAACAGCAGGCAGTTCATCGTTAGCGCAAAAATGTGATACAGCGGTAGGGCCGTTACCACCAGTTCTTTACCCGGATGCAGCAACGGGCCATAGGTGGCGTTAACCTGCTCCAGGTTAGCCAGCATGTTGCGGTGTGTAAGCATCGCGCCTTTCGCCACGCCGGTTGTCCCGCCAGTATATTGCAGGAACGCCAAATCTTCCGACACGACTTCGGGCTTAACATACTGCATGCGATAACCGTTTTGCAGCGCACTGCGAAACGAGATGGCATCCGGCAGGTGATATTTCGGCACCAGGCGCTTGATATACTTGACGACGAAGTTAACCAGCGTCCCTTTGGCGGTGGACAGCTGATCGCCCATACGCGTCAGGATCACGTGTTGCACAGACGTTTTGTCGACTACTTTTTCCAGCGTGTGGGCAAAGTTAGATACGATGACAATCGCCGACGCGCCGCTATCGTTGAGCTGATGTTCCAGCTCGCGAGGCGTGTACAGCGGGTTTACGTTCACGACGATCATGCCGGCACGTAAAATCCCAAACAGTGCGACCGGATATTGCAGCAGATTCGGCATCATCAGCGCGACGCGATCGCCCTTTTTCAGCCCGAGCCCCTGTTGCAAATAAGCGGCAAACGCACGGCTACGCTCTTCAAGCTTGCGGAAGGTCATCACCTCCCCCATGTTTACAAACGCGGGCTGATCGGCATACCGTCTTACTGAGTGTTCAAAGAGTTCCACCAGGGATTGATAACGGTCAGGATTGATCTCCGCAGGAACACCAGCGGGATAACGGTTAAGCCAAACCTTTTTCAATACATCACCTCTAAAATGCGTATTCGTCGTCATCACAACCCCAGGCAATAAACAAACTGTTAACATAATATTAACTCAGCGTACCAGTTTGTTTATTACACAACGACAAGGTTGCGAAGCACGTCACTATTTATTTTTCTTATATCCACGTTAATGCAGAAACAGCGGACGGGCCGCTGTTTCTTTTACCAATAAAACAAAGAGTTACTCTGTTACTATGGTCTGAACCTGTGCCGGGCCGGGATTGTACCAGCCCCATCCACCATAGCCACCGTAAGGCCAGCCACGCGCACCGTAGAACCAGGGGTCGATAGGCTGAGGCGGCATGACAATCTGCTGAGTAATATGCCAGCGTTTATAACCGGTTACCTGCATCAGCATGAATTTATACGGCGTATTACCTATTTTTCCGTCCACCGTACCGCTAATCGGGCCGACGACGGTGACCAGTTGCCCGCGAAAGTCCACCGGGTCGAGGAAGCCATTTACATCAGCATATATACGCCCGCGAGAGGCTTCACCCAGCACTGGACGCGCACCACTATCGAGCGGAACGGTGGCAATTTCCAGACGGGATTTTCCCTGCTGGTTCTGAATGTCCACCACTTTGCCACCAAAACGCGCTTCCTGTCCGACATACAGCTGCGGCGCATTCATCACCCGCACCAGATCCTGCTGCGGCATCGGGCTCGAACCTTTAATCGCATCCGGGATGGTGACGCAGCCGCTAAGCATTAACGCCAAGGCCCCCGCCAACACACCTTTCAATAACTGCTTTTGCACCGCCATATTGCGACTCCCTTTTCTTAGCTTCTGCCCCGGCCTGTTCACAATACTGTGCACCGACGTCTATGAAAATTAACCGGGGATGTACTACTAAGATTCATTCTTTACCGGGAAGTTTCTTCCACGCCACGGTGTTACGTAAATAAACCGGTTCCGCGTGTTCGACCGCTACGGTCTTACCCGCAGCCAGCATTTGCATGGCGACAGGCAGCATATCTTCAGCCACAGGAAGCAGCACGTCACCATCGCTGAGCGTCAGACCGCTGTCTTTACCAAGCTCAGGCCAGGCTGGCCACCCCGTCCCAACAGTTACCCACTCGCCAGAAAGCTGCAGTAAACGCTCATGTACCTGCTCGGGGGTTAACACCGCTTCGGTTTCTTCACCGTGCCAGTTGCCGTTGTCATCACGCTGGTATTCGGCCCAGTAGACTTCGCCCATTCGCGCGTCAATCGCCGCCAGTACACGAGTCGCGCCCGACTTACGCCAGGCGCCCTGCGCCATGGTCGCCAGGGTGGAGACGCCGATCATCGGTAAGTTTGCGCCTAACGCCAGCCCCTGAGCAATGCCAATACCGATACGCACGCCGGTGAAACTGCCGGGACCGCGACCAAACGCCAGGGCGTCGATATCGGTTAACGTGAGATCGCCAGCGGCCAGGATTTCCTGAACCATCGGTAAAATTCGTTGGGTGTGTTCTCGTGGGCAAAGCTCAAAGTGAGCCTTGATAGTACCGTCATTCCACAGGGCAACAGAGCACGCCTCTGTGGCGGTATCGATAGCCAGAATTCGCATGGGTGTTTGTGATCAGATCAATAAATTTGGCGCGCATCTTACCACACTCCGTAACAAATTACTCAGTCGTTGGTATGGCAAGAAAGCGAACCGCGCGAGCTATGTCACGCGTCCGCGGCGCAGGAGGAAGACTCGCCAGGAAGGTGGCGCCGTATGGCCGCATAACCAGACGATTGTCGCAAATCACCAGCACGCCGCGATCGTCGGCATCACGTATCAGACGCCCTACCCCCTGCTTCAGGGTGATGACCGCATCCGGCAACTGGACGTCTTCAAACGGATCGCCGCCGCGCAGTCGACAATCCTCCATTCGGGCTTTTAACAGCGGGTCGTCCGGCGAGGTAAACGGCAGTTTGTCGATTATCACCAGCGACAGCGTATCACCGCGCACGTCCACGCCTTCCCAGAAGCTGCTGGTGGCAACCAGAAGCGCATTACCTGCGCTGACAAACTGCTGTAACAGTTGCCCTTTACTGGTTTCGCCCTGCAGCAGAACGGGAAGCGTCATGGTGGCGCGGAATTGTTCCGCCAGATCGCGCATCATCGCGTGCGAAGTGCACAGCATAAAGCAGCGACCGTTGTTCGCTTCGATAATAGGTCGCAGCATGGATGCTAACTGACGCGCAGCCCCCGGCTGGTTGGTTTGCGGGAGATTACGCGGCACGCACAGCAGCGCCTGGCGCGTGTAATCAAATGGACTCGGCAATAACATCGACTCGGCATCTTCAATCCCCAACCTCGCGGTGAAATGATGAAGGTCATCGTTTACCGACAACGTCGCGGAAGTAAAAATCCAGCAGCCCGGCTTTTGTTCCATCACTTCTTTGAATTTATCCGCCACAGTGAGCGGCGTCAGCGCGAGAGTGAAATGGCGGGAGGTGCATTCATACCAGTAGCTGAAGCCTGGCTGGTTGATCTCTTTCAGACGCTTCAGGCGCGCACGGTAAAGTGTGGCGCGTTCAAACGCGGCATCCAGCAACGCCGAACGCCCAAGAGACAGCTTCGCCACGTCATAACATAGCTCCAGCGTGTCATCGAGCAGCAAAAACGCGCGCTGTACGCGCTGGTCGGCCAGCAGTTCCCGCAGGTTTCCGCGATAGCCCGGCTCACCAAGTTGCAAGCGGAAGTCCTGAGCGCTTTGTGCAAGGCGATCGGCGCACTTTTGCAACTGCTGAGTGTCTTTCAGCTCGGTGCGATAGGCAATGGTGATGTCTTTCGCCAGGTCTAACAGCTGGCGACTGGAGAGCGATTGACCAAAGTACTGGCTGGCGATATCCGGTAGCTGATGCGCTTCATCGAAGATCATTACATCAGCTTCCGGGATCAATTCGCCAAACCCGCTTTCTTTTACCACCATATCAGCGAGAAACAGATGGTGGTTAACCACGACGACATCTGCATCCATCGCTTTTTTACGCGCTTTCACGACAAAACACTCTTTATATAGCGGGCAGTCGCTGCCCAGACAGTTGTCATTAGTGCTGGTGACCAACGGCCAGGCCTGAGAGTCCTCCGCCACGCTGACGCAGGTGCTGATGTCCCCATCAAGGGTTTGATTTGACCAGGAGCGCAGCAGGATGACGTCGCTTAACGTTTGTACCGGCAAGTCACCACCCGCCAGCGCCTGCTGTTCGAGACGTTCAAGGCACAGATAGTTTGAACGCCCTTTCAGCAGCGCCAGTTTACCGGTGAACTTTAGTGCCTTAGCGACGGTCGGGAGATCGCGGCTGTATAGCTGATCCTGCAACGCCTTCGAGCCCGTGGAGACAATGACCTTCTTTCCGGCACGCAGCGCTGGGGCAAGATAAGCATAGGTTTTACCCGTCCCGGTTCCGGCTTCTACCACCAACGGTTGTGATTTTTCGATGGCATGACTGACGGCGATGGCCATCTGCCGCTGTGGTTCTCGCGGTTTAAAACCCGGTATTGCTTTAGCCAACTGACCGTCTGCTGCAAAATCGTCCGTCACACTGCCCCCTGTTCATTTGAACAGGGATTATGTCAGGCCAGCAGCTCTTTCGCCAGTTGAAGAGGTGACGTGGGCACAACATTATGGCAGTCTTGGCGCAACCCAAAGCCATTTGAAAACACGTAAATGAGGAATGATTTATGACGATTGTGCGCATTGATGCCGAAGCGCGTTGGTCCGACGTGGTTATCCACAACAACACGCTGTATTACACTGGCGTGCCGGAAAATCTGGATGCAGACGCTTTTGAGCAAACGGCAAATACGCTGGCGCAAATTGATGCGGTGCTGGAAAAACAAGGCAGCAACAAGTCACGTATTCTTGATGCCACCCTGTTTTTGGCAGACAAAAACGATTTTGCCGCCATGAACAAAGCCTGGGACGCGTGGGTTGTTGCGGGTCACGCGCCGGTACGTTGTACCGTTCAGGCCGGGTTGATGAACCCGAAATACAAAGTTGAGATTAAGATTATCGCTGCAGTTTAAGCGGCGTTATTCGTCCTCATCTTCAAAACGCGCCACGATCCGCTCGCCGGTATGACTGGCGCGTAACTCTTCAGCAACAAGAGCAATGGCTTGTCCGCTGCTCATCCCCTGCGACATCAGCTCCTGAATACGCTCTACCGCTTTTTGCTGCTGCTCATGACTGAGTGAAGGTAAACCTGCAAACATTGTTAACTCCTGCTAAATTGTCTGCGCTAATTATTTCATGCTACCGGGCAGTTAGCCAGTAGAGTAGCAACGAGTCAGGACTGATGAAGACGTTATCTCCCGCAGTAATCACATTACCCTGGCGTCAGGACGCCGCTGAACGCTATTTTTCGACATTAAGCCATCTGCCCTGGGCGATGCTGCTGCATTCGGGTCAAGCCGACCATCCGCATAACCGCTTTGATATTCTGGTGGCGGATCCCGTCACCACGCTTGTTACGCGAGCTACAGAGACCGTAGTGCAGGACGGGCACGCAACCACGTGCTCGCTTGATGATCCCATGACGGTATTACATTCCGCACTAACCGCACACAAGATTCACCCCGAATATCACCCCGACCTGCCGTTTCAGGGCGGTGCGTTAGGTCTGTTTGGCTACGATCTTGGCCGACGCTTCGAATCTCTGCCCACTATTGCAGAGCGCGATATTACGCTGCCGGATATGGCCGTTGGCATTTACGACTGGGCACTGATTGTCGATCACCAGTTGCAGACCGTATCGCTGCTCAGCCATACCGATGTCGAGGCTCGCCTGAAATGGCTCGACGCGCAACAACCGCCAACGCGTGAGCCGTTTACATTAACTTCGGCGTGGCAGTCTAATATGAGCCGTGCTCAGTACGGCGAAAAATTCCGCCAGGTGCAGGATTATCTGCACAGCGGAGACTGTTACCAGGTCAATCTTGCCCAGCGTTTTCAGGCGCATTACCAGGGCGATGAGTGGCAGGCATTTGTCACTCTCAATCACGCCAACCGCGCCCCGTTTAGTGCATTTATTCGTCTTGAGGAAGGTGTAATCCTCAGCCTTTCGCCGGAACGATTTATTCTGCTGGAAAACCAGCACATCCAGACGCGTCCGATTAAAGGCACGCTACCGAGGCTTGAAGATACCGATGCCGATCGTGAGCAGGCCCGGCGACTGGCGAATTCGCCGAAGGATCGTGCGGAAAACCTAATGATCGTCGATTTGATGCGTAATGATATTGGCCGCGTTGCCGTACCGGGTTCGGTACAGGTTCCGGAGCTGTTTATCGTCGAACCGTTCCCTGCCGTTCATCATTTGGTCAGCACCATTACCGCACGTCTGCCAGAGTCATTATACGCCACCGATCTGTTACGCGCCGCCTTCCCCGGCGGCTCTATTACCGGCGCGCCGAAAGTGCGGGCGATGGAAATTATCGACGAACTTGAGCCGCAAAGACGCAACGCCTGGTGCGGCAGCATTGGTTATCTGAGCTTTTGCGGCAATATGGATACCAGCATTACCATTCGCACGCTGACAGCCACAAACGGACAAATTTATTGCTCCGCAGGCGGTGGTATTGTTGCAGACAGTCAGGAAGACGCTGAATATCAGGAAACATTTGATAAAGTGAATCGCATTTTGCACCAACTGGAGAATTGACACGTGGAATACAGCAGCCTGACGCTTGATGATTTTTTATCGCGCTTTCAACTCCTGCGCCCGCAGGTCAATCATGCCGCGTTAAACCAGCGCCAGGCCGCCGTACTGATCCCCGTCGTGCGTCGCCCACAGCCGGGGTTGCTGTTAACCCAGCGTTCCGTTCACCTGCGCAAGCACGCCGGACAGGTCGCATTCCCCGGTGGGGCGGTGGATAGCAGTGATGCCTCGTTAATTGCCGCCGCCCTTCGCGAAGCGCAGGAGGAGGTGGCGATCCCTCCTTCATGCGTAGAAGTGATTGGCGTTCTGCCGCCTGTCGACAGCGTGACCGGTTTCCAGGTCACCCCAGTGGTAGGCATTATCCCGCCTAATCTGCCGTATCGCGCCAGTGAAGATGAAGTTTCCGCAGTGTTCGAAATGCCGCTGGCCCAGGCCCTGCATTTAGGTCGTTACCACCCGTTGGATATTTACCGTCGTGGCGATTCACATCGCGTATGGCTTTCCTGGTATGAGCAATATTTCGTCTGGGGAATGACTGCCGGAATAATTCGTGAGCTGGCGCTGCAAATTGGCGTCAAGCCCTGACTATACTTATCTTTACGCACACAATAGACAACTTGAAACTCAGGTCACAACATTAGTAAAACCGCGGTTATCTATTAGTTTAATTCATGTGAATAGTTAAGCCGATCGCCGCGTTCCCTCTTACACTATGCGCAGTTATAACATCGTTACTGGAAAGCCCAGTCGCCCTGTAGGAGTATTATCGTGATTAGTCTATTCGACATGTTTAAGGTGGGGATTGGTCCCTCATCTTCCCATACCGTAGGGCCTATGAAGGCGGGTAAACAGTTCGTCGATGACCTGGTCGAAAAAGGATTACTGGACAGCGTTACTCGTGTCGCCGTCGACGTGTATGGTTCACTGTCGCTCACGGGTAAAGGTCACCACACCGATATCGCCATTATTATGGGTCTGGCGGGCAATGAGCCTGCTACCGTGGATATTGATAGCATCCCCGGATTTATCCGCGACGTAGAAACGCGTGGACGCCTGCTGCTTGCGCAGGGTCAGCACGAAGTGGATTTCCCGCAGAATGACGGGATGCGTTTTCACAACGGCAACCTGCCGCTGCATGAAAACGGAATGCAGATCCATGCGTACAATGGCGAAACCGTCATTTATAGCAAAACCTACTACTCAATCGGCGGTGGATTCATCGTTGATGAAGAACATTTTGGTCAGGATGCCTCGGGCGAGGTCAGTGTGCCTTATCCGTTCAAATCCGCCACTGAAATGCTGGAATATTGCAACAGCACCGGCCTGTCTCTCTCTGGCATGGCAATGCAGAACGAACTTGCGCTGCACAGTAAGAAAGAGATTGAAGAGTACTTTGGCCACGTCTGGCAAACCATGCAGGCATGTATCGATCGTGGCATGAACACCGAAGGTGTGCTGCCGGGTCCGCTGCGCGTTCCTCGCCGTGCTTCAGCCCTGCGTCGTATGCTGGTTTCCAGCGATAAGCTGTCCAACGATCCAATGAACGTGATCGACTGGGTGAACATGTTTGCGTTGGCCGTTAACGAAGAAAACGCCGCGGGCGGTCGCGTAGTGACAGCGCCAACCAACGGTGCCTGCGGTATCGTGCCTGCGGTACTGGCCTATTACGATCATTTCATTGAGTCCGTTAGCCCGGATATCTATACCCGCTATTTCCTGGCGGCCGGTGCGATTGGCGCGTTGTACAAAATGAACGCCTCTATCTCCGGTGCAGAAGTAGGTTGTCAGGGTGAAGTGGGCGTAGCCTGCTCCATGGCTGCCGCGGGTCTGGCTGAACTGTTAGGCGCAAGCCCGGAGCAGGTGTGTGTTGCTGCTGAAATCGGCATGGAACATAACCTCGGGTTAACCTGCGATCCGGTTGCCGGTCAGGTACAGGTTCCGTGCATTGAGCGTAACGCAATTGCTTCAGTGAAGGCGATCAACGCTGCGCGTATGGCAATGCGCCGTACCAGCGCGCCGCGCGTCTCGCTGGATAAAGTCATTGAGACTATGTACGAAACGGGTAAAGACATGAACGCCAAATACCGCGAAACGTCACGCGGTGGCCTGGCGATCAAAGTTCAATGTGACTAATACTTAATTTTCGCCCATCTGCGACGGATGGGCGAATTTGCCCCCTCTCCCTCGTCTACTGTAATTTTCCCCACTACACTTGCTCTGTTGCTGTTGGCTTCTGTGACCAACGGCTTATCGGGCGGCCCGCATGCAAACAGCACAACGGATCATTAAAAATTATCGCCGGAATCGCTTAATCGTCTGCACAGTATGTGCACTACTGACGCTCATCCTCACATTAACTGTCCGATTTATTTCGGAGCGTAATTTAAATCACCGAAATATCGTCACCTTTGCCAACCATGCTGTAGAAGAACTGGATGACGTGCTTTTACCCTTGCAGACCGGACGGGATGTATTGCTGCCGTTGATTGGCCTCCCCTGCTCAGTGGCGCGTTTACCCTTAAGCAAACATGCCGCAAGGTTGCAAACGGTACGTTCTATTAATCTGATTCAAAGCGGGATCCTCTATTGCTCCAGCATTTTTGGTTATCGTAATGTTCCCATTAGTCAACTGCAGCCCGAATTACCCAGCAGGGAACCGCAACTGCTGCTGTCTACCGACCATTCATTGATTAAAGGCAGTCCGATTCTGACTCAGTGGTATCCGTCCTCTGCCGATGGTGAAGATGGCGTGCTGGAAATCGTCAATATTGACTTATTGTCGTCTATGTTGCTTGAACCCCAGCCGCCGCAGATCACCGATGCCAGCTTAACCGTTGGTAATCGGCATCTACTGTATGATCAAGGTGTTGTCGATACTCTGCCTAAGCTAAATGATGAAAAACGCTACCAGCTTTCATCTCAACATTTTCCGTTTACCATTAGCGTCACCGGCCCCGGTCCCAGTGAGTTGGCGGTAAAACACCTGCCAACACAGCTGCCGCTGGCGGTGATCCTAAGTTTATTAGTGGGTTATCTGGCATGGCTGGCTACCGCCAGCAGAATGAGTTTCTCATGGGAGATTAATCTGGCCCTTGCTGCTCGGGAATTCGAACTATTTTGCCAGCCGCTGCTTAATGCGCAAACCCAGCAATGCATGGGCGTGGAAATCCTTTTACGCTGGAATAACCCTCGCCAGGGTTGGATCTCTCCGGAAGTGTTTATTCCCATCGCTGAGGAGCACAACCTGATTGTACCGCTTACCCGCCATGTCATCGCAGAAACCATTCAGCAACGACACGTTTTCCCGATGAGCAGCCAGTTTCATATTGGGATTAATGTCGCCGCCAGCCATTTTCGTAATGGTACGTTGCTAAAAGATCTTAATCAGTACTGGTTCAGCCAGCACCCAATCCAGCAATTGGTTATCGAACTGACCGAACGCGATGCGTTACTGGATGTGGATTATCGGGTCGTACGCGAATTAAATCGGCTTGGCGTAAAACTGGCGATTGATGATTTCGGTACCGGCAATAGCTCGCTCTCCTGGCTGGAAAAGCTCCGCCCGGATGTGCTGAAGATCGATAAATCATTTACTTCGGCAATAGGAACAGACGCCGTGAACTCAACCGTCACAGACATCATTATCGCTTTGGGGAAAAAATTGAATATCGAACTGGTGGCGGAAGGCGTTGAAACACAGGCGCAAGCTCAGCATTTGCGCCGACACGGCGTACATTTATTGCAAGGTTTTCTGTATGCCAAGCCAATGCCGCTGCGCGATTTTCCAAAATGGCTGGCGGGCAGCACGCCGCCGCCCACCCGGCATAACGGGAGACACAGTATGCCCGTCATGCCGTTTCGCTAAACCCGGTTACTCGTCTTCGTCGTGAGCGGGTTGTTCTTTAACAATGCGAACTAAATCCACACGATAGTCATTCGCTTCGACAATCGTAATGCTCAGCGGTGCGACCTCGATAACATCACCTACACGAGGAATATGGCCGTTAGCCGCAATGACTAAACCTGCCACCGTAGCGATGTCTTCGTCTTCATTCACTAACGTATCCACGTCCAGCGCCTGTTGCAACGCATGCAGATCGGTACCGCCTTTGACCAACCAACCGCCTGCATCAGCTATAATTTCAGGCGTTTCATCGGCATCAGGGAATTCACCGGCGATGGCTTCTAATACATCCAGCGGCGTGACCAGACCCTGTACTACGCCAAACTCGTTTGTGACGATAACGAAGCTACCGCGGGCACGACGCAGAACGCCTAACAGATTGATCGGGTCCAGCGTTTCCGGAACAACAATAGCCGGAGAAGCAGAGGCAATCGCCGCCACATCCACACCGTCTTCCAGCGCCACCAGCAGCTCTTTAGCACGCACGATACCGATGATTTCATCCAGTTCACCACGACATACCGGGAACAGGCTATGAGGTGACGAAAGCAACTGCTCGCGAATTTCCTCCACGCTCAGGTCTGCATCAACCCAACTGATCTCCCCACGAGGCGTCATAATGCCGCGTAATGAACGCGACGCCAAAGAGAGGACGCCGTTGATCATATAGCGTTCTTCTTCTACAAATGCGCCTTCCGGGACGGGAACCGGTACCGGATTGTCGGATTCCATCTGCACGCTGGCCTGACGTTTACCGCCCATCAGACGGAGAATCGCATCGGCAGTACGCGCACGCAATGGCAGCGTCGACTGGTGACGAATAAAGTTACGACGGGCAATCTGGTTAAACAGCTCAATGATGATTGAGAAACCAATCGCCGCATACAGATAGCCTTTCGGAATGTGGAAGCCAAACCCTTCGGCAACCAGACTCAGACCAATCATCAACAGGAAGCTCAGACACAGCACCACCACCGTCGGGTGTTGGTTCACAAATCGGGTCAACGGCTTAGAGGCCAACAGCATCACGGCCATGGCAATCACTACTGCCGCCATCATAACTGGCAGATGGTTGACCATACCGACCGCCGTAATCACAGCATCCAGCGAGAACACTGCATCGAGGATGACAATCTGCGTTACGACAACCCAAAAGCTCGCATACCCTTTCGTCTGCCCGGTATCATGTTCACGGTTTTCCAGCCGCTCATGCAGCTCTGTCGTAGCCTTGAACAAGAGGAAGATACCCCCCAGCAGCATAATCAGATCGCGCCCCGAGAACGCATAGTCCATTACCGTGAACAGCGGCTTTGTCAGCGTCACCATCCACGAAATCACGGACAACAGGCCCAGACGCATAATCAGTGCCAGTGACAAACCGATTAAACGCGCTTTATCTCGCTGTTTCGGCGGCAGCTTATCAGCCAGGATCGCAATGAAGACCAGGTTATCAATACCCAGAACAATTTCAAGAACGACAAGCGTGAGCAAACCCACCCAAATCTGCGGGTCCATTAATAATTCCATGACAAGCTCCTGCTTAAGGAATGACCAAACTGCGCGCTGAGGATCTCAGGCGTTAAAGCGATATGCAGAGAAAATTTGTGGCAAAAAGTGCCAATCTGACAGGCTTGATACGGCCTGAAGGTGAAATGACGTCGGTGACGATCCATATGGTGGGCTACTGCCCTATACTCCTGAGTAATTAAACAGATGCTAAACATAACAGAGAGAAGCGGTTTTTAGCAAAGATTTACCTTCCTTTGCAATAAGTTGTTTCGGAGATATTTTACCCTTCGAAATTTCTTTTAATCGGAAGTTAAATTACGGATCTTCATCACATAAAATATTTTTTTCGATATCTAAAATAATTCACGAAAATCATAGGTTTTTCTTTGTAACCCTTATCTGAATCGATTCGATTGCGGACGACGATTCAAATACATCTTCACGTTGATGTGTTAACGATAATAAAGGAGGTAGCAAGTGACCATTGCTATTGTAATAGGCACACATGGTTGGGCTGCAGAGCAGTTACTTAAGACGGCAGAAATGCTGTTAGGCGAGCAGGAAAATGTCGGCTGGATAGATTTCGTTCCAGGCGAAAATGCCGAAACGCTGATCGAAAAGTACAACGCTCAGTTGGCAAAACTCGATACCAGTAAAGGCGTGCTGTTTCTCGTTGACACATGGGGAGGCAGCCCGTTTAACGCTGCAAGCCGCATTGTCGTCGATAAAGAGCATTACGAAGTTATCGCCGGTGTGAACATTCCCATGCTGGTTGAAACCTTCATGGCGCGTGATGACAACCCGAGCTTTGATGAATTAGTGGCACTGGCCGTTGAAACCGGTAGCGAAGGCGTGAAAGCGCTGAAAGCCAAACCGGTTGAGAAAGCCGCTCCTGCCCCAGTAGCAGCACCCAAAGCAGCAGCTCCCGCCAAACCGATGGGTCCGAACGATTATATGCAGATCGGCCTGGCGCGTATTGATGACCGTTTAATCCATGGTCAGGTGGCAACTCGCTGGACCAAAGAAACCAACGTAACACGCATTATCGTCGTCAGTGATGAAGTTGCCGCCGATACCGTGCGTAAAACGCTGCTGACTCAGGTAGCACCTCCGGGTGTGACGGCGCATGTGGTTGATGTCGCGAAAATGATCCGCGTCTACAACAACCCTAAATATGCAGGTGAGCGTGTGATGCTGTTGTTCACCAACCCAACCGACGTAGAACGTATCGTTGAAGGTGGTGTGAAAATTACCTCCGTAAACATTGGCGGTATGGCTTTCCGTCAGGGTAAAACGCAGGTAAACAACGCAATTTCTGTCGATGACAAAGACATCGAAGCCTTCAAGAAACTCAACGAACGCGGTATTGAGCTTGAGGCACGTAAGGTTTCTACCGATCAGAAACTGAAAATGATGGATTTGATTGCCAAGGTGAAATAATTCCCTGGCATTTACTTAGTTTTCACACTTAAGTCTGTATAGCAATAGGAGAAGTACAATGGAGATTACCACTCTTCAGATTGTGCTGGTGTTCATCGTCGCATGTATCGCGGGTATGGAATCGGTACTCGATGAATTTCAGTTCCACCGTCCGTTGGTGGCCTGTACGCTGATTGGTGCCGTTCTCGGGGACATGAAAACCGGTATTATCATCGGTGGTACCCTGGAAATGATCGCCCTGGGCTGGATGAACATCGGTGCTGCGGTTGCACCAGATGCGGCACTGGCCTCAATTATCTCTACCGTTCTGGTTATCGCAGGTCACCAAAGCATTGGTGCCGGTATCGCGCTGGCTATCCCACTGGCAGCCGCAGGCCAGGTACTGACCATTATCGTTCGTACTATCACCGTAGCATTCCAGCACGCAGCGGATAAGGCGGCCGAAAACGGTAACCTGACGGCACTCTCCTGGCTGCATGTATCCTCTCTGTTCCTGCAGGCTATGCGTATCGCTATCCCAGCGGTAATCGTAGCGATTTCTGTTGGTACCAGTGAAGTTCAGAGCATGCTTAACGCCATTCCGGAAGTCGTGACCGGCGGTCTGAACATCGCAGGCGGTATGATCGTGGTGGTTGGTTATGCGATGGTCATCAACATGATGCGCGCAGGCTACCTGATGCCATTCTTCTACCTCGGCTTCGTCACCGCGGCATTTACTAACTTCAACCTGGTTGCTCTGGGTGTGATTGGCGCAGTGATGGCGATCCTCTACATTCAGCTGAGCCCGAAATATAACCGCGTAGCCGGTGCACCTGCTGCGGCGGCTGGCAATAACGATCTCGATAACGAACTGGACTAGCAGGTGAGCGAAATGGTTGATATGACTAAAACTACCACCGAGAAAAAACTCACTCCGAGTGACATTCGTGGCGTGTTCATTCGTTCTAACCTGTTTCAGGGTTCATGGAACTTCGAACGTATGCAGGCGCTGGGTTTCTGTTTCTCCATGGTGCCGGCTATCCGCCGCTTGTACCCGGAAAACAACGACGCACGTAAGCAAGCGATTAAGCGTCACCTGGAATTCTTTAACACCCATCCGTACGTAGCGGCTCCAGTACTGGGCGTTACGCTGGCGATGGAAGAACAGCGTGCAAACGGCGCAGAGATTGACGATGGTGCCATCAACGGTATCAAAGTTGGTCTGATGGGTCCGCTGGCAGGCGTCGGCGACCCGATCTTCTGGGGTACCGTTCGCCCAGTATTCGCCGCGCTCGGCGCAGGTATCGCGATGAGCGGCAGCCTGCTGGGGCCATTGCTGTTCTTCGTTCTGTTTAACCTGGTTCGTCTGGCAACCCGTTATTACGGTGTGGCATATGGCTACCGTAAAGGTGTCGATATCGTTAAAGATATGGGCGGCGGCTTCCTGCAGAAACTGACTGAGGGGGCGTCAATCCTCGGCCTGTTTGTCATGGGGGCATTGGTTAACAAGTGGACGCACGTAAACATTCCACTGGTGGTTTCTACTATCACCGGTCAGGATGGTCAGACTCGTGTTACCACTGTGCAGACTATCCTTGACCAGCTGATGCCGGGTCTGGTTCCTCTGCTGCTGACATTCGCCTGTATGTGGCTGTTGCGTAAGAAAGTGAACCCGCTGTGGATCATCGTTGGCTTCTTCGTCATCGGTATCGCGGGCTACGCTGTCGGACTGCTCGGCCTGTAAAACTGTTGTACATCACCGGGGGTTTGCCCCCGGTTTTTCTATTTAGAGGGTTGAGGATTCATGACTATCACGGACCTGGTGCTGGTTCTATTTATCTTTTCGCTGCTGGCGTATGCCATTTACGATCAGTTCATCATGCCCCGCCGTAATGGCCCTACTCTGCTTACTGTCGCCCTGCTTCCCCGCAGCAGAGTCGACAGTGTTATCTTCCTTGGCCTGGTAGCTATTCTTATCTACAACAACATCACCAGCCACGGCGCGCAATTTACCACATGGTTATTATGTGCACTGGTATTGATGGGTTTGTATCTGTTCTGGATCCGTACGCCAAAAATCATCTTCAAGCAGAAAGGTTTTTTCTTCGCCAACGTCTGGATTGAATATAACCGCATTAAAGAGATGAATTTATCTGAAGACGGTGTATTGGTGATGCAATTAGAACATCGAAGATTGTTGATTCGCGTACGAAATATAGACGATCTTGAGAGAATATATAAACTATTAATTTCAAATCAATAGCTTATAAATATAGCCTGAACTATGTTTTTATATATCAGTGTAAAAGCAAACATAGCCAAGGCTATATTTCACTGTCCTCAATGTTATTTATTTTAACGTTTTATTTATAAATAAATCTAAATGAAAATCGTTTTCAACTAGAAGTCAAATATTATTTCTGCGTTTCTTGTTTTATATTCTCAAAATATGTTAAGGTTGCGCCCGTCGTTGGGGAGTAGCCGATTTCCAGACTCCGGAAATGTACGTGTCAACATACTCGTTGAAAAACGTGGCACGTACGGACTGAACTTACAGGTTCAGTCAGGCGAGACCATAGGCACATCAACTGCAATGCATATTTGAATGGCGCTGTATTTACAGTGATTCCAGCCTGTATGCATGGTTACTGGGGGCAGTGATGTGTTTTATGGATACCCCGGTCAGGACGCTGTTATGAATCTCACCGCTACCGTTCTTCTCGCTTTCGGCATGTCGATGGATGCTTTCGCCGCATCAATTGGCAAAGGCGCCACCCTGCATAAACCCAAATTTTCTGAAGCATTGCGCACCGGACTGATATTCGGCGCAGTTGAAACGCTTACGCCACTGATTGGCTGGGGCATGGGGATGCTGGCCAGCAAATTCGTGTTGGAGTGGAACCATTGGATCGCCTTCATTCTGCTGATTTTTTTAGGCGGACGAATGATAATCGAAGGTTTTCGCGACAACGGCGATGAAGAGGAAGAACCGCAGCGCCGCCACGGTTTCTGGCTGCTGGTTACCACCGCCATTGCCACCAGTCTCGACGCAATGGCCGTCGGGGTGGGTCTGGCTTTCCTGCAGGTCAACATTATTGCCACAGCGCTGGCCATCGGCTGCGCCACATTGATTATGTCCACGCTCGGCATGATGATTGGTCGTTTCATTGGCCCAATGCTGGGCAAACGAGCTGAAATTTTGGGTGGGGTGGTGCTGATTGGTATCGGTGCCCAGATCCTCTGGGCACACTTCCACGGTTAATTCAGACGCTGCCAGACATGAATACTAAAGTCGGTCTGGCAGTCAAACGTCGTTTTCCCCGCTAACGTTTCCCACACTTCCGGCTTTGCCCGCCAGGCGAACGGCGTCATTTGCAGTAACGCAACGGCCTCGCTGCCCTGAAGCTGCATCTGATATCCCAGCGCAATGCTCTGTTGCAGAACAAAACCGTCCAGTTGCTCAGTATGGGGCGCATGCAAACGCACCTCATCATAAATCAGCCCTTTCAGTTCCATTAAATGGCGTGGTCCCGGCGTGGCGGTGATCACCCATCCACCCGGTTTAACCACGCGAGCCAGCTCTTGCGCTTTACAGGGCGCATAGATCCGGATGATGGCATCCATTGACTCGTCTGCGAACGGCAGACGATGGCTGGAGGCAACGCAAAAGATCACCTGCGGATAGCGTCTGGCTGCGGCTTTAATTGCCACTTTGGATACGTCAAGACCAAAGGTTGTACAGCCCGCCAGCGCGTCGGCAAACGCATGGGTGTAATACCCTTCCCCACAGCCAATATCCAGGATCGCTGCATCTTCTGAATTCGACTTTTCTTTAAGCACATTCACAATCGCATCACGCAACGGTTGATAGTGCCCAGCATCAAGAAATGCCCGTCTGGCTTGCATCATTTCAGCGCTATCACCCGGATCGCGCGACCGCTTATGCTGAACCGGCAGTAAGTTGACATACCCTTCTTTCGCCACGTCAAACTGGTGCCGCCCGGGGCAGACAAAACTGTTATTCGCTTGAGTAAGAGGCTGGTGGCAAAGAGGACAGGAAAACGACATGACAACTCCGGCAGGTGACTTAAGGGCGCAAGTGTAACGCGAATTGCGCCCTGGGAAAATAACTTACAGCGACGGCGAGGATACGTTGCTGCCGTGCATCACCAGCAGATGATCAGAGTCGGCAGGCATACCATCCGGTTTAACGTTCTCCAGACGCAGGACATCACCCATTATCTGGCTGAAGACAGGCGCAGAGACAGCCCCACCATAATAAGCACCGTTTTGCGGATTATTGATGACGACCACCAGTGCAAATTTCGGGTCGCTCGCTGGCGCAACGCCTGCCGTGTAGGCCACGTATTTATCGACATACTTACCGTCATCACCAATTTTCTTTGCCGTTCCTGTTTTAACCGCCACGCGATAATCTCTGACCGCGGCTTTAGTTCCCCCACCACCGGGTAACGCGACGCTTTCCATCATATGTTCAACCTGGTGAACCAGCGCCTCCGGCATCACTCTGGTACCGATTACCGGCGGGTCAATACGGGTAATCGAAAGGGGTCGATAGATACCAAAACTACCAATGGTTGCATATACGTGCGCCAACTGCAGCGGCGTTACCATTAATCCATAGCCGAATGCAAAGGTCGCGCGATCCAAATCGCTCCAGTAGCGGCGTTGAGGCATTAAACCGCTACTTTCACCGGTTAATCCCAGTCCGGTTGGATCGCCAAAACCAAAGCTCTTATAGGTATCCAGCAACTTTTGAACAGGCATAGCCAGTGAAAGGTGCGACACGCCGGTATCGCTCGATTTCTGCAAAATTCCGGTCAACGACAGCTCCGGGTAAAATCCGACGTCGCGAATGCGATGTCCATCAAGGTAAAAAGGATGGGTATCAATCACGCTGTCCGGTTGTACTATCCCCTGCTGGAGCGCAGTCATGATCACCAGCGGTTTAACGGTTGAACCGGGTTCAAACGTATCGCTTATCGCACGGTTACGAAAATCATCCAGTACCGCGCCGTCACGGTTATTGGGGTTGAAGTCAGGAAAGCTCGCCATGGACAGTATTTCACCGGTAGCAATGTTGACCAGCACTGCGGCTCCTGATTCCGCTTTATTCCACGTAACGGCATTGTCCAACGCATCTTCAGTGACCGTCTGCAGGCGCTCATCGATGCTGAGCTGTAATTGGTGTGCAGGAACAGGCGTAACTTCGGTGATATTCTCGATTACATGGCCAAATTTGTCTTTACGTACCAGACGGGAGCCAGGTTTACCCATCAACTGGTTATTAAAGCTTTTTTCCAGCCCTTCAATGCCTTGTCCATCAATGTTGGTAAAACCTATGAGATTCGCCGCTACGTGGCCTGCAGGATAGAACCGGCGGGATTCCTCGCGCAGGTTAATGCCCGGGAGATTAAGATCATCGACCCACTCAGCCTGCTGAGGGGAAATTTGTCGTGCCAGGTAAATAAAACGTCCGCCAGGATTACTGTTAACGCGTTCCGCCAGCGTACTCAGTGACAGATGCAGAGCCCTTGCCAGAGCCTGCCACCGTTCGTTATAACCCACGCCTCCCTTGCTGATGATGGTCTTAGGATCGGCCCATACCGCGTTAACCGGAACACTTACCGCCAGCGGTCGCCCTTCTCTGTCGGTAATCATCCCGCGCGGCGAGGCAATAGTTACCTCACGTAATGAACGCATGTCTTCCTGTTTCACCAGACTCGTCGGCGTGACAATTTGCAGCCATGCAACCCGACCCAGCAGCAATCCCAGACTCAATAATATTGCCACACAAAGCAGGGCAAAACGTACGGGAGTAAAATTGCGCGCGTCGCCGTCGTTTTTCTTTTTCACCTGAACTCCAGCAAGATAGTTTTTCAGGTGTCTGATTTAACGAGAAATGTCGTAAGAAAGCGGGGAAAACTATGCTACGAACATCACGCCTTTGCAACAAAGCGCTAATGGGAGGGCATTTAGAAATATTTAGACGTATTTTGAATTAAAAAGCCCCGCATAGGCGAGGCTTTATATCTGAGATGGTTGCGCATATGCGCTTCAAATCAGTGGTGTCGATCAGATAGCTGTTACGTTAACAGCAGCCGGACCTTTCTGGCCGTCCTGAATTTCGAACTCAACGTTCTGGCCTTCAGCCAGAGTTTTGAAGCCGTTACCCTGGATAGCGGAGAAGTGTACGAACACGTCTTTGCTGCCATCAGCCGGAGTAATGAAACCAAAACCTTTAGACTCGTTGAACCACTTAACTTGACCTTTAATCTTTGCCATTTGCAAAATTCCTTAGACTGTTTTCTTCGCCTGCTGGCGTTTACCTAGATAAAACTGACACATAACTGCATGAGGCACTAATTTAAGGTTCGGCAGAGAAGCGGTATTCAACGACAACGTGTTTACTCAGGACTTCTTTACTGAAAATGCCACACATAAACAGAACTGTACCTCGTTTAACCCAAAACGTGTTATCACATACAACGTTAATAATGGCAAGCCATTTTTAAACGTGTCTCGATCGGTCGCACAAATCCTGTCGTTCATCAAACAGCAACTGCACAGTTATGCGCCACACCGAGTAGTGTTATATTCCCGCCGCTCGCCCCATCCCCCGCCAGGCTTGCACCATAGCCGGGACATTTCTACCATAGCTCAATAGCTTCGGTTGTTCCAGATTAGCTGTTACAGGGTGTGCTGAATATCATTTTTTATGCTTAGTAATGCATAAAATGTCACAAGCGTAAAAATGAGATCTGCCTTCTGCTTTTGCACCAAAATAATGAAAGAATGATGACAATGCACAAAAAAAGTAAGAGAAACGTTTCGCTGTTAATAAAACGATCACTATCACAAAAATGACATAATCATATTTTTATCGTATGGGAAATTATATTTATATCAGACCGGGGATAAGATATTAATTGGCTGGAGCATCTGAAAATACTGAGTTAACACGAGAATCAGAGTGCTAATTACACGACATGTGCAGAAGAAAATAATCTGGCATGTTGGCGACAGGATGAAACATCTGAGAACGTAAGCAACAGATCCTCACCCTGTCATACCGTTTTTACCGCTCAGCTACCAGGCGGATGATGTCATCATCTTCGTCTTTCGCTGTGACCACAGCAGGCTCTGCCGCTTTTTCAGGTTCGTTAGCTTCGCAAAGGCGACGGAGCAATGCGTTCTGTCTTTTTTGCTGATCTAACAATGCTTCAAGCAGCTCAATCTGCTCATTAGTACGCGAACTTGCCCTATTGACGAAAAACCACAGTACAAGCCCGACAACCAGAATCACCACCGATACAGCCAAAGACGCCAAACTCAACGCGCCAGAATTCAAAACTTCGTTCATTTCACCACCTCAATGTAGACAGCGTAGTTTACCACTGCCGCACAAGAAGGTAATCAACTGTGGCAAAAATGCGCTTACCAGGGAATAAATTTATTAATGGCACAAATACCGCTGAAAAATTGTACATCCTGATCGCACATGATGTTGAACACTTGCGCCCACATCAGTATGCATACCAGCACGACAACTATCAGCACTACCCAGCGAATTTTTTTCACTCCAGCTCCACTCTTCGAATCAACATCTTATGCCTATAAATTATCATGCGTTACCTAAACCCAGCGTTAACTGTATCGGCATTCAATCTTTTTAGGAATGATTCACTTGTTTCATCTCATGTACAGGCTAATCTAATAATAACGAGAAAAGATAAGAGGTTGTAATGCGTCTGATAATCCGCGCTATTGTGTTGTTAGCTCTGGTTTGGATCGGTTTATTACTGAGCGGCTACGGAATTTTGATTGGAAGTAAGGAGAATGCAGCGGGCCTGGGCTTGCAATGCCAGTATCTGACCGCCCGCGGAACCAGCACCGCGCAATACGTCCACACAAACAGCGGTATCATTGGCCTGTCGGATTGTCCCTTGTTAAGAAAAAGCACAGTCATTATTGATAACGGTTAATATAGCAGCAATACATCCGCTACGTTATTTGCACCAACTAACGTTATGACAGTTCATAAAAAACCCCAGATACAAAAATACCTGGGGTTTTTACCTTGACGCTATTACATCAGATTAGAACGGATAGTCGTTATAACCCATTTGTTCTGAAATTTTACGCGCAGCCGTATGCAGCATCGCCACATACTCGTGCAAACGTTCTTCTGAGAAACGCAGCGTCGGGAATGAAATACTCAAGCCTGCAATCACTACACCGAAACGGTCAAACACCGGTACACCGATGCAGCGCAGACCTTCTTCCTGTTCTTCGTTATCTTCACCGTAGCCCTGCTCGCGTACTTTATCCAGCAATACCAGCAGCTCATCAGTATTGGTAATAGTACGGTCGGTGCTGCGCTTGTACTCAATACCATCCAGAATCTGCTTCACTTCATCGCGGTCACGCCATGCCAGCAGAACTTTACCGATAGCCGTGCTGTACAGCGGATTACGGCGACCTACGCGAGAATACATGCGCAGATTGTACATAGAGTCGATTTTATGGATGTAGACAATGCTGTCTTCATCCAGTGCACCAAGGTGCACTGTCTCTTTGGTCAGGCGCGAAAGTTCGCGCATCTGAATATCAGCGCTACGGATAAGATCGACGTTTTGTAACGCGCGAGCACCCAGCTCGAATAGTTTCAGGGTCAGTGAGTATTTCTCCGACTCCCCTTCTTGTGCCACATAACCCAGCGTTTTCATGGTCTGCAAAAAGCGATAAACGGTGCTTTTTGACATCATGACGCGTTGCGACAACTCGGTAATACCAATTTCGCGCTCTTCACCCAGCGCCTGCAGAATGCCAAAAACCTTCAGCACGGAAGATACAGAATCGGGTTGTTTATCCAGATCTGCGATTGCCATTTATCACCCCTTTCGAGTGTTTTATAAAAATCAGAACCGGTTTTTATTATAATTTCACGTATCAGCCCTCGCAATCGCTCTTTGCTTACTTAGTTACAAATCTGCGACCTAACGCCTGAATATCAATGCTAAAATTATTATTCTCATCATAAATTCCAACAGTATTGACTTCCTATGGAAAAAACTCAGACCGATGGTCTGCCATTGCCCCAGCGATATGGCGCAATTTTAACCATTGTTATTGGCATCTCTATGGCAGTACTCGACGGCGCAATAGCAAACGTTGCCCTCCCCACTATCGCCACCGATCTTCAGGCCTCACCCGCCAGCTCAATCTGGATTGTGAACGCCTACCAAATTGCGATCGTTGTTTCGCTGTTATCGCTCTCTTTTTTAGGTGATATGTTTGGCTACCGACGCATTTATAAGTGTGGTCTGGTCGTGTTTCTGTTGGCATCGCTGTTTTGTGCCTTGTCAGACTCGCTGCATATGCTGACGTTAGCGCGCGTGGCTCAGGGGTTTGGCGGCGCGGCACTGATGAGCGTTAATACGGCATTGATCCGACTCATTTATCCTCAGCGCCAGCTTGGCCGCGGGATGGGTATTAATTCCTTTATCGTGGCTGTATCCTCGGCAGCGGGTCCGACTATTGCGGCGGCAATTCTTTCTATTGCCTCGTGGAAATGGCTATTTCTGATTAACGTTCCATTGGGGATCATCGCCCTGCTGCTGGCTATGCGTTTTTTGCCACCCAATTCATCACGTAGCAATAAACCGCGCTTTGATCTGCCCAGCGCAATAATGAACGCCTTAACATTCGGTTTGTTGATCACGGCACTCAGCGGATTTGCACAGGGACAGTCACTAAAACTGATTGGTGCTGAACTTGTGGGGCTTCTCGTGGTAGGTTTTTTCTTTATCCGCCGCCAGCTCGCATTGCCAGTACCGTTATTACCGGTTGATCTACTACGCATTCCGCTGTTTTCACTCTCTATTTGCACCTCAATCTGTTCATTCAGCGCACAAATGCTGGCGATGGTTTCCCTGCCCTTTTTTATGCAAACGGTTCTCGGACGCAGCGAAGTTGAAACGGGCCTGCTGCTGACGCCGTGGCCGCTGGCAACCATGGTGATGGCCCCACTGGCGGGATATTTGATTGAACGTGTTCATGCAGGTCTGCTTGGCGCGCTGGGCATGGCAGTAATGGCGTGTGGGCTGTTTTCGCTGGTGTTGCTGCCCGCATCACCTTCCGATTTTAATATCATCTGGCCAATGATTTTGTGTGGTGCGGGTTTTGGCTTGTTCCAGTCACCGAATAATCACACCATCATCACCTCCGCGCCGCGCGATCGTAGCGGGGGCGCGAGCGGTATGCTCGGAACGGCGCGCTTACTGGGTCAAAGTACCGGGGCAGCACTGGTTGCGCTGATGCTAAATCAGTTTGGTGAGAGTGGAACGCACATCTCGCTAATAACCGCTGGCATTCTGGCTTCGCTGGCAGCCATCGTGAGCGGCTTGCGTATTACGCAGGCGCGCGTATAAACGCCATACCCGGCAGTACTTCGCCGGGTTTAACGTCATCTATTATTCGCGTAACGGTTCCGATGTCACCACTCCGGTTGGTACATAGGATTAGACGGATCGTCGGTATCTCCCATTATACAATCAGAAAAAAACTCCAGACTAAATCCTGCAGTGGCTAACTGCATCAATTTACGCTGCTCATCCGTTAAATTCGCTGTTGGGTCGAGTTCTTCTGCTGAAACAGCATCATCTGCAGAAACTGGCGTTGTGCTGATGGTCATATCGCTCATGATAAATACCTATTTCAGGAACTCTTTTTGGGTTTCCAGTAGAGCTTCTATCGTCGACGACAATACCTTGGTCAGGTTATTGAAGATGGTATTTGCCTGGCTTAATTTTTCAGACATAACTTGCGACTGGCTTTCTACTGTACTGGACATCGTGTTCATCGAGTTTTCCCACTCGTTAAACATACCGCTGCTGATAGTAGCAAATTCACCCGAGTTGTGTGCCTCAAAATCCCAGGTCGATGCGGGAGAAACATAAATATTCGCTTTATCTCCTCCCGTCCCAGTCATGTCATATGCTTTGTCCATAACAATAACACTTTCTGTAACATGTACACTAGCATTACTATCACCAGCTTCAAAATTGGTTTCTGCCGGTTCTAACATTGTCGTTGGGATTAAGACGCAATAATATTCATGCTCTGCCCCATTCTTCTTTGATGATATCAACGTATACCCATCCGGTATATAAAAGTCCCTATTATTCACCTCATTAATAGGCACAATAAACATTTCGGCGTTAGTTGATACAACACTATATGTCTTCTCATTCAAATCATCCCCTGAATATCTTAAATCTTTATAATTCTTATTTAAATAAGGTGGCTCAACCTTCTCTGATGGATAGGCACTTCCTGCATTTTCTCGATAGGTATATGGTGGCGATGCCTGAACGCCGTGGGCATCAAAATCCCAATCAGCAACATCACTAACATAGATATTTGCACCCTCCTGCCCTTTAACATTTGGGCCTTTATCCCTAATGTTATAGGATTCAGTCTCAAGAACAATATCTTCCGTGAGATGGCACTTACCTCCCCCATCGGCAATCACCATTGTTGATGGTACCAAAAAGCAATCAAATTCGTGATAATCATTAGTATCCGTTGATGTTATCAACGTATACCCATCCGGATACACAAATCCTTTCGTCTTAATTTTATCCTCTGGCACAACCTTCATCTGGCGAGAAGAGGGAATGACAAAATAGGAGTTAGCGTCAATTTCCGAGTTACCTTTGTCATCCTGAGCAGCTGAACCTTTGCCATAATCTCGTGTGAAAGGCTGGTTTCCGAAATAATTAGCATCATACAAGGGTACATCCGCATTTGTGGCCGTCTGACCTGCTGGCGTTGTTCCTGCATCTGAGTCATTCCCAATTAAGCTAAACGTTGCGTCTTTGGCATCCCGTACGGGCTGAAGATCTGGGTAAACATAGAGAGTATAAGTGCCATCAGCCTCAGCTACCAAATACAGCCGACAATCCGATTCTGGAGGTTCATTAAGATTAGCAACCGAATCAGCCACCGTAATATTATCTATATCATCTCCAGGATTACCCGTATACATTTTCCCATCAGCCCCAGCCTCAATATGTGTTTCGATAGCCAGCTGATCGGATAACTCCAGTTGTGTAGCCCAATAATAGACTCCCTGGGCATCTAATCCGCGGATAGCTACAGGTCCGCGTTCAGGATAGGGGCCGGAAGTCGTTTCAGGGTTAATGGGTGTCAGGTTGATATTACCGTTAGCATCATATATCCCCCACCCATAAATGATGGCATCTAGTTCGTCCATCACACCACCGACATCAATTTTCATGTCATCATCATCAGTGGAGACAAATGTCACCATCTGTGATTTAAAGCTGTTAACATCATTGAGAAATTCAACGCTTTGATTAGCAAGATCCGTATATACATCCATATAATCTGTTTGCAGCCCAACAAGCTCAGTACTAACATCCGCATAGATTTCCCAGTCACTCTCGGGATATTTCACCCCATTGCCATGATCGTTATCATTTGACCAGATATAGGTGCTGAAATCGATATGATCATCAATCTTGCCATCACCGTCCTTATCCATGTTTTTGTCGAAAGTGATGTCCCAGAGTGAGCCACCAACAGCGGAATCCTCTAAAGGTTCTCCCACGCTTTTTTTACTTGAAACACCGGTGTTCATGAACCGAGAGAGAGACGATTTCAATACGCCCTGTGCAGGAGTCGTGTCGATAAGGATCCCTTTGTTGAGAAGCTGATGATACTGTTCAGAATAGACTGCCAGTTTTTCTGTCAACATATCAATCACCTGTTGGCGGCGCGTACCCGTTTCTGCAGTATCGGCAGTTGTAGAAGCTTGTAGCACCTTAGGCGATGAAGAAACTGCATTGGTGGTTGTACATAGTGTTGAAAATGAAATTTGTCCTGCTGTTGTGACACTTGTAGACATCGTATCTTTCCCTGAAAGGTGTGCAACGTTTTAGTTACCAGGCATCTCGGCAAGCGTATCCTGAGATTGCATATATTGAAGCAATTGTATGTTGCTGGTTATTGCAAGTTTCTGCATCGCGTTGTGCTTATGTACCGCAACCGTACAGACTGAACGCTTAAGAAGGTTTGCAATCTCTTTTACCCGCATGCCTCGTGCATACAGACGAATAATTTCGAGTTCTCGCGAGGTTAACTGGGACTGCTGTTGAGCATAATCAGTAGTTATATCCTTCTGTTGGATCCGCGGAGAAGAATAAAAGCGCTTTGTCGCCAAATAAGATAACGCTTTTGGCAGACAACGTTCTAAATCATCTTTCTTGCTTATTAACGCGTGTACGCCTGACGCCCGGAGACGTCGGAGCGTGGGAGTAAATGTGTAGTTTTCACTTACAAGCGCAATCAGCTTGATTTCCGGTGCTACCTTTTGAATTCTCGAGATATAGTGAGTAGCATCATTATTATTTTCACAGTCAAAAGATACATCAACAATCAGAACTAATTTTTTATCATCGCGTTTACCTGATAACGCATGAATCAATTCATTTCGCGAATGAGTTACAAATGCAATATCCGCATACCCGGCAAGCAGGCTGCGTAATCCTGTAATGACAATCGGTTCATCACTGGCAACTGCAACGGAGAGTCGGGAATGTAGGAATTTATGGGACATATTCGGTTCCTTCTTATGCAAATGCTAATCAATCCTTAATTAGCTAAAAATAAATTATTTAAGATAATTTCATGCAGAACAAGGTAACTCAAATTATTTATTCTAACTTTAGAATTAAAAATACATTAAATCATTTAATCAATGAATGGCATTGTATTCATTGATTACATTTCTAATATATTTATGTGTCTCATTAAACGGGGGGATTTGATTGCTATACTTCGCAACGTTTCCTTCTCCGGCGTTATATGCGGCCAGAACCAGTTCAAGATTACTTCTATAGCGCTTCACCAATTCTGAAAGAAAATAAGTGCCAAGATGAATATTAATCTCAGGATCAGATAATCGATGCTTTTCAAGAGAATACCCCAATGCTGAAGACAGGCGGTTCGCAGTATCAGGCATCAACTGCATTAAACCCACAGCGCCTTTTGCTGAGATAATGTCCGGATTAAATGATCTTGACCCTCCATCTCCGAACAGCTTTTGTATCTTAAGTTAACGATGTC